>Ga0080006_1145043_pt1 | contig 62222 bp, 63 predicted proteins | sample RS3BMetagenome_FD_69209 | JGI IMG/M metagenome (GOLD analysis project Ga0080006, IMG submission 69209) | Ferric oxide microbial mat and aquatic microbial communities from Rainbow Spring, Yellowstone National Park, USA - RS3B (SPADES... ...
TCTTCAGGACCGACGCATTTGGTGAGGGAGATGTATCGCTACGTGACGAACATGGAAACGGTCGAGATTCCAGACGAGTTTTTCGATAACACATTTTTTCGTCACTTGATGCTTGGCACAGAGGAAGCGCGGAGGGAAAATAAGCGGGTGAAAGTCCTCCACGAAAACTTCGCGGAATTCCTCCTCGAGGGTACCCGATACAGTGGTGACGCGGATATCTACACATATGGGGCGATGAAGTACCTGACGAATCTGAAGAACCATTTCAGAATGAACCTCGAACATTTCATGATACGTGCCGTGTTTGCACTGTACCCGGGCATCTCTCGCAAAGGAATATGGGCGATTATCAACGGCATCACGAACGATCGCAAGCATGAAGATGAGATCGAATTCGTCGGAGAGAAGGCGTCACGCAGGGGCACAAATGAAGCTTCTGTAATCCGTGCGGCTATACAAGAGCACCGCGCAGTCTTGGGGTTAGCGAATCCAACAGACAAGATATCAGAGTTGAGAAAAGATAAGGAAAGATACTATCGCCTCGTCCTGCGGTATTTCGTGTTTTTGGACCGTGAACTCGAACGTAAGGCAGAGGTGAAGCTGAGTGGGGGAAAATGAAGCGTGGGAGAGATGGAAGGCTGCCCTAATGGGGAAGCGCTTCAACGTGGTTCCAATGTGCAACATCAAGTCACTTTTTGTGAGTATGGACTCCAGAATCCTTTACGGCATCATGAGGGAGATCAGTCCGGTGTTCAATGCTAACAAGGAGGAGTTCTCCGGCGAAAATCGTGAGACGTACTGGAAGAATATCTTCGATTTCAAACATCTGAAGTGAGCAAACAAAAGGTATTCACTGGGATGATCGAAACCGATGGAGTAGCCACGTGTGTACAATATCGGCGCTTGAAGAAAAATCGTCCAGTTCCGCCCTCGGCTTCGCCCGTTACGAAGCATGAAGATGAGAAGGAGTCGGATCCAGCGATGCAGGAGGTAGAGGATAACGATCTTGTCGTTCACGCGGCGAAGCATGAAGAAAACAAAGAGGAGGATGCTGCGACGCAGGAGGTGCATGATAACGACCTTGTCTTTGGCGTGACGAACGATGAAGATGAGAAGGAGGCGGGTGCTGCGACGCAGGAGGTGCAAGCTAACGACTTTGTCGTTGGCGTGGCGATGCATGAAGATGAGAAGGAGGAGGATTTTGCCACGCAGAAAGTGCAGGATAACGACTTTGTCGTCGGCGCGGACCCTGGGAATACGAATATCATAACCATCGCAGCACCGAAGCGTACGGAAGATAGTGCTGATGGTAACTTACGTCAGAAAGACATGCGTCTTTTTTGAGGTTCTCGAGAGCAATATACTATCGAGAACCGGGAACAATGAATGCAAGGAAGGAAATTGCTGCATGGAATGTAGGAATGAAGGATCACCTGGAAGCTTTGAGCGAGGTGACGAGCCGAGGAGCGGACTTTGCAGCTTTTCGAAAATTCATGGAAGTTCGCGTTCCTCATTGAGATACGCTGTGCGAGGAGTATGCAAAGCCCCGGTGGGCTCGTTTGCGAATGAATTTGTATTGTGGAAAGCAGCGGGCGCTCGCGAATTTTTTCAATCAGTTGAGTGCCCTGAAGGAGGATGAAAATCAGAGGCTGGTAGTGGCATACGGAGCAGGGCGATGGAAGACCCAAAAAGGGTATACACCAGCTCCAACGACAAGAACGTGCAAGGAGTGTGCTCAGCGTTTTGTTATAATACCGATAGATGAATTCCGAACGTCCTATACACACCACGAGCTGGGGTGTACACTTCAGAGGGTGGAGATGGAGAAGTGCCAGAGGAGCCATGAGGATATAGCAAAGTACGGACCGCTGACGGAGGAGCAAATGGAAAGGAGGGCAAAAGTGCAGGGGCTATTTGCATTAGTGAGTACAACTTCCAATCGCAAGAAACGGATGGAGGTTTTTAACCGAGACTTTAACGCCGCAATCAATATACGGAGATGATTGGTAATGGAGAAAAGACCTCCAGAGTCCACAGGAGGAAACGTTGTTGGACAACCTTCCCAAGTCGAACTATATGAGAAAAACTTGGAATCAGTAGAAGATGGCCCGCCGAGAAAGACGAGGGGGCGTCTGCACATCACTTGGAGACGTTTCCTCGAAAGCGGGTTTCTCGCCGCTTCTGTACACCGGTGGCATCGTTCGACTGTGCGCCCGCTCTACCGGTGGTATACCGACACAAACGCACCCTCGCACGCAAACAATCACACAACGGGCAGTGCTCGCATCTCAGACGTTACTCAAGGCCTGGATCCGAGCGCTCGTGGCAAGAATGTCGTCGGTTTCGCGTAGACTGTGTACTCTGGTTTGGTGTTTGCTCGTGCTGGGCGTATTAGCTCGGGTTCCGGTGACGGGCGCGCTTCAGTTTTTCCTGAAAAGTGGCCAAAAGAAGTGTTTCAGCGAGGACGTGACCGCGGGGACCCGCGTTCTAGGCGAGTGCCTCGTCACTGCCGGCCCAGGTAAACTTGATGTCGAGCTGGTGGTCACTGGACCTGACGGTAAGGTAATCTTTCAAAAAGACAACATCGATCAGGGAAAGTTCACGTTCGAGAGTCCAGCGGGACCGCAGCGCGGTCAGCACCCGCACGGTAACGTTGGAGAGGCGGACAAAGAGCACCAAGAGTTCGACGAAAACTACGGAGACGTATGGCCTACCTACAACTACCAGTTTTGCCTTTCGGGAAAAAACGGTGACGGGCCCGAGACGAAACGCAAAATTACGCTCCACGTCAGTACGGGAGCCGCGGCGAAGGACTACTCAACAGTAGCCAAGGTAGAGCACCTTGATAACCTGGAAATCGCCCTGCGGCGCATGGAAGATGAAGTGAAGTCCATTCTGGAAGAACTGGAGCATATGCGGGCTCGTGAAGAGGCTATGCGCTCAATCAACGAGTCGGTGTCGCGGCGCGTGCTCTGGTACAGCATCATCTCTTGCTTGGTTATGATCGGAGCAGGTATCTGGCAGGCACGCTACCTCAACGCTTTCTTCAGGGCAAAGAAACTGATTTAAACGAAGAGTGTACGCGTTGAAAATGCACGTCCCGTGACGTGCCTCGTCAACCGGGGCGCGCGAAGCGGCTTTCTGGAGACCGCTGCAGCCTCTGCGGCTGCATAGGCACTGCGTCATGGCCTGGAATGCGAGCGACGAAAACCCTGGCGAGAGGGCGAACAGGCCTCTGCTCGCCGCTACACCCTATGCGACGTCAGAACAACGGCTGCACCCAGGTTTGAGACGCTCAACAGCGAGTCCGTTTCCGAGCAGCATATCAGCAGCTGTTGCTCTGCGCAAGCCGTGCCTTCAGTGGCAGCAATGACTGCACTGAGTGTGTCAGGTCAGGGCTTTGTCCCAGGCATGGGACTCGTCGACGATGCTCCGAGAGGATCCGCAAGAGCACCCTTGAGCGCTTTCATACCGATCGATTTGGTGACGTGCATCGCTCACCTTCGCCTGGACGACAGCAGCAGCTGCAGTAGAGTTCAGACAGCAAGGCTCGATGAGGTCATCCTCAAAATCGAATACGCGCATGGTGAAGCACAATGATTGTCGTATGCTGGATACGTATCGCGCAAAGTGCCTCAAGCGGGTAGTAGATCGGGACGAGGCGCTTCTGTAGCGCTCACGACGCGGTGATCGGATTCGATCTGCACTCGACTTTCGACGCAGCGCACGTACGAAGCACTCTCAATGGTAAATGGAAACGACAGGAAATCACTTGAATGCTCAGGAGACCAGATTGCGTCCTGTCCGCTTGGTCTAAACTCCCCAGGCTGGTCGTTGCACGTTCCAGCGGAGCGCTGCGTGCGAGTCCTCTCACTGCCCGCAAGACACTCGAGTTCGAGGCTCGGACGTTCATCGGAAAGAGGCTCTCCCCGGATCCCGTCATCGTTCTTAGGTAACGAGGCAACGGGTTCTGTGCGCTGCCGGTTCATCATACTGTACCTGGCAACCGTAAACACGTGGCTGCAGGACGCTTCTTATGTAAGCGCTCGCTGAAAGACGTGTGGCAAGGCAGTCATCGCCAGCAGCTGGAAGCATCCAGACAGCGCTGCATACCGAGGCTGAACGATGTAACCAACGCGAAGCGACGTGGAGTCCGCCAAGTGGTTCGCCAGAAAAACCTGCAGTTCAAAACCGTGCATGCCTGATATTGAAGCTTCACGACGTCGTGTTCGTTGGAAACGCAAGGCATGCGGCTGTGGTTTGAGCGGTCGTTTTCCTCGTGATCCTATCTATTTTCCGCAAGTATCAAATCGTTTACACGAATCGTAAAGTACCTTGTCTTTCTATGAGGGTGGATGATCGTTTCCAGCTACCACGGAATGCCCTTGACGAATACAAGAAGAAACTGTCCATGATACGCATCACCGCAGTCGTATGCGTCAGCCAGGAGAATGTGTTCAGCGACTCGAGCTGCAGCGAAACTGGCGACTTTGCAGCGTTCGCGGACCGAAAAAGAGCAGAAACGCTTGTTTGATGGAAGCGTCGAAAAGCGATCACGAAGCTTCTGGAAACGGTGAAGACAAGGCAGCTGCGGTTACCGATGAAGAGCCTTGCATAGGGACGCACACGGAGCGCCAGGTCGGCACTGCTGGGACGCAGCCTGAGCAAACTGACCAGAACGGCGCCTCTTCAGGTGGTTCACCGGACACGGGTACCCCGCTTTCTGCGTACGGTCTGCATGTGCCGGACATTGCAGAGCGGTTGGCGAAGGCTTTAAGTCTACGGAGCACCGCTGCAGGCACCGACGCTTCAACCGCGCTCAGTGAACAGCAGCTGAGACTCGAGCACCAGGCGCCCGAAGCGCCGCCTCAACAGCAGCGACACCAGCATCGTTTTTGGTCCTCACAACCGGTACCTCAGTACAACGAGACCTGTGTGACGTGTGATGGACCCATTGACGAGCGTCCCCGCTTGGACCCGGCGTCAGTGCCGGAGGCGCCGTACCCGTTGCTTGCCGGGTTCTCTTGGTGTGAACTCGATATCAGTGCCGAAAGCGATATCCAGGAACTGTATGAACTGCTTCGTTCAAACTACGTCGAAGACGACGATGCCCAGTTTCGTTTCGACTATTCGCCTGCGTTTCTGCGTTGGGCGCTATCACCACCAGGTTGGAAACGTGTCTGGCATGTTGGCGTTCGCGTGAGCACGACCTCCAAACTGGTAGCCTTCATTGCCGCAGTGCCGGTAACCATGCGACTTCGAGATGTCAAAGCTCTTGCTGTCGTCGAGGTGAACTTTCTCTGCATCCATAAGAGGCTTCGGCACAAACGACTGGCCCCTGTGCTGATCCGCGAAATCACCCGACGAGCGCACCGCCAAGGCATCTACCAAGCGGTATACACGGCGGGTACGCTGCTTCCCAGGCCGCTGGTTACCTGTCGCTATTGGCATCGCTCGCTGGATGCCCGAAAACTGATTGAGTGCGGTTTTAGTAGATTACGACCTCGCATGACCATGAAACTCACTGAAAGACTCTATGCGCTTCCGGAGAAACCGCTACACCCGGACGTGATGCCCTTGGAACGAAGGCATTGCGCATCGGCTCGGGCACTGCTCTCTCAGTACTTGGAAACGCACACCAAATTCCATCCATGCTTCTCAGAAACCGAGTTTGAACACTGGTTTTTGCCACGCGATGACGTCATTTACAGTTTCGTGCGCGTGCAGCGAAACACCAGCGCCACCGGTACCTCAAACGAACGCGTCACCGACCTCATTAGTTTCTACTCACTCCCATCGAGCGTGATTCACAGTAGCAAACACCGCACCCTGCGAGCAGCGTATTCCTTCTACAACGTAGCGACGAGTTGCTCGTTTCAGGACCTCATGCAAGATGCCCTTATTCTCGCGAAAAATGCAGGATTCGATGTTTTTAATGCACTGCACTTGATGGAAAATCGAGAGGTTTTCGATCAGCTCAAATTTGCACCGGGTGATGGCGAACTCCACTATTATGTGTATAACTGGCGGACGAGTGTTTTGCGGTGTGAAGAAAACGGATTGGTCATGCTGTGAACGAAACGTCATGAGCAGAGACGCACAGGCAAAGTGTCGACCGCTTTGCGTCGCTTCGACGCTATCCGCATCGTACTTGTATTTCCGAGATTATTCCGGTTGTATATCGCAGTTGTCAATGCACCAGCGCCTCTTTCCGCGGTTTGGTATGCAGCTTCGCGTCTCAAGCTGGGACACTGGTATCGGGCACCAAGTGCGTACACCTTGGACTGCGCGCTCTACTCCCGGCGCGGAAGAACGTAGGTATCGTGGTGCTCTCATGCCGTCGATTCGTGCCGCACACTCAAGCCAGTGCATCTGCGGGCTGGTACATCGTGAGCGGGCGCTGTGCAGCAATAACACGAGGCATTGTAGTGCGCTGATACCAGGCGCGAGAAGACACACTTGCGCTGAGGAGCACGCTCTCGTCACGAATGACAGAACATGCGTCTAGATGCACTGCAATTCACAACCGTCATAGTCGATGCGGAGTCGTCTCCTGAACGACTGAGCACATGCTGGGGCGGTGCGTATCATCGGCTGCGGCTGCGGTCGTGCTGCTGCCACAGGGGCGATGCCTGCATTCCGCATCCAGGGACACCGAGCCCGTCAGGCGAAGCTCGCACCTACGAGCCTCAACGCTGAGGCGAACCCAAACCCCGCACGAGACCATCGTACCAACGAACTGCCGCTTCTTGGCTTCCAAACGCAGATATTCTGGCACTGACCATACGTTCATCACAGGGAGGTAACCTTGGACGCTGCGGTGCCGTGCGTCGCGAGCAACGCTCTATCTCGCTACCAGGCGCAGCTCCGGAAGCGGGTGCAGGTGTCGACGTTGGTGTCGAGTTGTCTGCTGGCTCCTTTTCAAGCGCCTTCTCTGGCAGGTATTCGTGCGCAAACCAGTTGGACAGCTCCGGGTCAGAGGTTTTCGTTTGGGAAACAAGCTGCTCTACACAATTCCTAAGAGAGGCAGTCAGCCCTGCATACGAGATGCCCGCCGACGCCTTATCGTATATACTGGTGATCGCAGACGCTGCATCGCGCCAGGAACTTTCTCGTATGCATTCTGCGGCGATACCGGTGAGCATCAGCGCTAGAATCGTCACTCGATACGTGTGTTGGGCTCGCGTGTATGCGTTTTCCAGCTGGTTCAGAGTTTCGTTGTCTGCGCACTCGAGACGGGTAGCAAGTTCGTGAATGTCGTCGGAGAATGGCCCGGACGCTGCGGACTTCATCGCTCCGAGAAACGTGGACGATGACGCCTTGGTTGGCGGCAACACTGGCTCGTTGGCCTCAGTGTTCCCTGCTGTTTCGTCGTTTGTATGTGTCCGTAGTGCACGGTGTTTTCGCAGCGCCGTGAACAGATCTACGCCCTGGGTCTGGTCGCTGTACACATGACATGTTGCCAAGAGGACAGCGTCTGCGACCTGACCTTGATGAAGACAAAGCCATTCAGGGCGCTCCAGGAATGTCTCGTCCTTTTCCGGTTGTCGAAGGCGTTCGGAGATGCTCTCAACTACTGGACGCAATTTCTCGCGTTCTACCTCCTCCCGAAGCACTGCGTTGTTCGCAGCGATTTCCGCTACGAGCGACGCCGGTAGCAGACGCTTGGCCTCTTCGATGGAGGGAAGCTGGCTCGCCTCCCCGTGTTCTTCCCGTCTGTAGAGCAACGCGTAGGCAGAGGCTGTGCCGGGCCCACCGCGCCCCACCGAGTGGACATGCTCCCACGAGACGCGACGTACTCGTTGGTCATTGAATTCGTACCAGTCGCCCGCTCGAGTCGATCGAATGAAAACAAAATAATGACCTGCCTCGGGGGCGCCCTCGTGTACAAGCACTGCCTGCAACCGATACGCTTCATTCGACAGGCTGGCAAAGTTTTGCACCATTTCCTCCGCGAGACACGCCATTCGTGTCTCAAGCCGTTCGCGTTGTTGTTTCTCTGTCACGTAGACGTAGGACAAGCTCTCAAGGGCCTGTTCCCGATGTGCAGTCTCGCTCTGGTCGACAACGACAGGCGGATGTGAGGAATTTCCGGGATCCAGGGCGCGTAGTCGCTCAAGCACCGCCTCGTAGACGACATCCGATGGCTCTTGCAACCCTGGTAAGTGAAGCAGTCGTTGGAGCTCCTGCTCTAACTGAGCGTATTCACGGCAATACTGCGCATCTTGTAGTCGTGCTAAGAGCGCTGCTTCACGGTTACGCTCAAGGTACCGATCTAGATAGATTGTCTCTGCGAAATCGAAGAAATCGTTCACCTTCTCCGGCATGTGAGTCTCTTGGTTGAAGCGCAATCGCTGAAGATAGATAAAAAGCACTGGAGCCAGAGTTTGAAACCATACAGACTTGGTTGCGGTGCGGGTATTCGTCGTTGGTGCTGTTGTTATCCCGCTCGTCGACGCCTGCGTATCGCTCGGATTAGAATCTGCGTGCATAGGAGTCCCCGGCGTCAGCTTTTCTGGCTGATACTCCACATCGGCGAGCACATACTCATCCAATGCAGCGTACAAGTCCCGGCAGTTACCCGAAGCAACATCGAGAATGAGCGCACTGGTGGTTCCCTCAACTCGGTCGGCAAGCCGCCACGTTGCGGACTGCAGTCCGCTGAGCCGCTCCAGCATCGCGTCGAGCGCTGGTGTATCGCTTGCTCCTGGGGACTGGGGCGCCCCGTGGGTGCCCGATCCATCGGATGAGCATTGTGGATTCATTTCAACCGCCATTGCGACTTGATGCGCTCCCTCCATGACTCGACAATGCAATTCCTGAACAAAGGAGTGCGTAAATGTGCGCTGCAATGGCTCCGTGTTGTCTACCGTCTGCAGAGCAGCCTCTATGGAGCGCAGGAACGTCTCATTGAACTCACTGAGGTCGTGTTGAGCTCCCAGATCCAGGGCAGCTGAATTCAAGGTCTCCGCAAGCGCGTACAGGAAACCGGTGGGGTCCGCGTAACGGCGCTCGGAGAGAAGCAGGTACGCGAAGAGGCGTTGGAGCTCGCGAACGACATCAATGGCTTTCGGAGGTGTCTTTTCTGTGTCGACTCGATCCTCGCGCCACGAAAACACACGCCTAACAAAAGAAGGGGTATGGTAGTATACTTGGAGTAAGGAATTGAGGTAGCAGGTGTTGCCGACATTACAGAGACCAATTGGCTCCATCGGTGACACTCGGACGACAGTATTCGGATCAAGCGATGCCTCCGACGGCCTAAAGAGAGAGAGTTCAAAGCGCTGTCGGGCTTTTCGTTCTTCTTCAAGGGACGCTTCGATAGCGCGCTGTAGTTCAGTATCCGAGGCGAGAGCGAGCGGACTCTCCGCGGTCGGCGCTTGGGAACCAACGGGTTTGGAAACTGCGTTCTCCGTACTGGACGCCAATGCATCTCTAGGCCGAAGGTACTCGCGGCGTGAGAGTTCGATTGCTCTTTGCAACTCTGCCTGCTCTGTGTTGTTCGGGTCGTTCGTGCCTTCTTTCTGGTCGCGGTGTCGGTCGGCAGGTGGAGGCAAGCCCGAGTTGGGCTCCGGTGACGTTCTCTGAGCTCCAGCCGCAGGGCCGGCGCTCGAGCCATCCGGGCGAATCTTGTGCGTCAGAATGTAGTCTAAAATTTGTTCTGTCGAATGGCAACCGTGTTTCAGGGCAACCGCCACCTGGGCATCAGTGAAACCCAGCTCGGCGGCAAGCTTCCACACCTCCATGCGTTTTGTCTGCGAACTACCCGTTTCCCGAACGGCTGTTGGTCGATCTCTCACATTCGCGCTAGAGTTGCGCTGAGAGCTATTCTCGGATCGAGTCTTGGCGAAGATGTTTCGCATCTGCGGGAAAAGTCCAAAACATCCAGTCACTCGGGCAACAACTAAACGGAAAACCTGAGTGTTCTGGATGCGGTCGACGCCGCAGTGTTCGCGGCACCTTCGTAGCAACAAGGCTCTCGTCTTGACGTTCTTGAATGGGAGACTCGCATGGAACTGACAAGGTATTGCAGGTGCGGGAAAGGAGGTATTTGGCATATAAGACTGGAGCCGGGTCTCGTTTTGCTTTGTATGGGATGTGTAGAGATGAGCAGTACAAGCTTGATATGCTGTGCAGGCTACACAATCCCTAATATCTACATATGAAAGGTTCGTATTTCTCTGCAGTTTCTCATCTCTCTGCACGTGAACATTTACTGTCATGCTAGGTCTACAGTTCTTGGAGTCTCAGCAACATGAATACGGCAGATGAATGCCTGGAGAGCTGAGAGCGCGGCTCAACGTCTAGTGGCAGTGACGGACGCAGCGGTTGAGCGCGTTGTCCCGGTATCGACGGTATGGTGTACGCTTTTCGCAGGCGTTGATGTGCGTCGCAAAGCAGTGCGCAGAACTTGTTGAAAAACATATGCCCTGATACACACGAACATATGTAGACGGAAGCAGATACTGGTGGAGTCGCACCGAGCGTTGCACGAACGCGTTCACGCGTCAACTACAATGACCTCACAACAGTGATCCATTTTTCTATGGTATACACTCGAAAAGTCTAACCGGGGTTCTTCGCATACGCAGTTGTAATGAAACCCGCACGCAAGGCAATGGCTGCCACTCTGCTCCGGTCCAAACGCTTCAGCGCCACGACCAGATAACCGGACTTGCGCTTTGGGCAACGGGCTCGCTGAAGCGATCCTCCATGTGGCAAGCCTACCATAAACCATTATTGCGATGTTGTACGCACCCTGTTGCCGACACCGGACGCATAAAATCCAACTTGGTCACACTGTAGCAGGCGTCTGCTCGAGGTCTATATCCCGTTGCTCCCGGGAATCCAGAGTAGATCGCCTTTCGATGCACGCTAGCGGAAGCGCTGGATTGATCTCTTTTCTACGGCTCTCAAGATTGCAGCACAAAATTGATTCAAATACAGCATACGTGCTCTCAGCGACTTCGTTTACCATCGAAAGTACGCCGTAACAAAACTTGGCGTGACAGGCGAATCGAAATGATGCAACAGGTACTCCACAGCAGCGGCTTTGATCTCGCATTTGTTCTGCAGCACAATCGATGCAGCGCTTTCGGCGTCCGCAGGTATGCCGAAGAACTCTCGCGCATAGATACCACCGGCAACCAGTACCGTGTCCATGCCAGCGTTGTGTCCGCCCAAGATATCGTGCAAGAGCGAATCTCCTATCGCCAAGAGTCGTGTACTAGCTCCGGTCTTGTCCTCCGTCACGCTTTTCGCTCTTGTCGCAGTGGATTGGTGAACCATGGCTGGCGGTTTGCGCCAGACTGGCTCCAGTCCGAGAATACGATGCACTGTCTCATAGACTGGCAGCTCGGGTTTCCCGAATCGAAGGACGAGCTGCCGAATGGTCTCAGCGTCGACGTCTTCATCAGCGAGCATTTTCTCATACGCCTGGGCCAGTGATCCAGGCATCACGTAGTTCACGCCTCCAACCACGGTTACGAGGTCCGGATTACTACACCACAGCGGGAGCTGGCGCCTTGCGCACTCGCGGAGGAGGCTAACCAGTGTCGCATAGGGCAGCGGTGCAACTGTCTGGCCGTCTTCTTGGGTAACGCCCTCGGTCCCGTGGGTCACCACCAGCTCCGCGTCCTCCACCCGCATACCGACTGGTTTGTAGTCGTATGTAAGATTATCCGGCTTTCGGGAGGGCAAAGTTGCGCGGCCGCGATCCGTCCAGTTCGTGTGGAAGACTCGGGTAGCTGGCGGCTCTTCGCGCTGGCGGTTCCGGAGCGCTTGTCGCAACTCCAGCAAAGCGTCTTGTGTCAGTTGACCTGAGGTCACGGCACCTGCAAACCACTCACGACGGAAACCGAGCGACTCCAGCTGTTCTAGGCAGTCCTCACGGAGACGAGAAGAGTTCGATGCAACCACGCAGGGCACGTGGCGGCGGTGCAGCTCCCGCACACAGTCTATGGCAAATGGGTAGGCACGTTTTCCGTCGTGCAGCACACCAAACTGATCAAGGACCACTGCATCATATTTCCTTCTGGCTAGAACGTCAGCAATACCGGGTAAAATTGCGTACGCCAATACGAACATAGTGCAAAGAGGATGTACCGCTAGAGCCCGCACCCTCAACGCTGACATGTCGATGCGGAGATGTAGCTGGCGCGCAGAGACGCGGAGTCCAGCCGCTCTGTGTAGACGCCGAGTAACATGTAAGTTGTGCCAGAAGAAGCGTGTTTTAAAGAGGATCATTTCTGATACGCCCACAAGATACCTGTGTATGTGTATATGTATGTGTGTGCGTTCAGGCTGATGAAAACCGTTTTTACAGTGGTCGAAATTGAAAGCACGACGGGGCGGCTTCGAGGGCCTGGCGCCTCCGACTTGCTTTCCAGCAAAAAGCCTCCACAGCAGCTTAACGACAAGTGGACAAGGTCGGTAGCCAGCAGGTGCCGCTTCAATGTTTTGCCACCGAGCGGGTGAAACTGGCCGGTGACGCACGCTTCCAGCTCGCTCGCAAAAGTTCAAGTCGCCTCTGTTCGGTCGTGGCGTACCCAGCGGCCGGCTCCAGGGTTGCATCGTATTGCACACCGCGACAGCGACTGAGCGTCAGCACCGGTGCAGGGAATACCACGCGCTAATGTCGGGCACTCTTTTTCGAGTGCCAGCGAGTGTCGGCGGGGACGCACTGCCCTGCGCAGAGCGCAAACCGCTCGTCTCATTGCCGCTGCAGGGAGGAAAGCGGGTACGCAAACGGGGCCAGAACTAGAGCCTCTGCTCCGTGTGCTGGAAACGCGCCTCCGATACATACGTGGTACGCAGTCGGCTCGGGTGCACTCCCAGGTACACTACAAACACGTCACGGACTTTTACGAATGTTGCGGCACGAAAAGACCGTCAGTGGGCATCGTGGATTCTGTCACGATCGCGCCCTCCGTACACGAGGGGTCATTTCGCAGCTTCGACCGAGACCTCGTTGGCAACGACGCACTTGGATTGGAGATATCCCTTGCCGGCCGCGGCTCCGTACACATCCTCCTCCCGAAACCGAATCGCATGCCACTGCTTGGGATCTTTGTGTGTCCCGAAGACACGATCCCAGAATGTAAAGTACTGTCCATAGTTGGAACGAAACGTTGTATGGTGGATGCGATGATGGGCAGCGCCATTCACCCCGGGGATGCTGAGACTCACCCGATCGTGAATATTGATCGTCCAGAGCCCGACCACAGCGAGGGATATCAGATGTAGGAGACTGTGAAACGGGAAAATCAACACGAATAACTGATACGGAAAGCCCTGGGCGAAACCGTCGAGGGGATGGAATGCAAACGCCGAGAACGGCGTCGTATCAATGAATGAATGATGCGGTTTGTGGAGGAATCGATACACGCGGCGGTGGTGCAGGCCCCGGTGAATAAAATAGATCAAGGTATCGCTAAACACCAAGAATAGCACGGGGGAGAGAATAAAGTACAAGATCCCGTGCTTCCTTGGATCGTCATAGACGCGGGTATACCCCAGCTGCACCAGAAGCTCTATTGGTGTTGTGAGAAGCGACATCACAGCGAGTGACCAGGTCGACATGCGCACCTCTCTCCAGATTTCTCGCCAGTTTGCACGGTATTTCGTGCCTACGGTAGCCTTACGAAACGCCACGAACACCAAAAAGTAGTCAATACTCGCAAATAGGTAATAAAGTACAAGAGATCCAAGGTAAAGGAAGACCCATGTCGCCAACAAGCGCCGGTAGAGCGGCATCGACACCGGCTGCGCGCTCCTGCTGACCACTCCGAACTGACCCTGCAGGAGCGCGTCCACCCAGCGCACAAGCACGTCCTCTGAGAGTGTATTCAGTCGACCCACGGCTCCGATAACGTCCATGAAGGTACTGCGAAACACACACCAACCAACGTACAACGATGCTTGCGGTCCGGAGCTCGCCAGCATACCCCCCCGAATCGTGAAACGGATCGCGCATGCACGCGCGATTCTCGAAGCGATCGAGGCGCGCTGGCGCAAAACCCGACGGCTGCAGTCGCCGTTGCACGCAGGGCGTGCGGCATGCACCAGCACCACGGGGGTGCATCGCGGACGGTGCAGGCACCGTGCGCAGCGCTGCGCGCATGGATCATCTCGAGGCTAGTGCGTTTCTTCCATTCTAATACCATTTAATATTATTTAGTTCAGGTTCATACAGTTCGATACCAACTCAACAGGTACAGGCGTGTAGGAAGCGGTGTCGTCGGCACTGTGTTGCCGTCACCGAACGTGTGTGTCTCCGTTGCGACAGAGGCTTGGCTGCGGGTGCACTGGTCAACGCAGTCTGCTCGGTAGGCTTGGTACTTTGCTAGCTGCGTAGCAGGGCGACTAGCTAGCCGATATCAGTGAGGACGCTCAATTGTTTCATCGGTGTGCGTTCGATGGCGAAGAGGTTGGCACATGAGCATCGATCAGGTACACCGACCATGTTGTTCAGCGCAGCTGCGCTTCAGGTTCGGGCGTGTGTGCGCACTGTTTGGCGAGGCACGGGACACGGCGTGCGCTGGTCGCCTTGCGGGCGTGTTGCCAGTCAGCGGCTGAGCTGGTCGGTTCCACGACGTCGCCATTCAGGCCCTCTTTGCACACATTCGGCGAGTGCAACGCCGCCTTCGTCCGGAGAAACGCTCAGGGCGCCCGGTTCAACAGAGAACGTTCGCGCGAGCGACGGTATGGCCGCAGAGTCAGCAGCGCCTGCGGGCACCGGTACGCGCACCACTGCAAAGACAAACGTAGAGACGCGTCCGCGTGGAGCTGTTGGAGCAAACGGCACCGGGGCACTGACTTTTCAAGAGGCTATTCTGCGACTTCAGATCTACTGGGCCGAACGTGGCTGCTTACTCTGGCGACCCTATAACGCCGAAGTCGGGGCCGGCACCATGAATCCAGCAACGTTCCTCCGTGCGCTGGGACCAGAGCCCTGGAACGTGGCCTACGAGGAACCCTCGGTGCGCCCTGACGACTCGCGCTATGGCGAGAACCCGAACCGTATCCAGCAACATACGCAGTTCCAAGTTATCCTGAAACCAGCGCCACCGAATAGTCAAGAGCTACTGCTTGGCTCGTACGCTGCCTTGGGCATCGACATTGACGCCCATGATATTCGTTTCGTGGAAGATAACTGGGAATCACCAGCACTCGGCGCCTGGGGGCTCGGCTACGAGGTGTGGATGGACGGCTGCGAGATCACCCAGTACACGTACTTTCAACAGGTTGGCGGCTTCTCCCTGGATCCCATTGCACTGGAGATTACCTATGGGATGGAGCGTATCTTGATGACCGTTCAAGGAAAGAGCCACTTCAAGGATATTCTGTATGCGCCGGGCATTACCTACGGCGAGGTGTTCCTCCAGAACGAAATCGAAATGAGTCGCTACAATCTCGAAGAGGCTGATGTCGAGCGACAGCGCCACCTGTTCGACCTCTCTGAGGCCGAAGCACGTGAGCTGCTCCAAAAGCGATTACCGATTCCAGCGTATCATTACGTTTTGCGAACAAGTCACACCTTTAACATCCTGGATGCTCGTGGCGCCGTTGGTGTTGCCGAGCGTGCGGCCTACTTTCGTCGTATGCGTTCGCTGGCGCGCGAGGTAGCCGCCTTGTGGCTGGAACGCCGAGCGGAGCTGTGCTTTCCACTCGGACAGCAGCCAGCGATTGTTGCGGCTAGCGCTGCACCCACGAGCCACGCCAATGAAGCTGTGCACACTGAGCAGGTGCAGCGCGATGCTGCGGATACCGTCGCCGCTCCAGGACGACAGACATCCGGTGAGGGCGCCACGTTGCTAATCGAGATAGGGACCGAGGAATTGCCGCCAGCAGATCTTGATGCTGCCGTGGAGCAGCTACATGAACACCTGTTGCAACTTCTACACTCAAGTCGCTTGCTCCCAGACGCTGGTCGAGTGAAAGTGCACGTGCGAGCGACACCACGACGCCATGCGATTCTCGTCGAGGGTGTTGCTCACAAGCAGCCAGACCAGTGGACCCAGATCCGTGGCCCACCGTCTCGAGTTGCGATAGATGCTCAGACCGGGGAACTGACGGCTGTGGGTCAGGCCTTCGCCCAGCGTCATCAAATCCGGAACTGGGAGGCTGAGACTGAACGAAAAGCGACCAAACAGGGTGAGTATATCTTTCTGAATCGCACCATTCAAGGCCAGCGTGCCTTACCTCTGCTCCATGAGCGCCTGGTCGACTCGGTTCTAGCAAAGATTCAGTTCCGTCGGAGTATGCGCTGGAACGAGTCGGGTGTCTTGTATTCACGTCCGGTGCGCTGGTTGCTGGCCATGCTCGATGACCAAGTGATTCCAGTGGCCTTTGGTGGCGTGGTGTCGGCCCCGGTGACCTGGGGATTGCGGGCATCCGGGATTGCACCCCAGCTGCCTGTATCGCATGCGCAGCTCTACGACCGGGTCCTGGAGCGAGCGAACATTGTCGCTGAGGTGTCGGCTCGCGAGCAGTCCATCCTGCGGCAGGCAAACGCGCTGGCGCTCCAACAAGACGGTGTCATCTACGACCCAGAACGGACAATGCTCCATGAGGTCGCGCGGCTCATTGAGTCTCCGCAAGTGCTTCTTGGATCGTTTGATGAGGCGTACCTGGCGCTTCCATCTCCAGTACTGATCACGGTGATGCAGAAGCACCAGCGTTACTTCCCCATTGAGGCGTCTGGCTCGATGTCGACATCGACCGAGCAAGACTCGAATGATTTGCGACTACGGAATGCGTTTGTGATTGTTGCCAATGGACGCTTACGAAACGCTGACCTAGTGCGTCGCGGGAACGAAGCCGTGATCCAGGCACGTTTCGCGGATGCCAAGTTCTTCTACGAAGCGGATCTGAAACGGCCGTTAGCTTCCTTTGTGCCCAAGCTCGAGGGATTGATCTTTGAGGAGCGCCTCGGCTCCATGCTGGACAAGACGAGACGCATCGAAGCGCTGGTACCGTTCGTTGTGGATGCGCTTGCACAGCGGCACTACAGGCATCACGAGGACGCAGGCGTACCGGCACCGGTACCTTCGCCATGCGATTCTCCAGTGGACACTGCTTCACCGCGGATGCGCGCACAAAGTCCAACGCCAGACTGGGAGCAGGTACGCCAGGTTGCTACAGAAGCCGCTGCGCTCTGCAAAGCCGATCTAGCAACCCAGCTTGTTGTGGAGTTTACCTCACTGGCGGGCATCATGGGTGAGCACTACGCACGGAAGCAGGGCTATCGCGACGATGTGGCGCGGGCACTCTTTGAGATTGTGCTACCCCGCAGTGCGGGTGACCAGGTACCGCGCACCCCAGCCGGGGTCGCGCTCGCCCTGAGTGATCGCATGGACTCGCTGGTGGGCCTTTTTGGTATTGGTCTCGCACCCAAGGCCAACTCGGATCCTTTTGGGCTCCGTCGAGCGGCGCTTGGCGTCGTCCAAATCCTCTGCCGTGGCGCCTTTGACGGCGTTGAGCTCAGTGCGCTCGCTGAGGCAGCGGCCGCGGTGTATGCCAAGCAGCACATGTCGATTCGCGAGGAAACGCTCGCCGATTTGCTTGACTTTATGGACAAGCGCTTTGAACAGTGGCTCCTGGATCCGGATTCCAGTCTACCTGCACTCGATGTTGCTCGGGGCGCGGACCAGTCCCAGGCGTCGGCGACAGGTCTCCATGTGAGCGCTGTGCGTGCTGTGCTTCAGTGCCATCGACGGAGACCCGCTCGAGCGTATCGTGTCCTGCAGCAACTCTATCCACTCATGGCAGAAGAGCGCTTTCGTGATGCAGTTACCTGCTACCTGCGACCCGCGCGCCTGGTTCGAGGCCAACCGGACCTGGACGGTAGCGTCGATCCCGCGCTTTTCCAGGATCAAGTGGAAGTAGCGTTGTGGGAGGCGCTTCGTCGGGGCGGCTTCGATGCCGATCAGCCACCGTTCACCAACGACGACGTGCTGGGCATGGTACAGGCGTTACGTACGCTTCGACCGAGCGTAGATGCGTTTCTGGACGGCGTCATGGTCATGGTGGATGAGCCAGCGCTTCGACGGAATCGTCTGAACTTGTGTGCTCGCATCGCCCGCATACCAGCCAGTGTCCTCGATATGGAACAATTACAGGGTTGGTTCTAGAACCGATCAGCGTCTGATGCTGGCAACGTTGACGATGCATCCTAGGCTTGTGGTGGTGGAAACGGGGAACTCGCCAGGACAATGCGCGGAACTGGCAAACTGGCGTAAAGCGAAGGCGTTATGCAAATGCTTTAATGGTCTGGTTAGTGTCCAGCTCGGAGATGGGTTCGTTCGAGGAGCAAGGACGCGTTGCCTTGCAGGCGATATCGCGTGGTACCGGTGAGGGTGATTTCATGCTGGACGCGAAGTGACGTGTCCTGTGCTTTTGCCGCAGCTAGAGATGATGCCCGGTTGCCGGCCTCGATGTTTGAGTGCTCATCGCGCAAGTCGAGCGAAGCGAGATCATCGTTGGTCGCGTTTGCACGACTTGGCAGTGGCACACCATAATGGAGCGAATGCGGTGTGTACGGCGCTTCGGTTGCCGCCTCCATGGTCGTGCAGGTGTAGCGCGTGTACCTTTAGCAAGGCTGTTCACCAGACGTTGCGTGCGGTTGGTAAAAGAGCACATTCTCGACACACACACACACATATACAGAGAGAGAGAGACATGCAGGCAGGCATCGTTGTGGACGGTAACGCGCTCGCACCTCGTCACGTATCGATGCGGTCAGGTCAGTGGACGAACTAGTCTGAGAACATGCGAGGATCACGCAGTACCGGCAAGATCGCAAAACGCCGTTTTCACTGGTTCCGTAGACCACTTATTCTGATTGCATGAGAGAATCACGCGGTACGGGCAAGATCGCAAAACGCCGTTTTGGAAAGTTCTGCTCGCGTTTCTGTTGACGGAGGGTCTTGCGTGCGGCGTCCGTCTTCGACAACTTCCGCCGCATCGCTCGCGTAAGCTTCGGCCGCAGATCCAACGGCTTAAACTTCTTATTCATGTATTCTTCTCGCAACGCTTTTCTCCTCGCCTGCGACATAACCGTCAATACCCTAGCAATAGACTTGCGCACCTCCTTACTACAAGTGGTTAGTTCTGGTTCCCGAGCCGCGCCCCATCAGAAAGAGCAAGTTTCAAAGAGCGCCCGCAAGAATCCCTTGCTGCACCCTCAAATGTCCCTATCAAAGCTCTAGTGTTCATCACGAACATCTACATAAACACACGCACAGCAGGCGAACAACAACTTACATCTTCCCGAGCTTGCCAGCGCCGCCACCGCTTACCTGCAGCACACGCAGCTGCTGAAGTTCCGTCTTCAGCGTTTGTAACTGCTGCTCCAACTCTTGTCTGGACTTTCCTCGAAGTTCATGTGCTTTCAAAACCATATTTATGGTGCTGCTCGTGAATACTTGCTGCGCTGCGCTTCACACCACGGCCGTATAGCACACACGATAGCCTAAGAGAGCGAGGCAGGACTCCAGCTTGTGGAGCGTGGTTCGCGGCCGCGTCTATGGTATCGGCGACGATTGCATGTCACGTGTGACACCACCAGGCGCAGCATCCTGAAGATCTGTCCTTTGATATAATACTATGTACTAGGATGTACTATAATGTGTCAAAGATATGCAAGCGTATCGACCGCTGCTGCAGCGCCCCCTTTTCCACTGCAGAGGCTGACGCTGAGGCTGACGCTGAGGCTGGGCGCCCGTGCATGCAGCCGCAACAAACGCGACACGCATGTCGCGCTGCCGCCGCTGGTAACAGCGTGCAGCAGTCGCAACATGACCTCTACAAGTTTTGGTGCGTCTGAACTGGATCAGTTCTTAGCCGATGCCGAGCTACGTGTTCGCTTGATGGAAAGAAGATTGCGGAAGCTGGCTGCTTGGCAAAAGCGGTTGCAGCGACGAAACGATGGCGATTCGGTTCGGCGGTTGCGGCAGGCTGCTGGTCAGCGTCTCGCTGCCGCTTACGTCATGCAGGCGCTATTTTCGCTTCTCTTGATGTTAGAGGGTGAAGATCCGGAAGTTCACGTCGTCAAAAGAGGTATGAAGCGTTGCTGCGACTGGGCAAACGTCCTCGAGCTCGACGCTTCCCCGGATGACTCGCAGCCGGTACCCACCGCCGACGCTAGCGCCTCGGAGGCAGCTGTCTCCTAGAGACTGCGAACGCTCTTTATGTATATATAACAAGGGTTTTTTGGGGAAGAGATTTGACGTACTTGTGCTCGGCGTGACTCTGTTGTCTTCTGGTGACTGTCAGCGCACGCGCTAAGGACGAGCACTCGCGGCTCGCGCTTTGTGGTGCGCCCGACGTCAGAGCCGACGCTCGCGGTGCTGGTGATGATCGCGTCACGACTCGGACGAAGACGAGTTTTGTACCGAATCAAAGCGCAAATGTCTTTTGGCACGAATATGGCTTCAGAAACAATGACATCTTCTCGTTTTGTTTGCAACCAGCGTACAGAAGACTGCTCAGTTCACTGTGCTGCAATGAAGAGCGCCACGCTTGACCTCAACACAATCGTGCAGCGGTTACGGAACCAAGAAATGAACACCACACGCAAGGACAACTACCAAACGTGCAGAGCATCGACCTGCGAATATGGAACGGCTCATGGACGCGTCCATACAGTAGGTCAGCGCCAGGCCCTGATCCAAAAAGCACCCATAGACAATGCATGCGAAATGCAGGTCAATGTGACCAAGAAGCAATAGAGCGCCTACACTCGACTGCGAGTCGGCAAGCTGCGTATTGCCCGATGCGTATCGAGTATAGACATTGGCCGGCTCGTGAAGCGGGCCTAGCGGATGATGGGCACGCGAGCGACAACGACGGCCTCATGACGACCCTAGCGAAACTTCAAGTCGACGCGCTTCACAGAAGCCCTCGACGCTCCCGAGTAATGCTTCGGATCGTTCGAGAAGACGGGAACAGCGCTCTCGCACGCGGTTTCTTTCCTGAATGAGCGCCTGCATATCCTCAATGGCTCGATGCACCCGCCCGGCCAAATCTGCAGCTGCGGCCAGCTCGCGATCCCTCTCCGCCCGCAGACTTTTGAGATCTTCGACCGCCTTGATGAGTTCGTGGCGCGCACTGGAAGCCACGCTCCCTAGGAGATCTTCCGCGCGTCGAATGAGGGCCCCATAACGCCGTTCGATGATTCGCTCGATAATTTCGGTTGCGCTTGCGTGGAAATCATCATCCGGCAGCGGATCTTCGAGCAGGGTGCACCCAAAGTCGTCCGAAAAGCGCTGCTGTTCTAGTTCGCGCGCGACCGCGTCCCTGCGTGTCTCCATGTCAACCAGTCGCGCTGCAGCATGGTGCAACTGCACAGCCACTGGGTGCTCAGTGGTGATTACCCGCGACCGATGGTCGAAAATGGACCCACACTGAGCCGGGGCACTGGTGGTGATGGTTGCAGTACTAGTGGCGGCACTGGTGGTCTCCCCGTTGGATCCGTTTTGTTCCAAAATGGACAAGGCGTCGCGAACACTCGACTCCTGACAATGTTGGGCTCGCGTGCTCACACTGCGCCTCGCGGCTGTGCAAGCTTGCAGCTCAATTTGGATAAGATGCAGTTCGGCGTGGTATGACTGTTGGGCTTCCGCGGATTCCGGCCGATGCGCACGGCCTCGGAGTTTAGCGCGCCACTCCGCGTCTTCCGCTGCCTCTGCGCTCAGAAGGATTTCCGCCCGCCGCACTTTCTCCTTGGCTTGGCGGATCAGCTCTGAAGCGAGTCGGTCGGAACCTTCTTCCGCGTTGAGATCTGCGTGCAACTCCTTGAATCGCACAACCGTTCCACGGTTAAGTTCTTCCGGTGTCTCGGTCTCGCGCAGGTCAGAGAATTTTCTCGGAATACTCGCGAGGATCGCTTCGAGATTCAGCTCTCTTCGCAGGCTGCCTGAAACGCGATTCGCTTCCCGCAGCCGCTCTACTGCTCGCTCGACCAGAGCGCGGACCCGTTTGTCGTAATCACTTCGCATTGGGATGAATTCGAGTGGCACCAGATTCTGTAGGGCCAAGAGCGGTGAACTCGGCAGAAGAAACGCAGCGGGACTCAGGGCGGCCATGCGTTCCGCTGCCTGGCCATCGCCCAGCGACGCCGCCAGTTCTCGTAGATCAGGTGTCGTTGCCAGGATGCGTCTACGCAGTTGCGACGGCGCTGAGTGACGATTTCTGTCATCCGCGCGTCTTTTGCTGAAATCGACTTGAAAAACAACCGCATTTTCACGTTCACAGCGCTCGCGGGCGGAACGACATCGATCGCGAAGAGCTTCGATGCGTCGTTGCAACGGTGTATCGCGCCGGACGAGCTCACTCTTGAGGAGCCTTTCCGCGATGACGACCGCTTCGGAATACCGCCGCGCTCTTTCTACTAGATCCTCCTCCTGCATCGCCATGAGCCGTTGGATATCCCCGGTGCCGTCTGCATCAAGTTCCATTGCAGCGTACTGCATGGCAACCGCCTCAGCGTAATCTCGGAGCAGCTCTAATTCAACGATAAAGTCGGCGGGGAAGTAACGAGTCCCGGCATTCGCTACTGCCCGCCCGTACAGCTCGACAGCACCACCTGCCAGGCAGCTCACCGTCGAACTCGATCGATTCTCGGCAATCGCGAAATCGACGGTGCAAAGTTGTGCATTGCCAAGCATGACTAGTTTCAGCGTATCCAGCGACGTTTGGTGCAGATCCTGAGTGAGGTCCGCTCCAATACTGTCCAGCGACATGTGCTGAATGAGTGCGAAAAGACCAGCAGCACACTGAAAACCTTGTAACGCTTCTCTGAGTGCGGCCTCGGTCAGCGGCTCCGGCAGTACCAGGTCATGGGCCCGCGTGCAATAGCACACCGCCAGATTGAATAGCAGACCGGCTTTCTCCAGCTGTGTGCTAGAGCTCGAACAGCGCTGTCTAGTTTGAAACGCATCCATCCAAGTGAAAGTTAGCGTTACATTAGGGGCGTCTACGTGTCCTGCGCCCGTCTTCTGTTGCCCCGTACTCGTACCGTTCTGGCGCTGTAGTAGACCTCGCCGCACTGACGCAGGTGCAACCGCACGCCTGAAAACAAAGCGCGTCTCCAGAAAACGCAACGCCCGGTAGTAGTCTCGAATGACTTGGACGGCATCACCAGCTCGTTCAACGTCCGGAGCAGAGCTGATGACCGACACTCGTTCGCGCAACGCTTTCAGGTGCTTGCACGCGTGCTCGTAGCGCTGCGTGACCCCCTCGCGCCGAGCTGGCGTTACAGCTCCTCGAAACTCGAACAGCGATCTCAAAACAACCGATTCAAGTACTGGAATACGCTCTGTCGACTTTTTCGGTACCCTAACTGTCCGCATTATGTGGCCTGTCAACGGGTCCCGAGGTCGCGCACAGCGCAGGTCACAGCAACGTATCCATATACGCGTGCGAAAGCGTCTGTGTGCGGTATCTGCGCAGGTCTGCGGAGGTTCGCAAGGCGCGCGTGTCCAACGCCTCTCGATGTGTCGCTGCTGGGTGTCGATTTTTCTTAAATGGACAAAACGATCTCACATAAGCCGGCGCTCTTCGGCTGTCCGCTTTTTCTCTACTTTCTTCTCGTTTCTTTTTTGGTTGTTTTCAGCGCGCAGTAAAGCATCCATCGATCCACGCCCTACTTTTCAGTTCCATTACCCATACGTAGACCCGGGCATACTGGTTGAATTGTACGTTCTATCGTGGGTCGTGCGCACGGCATGATCGTCCGCGATTGCGCCTTTACCGTTGGTTCAGATGCATCACGAAGACAGAACTGTGTTGGCAGTCCCACTGAAGGCATCGGCTTGAGGAACGCTACATCTGATACGGGAACACGGCTAGTTATCGTTCTGGGAGCCAGCAAGCTGCGCAGACAGGCGTACTGTTTGCGAAAGCGCGAAGGTATCTACTAGTAGTCCACTGCGACCAGGACGATGCCCTGACGCAGCATCCTGCTCCTAGTTCCAGCGTAAACTGCGTTATGGACGAGTTGCTCAGGTCTCTCACGAGAGCACCCGTCTCTGGGAGCGCATAGAGCTCGAGCCTGGAGGACTCGTTTGGATAACGGGACGTTGCTCCCATAAGGTACATTTTTGGCAATGCGGAACAAGTTTTGCCTCTTGTAACGTTAATCGTAGAGGGCGAAAGAAATTCTTATCTCGTTGCTAGTTCGTGGATAGTCTCTGGTCTGTTTTCTATATAGTACGGTCGAAAACTGGCACCGCCTTGTCTGGCAGGCATGAGACTCGACGTGTATCTCGCCAATGAAGGGAAGCGCGAGCCTGGCCATTCGTTGACTTGTTGCTCTAACCTACAAGTTGTACTGGCGCAGAAGACGTCTAAAAATACAGTTTTTCATTTCAATTACTTTTCAAATTTCACGTTTGTATATTCAAGTTATTTTTCGCGGTTTATACCAGAAACGTTTAAAGTGTGTTCGTTTTCAAAAAAAGGAAAGTCATGGAAGTGGAAGTAAAGGATCCCGGAAGCCTGATGTCGCCGGCTGATGGAGAAAACCGAAAAACAGTACTGAGAAAAGAAGAATTGGAAAAGACGAAGAAACAACGGGGGAGTCGCAACGTCAATTCCCGCATGAAAGACTGCACTACGACGACATGGTAGTGAAAGCCTGCCTTCTTGGATATATCAAGGATCCGTAGAACCAAAAGTTCCAAGAGGCCATCAGAAACCGTGTCGATTCGTGCTCCATGAGTATTATAGAGGCCTCGTCTGGGCTAATGCATTCGGTGGAGGAGGTGTACGACGAAGTGACGCACACGGGAACAGTCGAGGTATGAAGGAATTTTTCATTATGACATTCATTCGCCACCTGATGCTTGGTACAGGGCAAAACGTCGACGAAAAATGAGTGAGTGCATGCCGTCCACGAAAATCACGACGAATACCGCTTCGAAGGTACTCGGTACAATGATGATGGGTATATTTACGAATACGAGGCGAAAATGTACCTCACGAACATGAAGAACCTCATGACTACGAACCTCAAAAGCTTCATGAAACACTCCATCATTGCACCCTACCCGGACCTCGTCCGCCAGGGAATATGGGCCATCATCAATGGCGTCAGGAACGATCGTAAGAATGAAGAAGATATCGAATTCGTCGACGAGAAGACGTCACGAAAGCGAACGAATGAAGCTTCTGTAATCCATGCGACTATGAAAGAGCATCGTTCAGTCTTGGGGCTCGTCAACACAAAAGAAAAGGTATCAGACATGAAAAAAGATAACGATAGATGCTATCGCCTCATCCTGCAATATTTCGTGTTTTTGGACCGAGAGCTCGAACGCAAGGCCGAAAAGGAGCTGAGCAGCGGGAAAATGAAGAATGGGTGAGACGGAAGGCTGCCCTGATGGGAAAGCGCTTCAAGGTCGTCCCGTTGTGCAACATCAAGTCACATTTTGGGACTATCGACTCCGGTGTCCTTTACGGCATCATGAGGGAGATCAGTCCGGAGTTCAATGTTAGCAGGGAGGACTTCACCGGTGAGAACCGGGAGACGTACAGTAAGAAGAATATCTTCAATTTCAAACGTCTCAAAGTGAGCAAACAAAAGGTATTCACTGGGATGATCGAAACTGATGGAGTAACCTTGTGTCTACACTATCGGCGGTTGAAGAAAAGAAGGAGGCGGATCCAGCGACGAAGTAAGTGGAGGATAACGACCTTGTCGTTGGCGTGGCGAAGCATGAGGATGGGAAGGAGGCGGATCTTGCGACGCAGAGAGTGCATGAGAACGATTTGGTCGTTGGCGCGGACCCTTGGAACACGAATATCATAACCATTGCAGTACCCAAGCGTGCGGAAGATGGCATTGACGCAAACTTTCGTCAGAAAAACGTGCGTCTGTTAACGCTCTCAAGTGCTATATAGAACCGAGAATCGGGAAAAATGAATGCGAGGAAGAAAACTGAGAAATGGAATGCAGGAGTGAGAGAGCAACTGAAAGCGATCAGCCAGGTGACTACCCGCGGGGCGGACTTTCAAGCTGTTCTGAAATTCACGAAATTTCGCGCTGCTCATTGGGAGGCGCGCTGTGGAAAGAGTATACAAAGCCCCAGTGGGCTCGTCTGCGTTCGAACTTGGAATGTGGGAAGCAGCGTGCATTCGCCAACTTTTCAATCAGTTGAGCGCCTTGCAGGAGGACGAGAGTCAAATACTCATAATGGCGTACGGAGCAGGGCGCTGGATGACCCAGAAAAGGATATACGCCAGCTCCAACGACGAGAACGTACACGGCGTGCGCACGGCGTTTTGTCACAATATCGATATATGAGTTCCGAGCGTCATACATTCACCAAGAACCGGTGTGTAGACTCCAGAGGGTCGAGATACAAAAGTGCCATCGGAGCCCTGAGGATACAGCAAAGTATGGAGCGCTGACGGAAGAGCAAATAGAAAGAAGGGCGAAAGTTCGGGGCTACTTGCATTAGTAAGTAAAACCAACGGCAAGAAACGTGTGGAATTCGTGAACCAGGACTTGAACGCAGCAATCAACATAACGAGATGCGCGGTGATGGAGAAGAGACTTTCGGAGTTGACGAGACAGATTTTTGTGCGGCAACCTTTTACAGTGGATTTGTACGAGAGAATTTGAAACCAGTAGTGGATAGCCGGTCCAAATGATCTGGATGGCGCCTGCACGTCAGGTGGAGACGTTCTGTCCAGGGCGGGTCACTCGCCACTTCTGTAAACTGCTGGCGACTGCTTTCGACTTTTGAAAGGCATTCGCGATACTCCAGGAAAATCGGTTGAAATGCCCCTGGGAGTGATTCGTGATTGCGGAGAAACCTTTTCAAGGTTACGCATGCTACACTGGGGGCACAGTTTGCGACGCTGTTGGACGTCAGTGCCACTTTCCGAAAGTCAGTTCGGCGTCATTGATGCGAGACCATGAGCAACCCTCGATGTGCATCGATTCGAGCCCAGCTCAAAACATCGAGCCGGTTTCTTCGTGACCGTCGCACGGATTTGCTCATGGCCAATACTCTCCTATTGAAGACAGGCATCCGGTGCGTTACAACGACCTGGGAAACATTCCTCGCATATCGGAGGATCTTCATGGCGAGCGCAACCCGGCTCTAGCTCGTCCTCCGACTGCTTTCGCATTACATGGCATCGCGTCGTTACGCTTGACCGCCCGCGACGCACAGCAGCGCATCGTTCGGTGACTTTTGTTTGGAATGCACGACCGGACCCGAGGGATGTCTGCGAACTGCGTCGGCTCACTGGGAATCGGCGAGTCGCGAGCATGGAGAACGCATTGGTTGAGCTGCCCAGCGAGTTAGGTGTCCCGCTGGTTGACGGCACCTGCACCACATCGATACATGCCTCGTCGTTAGAGAATATTGCCAAAGACGAATGCACCACGGTGCAGTCGAGCGCGTACTGCAGGTTTACGGAGCGTTGCCGCCTGGGCACCGACACGATCGCTGCCGTCGATACCGCATACAATATCGGGAGGCTGCGGTGGAGCTGTCGCGCGCCTGTGGAGCAGATACCAACGTATAGTCCTTCTGGAGGCTGAGGAGCGTTTACACGCACCAGAAAACACCGGTTGCACGATTACTAGCGACACCTGGCACAGCACTCGTCGTTGATGCGAGCGCTCGCGAACAGCAACGCACAAGCGAAGCCCCATTGACCCGCAGCAGCAGCAGCAGCAGCAGCACGCTTGCGGTTTCTGGTATGAACGGTTCGCGAGCTCGTGCTGTTTATCGCCCATATGATGGCAGCGCTGAGAGCCAGCGTGGTCTGCTCGTGATCGGCGGTAGCGGTGAACTCGGCTCCGCTCTTGTGCGGGCGGCAGCCGAAGCTGCGGAAACGCCAACTGTAAGTGGCGTTCGTGCCGTCTGGGCGACCTACCGCACTCGAAGACCGTCAGTGTGCACACTGGTTGGATCAAAAGCTCCTTCCGTACGATGGTTTTACCTAGACACCGCTGATAGACGCGCTACTTCAGACCTGATTCAGCGAGCAAGCACGGAAATCGGACCGTTGCTCACGGTGGTTTTTTGCGCTGTTCCGAAACACGGTGGTGCCGCAGGCCCAGGCGGAGACGACATTCGCTCTGGAATCGTTGACCATGTTCTCTACGCAGCAGAGGCAACCAAGCTCGCAGGCATGGTAGAGGGTGCGGAGCGCAGTTCGTGCCGCTTTGTCGCGATATCGACGGACCAGGTGTTCGATGGCGTGCCGCCGCACCCGCCGTATACCACGGATGCCCCACGCCGACCGCTCAATCCGTATGGTCACTACAAAGTAGAAATGGAGGATACCTTGCAAAACATACACCACCCTGATCTTGTTATTGCCCGTACATCACTTATTCTAACGCTCGGTATGCAACCGCATGAAGATGGAAAAGCGATCGCGTTTCTGCGCTCGGCTCTCATCGAAACGCACGAAAAGCCGCTGGTTCTCTTCACCGATGAGATTCGAAATATGTCATGGTCGAATGACTTGGCCGAGGCACTTGTCGAGGTCGCCACTGCTATTCGATGCGAGCGCGTCACGATGGATGCTGATACAGCCACCGTCATTCATCTGGCGTGCCCGGAAACAACGAATCGCTTTGCGCTCGCCCAGCGTCTCTTATCGACGCGATGGAGCGAGTACCGTCATCGGGCAGCCGGGCGAATCACGCCCGGCCTTTCAGCGGAGAGCGGTCTGCGGCGGCCTTTAGATCTGACCATGGACGTCACTTCGATGGCTGAGACCGGATTGGTGACGCGTACGCGGCTACGCAGTATCTTCGAGTACCTCCAGTGACAGGGTGTACGTGCAGCGGACGCGCAGATCAATTTCAATCCAGGTGCAGGTATTGGCGCTATCGTTGATCGCTGCAGTATTCAGTCATCGGACGCTTTAGCAGACAAAGAGCGTCGTGCATCGCGCCAGCATCATCGAGTCGTACCGGTGTTCGGCAGTGGCGTAGCTGGAACGCTCGCGGATCTGGTATCATGGGGTACTTTGCGAGTTCTGTCACCTGAAGTTGCAATTCTTCCAACACTAAAAGTCCAGCAGTAGCTGGGGAATAACGCGCAACACGTGCTCGGGCTGAACCCGGACTACCCTCGAGCTTTCCACCGCCGACACGTGCCTGCTGCCGACGTCCTCGGGTGTCTCGGTTGTTGCAAGGTTCACCAGCGACTCCTCTGCTCGATCACCGACACCAGCTTCTATCTCCGCTTCCAAAATAGAGCGCTGCAGGCACTCTAAAGTGAACAAACGAACGTAATAGGTTAAAGCACGCGAAGCAGTCGGCGTGAGCTTCGGGAATCGTCCGTCTCTTCCAGCGACGGTGTCTGTTCCAGCTCGCAGCTCTGCTTCCAGTCGTTGAAGAGCGCAGCGCACGAGCGTGCTCACCCGCTTCCGCTCTAGCGTCTCTTGGGCGAGGTCGAGCTCCATCACGCGCTGCAAACGCACGACTGCAGCAGCATCCAAGGCAACGTACGCGATGCGTGCATCATCGCGTGTGGTTGCGTGCGTTCGCGCCAAGGACACCGGCGGTGTTCCGGCCGTTGCGGATTCGCGCCGATCTGCGCACTGGATGTGCGGTACGGATCGATCGATCGATACGAGGGGAATGGGTTCGCTCTCGGGGGCGTCTCGCTGGTATCTTCGTGGGAAAACTGACGAATCGAACGTGACGGACGTTTGAGATTGATCTCATGGTCCATGATACTAGACCCTGTTGCTCGATTTTCTGGTACAGAAGCGGACTACGGTCTCCATGACGAGTTCAGCAGTTGCACGTTTGCTGACGACGATTCAGGCGAGGGCGGTACGCAAGTCGAGGCGTCGAGCACGGAGCGATACTGCTGCTACCTGCTTGTTTCTGAGTCAACGGATAAAATGGCGCGTAACAGGACGTACATTGGTTTCACGACCGACCCGTCGCGCCGTTTACGTCAACACAACGGAGAACTGAAGGGGGCTGGTGCGCATCGGACTCGGGCGTTTAGGCCCTGGCGATTACTGATTTTCGTCGAGGGTTTCCGCTCGCAGGTACAGGCACTGCAGTTCGAGTGGCAATGGCAGCACCCTCGGAACAGTCGAACGCAGCGACAACACCAAGCTGGGCTTGGTTCAGAAACAAGCATCAAGCAGCCGTATGGTATAGCCGGCCGGTTGCAGGTGCTAGCGCGGTTGTTGGCCATGCGCCCGTGGTGTTGCATCGCTTTGCGTGTCGTGGTGCCAGACCGACACCGAACGAGTGATCAACAAAAGCCACGTATCGTGAGTGAGCGGTGGCTTGCTGCACTGCCCCTTTCGGTACGGAGCCTCCGGGATGTGTCCGTGGTGGAGGCCGTGGCGAAGCAGCCGGACGGCATCGGCAGTCTTCATCGCCGCCGAGACTTGTCAACGCTTTGTTGCGTCTGCTTTACTCGTGAGCAGTTTGTTGAAAAAGGCCGTCGTAAGCGGTATCCGCAGGCGACCGGCTACTGCCTCCACTGTACCGCATCGTTTCATTTGCAGTGCATTGTACAGTATGCATGTGCAGAGCGCTTGCTCCCAGAGTCGGTGCATTGTGCAAGGTGCCAGCAGCTGATCGCCTGGGCGGATGTGCTCCGTTCGGTCGACTTGGCGACAGCACCATCGACCCGCCTTGGCGCCGAGCTCGGAGAACGTCCCTCTCCCTCGACATCGGCGTCCGTATTCAGCGTCGACTAGGAGGTGCCGTACCTGGGAGGTTCAGCGAGGACGCCTTCCGCTGCCGTTATTATTATTATTGATGCTGATGATGATCGGATCCCTGAATTCGCTGGGATTGCGTGCATCCCTGGTCTATGGGCGCGCCCTCGCAGCATGGAACGAAGATCAGAGCGTGTTCTGAATCGTCTTGGTTTCCTGGCAGAAGCTGCCGAATCGATCGTCGAAACCCACAAGTGACTGATTACCGGACTCGTTTGCAGCGAAGCTTTTCAAACCGCTCTGTTCGGACGCTTTGGTGCGCGAAAACGGACACGAGCCCCGGGGCATCGACCGCAAAAGCCGCGATGCACTGAAGCCACGACGTAGAGGTCGAGCAAGTTCATTAGCGGCTGCACCAACGACATACTCGCTGTCTCTGTGCTTTGGATGCTACGCGATTTGTAGGAGAGGAACGGGACCACGGCCGGTTATCGCCATGGCGAGCACGGGCCAGCGTATCCACATATGCAAGCACGCAAGTATGCATGTCTTGACAGATACATGATGCGTTAGCGTTACGGAGAAGGCATCTCGGAACTACGTGGAGTGAATCCTTACCTATACTTTACAAGAGCCTGGAATATGCGTAAGAGCATCCCCGGTTAGAGATATCGATCGTCGCGGGCTGGAGAAACCTCTTTGGCGATGTTTGTGGCTTTTAGCGAACGTTCCTCAAACCCGCGCAGCATGAAGGCGCTGCTGCTGCTGCTGCTGCTGCTGCTGCTCCATAGAGACGGTCACGTTCGCCTAGACGACTGGATGCCGTCCGTCCAGCGTGCTTGCACAAACTGATCTTTTCCCCCAATGCACATATTTCACGTGCTGCTGCGCCAGCTACCGTAGAGAGAGAGAGAGACTGAGAGCAGCAACTGCGTGTTCGTTTACGTTTCAACTGACTGATGTGTAACGTTTCGTAGGAGGTCGTATTCTTCAGAATGCAGAGCCCAGCGCTGCTTGCTCAATGCTCGATACCTCGCGGTTCGGTTTGCAGCCATCAAGATATTCCAGGTCAACGAGAAGTATCGAGATTGGGTCGCGCTTCGAGGCTACGCAGTCTGACTCCCGGCCGGATGTGTGAGTCACAAGCGCCGTGCCGTTGCCGTCACCTACGCGCTTCTCGGCATGCAGCAGACAATTTGCTGCTGTTGTTGACCTCCAGGCAACACCGCTCCCTCCGAGCCGAGCCGAGCCGAGCCGAGCCTAGATTCCAGCCGACTGTGAATCTACCAGAAAAGGCGATCGTAAATGAGTCATAGAAAGAAACAACGAATGGAGGGACACGCGTTCCACGAACGACGCCGAGAGCGCCCTGGAATCTTACCACTGCCAAAGGTCGCTGTATAGTCCCGCTTGCGCCTGATGTGCGCGATACCTCTCCATTTGTGCTGCTAGAGATGATGAAATCTCATCCATAATCAACACTTGGACTGAATCGAGTCTCGCACGCTGCCGATTTCAGTAGCGTCCACAGGCAGGAGCGTGGCGGCCAATACAGAACCTGGTGCTCTTTTGCTTCCGGAGTTTCGACCTCCTTGAGTGCAGTGCCGCCTGCAAGCAGACGTTTCGCTAAAGCAGGAGCGTGTTTTACGGGGCGCTGCCTGTTCCATTGTCTCTGATGACGATGGCAGCCGGGAACCCCTGGTCACTACAAGTCCAAGAGGACCAGGTTCGGCTTCGAGTGAGTGTACCTCGGCGAACGCCCGAGCAACGACTCGAGATCCAGGCCACACGAACGCGAGTGAGCGTCAGCGTTGCTGGGAATAAGGATCGTCCACCGACAGATATTATCTTACCCAATCATGTACGCATCGAGCCGCAAAGTGCCGATGTGTTTTACAAGTCGCGCACGGGAACTTTGTGGCTCCACTTCCGCCGTGCTGCGTCGGTGGGCCCGGCAAAGCGCGCGGCACCGAACGAGACCTCTCAGGAAACAGCCGGGCGCTATGAACGCTCGGCACCAGCGAGTCAGCAAAGCTTAGCGAACACAGTCGAGCAAACGCCTGAGTCGAGGAAAGCGAACCCCAAGACGCTTTCTGAGTCACTGGTGACGTTGCACACCGCAGCAGAGGACACTGGACCCGAGTCGCAGTCCGCCGGCTCTACCAAAGACGAGACTTGCCACTCCAGTTGCGAGGTGCCGGAACCGAAGCGAACGCGTTTAGGTTCCTCGACACCGAAACCAGCCGTAGAGGGTGCTCAGGCGGGGTCCGCAGCATCCCCATGGCCAGCAACGCCGGCTCATGAGCCCAGCAACCAACAGGATTTTGCGGAACTTGCTGCCAACTTTCCACCATTGACGAAAAACACATCCGAACTGGCCTCTTCCGTGGACACATCATCGGATGTGGCCAGCCACGGTTCCAGCGAGCTGGTTCCGGGTCTCGCTGATTTTCTCGAACACGCTTCGCACCCGCAAATCCTACGGGCACTCAGACAAGTGCGTCGGCTCTATCTAAGTCGTACAGCAGATCCCGGCGCTCTCTGGCGTAGAATAGCGACGGCGAGAAACAACGCTACATACGCTCGCACACTGTTACGGGAAATGATGCACGCAGTCGTTCTGCAGGGTACGGGCCAAGAAATTAGACGCAAACAGCGGCTTGCTGCCCTGATCAAACGAGCAAAGAGTGGCGTCGTGAAAGATGAAAGTCATCAGCGCGCTGATCGCAAATGGGTCGACAAGCACACCGAGCAAACAGTTGCACATCGCGTGGCGAGCATGCTCGAGCAGAGCATCAGCGATGCTCGCGAGAAGGAGTTCGCGCACGCCGCCGCGTTGGCTGCAAAAGCGCAAGAGCGGAAAACAAGGAAGCTGCAAAAGCTGGCATGGCAAACGGCACTTGCTCGGCGTAGTTTGGAATCCAGGCGTCGTTCGGAAGCCCATGAGAATACTGGGCGGTGCCCGGCACCAATAACGCAGCGCGCGGGAAAGTCGCGAGCTCGCGTGAGCTTCCTGCTCGATGGCAAGCAAGTGCACTTTCCCGCGTAAACGAAGGGTTCCTACTTGATGTACAAAAAATGGAGGCCAAACGAAGCATTTTACACCAACTAGGTAGCGATGGTCAGCAAGCTGCAGAGCAAGGTGCGCGCTTCGTGCCCACGCGCGGGCAACTCTGCGCACGGGCACTTGTGCACATACACGCAACGAGGCTGCTTTCCACGGCGTCCTGGCTGGTACACCGCACATCCCACGTCCACCGACACGAATTTTTTGAACACTGAGTGTCTCTACTTGATCTTCTTCTTTGGCCGCAGGTTGCTCGAGTGCCCACACTTTCGCTTCCGGCAGTTGTGCGCGCGCGCCGGCAGCCGTGCGTAACACCTCCGACATATCATCTTCTCACAGTTATACTGTCTAGCGAGTGCCGCTAAACTAGGTTCGATGAGCCCACCTCGCAGGCGCAATACCAGGTGCAGCGTGCTCTCCTTCTGGATGTTGTAGTCGCTGAGTGTGCGTCCGTCTTCAAGCTGCTTTCCCGCAAAAATAAGCCGTTGCTGGTCGGGCGGAATTCCCTCCTTGTCCTGAATCTTGCTCTTCACATTCTCAATAGTGTCAGAGGGCTCAACCTCCAACGTTATAGTCTTGCCTGTGAGGGTTTTCACGAAAATCTGCATGGTACCGTTCGAACACACCGTGTTACCGAAACAGAAATCCAAGCACCGATCAGAGCGCTTGCGCTGTGGATTGTCGGTGCGCTGACGACGTCGCGAGCGGAACACCAGCAGAACAATCCTGTCTATTCATAAATAGTTTGGTATATTTACGGACTAAACGAACTGGCCGCGCGGCGTGGACTGCGCGCACACCGGCCTTCGCTTCTACCCACACTAGGCAGTCGGCTTCTTTGCTCTCGAGGTGTAACCGGTACCCTGGACGTCGCGTTCGACTCGACAACGCGCTGAGCCCGCCCCCGTGCAGCACTCTGTGTACGACATCAAACCGACATGGTCATATGTCCCAAGTCGCGGCGGACTTTCTGTCCAGGTGCTTGTAAGAAGCACACCCTGCACAAGCAGGTCCAGTACAAGAAGGGAAAGGACTCGTTGTACGCACAGGGGAAACGGCGGTATGATCGAAAGCAGAGCGGTTACGGCGGGCAGACAAAACCTGTTTTCCGCAAAAAGGCAAAGACGACGAAGAAGATTGTTGTGAAAATGCAGTGCGTCGAGTGCAAACGCATCGTTCAGCGCGTTCTGAAACGCTGCAAGCACTTTGAGCTCAGCGACGTCCAGAAGACGAAAGGTGGACCTGCTTTCTAGTTGCATTCCCGTCTCGCTTTCGTTTTCGATGCCGTTATCGAACGTGCGTCTGTTCAAAACATTATTGTGTTGTAGCGTTCGCGAAATGGCTCTAGACGCTCACCTAAACATACGTATGGACATGCTGGTCCTGGTTCTAGAAGAGCTGTTTCGGACGGCTCGCACCGCATAGCTCAGCTTTTCCCGATCGTAAACCACTCTCCGGGTCGCACGGTGTTGCAAGAAAGGCTCCAAGTTGGAACACCGCCCCGCCGAAGGCAGGGTTCCAGAGACTCGTACGGGCCACCGCCCGCCGTTGCATGCGTATGCGCTCGTCGGGGTCCAGTGGGTGTGCGGCGGCCGCTCCTGGCCAGCCTGCACTCCCCGAAGAACGCTTGTCGTTATGCGTTCGTCTCAGCGGCTTGTGAGAACAGCGGAAGTCTCCTTTGCGACACTTCCATCGATCAGTTACTTCAAAGCAAGTTGTTCTGCTTACCTGTCGGAGGCGATCGGACGAACCTACAAGCACAGGGGAAAGTTTTGCGGTGCGCAGCTGTGCTCGTTCAGCGCTCATCGAAACGTTCGCAACCACGTTGGAGACGACCTGCGCTTAGGCTTCGGGTCGAAGGTTAAGAGAGCGCTCGCGATGCATTATCAACCGGATACCAGCTTCGACTTTGATCTGTTTGTGATCGGCGGGGGTTCTGGGGGCGTTCGCGCCGCGCGAGTCTCCGCGAATCACGGCGCTCGCGTAGCACTAGCTGAGAGCAGTCGGCTGGGAGGCACCTGTGTGAACGTAGGCTGCATTCCGAAGAAGCTTTTCTCGTACGGGTCCCATTATTTGCACGAGTTTGAAGACGCACGTGCGTATGGCTGGGATCTTCCGACCAAAAGCGAGCTAGATCCTGTCGACTGGGAGCGACTCATTCACAACAAGGACGCAGAAATAGAGCGATTGAATGGCGTGTATCAACGCATCCTGGAAAAGGCAAATGTGCGCATCTTTCACGAACGAGCCGAGTTCGTCGACGCACACAAGATTCGCCTTGCGAGTGGCGAAACGTTTTCCGCCAAGTACATCCTCGTTGCTGTGGGCGGCCGCTCCAACCTCTTCGCAGATCTGCCGGGTGCTGCGCTCTGCATCCATTCCGATGACTGCTTTTACCTGAAACATCTTCCTCGATCTATCTTGGTCCTGGGCGGAGGCTACATCGGCACAGAATTTGCATGCATATTCCACGGATACGGATCTAAGGTGACGCAGATCCACCGGGGGAAGCTTTTCTTGCGCGGGTTTGATGATGATGTTCGCCACTTTCTCGCCGAGCAGATGCGCAAAGACGGTATCGATTTGCGCTTTGGGTGTAACCTGAAAGCAGTGGAGGCTATTCCGGATGCGAGCGCACCTGAAGGGCGCGTTTTGAAAGCGCATCTCACAGACGGCTCTACACTGATCGTTGACCAGGTGCTGCTCGCTGTTGGACGGCACCCGAACACCGAGGGCCTCGGATTGGAGCGAGCAGGTATTAAAACCGATCAACACCGGGGGCATATTCTCGTGGATGAATACTCTCGAACCAATGTGGAGACGATCTATGCGGTCGGCGATGTCACGAATCGAATGAACTTGACGCCAGTAGCCATTGCCGAAGGTCACTGTTTTGCGGATACGGTTTTTGGCGGCAAAGCACGGGCACCGGGCTACGACATGGTGCCGACGGCGGTGTTCAGCGTGCCCCCTATTGGAATGGTAGGCCTGACGGAAGCGCGCGCCCGGGAGCTGGACGCTGAACAAGGCGGCACGGGTATCGATATCTATCGATCGATGTTCCGCCCGTTGAAGCATACGCTCACGAAGCGAGATCGCCAGACGCTCATGAAACTTGTGGTTGATCGTCGGACGCAACGCGTGCTTGGCTGCCACCTGGTCGATGACGCCGCTCCGGAAATCATCCAGTCGGTAGCCATTGCGCTCAAGATGGGCGCCACCAAAGCAGATTTCGATAATGTGATTGGTGTGCATCCGACGAGCGCCGAGGAACTCGTAACGATGCGGGAGAAAGTCTCAGACGGAAAGTGAGGCTCTTTCTGGAACGGAAATGGGCACTGATAGCGCTACGAGTGCATCCGTTTTCCTGTTTGCGGAACGAGCTGGAGCAGTGCTCGGACGGAGCGAGGAAGCTCGACTGGTTTGCAGCGTTACATTCCAACGCGCTTGCATCTTCGAGTCTTTGCTTCGCGCGCGTGTGCTTCACTCCATCGCGAGGTGTTCGCTCTTTACGCCTAATGAATGCCAAGTTTCCCAGACAATAAATTCACGAGCATCGACTGGATCGTCAGCCAGTAACCAAATCGCGGTAAATCGAAACGTCAACGAGGCGCGTGTGGATCTTTTTGGACAATGCGAGGAGCGCGAACACCACTTGAGAAACCAGACACCTGGGGCCGCCTGCCAGCACTTGGATACTGGATGAAGAGGGTAACCATGCCTCGTTGCATTCGAGTGCTCGATGACGTTCTCGTTGTTCTACGCATCCGTCAGCTCTATGAACATCGTGCGCAACTAGGACGAACAATCGTCTCAAACAAGCGACACATGTATGCCTGTTCGTTTGACCAGCGCGCAGCTGTCAATGTCGCATGACCTCAAGGCTGTATCGTCGTTGTCGCCACAACCAAGCAGTCATGAGGTGCGCCTCTCAAGCACATCGCCCATCGAGCAGCGTTACCGACCGCGCAGCGTCAAAGCCTACAGCGGTGCATGACCGCGTCCGGCTCCACGTGCTGGTCGATATAGGATGAGGGTGTCCTTACGGTACACCGATCATGGAGCGCTCCAGCGTTTCTAGTTTTCCGTGGGGCTGCATCAAGGGGCTTCACCTGCGACGGGAGCGCTCTGCGTTCGGAGGTCGCGCTCAACGCCGGATTCCTCTAACGCTTTGGTCGACGCTGCTGGCAGGCCTTCGTGTACCAGCTGGGGGTGCATAGGGCCAGGACGGGCCCCCGGGAGACACACTAGGTTACACAAGCGCGAACCGAAATCGTTGAGGGCAACTCACTATAATCCGAACTGTGCTCACTCGATGTCTGGCGAGTCAGCGGATCCGTGGACGCTCGGGTTTTGGGCTGAACAGCAGTGGTATCGAGGTGCTAGGAGTACGAAGCATCCGTGACAGCGTTGACGTCGCTTATCACGTACACTCAGTCATATCGAGTTATGGAACTGCATGATCGTTGCTGAATAGCCGAACGGGGGAGTCGCTCCCATTGAATGGTTAAACATGGTGCACCAGGCTTTGTGGACTGCTGAACTGTATCAAACCAGTGCCTTGGTGCGGGCGAGCATAGCCTGCCGTCTCTCCTGGCTACTGGTTTTTCTTCATCGAAATCCTCAGCGTCGCAGCACAATACCTAAGCTGACTGGCCTAGAATTCCCTCGAATCTCCGTTCGAAACATAGGCCTTGGACCCGGCGGAAGCACGACAAACGTTGCTGACCTGGAGCGAGGTTTTGATGGTTCAGTTCAGAAAGTGCACGTTCTCATGGATGCTGGTAGCCTCTCACGACGAAACGCTTCGGACCTTGAACTGTCTCGATATCTGACACTCGAAGTGTATATTGCACACCGTCTTGTGCACGCGCTTCTTCATTACGAGTTCCAGCGGACAACGCGTTTCTCTTTGGTGTATGTTGTCTTTAGAGCATCAACGGGCGTCAGACAAAGTCGATTCCTGTTTCATGGAAAGCTCTGTTTGAATAAGCAGGAGTGCAGCTAGTGCGCGCTCCAGCACGTCTATCGCCCGAGAGAATCCCCAAACGACACGATGCTTTGCACAGTTCATTTTGAGACTCATTGAACGCGTTAGCGCAGGAACGATTCTTGCCTACGTACAACGGAGGTCGTTGGCGATTCCGACAAAAGTCTGCCACGCACTCTCGCCAAAGATTGACTCCATGCGACCGGGGGACGCTCGTGAGCTTTCGCTGAAACCGAGCTTTTGCGAGGTATCCTGGGCTCATCGATACGGTTCTCAGTGCACCGCCATGGATTCTGATGCTGTCGTTGAGCGCACTGGCATGCCTGTTGGCGTCTGATATACCCGAATGTCGGTGATAACGGGTGCTGGAAAACTTGAGCAGCTTCGCGCGCTTTCCTTACCGCTCAATGGCTGCATCCGCTTGATTTGCAGGTGTAGCGATATCCATGACGTCCGGCAACCGGGGATCGACACACACACACACACACACACACAGACACCATCAAGTCTTTCTCTTGATCTAGCGCGAATGTTTGAAAATGAGTGTCGCTGCTCGAAGCAGGTCTGAGTTTCACAAAAAGCACGCAGAAGCGTACGCCGTCGATCTATACTGATTCTGAAACTGATGATCCACTCTCGCCCGGAAAAACAGCGGCTTGGGATGAGGTGCCCCATTGCTCCTCGTCGCGTTGTTCAAATGCTTTGGAGCTTCTCACCGCCACAAGCGCCATCTCTGCCTTTACCTTTCCAGCGTGGGCTGGCAAATATGTCGTCACTATACTCCATTCTCGATTTCTCCGCGGGACTCCTATGCACTGGTTACCACTTGTGACTGAAGCTCGCCCTCTGCATTTATGGATGCACTATTCCTTTACTGCATTCTCATTATCTCTACGATTGTGAGCGTGTCTATGAACCAGGTGTGCCTTTTCGGAATCAACGGCACACGAGGACTGGTGCGACAGAGCAGTCCAGCGTCGGTAAAGATCGAGCACGATTCGTCTATAGATTCGTGAGCCTATATTTCATGGCTGACCACTGAGCAGACGCCTTCGACTGGACTGAACCAGGGAGCCTAGTTTCGCACGAAGATTTGCATCCCGCCAGTCTCAGCCGCACACCCCTGGACCGCCCTTGCCTCATGGCAAGCGACGTAGTCAACCAGCATGCGAGAGAATTTGGGGGAAGGAGAAGTCACAACTTGTTTGTCTCAAGGATACCGTACGAACCTACCCTGTCCACCTGGCGGTATCCCGGCGATGGCACGATCGTATTGCTGCTAGGGCTTGTGTTGTCGGCATGCCAGCTTGTCAAGTATCTACGAACAGCGAATGAGCTCTGTTTGAGTAGCCACAGCCGGGTGGACCAATACTCCCGAATACGGTCTGATCTATTGAGAGGAATATCTTTGCATCCTGGAATGAGCGTTTACGTTCGAGTGCGCAACCGGGAGTATGCTGTTAAACACTCGACGTTCTCCCGTAGGGGCGTTTTTTTCTTGTTGTCCATTCGCGTCGCTCCATCACGATTTATATGAGCGGTGCGAAGATTCCACAGATTCCCTGTCTTTTTGTGAGCTTTGCCCCAGAACGTGTGGAGCTGCATGGATTCACGACAAGGCAATCTTGAAGATGAATCCCGACAAGCTCTGGATCAAGTGCATGATATTCAGCACAAGGACGTGGTGTAGGACGGTTCATCCACTTGCTGAACGTACAATGGCCAACTTGGCTTTTCGCTCATGACAAATCAGGGACAGGGTAAAGCCCCTACCTCGATGTTTCCCCAACCCATGGGCCATATTCGTTCTGTTGAATACCAGTGGGAAAAACAACTAGAAACAACAACGGCGTGCTGGTACTGCTGTTCGAGCACGCACTGCTCTGCGTACAAGCCATATTTTGCAAAACCGATGCTTCCGTCATCATCTTCGTGTACTTTTTAGGTTCAAGTAAGCAGTTCTCTGTACCAGAGAACAGCGCAAGGAATAGAAGCGACTCCCTCGCCGCCTCTTTCTACGTCTCATCCACGATGACACGTCAAAATGCGCAGCCGCGATGCGCTCAATAAAAAGGCCTTCCACGTTTCAACGACAGCTTTTCTGCATGATGCGGTCTGGTCCAGGACCCAATGGCTCGAGCAGCGTAATCAATGCTCCCAAAAAGTTCCCGCAGCCCGTACATGAAGGTCGAGAAGTGCACAAAGTCATCGATGGGGACGCCCGCAATCGGCAGCGTCGCAGTGCTGGCGGACGCATCCGCACTGCGCAGCAGTTTTGTCTCGACGACCTGCCGAAAGTTGAGAATGATCAACTCTTTCTCCAGTTCATGGTCCACTGTTTGCGCGAATTCTGCGTCCGGTGCGCAGCTGCGTGCCTCCTCCGCTGCCACGGATTCACTTGCATGGGCGAAAGACGCTCTGGATGGCGACGTGCTCCCTCGCGGCGAGGTGCTGCGGCGGTCATCCTCTTGTAGCGAGCTCCGTAAAAGCTCTTCACTCGCGGATTGTGCCTCCCTCGCAATCGACAGCCTCGGTTCCCGAGTGCGCACGTGGCGGTGATAGTGCGGATTCCGTAACTGCATGAGGCGGCGAAGGAGCGGAAACACAGCGGCAAGCTGCGGACCCCGGTCCAAGTCCTCGTTTTCGAGGAGTTGTTCGTAGATCTCAGCGAACGATGCGCTGCTACTCTCGTCTAGCGCCATTTTTGCAATATGAGCTGCCAGTCGACTTTCGAGCTCGGGACAACGATCACGAATGTAGTGCACAATCTGGAGCGCCCGACGCCGCATTCGGAACCAGAGCTCTGCGCGTCGTCGACGAAAGTTGAGCAGTGCCAAACCCACACTGGGCTCCATGATGCAGAAGCCCTGACCGCCGTCGGCAACTTCGACGCCATTCCCTTCGTAAGCGTTCAGCTTGGATTGCATTTGAGCGGCTCGTTTTCGCGAAAGGCACAGCTGCAAAAGCCATTTCCGGTTCTCGAAACGGCGCATTGCATCACTATGCAGCGCTTCGGCGGATCCGAAGAGATCCTCCAGAATACCACGAGATTCGAGGCATCCTCGCAGGGCGCCTGTGAGCTCAATCAACGAGCGGAAAATTTCACTGAATTCAGGCTCGAGTGCCAGCAGGAAAAGGCGATACATCGCCCCAGAGAAGCGCACACCGTAAATGGGTGGACGGTTCACTATACTATTGAGCACCTCCAGTCGTAGCAGCACAACACAAAGCGCAACGTTCCCGTCAACGATAAACTGTGGTGGTCGAAAGAAGCCTCTTTTCCACAAGGCGAACTGATTCACGCCGCCGAAACTCGGTGACAGGGCGTTGCTCAATATCGCTACACTTGTCGCCAGCGCCTCGATGTGCTTGTTGATAGCCATGGTCTCTTGCCACGGGTGTGTGTGTACACGCACGTTTTGCACCTCCTCCGCCTCCTTGTCTCGTTCTTCGGTGGTCGTTTCAACGGCCGGATTGGCTGGCGCTGCCTCGATATTATGGAGCGCCTGATGAAAGCGATCCAGAAACTCGTCGCAGTTGTGGCGACGGAGGTTCTCCTCCCAGCATGCAATCGCACCGTCGACGCTGGCAGCAAATCCGCGGAGAAGGGTGCGGCGTGATTCACGACTCGCCATACGAGGTGACAGGGCCGTTGTGAACAGGATGATCACGCCAACCCCTATCGCAGTGCATACCATTGCGCCTACAGCGGCTTGCCAGACAGCGTGATCGACCGGCGCACTGTACTGGCACATGCAGACCACGGTGAAGATGAAAATAGCAATGCCAGCTGTGTACTGTAGCCATTTCATGGAATCGACAAGGTTGCAGTAAAACATGACGAAAACAATCGCAACCGTAATACCATCCACAAAAAAAGCGTTCACAGCTAGGGCGGGTTTCACCAGCACCAGGTAGCCGAGAGCCGCACCAACGATGCCCCCGGCTGCTCGGGAGAGCGCCACACTCACAGCCGATTCCGTTGTCGGTCGAGCGGACACCACCACCGACAGGTACCCGAGAATCGGCTCCCATTGTTGTCGAATATTCGACGACGCCGGAATACAAACCACAGTAATGATCGCAGCAGTGCTGATAATATAGTACTTGATGAGAAATATGAGTTGCCATTGATTATTTTTCCAGAACCGTCGATAGTCCGCAGCGCGGTACTGCAGCACATTACGGAGGACGTCGCTCCAGAAACTATACATCGCACGAGTCGAGAACGTGACCGCCATAAACACATTCCAACTGGCATCTCGGAGACGGTTCAGCGCCCAGTGCCACCAGGGCGACGATTGCCGGCTCATCGGCGCCTGTCGTTCCAATAACTGATACACGGATTCGCGCAACTCGTAGACAGAGTCGAGAACCCGATGCACTAGCACGGTGCTGAACCAGGCAACACGTACCGACTCGACGGGCACAATCGCCGAGACGCGGACGAGCTTGGTCACATCGACTTCGCGGTTAAAGTCCTCGACGTGTGTTGCAATCGCCATATCACGCCAAAACTCCTGATAGCCACTGAGGCCACTCTCTGTGACGCGCCGCCAGAGCGCCTCGATTTCTTTCTCGTCAATGACCTCATCGAGGTACTTTCGAATCTTCTCGTTGCGAAATATCGTACGGGCATGGGGTGAGTTTTCCGGCCAGTGGAACCAACGCACCTCCTTCTCTGGAACGAGCAAGCCGAGCAAATTGCATGCACTCGCAAGCCTTGCCCATAATCTGGTTACATCTGCAAGGGCACTTCGATACAGTCTGTGCATCGCTACCGCGCGGTACTCGGTACCACGGCGATGCAGAATAACGCTCTCGAGTCCACCGATACGTGCGACCAGGTCTCGTGACTTGTAGATGATTTGCGACCAGTCCGTTATCGGCGCATGATAAAAGAGTGCCGGGTACGTGAGCTCGTTGGCGCCTAGCGGTAACAATCGCTGCAACGCCACTAGGCTCCCATGGAGGTAGAGCGAGCCTCCTTGTAGTAACGCGGACTCTTCCGCGAAGCCAAAAATCGTCGCCTCCGCACTGAATGACGACTCACTGCGGCCCAGCGTCTCCATACGAGCATACGAAGACAAGCGCTGCTCCATTATTATTTCCACTGAGGTTCGTGGCGAGGCTGAATGGTATCCATCGAAGGTGTTGGCGATCTGTTCCTTCTGCCGCTCCTGCAACTCATTCTCGATCTGAGTCGCCTGGAACACATCTGCCAGGAGAAGCGACGCCAAACGACTCAGGCGCTTAGCACTCTCGCGTAGCACGTTTTCGACGCTGTCATGAAAAAGGCTACGTACGGACACAGGAAACACAAGCAAAGCAACAAAAAATCCCACAAAGGCTGCAAAGCAGGTTGAAAGGATGTAGTGCGAGTACATGAAAGCGTGGTGTCCGGGTCCTGAGTCCAGGCTCAGCTGCAAATAGTTTTCCACAACGCCAAACGCAATCAGTGAAAGGCTCACAGAGCCTACGGCGGGAGGACAGAGCCGAGGCGCCACCAGTATTGCCATAAACACCACATTGAGTATGATGCGAAGCCAAAGCAAGTGCCCTGCAGCAAGCTGAATAATGAGTGCCAGCGTCGCCCCGAACGAGGGACCAACGATAGCCGCGCTTGCCGCCTGCTGCAGTGAACCCACATATTCAAACTCACTGACAACACCGGCCAATAGTGCGAATTGAATTGGCGCCCAGCAAGCCATGTAGACCCGGGTTGGGTTGATCACGACCATCAGCGTCGTCAGAAAGTAGCCAAGCGCAAGCTGCACCGCCACAAACGAACGCCTCACATATGTCCGCATTCCAATACAAGACAGTACCCAATGAATAGCCGGGCCAGAATCAAGATTACGTCAAGAGGTCAGCTGACGACGAAAGCAAGCAGGATTCGCATACGCTTCGCTGAACGGAACGGGCGGACGAGGCGACATGCTGCAGTGGGCGCTGCGCAGTTGGTAGGTATAAACATACCTAAAAGGGACACACGGGTGTGTTCGCGATCGACCCCGAGCGATGCGGCGCGTGCCTTGTGTGTGTGTGTGGGTGTGTGGGGAGCGGCGCGAGGCACCTTGCGAACGCCACGGAGCCTGCACTCCAGCGACCAGTTTGTGTGGTGTTGCGAGCACGTTGGCGCTCGTTGCGTGTACGTCTTTGGTGTGTGTGTACCCGAGCACTTGTGTCGTGTGTTCCAGATAGTACTTTCTGCGCTACAAGATTGGTTGCGCAAACGACTCGCACCGCTCTGTTACCGGAAAGCAGCCAGAACACCCCACGTACTTGTGTAGCGTTGTACACACCGAGTTCCAGTGTGGAGCACGAGTTTGTGTAGCAGTGCGCTTTACCACTTGAATAACAACACCCAAGTCACGGGGTCGTGGCCCGTAGCACTCAAAACGAAAGAAGCAAAGTCCTCTAAACGCTTGGCATGTGGCTTTTTGTGGTACCTGCGCACCAGGGAACGTCGTACCAGCGTAGCAGCTCGAGGCGCTCGGCTGTGAGACGCGAAGGATTTGCGATCGGGTTCCGATGCCGTAGTCGCCAGGGCAAGCATTATGCACCTTTGTTTCGTCAGACGGTTGTCGGGGGTCGCCATACGCGCCACCAGCATGCAGGCATTCGAAACCTGCGTGCACAAGGGGAACCCTCGTCGACGCCGCCGCCGCAGGTCCCGTTTGAGCTTCGCGGCTTCTCGCTAGCCAAGGTCGTGACCGGGATCGGTGCACTGCTCACCGTCTATTCACTCTATGTGTATTTCAAGAGTGCAGGCTCGGCATCAGAAACATCTCTGACGCTCATTTACGGGATGCCTATCTTGCTTCTCGGTCTGGCACTGTGGTACGCAGAACTCGAACCTGTGCCGATCTCGACAACCGACGATCTGGTAGTCCTTCGGGAACGAAAGGCGACAACGACGCTCAAGCAGATCATTCGTGATGTCACGCGCCATAGGTATGGCGACGAGGCGCATTTATCGGGCGCGCTTCGGGTGCTGGGCGTCATTAAGAGAGGCGACCCGGCACCAGTGCTGCTTCGCCTGCGAGAGTCTCGCGAGCCGGGTGAAGAATACGGGCTTGCACTCGTTTTCGAATGCCGCGAGACGCCGTTTGAGGCCTTTCAAGCTGTAGAGGATCGAATCGATAGATTCTTTGGTTCGGGTATTCGACACGAACTGCGAAAAATAAGTGAGGATCCGTTGATTGTGGAACTGAAACTCATCACTTGTCGTCGGGAGACGGCAACTGGACTCCCGGATACGCTGAAGCAAGCCGTTGACCAGAGCAACCTGAACCCCGAACGGGGCGCGACACGAACACCTACACCAGACACACCAGACAACGACAGCGCAAATGGTGCTTCAACTGCCGCTGCTGATGATGGTGCTAGCGCTGGTGATGCTGCAAAGCGCGACCCCCTCAATGCGCTGTCTTCCCAAGCGGATAGCAGCAGCACAGGGCACGCTGCGATCGGACGTGAGCCTCACCAGAACCCCACCGAGTCACTCGCTCCGTTCGCGCTATTCGGGTTTCGACCGACGCCGCTGCCGGGACCTCCACGTCAGAGAAATTAGATAGACAAGCCGGCACACTGATCGCTGATGACTGCACTTTGGTGTCCATCAAGTTGCGCGACGATCGGGCGCAGAAACAAGCATCTGTCGCGTTCACGCCGCGCTCATCGACTCGCGAACGGCGATCACCCGCGTGCGTTTGGCTGTGGATGCCACCAAGAACGTGGCAACTGAGTGGTCGGGCATCGCCATGCAACGTCACAGAGACGGTGCTTTCCTTTTAGGTTCCCCGGGAACGGCGGAAGGTCACAATGGTGCGCTTTCCGAAGCGTAGCGAATCCCGATGCAATACGTCCACAGGCGCCGACGCACACGCCCTAGAAAACTGGAATTCCTGCAACCCGCCATGCATAAACGTTCCTGCAAGCACAGAGCCATCAGCTGTCGCCGAACATCGGTACCTGTCTTGGTCTGAATAGAGGCGCACTGGTCGCCATCGTCGGATTCTATCATATCCCTTGACGTATCGTCCGTATCGATGCATTGGATGCCCGACGCATTACGATGGACTCGTAGAGCCGTACCGCAGGTACGACTTTTTCGATGGCAGATCCACAACTTCAAGTCCATCGGCAAAGTGCTTCTGCACCAGCGCATCGGGAACGTTTGATGGAACTATAACCCTAGACCCGGGCTTCCAGTCCACGGGCGTCGCACAGTGCAAACGATCGCTGGTCTGCAGTGCGTCCACGACGCGCAAAAGCTCATCAAAGTTGCGGCCGATCGGCGCTGGATACGTCACCATAGCCCGTATGCGCCTCGGACTGTCAATGATGAACACCGAACGAACGGTAAACGGCATGTTGTCGCGACCCGGATCCGCTGCCGGTAACATGTTGTAGAGTTTGGCGATTTTGCGCTCTGGGTCTGCAATGATCGGGTACTTAACCTCAGTTTTCCCATATGCACCAACATCTTGCACCCAGGAGTTGTGAGACTCGACATCATCACAGCTAAGCGCTAGCATTTTCACACCGCGACGCGCAAACTCTTCCTGGAGCTGCGCAGCGCGCGCCAGCTCCGTCGTGCACACCGGTGTAAAGTCACGCGGGTGTGAGAAGAGGATCACCCAGCTATCTTTGGCGTATTCGCTGAACTTTATCGGCCCAAGCTGAGTTTCTGCCTCAAAGTCGGGTGCAACATCGTTGATTAAGAGAGCACGCGACATTTGCTCCGTGGGTACGAAAGCGTTTCGCGAAGAGCAGAGCAACAGTGAAGCGCCCAAAAGCTGGAGATGTAGCGTTGCCCTGTATCGAGGCGCTGCGTCATCGCAGTGCGAATGGGCAGCGTCCTCATTGGTATGGTGATACCTGCCGGATACGCTGGCTACTGTTAGCATTTTGTCATTAGGATACTGTATGATGATACCCGCCGGATACGCTGGCTACTGTTAGCATTTTGTAATTAGGATATTGTATGATAACGACTGCGGGATACGCTGGTTACTGTTAGCATTTTGTCATTAGGATATTGTATGATAACGACTGCCGGATACGCTGGCTACTGTTAGCATTTTGTCATTAGGATATTGTATGGTGGTACCCGCCGGATACGCTGGCTACTGTCCAGAGGTATAGGCTGGCGGGATGCGCGGAACGCGGAACATTGTTTCCGCGCGAGTCTCTAGGCGGTGCTGTGAGGGAGACTTGACGAATCGACTCGGTGGCATATGCAAGTATCTGCCGACGCGTTGAGATTTCTCTCGTTGTTACTGGAACTGTTTGTGTTCATTGGAGACGCTAACTTGACTCGCTATTTATCCATGATCAAATGAAGATCGAGTGCTTCCAGAATCCAGTATTTCGCCATACCGCTTTCTCGGTTCGGAGCTGTGGGCTATGCCTGGTGGCGTGCGCAATCAGCTACTGATGCGCTGAGGTCGCTTCCTCTGCTGGCGACAGCACTGGGGCGTCTGGGGGACTCTGGAAAACGACGTCTCTGTTCGTGATAGGGATGGTGTGCGCTTCGCCCGTAGCAAAAAAAGGAGTGGAACTCCTTGTCGTTCTCAGTCTGCCATACGTCCAGGCGGCCTGTTATCCACCGCTCGAGCTGAATCGCTTATCGTAGACGCGCACGAACGAGACCCTGGGTTGCATCGAGGCTTCCATGGGGTTCTCCCATGTCATCGAATGAAACACCTGGTTCTTGGGACCGGCATGGCAACAGCAGGTAGCTTACCGCTTGGCTTGGGGCGCACCTGGATTTTCCGTAACATTGAGGGTCCTCTTTGCAACACTCTGAACTACGTCAGCAGGAACCGCTCAGCGGATACGTCATACCCCGACGGCAAAACCGCGTGCCGCCCTGAGCGATGAGGGTAGCGTTCTGGCAGCGTGCATGGTGCGCATCAGCGTTGTCCGGGCCCTGTGATGATCCACAACATGTCGACGGAGCGCCAAGAATTGCGACCCTCTAACCAAAACACGTTCTTTGCCTCGACACCCGTGCAGGTGTCGCGCGAATCCCGGGTGTCTCGCAATACAAAACAAGTAACCGAGACTAGTGGCTGCGTTTTACTGTCGCAGCATCGTCGTAGTCGGAGGCCTCGCCATTTCTGGTCAGCGTCTCTGGCAAAAAAATAAGGAGAGCATTCTCGTCAAGCGATTTTCCATACCAACAATATGTGATCGCCATCGAGAATATCTGCACGAGGGAGGTTCCGATTCAAGGACACGTGCACGACGGCACGTGTCGTGCAGCGTGACGCCTCGGATTCGTTTCGTTCCGCAACGCCTCGTCTAACGCGTATACCTCGCTACGCTGCAAGGTTCAAGTGAGCTGCGCTCAGTCGAAGAGCATTCATGAATAGGCTGTACACATTTGGTATCGAACGTCGTTCATGATAGGAACGAACGCGGTGCGATTCGTGCGTGACACAGACAGGAGGTGGCGAAACGGACGCTCGCATGCACGTCGCTGCACTCATGTCGGCATGTCATGGACGAGGCACACGCACCTATTTTGGGTGTTCACCCAACACAACTAGGACTGCTTATCTCGGCCGCCAATGCAAGCCATTCAGGGCTTGTCTAGGGCAGGTTTTGTTTCCTCTCTCGTGTCTCCCGTTTTCAAGACACCGGTTGCACATGTACCTCGAGCTCCGTTTGAACCAGCAGGCGAGGTTGACGGCAGCGTTCACGTCCCTATTTCGCAGCTTCTGGCCAGTATTGTACCGTTTGATGCTTAGCAGGCAAGTCGTGATCCGCCCCTCTTTTGCCTTTTCATCTGCTTTGTATACAGGGTCAGTGCGCCCTTCGTAAGAGTGGCACATGGAGGTGGTCAGGTGTTTGCGAGTATGCATCGTAACGAAACCTACTCCTTCTGCGAGGGTCATCCATGGACGCTGTGTGCTTCGTATATCGCTTGGCATATGCCCTTGACGCGTATAGAGGGCTCTCTTCGATGTCCGCGTCGGTTTCGACGCCCGGTACCGAGCCCAACGATCACGAGCATCTTTCTGGTGATCCGCTCAGCGAGCACGCTGTCTGCTGCATGCGCAAGAGCTCGCTCTTCCATCGGAGAGGGGTTTTGTGGGACACGATATTACCCGTGATGAAAAAAGTACCGAAATGAGATTCCAGGCTTGAGAGAAAATCGACAAACGTCAATCCGAGTTGCCCCTTTCCTGTGTAGCGGTCAGGCAATGCGCATTGGAAGCGATCGTTGCGATGAATCAAGCCCTGAGTCCAAGACTCTACTCCACGCAAACAAAAGCGACGGAAGCCGTTGGCAGCGCATCCCCCGAAAGGCTTCGTGTCACTGTCGAATGTCGTTGTGCCGTTGGCGACCCAGAGAGGAGCGTTTGCCTTTCGCACAGATTCGATTATCTGGCTTGACGTGTCGAGTGAGCGTTCTGCATGAGCGTGGAATCGTAAAGAGATCTGGTCGAGGTTTTCCCTCGTCAACCCAGATGTACGTACGGGATGCAGAAGCATGAAGGCTGGTGCGCTTGTGTTCGATCATGACATTGGGTATTTTACAAACCCTCGCTTGAGGTTGTCGCCAATCATCTTGATTTCCGAGGCGGAAAGCATACCAGTCGCAAGCGTGGAAGACGCTACCCCGTCAAGACCGATATGAATCCTCAAACTTCGCATGAATGCATACGCCGTTACTGCTGCACTTCGAACGTCGACCCCGTGCATCTAAGAAAACGTGCGCGGAGAAAGATAGCAAGGTAGGAACAGCGAGAGCAGGACAGCGTGCCGTGTGAATCGAACCTGGGTGCAGTGGCTGCCACCTCCAGCGGATGCAGCTGCTGGTGAAGCGAGCTTCCGCAGGGACGTGTAACGCGCGTGCAACGCCTGACATGCGTCGTCGAGACACCCGCAGCGTCCGACCGAACCAATATTTGGTGCTTTTCGGCTGTACGGTGCTTGCCGATGCCTAGCAATCGCATCATTCGCGCTTGTTGCTGCCTCTTTCTCTGGCATGGCATGGAACGGAAGCAGGTCAAACTCCGATCTACGCTGCTGCTTTTAATAGGATTCAAAAAAAATGGTCATCCAAACGACGGACGCGCACCCGATTCAAGGTCACCGACCCGTTCGCTATCCCCTCGGCACCGTAAAAGCTTCCATGAGCGCTCACCGTGGCCTGTGGTAGGCGCACGCTCCGCACAGAAGCCGCCAGCTGACCCAGTGGCGTGCAAGCCGTGACCGCCACGCCTCCGGGCCGTGCGCTTACCCCGGGCATCGCTGCCTGGTTGCGCGCCTCATCCCAGACCTACCGAGCGATGAGCGTCGGCGCCTACGCAGCAGCAACGATTCGCTCCTGCGACGCTTCGATGCTAGCCCAGAGCACACTCGGAAAGCGAAAGACTCAAGCCGATTGCGTAGGTTTCTCGCAAACCGTGCCATCCTCGACAGCACTCGTACTCTGTTGACCGGTGAACGGTTTCAGGCTCGGATCCGTGGAGACCAGCTCCGTCCAGCTCCGCTCTCCAGTGACCAGCTCGACAAGCACGCGCACCACATCCCCAACGGAGCCGCGTACCTGCTCCATGGAATCCCGTTCACGCAGCGTGACGCTGTGATCCACCAGCGAATCAAAATCGATGGTGACGCAGAAGGGCACCCCGATTTCATCGGCGCGTGCGTATCGCCTCCCGATGGACACGTTGCTTTCGTCGAGGCGCACCGTCAGACGGCATTTTGCGAGCGCATGCAAGACGGCCTGTATCACGGGTTCGAATACCTCATTTTTGCTCAACGGCAGGACGACGGATTTCACCGGTGCAATTGCCGGTTTCAAGGCTAACACGGTGCGCAATTCATCGCCACCGGTTCGATTGTAGAACGCATGCTCCAGAACACAGTACAACAGTCGCCCGATGCCGAACGAGGGCTCAATGACGCTGGGACAGTAACTGCGGCCGTGAATCTTGCGATTCACCCGTTCGATCGTCACCATTTCCCGTGTGATGACGTAGGGTCCCAGCTGAACTTGGTCCTGGTCAGTGAGCTGTTGCTGAAGCTGTGCACGCTCGGTTTCGCCCAGTTTCTCGATGGCTTCCAAAACCTGCGGTGTTTCACCGCGAAACTTCGTTCCAATAACCCGTTTGAGCGGTGTGATTTGGAGGAACGTCTCGTCACGTGGCTCGTCGAACTTTTCATAGGCGACCAGATCCACCTTGGAAGCCGCGGAATGCGCCTGCAGGTCATAGCAGGCACGATCCGCGAGGCCAACGCACTCCACCCAGCCGTACGAGGTCTCCACTTCGAGATCCCAGCAATCCCGGGCATAGTGGGCCATTTCACTCTCCAGATGTTGTCGAAAACGCATATGATTGGGCAGAATCCCAATCATTTGGGCATATTGTTGCGTTCGCGCGATGAAGTAGGCCAGCGTCTCGTTGTCGACAATGCCTTGGCGAACTGCTTCCGCCGCACGAAGAAGCACGGTTGTCATCTGTTCTCGAGAGCGAGCGGCGTGCTGCTCCTTCCGTGGGAGCAGAATCAGCTCCAGGTCAGCGATAAGGTTGAACTTTGGATGGTCCTTCCGATCCGGATGAACGAAATGTTCGATTTCAGCCTGAGCGAACTCTCGCACGCGCAGAATACCTGCTCGCGGAGATATCTCGTTCCGGAAGGAGAGACCGATCTGCGCACACGCGAACGGCATGCGTCCGTTGTTGTAGTCCAGGAGGCGACGAAAGTTCACAAAGATGCCTTGGGCTGTTTCTGGCCGTAAATATGCTGGTATCGTTCCCGTCGGTCCTATCTGTGTTTGAAACATGAGATTAAATGGATATGGAGCAGAAAGTGGTGCATCTGACTCTGGTGCACGGATATCGAACTGCTGGTATGCAGCAGCGATTTGCTCCTGATTCATTTCGTCTATCCTCTGCAAGCAGGTCTCCATTGCTGATCGCAGCCTGTCTTCCTGTTCATCGGTGCGCTTCCGATCCATCGCGGCTATGCGGTTCTCCAGGGTCTCCCGCAGCAGGTGGTCAGCTCGGTAACAGGCGCCCGTGTCGAGATCGCGAACCATGTAGTCCTGGAAACGATCAACGTGACCAGAGGCTCGCAAAACCGGATCAGGTGTCAGCGTCGGTCCGTCGATCTCCAGCATGCCCTCCTCCACAACAAAATGATCCCGCCATAACTGGATGAGATGGTTCTTCATGGCGCACCCCGGGGGCCCGTAGTCAAACAAACCCGCAACCCCGCCATAGATTTCAAACGCGGGCGCAAGAAAAAACCGGCGTCGCAGCACCGTCTCAAAAGCGTCCCTATCAAAAGACTTACGATCGAAGCGGCGCTGCATCGCAAGTCCACGCGCTGTTTATGGACTCAGGAGTTAAGTCGGAACGTCTCGTGTGCGTTGCTTTGTCGCCGCTGGACGCGATCTGGGGCAGAATGCTCCGTTTGTCACTCAAAGCCACCCACGTCAGCAACTGGCTCAATAAAGCTATAACGGTCTACCAGGACGCCTAGCGAGCACACACACACCGCTTTGCTGAACAGAGACACACGGAACGCTCTTCACGAGTCGCGTACTAGGAAAGGCGACGTATCGTATGCGTTGACCGGTACTGTGTCCCGGCGGCTGCGCTGATCGCACCGCTGCTTCTGCTGCTGCTCGATGATGATGATGACGATGATGACGATGATTACGATGATGATGCTGCTCGATGATGATGATGATGATGATGCTTCTGCTGCTGCTCGATGATGACGACGACGATGATGATGCTTCTGCTGCTGCTCGATGATGATGATGATGATGATTACGATGATTACGATGATGATGCTGCTGCTCGATGATGACGACTACGATGATGATGCTTCTGCTGCTGCTCGATGATGACGATGATGATGATGATGCTTCTGCTCGATGACGATGATGACGATGATGATGCTTCTGCTGCTGCTCGATGATGATGATGATGATGATGCTTCTGCTGCTGCTCGATGATGATGATGATGATGCTTCTGCTCGATGACGATGATGACGATGATGATGCTTCTGCTGCTGCTCGATGACGATGACGATGATGATGATGATGCTTCTGCTCGATGACGATGATGACGATGATGCTGCTGCTGTTGCTCGATGATGATGATGATGCTTCTGCTACTGCTCGATGACGATGATGACGCTCGATGACATGGCATCGCCATCGGGCAGCGTCATCGGACGATGCCGCCTCCTGCACCTCTGTTTTCGCGTCCAGTTCAGCGGGGCGCAGCGTGCGATTCGTGCCGCTCTCGGATATGAGGTTCAGCGGTGGAGTTCTCCAACTGACAGCAACTGGTTGGTACGAGTCTAAGGTTTGTGCACCAAACAGCGGGCGTTGCCAGTTCAGATGGCTCTAGATCAAACGCAGACTTTCGCTGGTTTGGGTCTGTTGCCGTCCTTGTGTGAGGCGTGTCAAGCGCTTCGGTTGCAACGACCTACCCCTATCCAGCAGGCGTGCATTCCAGCAGTTCTCAACGAGCGATACCGCGTTGTCATTGGAGCCGCTGAAACAGGCTCTGGGAAAACTGCCGCTTTCGTGTTGCCAATTCTTCAGTTGTTGGTTCGTGATCCCTGCGGGCCATTTGCGGTGATTCTGACGCCAACGCGGGAGCTAGCAGCGCAGATTGCGGAACAAACCCTCGCACTGGGGTCGCGAGTAGGCGTCAGAGTTGAGACGGTTGTAGGCGGCCTTGATGCGGTGCACCAGACCACTGTACTGGAAAGAGAACGCCCACACATTCTCGTGGCAACGCCTGGGCGTCTTGCAGCGTTTATTCGACAGCAGCAAGCAGCTGATCAGACTTTGCTCCCGCGTAGACGGCCAGAAGGGAGTCAGCGCTGTCGCTACTTTTGCAGATTGCGGTTCCTGGTGCTTGACGAGGCAGATCGTCTCCTGGAAGAGGGTTTTGCGGCAGACCTGGCGACACTGTTGGGTGCGTTACCCGTAACGCGTCGTACGCTCCTATTTTCTGCTACAATGTCGCGACAGATGGAGCGCATTCAGCAACTGGTCGTGGCGGAAACCGAGGGATCCCAGGTATTTGCATTTGACGCGAATCGAGGACTCACTGACCAGGGGATCTACGCGACAGTGGCGTCGCTGAAGCATTACTACCTTCTCGTTCCGGCCGCGATCCGAGATGTATATGCCGCATACGTCTTGCTGCACGTTGTCGGTTCAGGAGAGGACGCCGTCCTCAAGATGCTGCGACGCCGTCGGCGCCAGCGCGAGGCCCGCACCGCTGACGAAGACAACGACGACGCTGACAATGACCACGTCGGACGCGACGAAACGAACGGATCAATGGAAGCCACGGCACTTGGAGCGCATATTAGGTTCCCGAATGGCGAAACCGACGGGTCTGAGTCGCGATCATCACCGACGATCGAGTCGAGTAGCGCCTCGATGGTGCTTGCCATGGTGTTCACCGCGTCTTGTGCCCAGTGTGCGATTTTTGCGAGCATTTTGGATCGACTCGGGCTGCCGGTTGGCGCCCTCCATGGTAGACTATCACAGCCTGAAAGGATAGCGGCCCTGCAGGGTTTCAAATCAGGCAGACACCGCATCCTTGTTTGCACGGATCTCGCCGCACGCGGCCTCGACATTCCCAAAGTTCATCTCGTGCTCAATTTCGATGTGCCGCGGGATGTCAGCGTTTACGTACATCGAGTCGGGCGAACAGCGCGAGCCGGCCGACCCGGTCAAGCGCTAAGCATGGTCACGCAGTACGATATTGCACTTGTGCAAGCGATCGAGGCAACCTGTGGTATCCGTCTCGCAGCATGGGATGGCCCCGGTGAGGCCACATCCGATAATCGAGTGATGCGCATCCTCGCACCCGTTCTGAAAGCGCGTCGAATAGCTCGCCTGGAATTGCTCGAACGTGGAACCATCACCCAAGCCGAGCTCAGTGACTTGGGAAATCCCCCGAAATTGGCCCGCCCACGTACAGCTTCCAAAATCATCACCAAATTGAGCCATACCCGATAGGCTCCACAAAGAAGCAAGCCCCAGCTTTTGTGTGTGTGTGTGTGTGTGACGCGGGCGCACGTCACGGCATCAGGTGGCACACTGGGTGCCAGTGCGTGACAATCTGCCGCCACCAGAACACGCATCACGTTGATCAGTGCGTGCGCGTGTGCGGTGCGTGCGCGTTCATCGCGCGATGGCAATCGTGAGCGGCAGCGACTGTGCACGCATCTGCCCGTGAGGTTGGACTTTTGGCGCGAAAACGTCGACAGAAAGCACAGCTCGAATGCAAGCGCCTCACGTCAGCGCTGTGGATCGCATCAAGGCAGTTGCTGCAGGTGTTCGTTTTGATTTCCTGCTGCAATGGTGCGATCACGCCTGCCAGTGCTGCATTCTATCCAGCGAGTGAGCGAGCGTAGGGCGCTGCGCATGTGTTCCAGGGTGCAGCCAGGTGAACCTTCGGTCTTGTGTGATCCATTGTTGCGCCGGCTCTGAGGCGTCGCCACGATGCACTCGGTTTGCGTTGGCGTCTCGCAGGTAGAGGCTGGGTTGAATAACGTTACACATGGCGTACGTGGGCTGGGGAATGTTTGGCAGCGGTGCGGATCCGTTAGCAGGTGCACGTAATCTGTGTCGCAGTCGTGCGAGTCTGGTGCGTAAGCAGGCGACTTTGCAGTACGAAGGTTTCGATTCGTCGCTGTTTCGCGACGCCTGACGGTCGATGCAGCTGCGTCCAAAGAGCGTCATCAACGTTGGTGTTCATCCAGTAGAGCGTTTTGCGGAAACGTGTCTCTGACATGGGCCTTGCTTGATGGCATCGATGTGTGTGTGTGTGTGTGTGTGCGCCTGGCGCGACCTGCACTCGCCTGCTTTTTCAGTTTGGAACGCGCGCTGCGACCTGAACAAGCCAACGCATGGTGAAACAGGCGAATCTTCATACCATTGCACAGGAGGTGCTTTCGACCGGTGTTTCGTGCGTGAAGCGGTCTCTTTTCGGGGGCAAATCACGACCAGAGAGCGCTATCTATCTGTGTCATTGTTGACATATCCCAGGACGGCGAGACTTGTCGGTTCCATTCGAACGCTTACCGCAGTGAAGCTTCTCTCAGTGTCTGTGGAAGCAGTTGCTCGCAACCCTTGTATACGCCCGGTTCATTTTCGTCACGCAGCGTGGCGCCCGGCATATTCCATAGAGCAACGAATACTGGCACCCCGACGCGACGATTGGTGACCCAGCACTTCGATGGGGCATCCTTTCCCTGGTTTCACGCTTCTGCATCCGCTGTAGCAGATGCCGATCCGCCGATGCAGGTTGATCTGCGGTCCAGCATTCAACCAAGTGCTATCGACTGCACCGCACGGGTAATCCAAGGCAGGACAAGGAACTGCAGGGTACCAGCGACTCGCAACGCCTCAGCGAGCAGCGCCACGATAAACTGCAACATCAGGGCCCGCGGTGCTGGCGTCGATGTTTGCGCGTATCCGGAGGATCCTCCCAGCGCTGCTGTAGAAATCGCACCGACTCAACCTGAAAGCGATCCTGGCATAAACGCACGTACGGGCTAGCCAGACGAGCGAGCCAATGCGACGCTGCCGATACAGAGCATATGCAGTACACCAGGCGCTTGGTATGCTTATCCCGCATTACAGAGAAACTCTCCTCGCCATCCAGAAAATGGAAACCTCGAACTGTTCGCCAGGTAACGCTGTGTCCACTGCAGCGCGCTCGCTCAAGTACCATGTGCGTCCAGAGGAGCCCGCCCAGGTGACGCGCACTCACCACTAATACCGTAGGTTCGCGCTTGTCGGCGCTGACAAGCGTAACACCCCTGTCGCTCTTAACTTTTCGAAACGCGTACGTAAACACCCACCGGGGTGCCTGCAAAGTCCTCGCGTCTCGTATGTCGCGACAAACGAGAAGCTCAGAAACAGACGCTGAGAGTTCCGTTCTGCGGAGTTGGATCTTGTACGCTGGCGACCGCGGCTGGCAACGGCGTTGCACGTCCGTCCAGTTGGTCGTCCCGAGTGTGCACCCTATCGGATACGGCTCTCGACGCCCTTGATTCCGCGTTCGGTCGTTTTCCAACCGTTCAAAAGCCCGGCAAGCGAAAGTAGCGGCCTCGTCAGCAGACAGCGGGCTAAAGAGACGCAGCATCACAGAGCACAAGAACACCAACGAGAACGACTCCGTTTACGGGTGCGCACATGACGATCCCGGTACGCATTGTCTGCAGTTTTACGCACGCTACAACGCCGGTATCATCAAGTATCGCAGATGCAGTTCATCTGTTATCGAATGCGCTGTACGAGGCTCAATACACGGCATGCCAGACGCTGTTGTACTGTGCACGGCGTTGGTGCTACGCTTCGATTCTAGTCGTCGGTGGTGCACTGATCACCAGCGTCTCTATGGGCATCCAAGTGATCGCGTCCGGCATCATGATCACCGCGTTCCGGAGTCGTCATCTCTGCTACAAACAGCGTATCCGGGAACCAGGAAACACGTGCCACCTGCAACGTAGAACGCAACACCGGATTCTAATACGATGCTGATGGTCGTCTTCTTTGCAGGGACATCTTGTCTTCCGCAGAAGAAGCAGCGCGCTCGCTACGCTGCCATTGCCACGACCACGCGCCTTCAGGCCATATCGTTCGCAGGCCTGCATCCGGAATTCTCGTGATCCAATCCATGAACCTTGGTGTCATCCGAGCTTCATGTCGATTCCCATCCCCTGTATGCTATCGCTGCCGATACCTAGGCGGCACGCAGATGTCGGTCGCAAAAGTTTGCAATGCGACTGAACGCTTCCGATAGCTTGTCGATCGGTGCACAGAATGTCACACGAAAGTAGCCCGGCGGTGCACCGAAGCACTCACCGGGAAGCACCAGAACACTCTCCTCGGCCATGAGGCGCTGGACAAATTCCAATCCACTCATATGGTTGTTTCGCAGACAAACCAACACATACATGGCTCCGTGCGGTGGCGACGGTACGTGCAGGCCGCGAATACTTGACAGCTTCTCATAGGCAAATTGCGCTTGTCGAGCGAGCGTTGTCCGCACGTGTTCATGCCATTCGCGACTCGTCTTGGACAAAATAACCGGTAGAGCAGCCTGTACAAGGGAGTTCGGCCCCAAAATCTTCATCGACAGGCCCTCGAGCGCCCGCCGAATGACAGAGAACTGTTGATCCGGCGTAGGGTCATGGATGAGAATCCACCCCATTCGCCATCCCGGCACAAGAAAGCGCTTCGCTAGGCCATCAACCGTGAGGACCGGAACATTCCTCGCAAGGCACGCGATGGGTGGTGCATCAAGTGGCCCCACTGAGCCACTCCCGTCCACATGCCGACGATGGAAGACCATGCCGCTGTATATCTCGTCCGCGAGAATAACCAGGCGATGCCGCTCAGCGAATTCGACAATATCTTGCAGATGTTTTCGCTCGTAGACGCTTCCTGTTGGATTCATGGGATTATTCACAACAATACAGACGGTACGCTCGTCGACGAGTCGGTCGGTGGCTCCGCCGGGCTCGAGTCCCGTCGCCTGCCAGCCCCGCTCTGGATCCAGCGGGTAACGCCGAACCTCCGCGCCCAAGTACGCACATATCGTCTCATAGAGCGGAAAGCTGAGACTCGGAAGCAGTACATTGTCCTTGGGGTCCAAAAGCGCAGAGAAGCACAGGTCCAGCGCATGACTTGCACCGCTAGCCAGGATTACGTCGCGCTTCTCGTAGTGCGCTGCTGATGTGAACGCTGTCTGCGCCCAGTCGCGGTGGGTACCATTTCGAGGTTTATCAGGAGTAGGCCCGCCACTGGTATGATGCGAACTCAAGCGACGAGCCACACGTGCTGCTTCCTCGATGGCGGTATTGGCAGCCTTGGCAACGGCCTCCCGGGCAACTTCCGTGCCGACAGCCGGCGGGTAGCCGTTCGCCCGACCCGAACGAACAGCGTCTATCACTGCTTCATTGACAACGTCAGCTGCTCGAAGGTTTCCGAAGACGGTCGGGTCTCCGATGGATAGAGGAATCACCTGCTTGTTTGGATGGGAGCGCAAGTCCAGGCCTTCGATGAGTTCGCGGATCGGGTTCCGCGTTCGCAGCGCTGCCGCCGACGCCTTAAACGTACCGCGCTTCTCCATACTTCACAACTTCTATTCCAGTTATCTGTACAATACCCCAAATAAAAACGCAACGCAGTTACGAAAGCTCCAGACCCGGTCTCCTTTCGACGAGCAATGAAAAGCCGAGTTCAGACACTCGGATGCGTCTGTTCGAGATACAGGTCTGTGGAGGCCGCGTATGCCGAACGAGCGGAAAGAGCGTCCCGAGGTATCTGCTTGCTGCGACGCTGCTACACTCGTGTCAGCATATAAAGTGGAATGGTCGACTTGCAGGACTCGGAGATTCAGGATGAATGTTGGATTTGTGTTTCAGTTGGCGTAAAGACGAGCATTTGCGGGTCTTGTATGCGACGGGTTCCTTTTCCTCGATCAGATATCCGACTGTCACCACATACATCCGCAGGGTCCCTCTTCTTCCAGTGTCGATCGTTGCAACACTCTGATGGTCGTGCTCAAGTCCCGATTCCGCGATTTCCGACGCTCATCGACGCATTTTATGCACAGGCGGAGCTTGGCATCTAGACTGCGCTTCCCATTTCCATGCTCGTCCTTGGATACAACCGCGGGTCGCCCGTCGATACACTCACAATCGCTTCTCGTTCGATACGCATACAAGTACGTCTGCCACAGCGCATGCGTTACCGCGTACTTGTCTGCAGTGACGTATGATCGCTTGCTCCATCAGTCCGTAGACGCCGCTTGAAGGTACAGCGGGCTCTCCGGGTTGCCATGCCTGGTGTCCGCACTCGGTGCAGTACCGTGGGATCACGAGCTCCTTCTGAGCGATCGTGTCGGTGAATAGGCTATCTGCTGCATACACAAGCGCTCGCTGTTCCATTCTATAGACGATTTCCGGAACGCGATACAGATCGTGGTGAAGCAGGGACCGGAGAGAGCGAGAGAGCCTCCAGGCTGGGGAAGCACTCCGGGGTTGATCCTGGTCCGTCAACGCGCAACGCTGTCCGACGCGGTGACGTACGCGCTACGCGAAGCGACTGCTGCGATGACTCGAGTCTGAGTCGCAGACCGTTATCAGTGCAAACAGAAGATACCCGGGGCGCCTGTGCGCGTATGCCGTGAGAGGCAGCAGGCCGGTCTCGTCGAGTGTCTCTTCGTCGGTGGCAACGAAGAGCGTAGGGTACGGCTTTCGGACGACATGGGTTACCTTTGAGGTGACGAGCGCAGTGGGCGCTCACTACAAGCTAGCGAGCAAGTCGGTCAGGGACGACGTTGTGCTCTCTTTCCAGCGTCTCCAGCGACGCGAGTTGCTGTACCTACGCGTTGCCTTGAACACGGTAAGCTGGAGACCTCGAAGAGCGAACTTGTTGATTCTTGTACGTTTACGGAAAGGAGTAGCGGGGATGCATGTATGTAAGCATATTGGACAGCATCGAGCATCATCCTGATGCCAATGAGGAGAACGCATCCCATCTGCAAAGCGTCGATGGAGGCACGCTCACAGGAATCCCAAAACTATACACGAGTCCACGAACACCTGTTTATGCTTTTCGAATGGCTAGCGTTGGCGTCAAATAAAAACGTTCAGAAAAGAATCACAAACCAGGAGCGGAACGAGCTGTTCAGCGTTCTATTTGAATCCGACATGGCAGTAGGTCCAACGAGCAGCCGCCAGAGATTACCCCATGTATGATCCTCATACTCTATCGAGCGACCTTCTTGAGCTATCGCGCCTATCGTGGATGCTAACCATCTTTAGACTGATCAGCTCCGAAATAGCGTTGCGAGCATCTCACGGCAACGCTGCCTCCAAATGGACGCTCGGAGAACCTCATGCCGTGGTAATGACGCCCGTGCGACGCTGCCTGTACATTCACGCAACGACAACGGTTGCACGCAGCTGTCCACGCCATACCTCCCATGCCCAGAATGGTTGCGTAGAAAGCGACGGCTGTCTACAGCTGCAACATGCGCTCACATCGGCGCAGGAAAGTGTATCAGTGTACCAGTACCAGTGCGTGGATCTGAGCAGGCGTGTTCATGCGCTCGCCGCATTCACACCGCTTCGAATAGCGCGAAAGATGCATCAAATGTCCAAATATTTTCAAATGGAAACTTTAGAAAGCGTCAACGTTGTACCGTGCATCGGTACCTCCTCAAATGCCGAGAAGAACGTACCGCAAGTGGAAACGTCTTTCGAACAGAGACTTAAAAAAGCGTCGAGCCCTGCGAATCAAATACCGGAGGCGTGCTCGCGTCTCGATACCCTACGGTATCGCGACGTGAAAGCAACTGAATGGCTAGCGTTTCAGCTGCATTGCGGACTGTCGTGCTTGTGTCCGCGTCGTCTCGTCGCTTCGAGGAAGCAGCTGAGCGCGGCGCGCAAGTCGAAGCGCTGCA
>Ga0080006_1128432_pt1 | contig 62036 bp, 47 predicted proteins | sample RS3BMetagenome_FD_69209 | JGI IMG/M metagenome (GOLD analysis project Ga0080006, IMG submission 69209) | Ferric oxide microbial mat and aquatic microbial communities from Rainbow Spring, Yellowstone National Park, USA - RS3B (SPADES... ...
CACGCGACGAAGAACTTCCGCTGTCTGGTGCGCCATGACTGCCCAAAAGAATAGCGCTTCTTCCAAGATCTAATGAATACCGCCAGGGATCCGATAAAACTCCGATACGTGCTGACGCACTCACCTTTTTTTCAACTGCAATCGCAGCAGGGTGCAGCGTTCGTTTCCCAAGGCACGCTTCCGAAAAGACGCTCTTGCTCTCAAACAGCCCTCAAGTTCCCAAGAATATCAAGGCCTTGACGCGTCGTACGACAAGCACGTCGGCGCCCAAACACCTCAGGTTCGTGTTCAAGTAGTTGCGCTGCAGCAACGCACCAATGCAACGCCGAACTTGTGGCCGAAAGCGCCGTATCGCTGGTGCGCAGCCCTGGCAAGCACCCGCTGCGTCAACGGGGATAGCATTTATCTAGGGTGTGCGGGGCTCGCCGCAACTGGAGCAGTAGCAGTAGTAGTAGTAGTAGCAGACACGAACTCGATATAGATTTAACGCACAGTCGGCTACGATGGCCTTCTCGTGGTGAGAGGTACGCTTCGAGCCTCCCGGTGAAGCGAAGCGGGTGATCCCGGTGCGACCCTGCGCTCTAAAACACGTCTGCGATAAACATCGCACAGCGACTTGCTGGTGGGCGTCCCGGAGATCAGTCGTTTTCAATAGGCACCACGGGACGCTTCAAGTTCGTGCTGGTAGGTGTACCTGCTCGGGGAGTGGTGTCCATCGCGTGGCTTCCTGGCCAGAGTGGGTATAGCTGGTGGTGGCACTAGTGGCATTCGCGGCTGCTGGTGTTCCAGCGGCGCGATTCTAGCAACGCTGCTGTTTCCAACTGTGTGTATACTGATTCGAACTTGTCTGCTGCGTTCTACAGTTTACTGGGAATCTTAAGCCAAACACCTTTTTCCAAAGCGCCCAGTCTTTCCATTTGGGGACTCGTTCTGGCCTCCGTGCAGAAGCCACGTACGACGCGTTGCTCGCCGTCGACCGGGACGTAAAGGCTAGAAGCTCCTTGTGTAGCGCTGCGCTCTCTATATTCTGCGATAACAGGTCATACTGGGGAACTAGTGGGTTGCAGTTTACGCGCAGCCTGGTGCGCACATTCTAGTTCTGACGTACGCGCACCTGCGACATGTTGACGACCTGGACAGAACACCGAGAAGTGGAATTCCGACCCGCAAAGAGGGTCTGCAATGAGCTGCACCTCACACCTCCATCAAAAGCTGCTCCTGATACCCGGGAACACGCGCTGAACTGGGAGCGCTTTCTCTTGCAAAAGCGATTACAGCGCCGCATTCGAATCGCGACGAACCGCCACGGAGCTGAGCACGTTCGTAGCACCATCGCGCTGAGTCTTTCTGCCGATGGAACCAGGCTCGCATCGACGCATGGTGACCATGTAGTGCGGACCTATCGAATACGTCGAGGAGAAACGGAGAATGCGCGCCCGGAAACCTCGCAAGTACGTGAACTGTGCCAGGATACTGGCTGCTCGTTCTCACTCGAATTAAGCGCTGAATTGTACGGTCATCCGCGTACTCCGTGGAGTGTGCATTTTCACCCGCGTGACTCCGACCTCATGGTGAGCGGTTGCCTCGGAGGTCACTGTTACGTCTGGTATCGTGATCAATGTGTAGCGCGATACACTGTAAGTGAACAGCACCCGGAGAACTTTGCCTTCTTCCCGGAATATGGACCATCCAGCATCAGTTGTGTGGTTTTTGATCCGTCTGGGGAAGTCGTCATCATTGCTGCGCGACGGTCGCTCTTTTTCTGGCAATGGCGGCGGACGCTCTGGTCGCGAACGCTTCTTCGAACGATGACAAGACCGATGATTGGAGCGGGTACTGCGGCCACACGAGAGCCCTCTCCGCGTCATGCTTTGTACGGAGATCGAGGGCGTCGGTCTGCAGCTGCTGGGCAAACGACCAATACGAACAGAGTGCTCGTGGGAGCGTCGACTTACAGTGCGGGTCGTGAAGCTCATATCCATACGCGCACTGCTCTGGAGGATCGAGTGACTCGGGGAGATACGCGCGCCTCGAGCGTTGCCACAGCGAGCACGCTCGACACCGCTGCATCTTTCGATACGATCGGCGCTGGTCGTTCAGGGGCGCTCGCTGGTGACGCTGCAAGCTTCCAGACTTCCCTGGGGAGCGCTTCACGCTTTCCCTGGCCTCCGGACCGAGAGCGACAACGGCAAGCCGTTGGGTCCAGTTCAGTGGCAGGGATCGTGGAAACTCGGCGAGCACGCCACGCTAGCCGGCAGATTCAGAATGCCCGTTTGAACGAAAACGCAGATGAAGCTGACCTCAGCGCGCAGCACCCTATGGACATGCAGCGAGTAACTGCGGGGCGGCCTGAGCGGCATCCCGCCGAATCCACCGACGAAACCCTGGTAGAGGACTCGCAGCAGCGCTCTGCCTGCTATTACCTAGGCGTACCAATTCATTTGGTGAATGCACTCGCAGGGGCCTCCATCCTGCTTGTTGGGACGCGTTCACCGGTGCTCTCCACGGAACAGGAAGCGGAACTTTTCCGTGTGGCGGCCGCTCCATTCACCCTTGATATTCAGCTGTACCAGCTGAGAGAAGAGCCGCTGAGATATATCGACAGCGCTCCCAACAGTAGTAGTAATGGTGACGTTGGTGGCAGCGGCTACGGCTTCCAGAGAAGCCGCAGCACGCCCGTGTGCAATACATTGTGCCCTGGAGTCTTGATCGGCAAAATACCTCAGGTCGTCGCATACAACGAGGCGGGTATCAGCGTATCCACGGATGGTCGGTATCTGCTCGTCTGCATCCTGCAGTCACAGCTACGCCGACCACCGCCCCACTGTCCGAGCGATAGCCACGCGAGCAGCCTCCACAGTGGCACCGAGCGCAGCGCGCCTCGCTCGCATGGAGCCGGCGTACCTCGAAGCGCAGTGCGCTCCCCAGTACCTGATACCGCACATGCCCCAGCAGGCTTGGAGTCGCGGAACGTTTGGGTACGTGCTGCCCAGGAACGTGTTCCCAGTGGTGGTGCCTCAACCTTTGTCGCGCACATCGTTATCTATGAGATCCTACCTGTTTCTGCGGTATCTGGACAAGCGCGAAAATCTCCTGTCCCTGATTCGTGTTTTTTAACCAGTATCGATGGTGCAGTTTCTTCACTTGAGCTTCAAGAACGGGCTCGTATGCCCCTGGATGCATGTCATACGAGGGCGTTGACGAATCTACGGTTTGTACCATCCCCGAATACTGGGTTCGGGAAGGTATCGCCCGACAGGGATCGAATCTATTTTCTAGCGGGTTACAGTTATCGGGAGAGTATGACACACTCGGAAACGCTGGAAGCAGCTGAAATGAGACCTATTTTGGACTTGTTTGAAGCGGACCTGCGCACGGGGTCCATGCACTGCCTCCGATCGATCCCGGCAGCGAGGCCACATGCTGGCGTTGCACCCGGAGATGCCTCGACTGCTCTTGACTGGAGATCTTTCGAGGAAGTGGATGGGATTAACTGCGCCCTGTTTCTGCCGATGTATTCTGCGAATTACCCCCAGCTTGTGCAGGGTATCGTTTACGGCACGCAGCGCGGTGATATCTATGCGCTCGTGGATTAGAGCTCTACTGAGAACGCGCTTGGTGACGCATGTTCCTAGACGGCGATGATGCCGGCTCTGATCCCGGCAGCAATACTCGTGAGCAGCTCAGGGCACTGAACGTGTCCATCCTAGCATTGGTGCTTATAGTCCAGAAAGTCGTCATGTCGTGCCGAGCATTTGGGAGACGTTGTTTTGTGTGTTTTCTGAGTTTCAGCAACGGGTTTGGTTGAAGCATCGACATCTTGGAACCAGGCATGTCCTGATTCAAGTATAGAGGGCCTAGAGACGTATCGGTACGCAGGTGTGGCAGTCACGTTGGATGCTTGCAGTTCTCACGCGCTTCATTCCGCATCGATGCATGTTTATTTAGGTTCAGAACCTATAATTTGCGGATGATGCGAGTCGGAACATCGCCATGAATGGCGCTGGAGGATTCACCGGAAATGCACACGCTCAAGGAACGATTGCCGACCGTCACCGGCCGCATGATGCTTGCCAGTCACTGCGAGTCGCATGCGAACTTGGAAGCGAAACACGTTGCGGCAACATCCAGTCTTGGATTCGTATACATCTTCGTCCTGAAACTGGTCGAAGTCCGGCGCTGGTGAGACTGCGCATCGCATGCTTCGCATCCAGTAGTCGGATGCGAGAACGTTCTCATGGACTCATGAACGTTCAGATGCAGGTACTCGCCCTGAAATCGCCCTGGAAGCTAGAATGCGAATAAAATGATGTGAAAAAACGCTTTATACATTGCAGGTTCTGTAAAGCTCTCTACAGATCCGCGAATAGAACGCTCGCCACTTTGTGCTTGTACTGCACCCTTGCCTGTGCACATCAGACAACCAGCGCATGCTTCGATGCTGGAAAACGGCAGTGTCGGTAGCTACGGTAGCGTCCTTGTACGCGGGGTCCCTGACCGTCCACGCAATACAAAAGTATCAGTCGACTGTGCCTCCATTGAACTTTTTTGAGAGACATGGCACACAAACTGCAGTCGTCAAGGCGGGTTAAGCGTTCTCGAGCCAAAAGCCATGAAAACGCACAGGTGCCCCTTTCAATTGGAAATACTTACCAGCAGCTAGACTGTCGGCGTGTCGATGAAACCGTTGAGACTAGACTTTTTCGAATACCCCATAGTGTTCGTGCACTCGAAACCGTTACACTGCATGCAACACCGCTAACACCAAAAACACACACACACACAGCTGGAGCGAAAACGACGATAGCACTGTACAGCTATAACAAAGTTTAGCAGTAGACTCAATCCGTAAAACAGCGAAGCAGTTTGTCGTGAGAGCACCCACCAAAAAACAGCTGCCGTGCAACCAGGGCGTCTAAGAAGGTCGTGATACTGGTTGTCGACGAAGGCGTCGCTTGTGCGCGGCGTACCCGCGCGTATACCACCGCGGTACCCAGAAGGGCCTTCGCCTGGGTAGTTGCTGTGCTGCCCGCTTGCGAGTGCGGGTCTGGACGCTCCCGACCAGCGAAGGTACCTGTGAAGCTTTCGCTCTAGTTTTCGTGAATGGGAGCAGCGCAGCATGAACTCTGCATTAATAGGCGCTGTACGAACTGCGGGGCGCTGCTGCGCGATACTGCGGCACCAGCGGCTCGGGCGCTGGGCTGGAACGTGTTCGACCACCAGCTCTGGTGAAGCGTGCAGACGACAGGGGGGAATTAACTGGATCTTGCAGCTGCAAGCTCGCTTCTCTTCAGATCTAGGTTACCCGTCCAATGGACTCCGGCGAACATGGACGGATTCGCTTCAGAAGCGGACGCTGTCCAGTTACCTTAGAAAACACACGCAGTGGTGGTTGCGTGTCCATGTGCCTGCCGACACGCCGTGCACTGCAGCGATGCAGTCGCACGGCACTGCTTTACAGGTTGCAGCGCTGGCGACGGCGAGTGTTGTCGATGTTGGTGGCATCTCGACGCCCGCTGCACCACCGCCGCCGCCGCCTCCACCGCCAAGCTCGCCTAGCACACTGCGGGTTCATAAACAGCGGAAAACAAAGGCCCGTTCCGGGTCGTCTGGCGAGGCAGTACGCATATGTGCTGCTTACTGCCTCGCTTCGGGGTATCGCTTGGAAGAACTGCGCGACCTGCTTCGCTCGGTCCCACTGGTCACCACCGTGGATGCGAGTACCCTTTCCCGGGACGTACTGCATTGTCGGGTGCGGCCTGCGACTCGTCAGGAGCAGGTCCGAATGCCACATGCCGATGGTCATGTGTTTTTCTTCGAGTCAGGCGCAGCAGTGTTCTGGGATGTGGACGAGGAGACGCGGCGGGAGTTGCTGCGCTTGGCACGTCGATGCGACATACAACCCGGCTACAATTCCAATGTCACCTTCGAGGAGTTCGACCATGAGTTTGAATTTTCATACCTCATGGACAGCGCACAGTCCAGCACCGACACTCTAAGCGATGCACCGGATGGAACTTCGCCCTCTGGGGGTGCCGCACTTGCGGCGAGCGCAGCGCCAGCCTCCCCGAATCGATTGGCGACTGCTGAGCATGCACTGCCGATGCCGTCTGCCCTTGGTCGTGCGAAGCTTCGTCCAGCGCTGCAGGCGCCGCTGTCTCGAAATCAAGAGCGCATACCCAACTCGCTGACTCAGTTCCGCAACGACCGTATTTTTCTGCATGATTATGCGGACGCTTTGAGTATGCTCGCGATCTCTTTTGGGCTCGCACAGAGCGTTAAATTGCTCGTATTTGAGCTGAGCATTGATCGACTGGTGGAAGAGACGCGACGCCTGCCGGAAGAGCTCGCGAAATACGGGCGCTTCCGCACAGTGGCCCAAGACGATCTTCGTCGACGCATCGGTCAGCTTCTCACCGCCAAATACTCGGTCGCACTGCTCTCAGATATCCTGGATACCCCGGAGATTTTCTGGGAGTACCCCAGCAGTGAAACTGTTTATAATCAGAGTGTTCAGGTTGTTGATCTACAGAAGCGAGCACGACTTTTGGATAAGCGCATGGATATTGTACAGGATTCTTTAGCGCTGCTGAATAGTGAACTGGCGACCTCTACCACCCATCGCGTTGAAAGAGCAATTGTAGCGCTCATCGCTATCGAATTAGGTTTGCAGGTGTTCAACAAATTGTTTTAGGGAGCCTGGAAAGCCATCGCAATCGCCATCGCCGACACCGAACGCTGTTCAGGAGGCGAACGACGCCAGCGGTGTACAGTAGTGGCGACCGGGCCGCCCTAGAAGAAACGTCTCCGACTGATGTGCAGAAGCCTGCCCGTCTTTTTGGACCGGCCACCTACTACTGCTTCAAACTTTTTCTCATATAGTTTAACTTTGAGCGGTTTTCCAACGAAATTCTCTCTCGTCGACCCGAGAGGTCTTTCCTCTCTCACCGCACATTTCCTTATATTGATTGCGGCGTTAAAGTCTCGGTTCACAAACTCCATACGTTTCTTGCCGTTGATTGTACTTACTAACGCAAGCAATCCTCGAACTTTCGCTATCCTTTCCATTTGCTCTTCTGTCAGCGGTCCGTACTTTTTTTATATCCTCAGGTCCCCGCTGGCACTTTTCCATCTCGACCCTCTGAAGTGTACAGCCCAGTTCATGGTGTGTATACAATGCTCGAAATCCATCTACCGGTATTATAACAAAACGCCTTGCGCACTCCTTATACGTTCTCGTCGTGGGATCTGGTGTACACCCTTGTTGGGTCGTCCAGCGCCTTGCTTCGTACGCTACTACGAGCCTTTGACTTTCATCCTCCTTCAAGGCACTCAATTCACTGAAAAAAAAAATTGCGAATGCCCGATACTCCCCACATTATAGATTCATGCGGAGATCAAACTGCCCGCCATCCGAGATTGCATGTACGGATCTCGGCGCTCGCGTCGGAAGCATCGGCAGTGCACGAGCGCCTTGGTGTGCACTGCCTGTTCACTGGACACGCAAGGTACTTTCGTCGGAACATGGGCGTTGAGAATGCTTTAGGCGGTTTCATAGTAACGAATACCTTCAGCGGTAGCGGCGTACGTTTCGTCGTACGGAACCGGAGCCAGTGCAACTCGCTGGTGGTGCCTGGGTTCCGCGCGAGGCGGCGTACGCGCTGCGGAGCACTTGCTCGCGTACGGGGGACAGATTCGGCGCCAGAGGGTACCCCCGACGCCGAAGCGAGGCACCGTCCCAAGCCTGGTGAGCGAGGGCTCTTCCCGCTCGTTGCACCACGTGAGGATATCGGGCGCTATTTCGTTGGAGAGCGTCGGATTTTGGACGAACGCACAGCGCGCTATCCGCTACGCTCGACGGTAGAGGAAGTGCTGGCGGGCATTACGGTGGCGATGGCGCTGCTGCCTGCGGCGGCGTCTTGCGCGTTGGCCACGGGCGTGCCGCCGCTCGCTGGAATCGTCTCGACTGGCCTCCTGTGTGCGATAACTGCCGCACTGGGAGGACGCCCTGGCATGATCTCGGGAACATCTGCAGCGCTCATTATTCTGCAAGCGCCTCTCTATCAACAGTACGGCGCAGCAGCGGTCGCTGCCGCCGTGGTGCTCAGCGGTATACTCCAGCTTTTATTCGGGATCTATCGTTTGGGAAAGTTTGTGCGGCTGATATCGTACCCTACCTTTCTGGGATTCATCAGCGGCATCGCCATCTTGACGGCGACAAGTCAGGTCTATGCGTTTCAGCTTCCAGCGGGAACCGGGCTGAGCCCGGGCGCACCCTGGCTCCAGGGTAACATGTTGCGTGCAGCGTTGATCGTCGCAGCGCTCGCCGCTGGAGTCGCCCATGTATGGCCCTTGATCATTCAGCGACTAGAGCGCCGGCGCCCCGATAGTACCCATCGGTGGCAGCACCGCCTCGCTGAGCTGTTGCGTTGGCTCCCAAGCCCACTAGCGGGCATCCTCGTGGCATCCATTTATGCGGAGGTGACGCAAGCGCCTGTGCGGCGGCTTGGCGACTTTTTGCGCGACACGCTGGCACAGTCAGGGGCCATTGGCGTATCCTGGGCAGCCCTGCCGTCAACACCGCTGGCATGGATGGCCATTCTGAGCACCGCGCTTGGTCTCGCATTCATCGGTCTTTTGGAATCTCTGTTAACCATGACTTTGGTAGACGAAGTCACGGAATCGAGGGGTAGCACGCGTCGGGAGTGTCTAGCGCTTGGGGCAGGGAATATCGCCGCGGGCTTATTCGGTGGCGTGGGCGGCTGCGGCCTCCTGGGCCAGTCGCTCCTGAACACGAAATCAGGGGGACGCGGGCGTCTCTCTGGACTGACTGCGGCGCTGTGTCTTCTCGTGTTGGCGAGAAATCCGAGCGGACTGATGATTCGGATTCCCGTCCCAGCCATTGCAAGCCTTATGGTGCTGGTGGCGCTGGGCTCATTCGAATGGGCATCGCTGCGCTTGTTTCGTGCCATACCTCTCGCTGATTCGCTGACCATTGTGAGCGTTGCCCTGATGACTGTAGCAACGCGCAACGTCGCCCTGGCGGTCCTGTTTGGTGTGGTATTCTCGGCGCTGGTCTTTGCCTATAAAGCGTCGCGACGCATTACCGCCCAGAGCTTTATTTCGGAGGACGAGCAAACGCGCGGATGGCGGGGATACCGGATTGACGGTCCGCTGTTCTTTGGCACGGCGGAGCGCTTCAGTCGTCTGTTCGACCCAGCACGGGATCGTGCCGAAGGCCATGAGCACGTGATCATCGACTTCTCTGGTAGCCGCATCTGGGACGCGACAGCGCTAGAGGCGCTAGACTCCCTAGCCCGTCAGTACAGGAGCTATGGTATTCGGCTGCATCTGTGGGGTCTGTCTCGAGATAGCGCACGTCTGCTGCGCGAGGCACGCGCCTACATCGACGAGAGTGTCACGAACGAGAATGCGCTCTACTTGTACGAGCGGGTTGTAGCCGACTATCCCACAAACGATAGTCTAGAGGTTGAGTACGAGCTTTTTGCGAAAAGAGAATCGGGGAATGCAGCGTAAAGACAACGGGCATCGCTAGAGGGCATCGCAGAGGAGCAACGGACCCCCGCAGGGCGCGAGCGGATCGTGCGCTCGCTCCTGTATCATTTTCGGTGCCGTTTGGTTACATCCGCTTACGCAGATCGATAAGTCGAAACAGACAGCGGTGATTGCCAAGCATCGCGTCGTTCCTGTGCGCCCGAACGGAGATGTTGTCAGCGTTCCGCTCCGCAACGTTCCATCCATTGCACCGAAGTGCGCCCCGTCGACAACACATTCCAGCGTGCGATCAGGCGCACGAAGTTTCCCTGGCACAGCAGCAGTGACGGACATCAAAACAGTCGAGGTTTCGGAAGCGTTTTCGACAGGACCTTGATTTGTCGCCTGATGCTTGGCACAGGGGAAACGCGGAGGGGAAATGAGCGGGTTCATGCCCTCCACGAGAATCACGCCGAGTACCGCCCTGAGGGTACTCGATACAGGGGTGATTCGGATCTTTAAACCTACGGGACGATCAAGTACCATACGGACCTGAAGAACCATTTGACGATGAACCTCGAACGCTTCATGAAACGCTCCGTCTGTGCACTCTACCCGGGCATCGCTCGCAAAGGAATATGGGCGATTATCAATGGCACCACGAAGGATTGCCAGAGTGAACAGGAGATCGAATTCTCCGACAAGAAGACATCACGCAGGAGAAAGAATGAAGCTCCTGTAATCCGTTGGGTTATACAAGAGCATTGTGCGGTACTGGGGCTGGCGAACCGAACAGAAAAGTTATCAGAGATGAAAAAAAGATAAGAAAAGATACGATCGCCTCATCCTGCGCTATTTCGTGTTCCTGGACCAAGGACTGGAACGCGAGGCATAGATGAAGCTGAGTGAGGAGAAAAATGATGCGTCGGAGAAACGAAAGGCTTTCCTAATGGGGAAGCACCCTAACGTCGTTCCGTTGAACAACATCGAGTCACACTGTGTGACTATCGACTCCAGAGTCCTTCAAGGCATCATGAAGGAGATCAGTCCCGAGTTCGATGTTAGCAGGGAGGAGTTCTCCGGTGAAAATCGGGAGATGTACGGGAAGAACATCTTCGATTTCAATCGTCTCAAAGTGAGCAAATAAAAGGTATTCGCTGGGATGATCGAAACCGATGGAGTAGCCATGTGTGTACAGTATCGGAGGTTGAAGGTGGATCGTCCCATCGCGCCTTGGGCTTCGCCCGTGACGAAGCATGAAGATAAGAGGGAGGTGGGCCCTGAAATGTATAATCCCCAGGATAACGACCTTGTCGTTGGCGCGGACCCCGGGAACACGAATATCGTAACCATCGCAGTACCCAAGCGTGCGGAAGATGGCATTGACGGTAACTTGCCTCAGAAAGACATGCGTCTGTTGAGATTCTCGAGAGCGAGATACCATCGAGAATCGGGAATCATGAATGCAAGCAAGAAAATCGAGACGTAGAATGCAGGAATGAAAGAGCACCTGGAAGCTATGACCAAGTTGACTAGCCGAGGAGCGGACTCGGAAGCTTTTCGGAAATTCATGGAAGTTCGTGTTGCTCACTGGAAGGCGCTGTGGAAAGAGTATACAAAGTCCCGGTAGGCTTGTCTGCGTATGAGTCTATTCCGTGGGATGCAGCGGGCGTTCGCAAACTTTTTCAATGGGTTGAGCGCCTTGAAGGAGGACGCAAGTCAGAGGCTCCTGGTAGCACACGGAGCAGGGCGCTGGAAGACCCGAAAAGGATGTACACCAGCTCCAACGACAAGAACGTACATGGAGTGCGCAAGGCGTTTCGTTACGATACCGGTAGATGAGTTTCGAGCGTCCTATACGTACCATGAACTGGGGTGTACGCTCCAGAGAGTCGAGATAGAAGAGTGCCAGCGGAGCCCTGAAGATATAAAAAAGTACGGACGGCTGGCGGAAGAGCAAATGGAAAGGAGGGCGAATGTTCGAGGACTACTTGCATCAGTAAGAACAACCAATGGCAAGAAACGTATGGATTTTGTGAACCGAGACTTTAACGCAGCCGTCAATATAAGGAGATGTGCGGTGATGGAAAGAAGACCTCCAGGATGAACAAGAGTGAACTTTGTTGGACAATCATCTAAAGTGGAACTATATGAGAAAAAGTTGAAACGAGTAGTAGGTGGCCGGTCGAAAAACCTGGGAGGCGTCTGCACATCAGTTGGGGACGTCTTGTCTAGGGCGGGTTTCCCGCCACTACTGTGCACCGCTGGCGGCAGCGTTTTTCTTTGAAAGGCGTGCGGTGTGCGCAGCATATCGACATAGTTCGTTATCGTGCACCATAGTCTCTGTTCACTGCACCGGCATGGTACACCCAAACGCTGGCGCGCAGGGCGCCGAGCTCCTGTTCTGTGGCTCCTGCAAATGGGACACACAGGGGCGCGACCGCAAAGGCGCCATCGAGTACGGGGAAGAGGTACTAGCGCCACATCGTCTCACGGGCTCGGTCACACTGGGAGGTCTCACGACACCAGCTGACCGAGCACAGATGCTGCGGATCGTTAGCGGACCGGTGGCAGCGCACGCCGTGCTCATTTTAACTGACGGACGTGCGCTAGCAATAGGGCGAAACACGCACGGTGAGCTCGGTATAGGTACAGCGCGGCGCTTTGCTCCAGTGTTTATGCCTGTCGTCTTCATCAAGGGTGGGCGCTGCACCGGCGCCGCCTGTGGTCGCACACACACGCTCTTCCTCATGGACGACGGCGTGGTGTACGCGACCGGGGCGAACGATGCAGGTCAGCTTGGTGTCGGTGCGCGGGGCATCAGCGCCAGCGGGGCCAATGTACCGGCAGCTGTGACCCCGATCCGCCTGACGTACCTCGCAGAACATATGGGCGTGCGAGCAGCCCAGGTAGGATGTGGAGAACAGTTCTCCGTCGTGCTTGCTGATGACGGCTCGCTCTACACTTTTGGAACACATCGGGACGGTGTCCTGGGACTGGGCACCACCGGCGAAGTCATTGGCAAACAACGCATGGAGGTGGAGAGCGAACCCCTGCCACGACGGGTCACGCGCTTCGTGCGCTCGGACGGCATCGTCGTTGCTCTCGATGAGTCCAAAAGCATGGACGAACAAAGCGAGGATATACCCCGCTTCACACAGGTAGTTTGTGGTCAGCGGCATGTGGTTGCTCTAGACTCCCGCCACCGCGTCTGGTCGTGGGGATTCGGTGGTTATGGTCGTTTAGGTCATCGAACGCCGAACGATGAGCTGCGTCCCCGATGCATGGAGTTTTTCGAGCGTTTGCGCGACGACCGCCGGCGATGTGTCAAGCTATACGCTGGCGCCTCCTGCTGCTATGCGCTGACCGAAATGGGCACCGTGTACTTTTGGGGCATCACAAAAATGACCGGTGAAGCGACGACATCGCCGCAGATGCTCTACGATTTGCACGGCTGGAAGATTCGAGATATCGCCGTGGGCATCTCATCGACGATGATCGCTTGTGAGGAGTGCACGACGATCGCCTGGGGTCCGTCACCCGCCTACGGCGAGATGGGTTTCGGTGAGACCGTCGTTGGAAGGAGTTTTGCAGGCAGGACAGGCGTACTCAAAAGCAGTACCCAACCACGGATTGTCGATCCGCTGAAAGGCGTCCAAGTGAGTCAGCTTGCGATGGGGGCTTTTTTCACGTTCCTCCTGATTCGACCCGAGGAGGTGCAAGCGTCAGACGACCAAGGCACAAAGGTGCAAGCACTCCCGACGCTCTCGTGGGATGCGCATGCCAATATCGGCGCGCAGCCTGTACGCGGTTTGACGATCCTCGACGCAAGCTCGTTGGGGTCCCGGCGCGGTCGGAAACCCGGCAAGGTCGCTGCTCGAGCGACCAGCAGCGCGACTAAAACCCGCGTAACCTCAGTGTCCGCGGTCGTTGTTCCGAAAAAGAGGCGCCGCACCTAGTGCGGTGTACGCTCGCGATACAGAGGCCTCGCGAACACCGTTGAGGCTAGCCTGATCCGCTGCTGCGCTGAGAGATGCGCATGCCTCCATTCTGTAACCGCTGTGTAAATCTACCGCTCACGTGTGCATCCTTGCACCGATGAAGTATGATTCGTGACTTGGCCGGCGCGACACAGGCGACGGGAGCGCACTCACCGAGGCATCAACACAATGAGGCATGGTCGGGGTTGTAGGGTGCTGGTGATGCGGCAACTGCAGCCTGCGTTTTGGTGTCGTGCGAGGCAGCGACAAGTTTGTCGCACGACATGTACCAAGAGAAGTGGAATAGAGCACTGGGAACCTGCCCATTGGTGACGGTTGCCACGTTCGCAGTGTGCGCGTCTTTGTCGGTTTACTTGGGGAGTGAACACCTAACGCGGCGTATGCCGGCGCGCAGCAAAGTAAGCATGATGCATCTCCGATAAAGAATGAGTCTGTTGGCTAGCCTGGATGATGAACGCTGGTGTCCATGCGCGCCGCGTCCGAAAACGTAGGTGCTAGACATACGCTGCCTCATAGGCGGGATGTCTTCTGCCCGCTACATGGAGCACTCAAGTCCTTTTCATCGACATTGACACTGGGCAGCAGTGCAGATCGGGCGGTTATCCGAGGCGCCGCTGTGCAGCTATCAACGTTCAGTACGAGGCTTTGCTGCCTTGCTTAGCACCAAATGCGGTATGGGTAACAGACGCCATTTTGTAGCTTGCCCATCTTCTGGGGATGCAAACGTTCCCATCAATCAACGAGTTCGCCGGCGCTCCGTTCCGAACACCAAAACAGGGAATTACGAGAAACGAATGCCACCCTTGCGTCCTGCCCTGCAACCATTCGCCGCAAACCGCGCACTCACACCTCGGCTGTTGCCACTTTCACAAGGTTCCGGGCTCTGCAGGCAGCGTTCGGCGCTGCGCATCCTGAACACGAGTCACATGCGACTCGAGGACGCGCCCATCGAAAGGTCGCGGTGTTCGGCGCTGGCGAAGTATCTCCGGACGCGGGATAATCGCACCACTTCGCTTGCTGATTCGTACTCGGGTCCCATCTTCGAGCCATCGGATGCCAACGCGCGTCGGCAGACCAGTTTCTGGACACACGATTGCCACGTTGCTGACATGCAGCGGGCCCTCCGTCAGGATAACGCGTTTGCGTTGGCCGCCACCCACGGTTGCACTCGGCGCCGGAACAAACTTCTTCACATAGTTCACGCCTTCCACCACAACTCGATTACTCCGCCGAATGACCTCCAGTACACGTCCTTTTTTCCCGATATCGCCCGGTGGGCCGCCGATCACCTGCACGTAGTCGCCGCGAAGAACTCTCCACTTTCGCGGTGGTATGGGCGACTCTCGTTTTGGCGAACGCGGGGTACGAATGCTATCCAGCATCGACTCGAATCGGCCGCGCATCTCTGCGGAGGGCACACCAACGTTTCGACGCGGCGGGTGCAGAGGCGGCCTGCTTGCAAACCAGCGTAGCGCTGGGAGCTGCGCACCCGTTGCCGCCTGTGTTGGTTCGGGTTCAGCGAGCAGAGGCCTGCATAACCAGCTGCGCCAGCAAGCGTGTGCTCCTGCTGGCATACGCGCAAGGCGCTGAAGCGCCGCCTGCATGAATAAAAAGCAGGCCGTTTGAGGAACGCACCCCGCGAACGCTCCACCCTATGTGCGCACTTGCAGCACCATGGCTGCTGCTGCACGAAGCGTCGCTGCGCCGAATCCGATCAACGCCATGGAACAATCGCATTTGTCCGTCTTTAACCATGATATCCATAAATATACAAAATGTTGTATGTTAGAGATCTCAGCCAGTTCCACGCCCCCTGGCGAGGATTGCTGCCTGCCCCCGCCGTTGACGGGCGTGCACCTGACAACACCCCCGTGGATGTGCAGAACCTTTCGGGAACCAGGAAAGGAACTGCCGCTTCGCCACAGCAGATGCTACGTTCCGTCAGGTTCATGCAATGATCTTCGTCTGAAATAGAGGCGTGGTATTTCCATGAAGCGGCCGGATACACAGCATACCGCTGGCACAACATCGATGCAGAATGGATCTACGATGCCTTTGCGTGCATCGGCTGCAGACGCTGCTCTGACGGTTACTGGTACGAGACAACGGTCGCGGGTCGGGAATGTATCGTCGCTGCACGTTCGAATTTCTGCGGGTGCTTTTCTATCTACTCGTCTCAAGGACGACGTCGACGACACCCGCGTTAGAATGAGATTCGGGCGGGTCTATGTTTTGCAATCTCGGGCGCTCTCGCTCAAGTATTCGTTCTTCTCACGTACGTCAACGCAAGCTTTCGGGGCTTGCTTTGCGACCGCTTTTCATCCCTCTGTCCTATGTCAGGCTCAAAACATACGACGGAATCTCTTTTGCTGTCAGTACTGGTGCCGGGAGTCGAAGCACATTGATGATGGTGGCGTTCGAGTCCCGATTTCGCAATTTCCGGCTGCTGTCGATGCATTGCATGCACAAGCAGAAGTTGTGATCGATACTCCACTTGTCGTTTTCATCTCCTTCGTATCCAACATCGGTGCGCCCTTCGAATCGTTAACACTTGAACATGGTCAGGTGTTCTTCTAGATCCATCACATTCCTCGTTCGAGGGCAGCTCTGTGGCATGTGAACGCTAGCTCAATCACCCGGTACATGCCCGTGACAGGTCGAGGAGGCTCCCCTCGATGCGCTCCTCAGGTTCGACGCCCGCTGCCGTACCAAATGATCAGGGGTTTGTTTCGCGCAATGCCCTCGGTGAGTGCTCTGTCCGCCGCACACGCATGCGCAAACCGTTCGTTTCGATAGAGGATTTGTTGAACGCAATGCTGTCCATGAAGAAAAAAGTACCAGACGGAAAACCGGGCCGGAGATCAAGTCGAGCAACTTGGATCCGTTCACGCTCCCGTCGCGCAAAGCGGTGACGAATGCTCCACTGGAAGCGATCGCTGTGATGTCTCAGGCCCGAGTCCACGGTCGTAGTCGATGGACACTGCGGAGACGGGGGCGTCGCGTAGCATATCCCATGAGAAGTATCATGGTAAATTGGAATGCCGTTTCGTCGATGGTCATAGAGATGGGTAGAGTTGTCATTTGGCCCGAATTGATTACTTGAAGCACGAAAGTCAGGGAACTTTCGGCATGCGTTTCTAATGCATTCGCCAGCAAACATCGTCGACCGGGTTCTCAAATCCATCGAGCGGCGCGAATGGCTGCACCCACGAGAATCGCCTCGAAACAGAGAGATCTACTATTCGAAGCATGGATGATTTGCACATCCTGCATCTAAGAAAACGAGAAGAATAGAAGCTTGTATGTATGCAGTGCAAAATTGCGATATCGTTCGTTTTATGAACCCTTGTTCGTAGGCTTCACATATCGTCATGACTCCGGTGACGAAACGAATTCCTGCGGCGATGCGTCGAGAGCGTCACTCCGAAAACACGACCTCGAATCCTTATACGACGTATGAATCCTTAGGGTCTTTTGGCTGCACCTCGAACATCGACGCTGCCTATTTACAAAATCTCGAAATGCAGGATCAGAGCACGTTGTTTCGTGTTCGGTTTTCATCTATCCCCTGTGCGGCGTTTTGCTGTCGTCAGCGAACGAGTCGAGCGCGTCGAAGCGTACGCGTACGCACTCGCGCATGGAGCCACGGTGAGCTCGCCCGGCTCTGGTACCGGCAGCGGTTGGACGCACTGTCTCCAAGACTAGTTCGACGTCGAGTCTGGCACTGATGCGAAGCGCTCACTCTCCAAGTGCACGACTTTTAGCAGACGCAGCAGCAGTTGCTGTTGAACCATCCAAACCCCTACCCCAATACTACAGTAGCGTCTCAGATGCTGAGGCAGACGTCATGAGGCACACATCCGCGCGTCAGCTCCACTGGTTCCGTTCGCAAGCGCCGCTCGCGTAACACGGTGCACCACACATATTTCGGAAGAACGTCCCCTTGTCTCGTAGCGTTCACGACAGCCGCCCTGCTCTGCGCCTGCCACCCGACGCGTCACGCCTCACACCAGTGTACGCTCGTGCGCGTCATTCACAACCCAAATACAGCGCCTATTGCGACACCAGGCACAAAAGCAAACAGAGCGAACATCGTACGCATCAGTAGCAGGCAGGCTGGCTGGCTGGCTGGCTGCCCCCTGTCCCATACAACCTGCCGCAGGGCGCGGGCGGCGATCCGTCGGCCGAATTAGGCGAGGGATCGATCCCGCGATCCAGAGATCGCTGCACGTGTTGATCCGCAGGTAGCCAGGGGCACAGCGCGCCACAGCCGTCCATTGCTGAGCCGTGCCCTGCCGACTGACATGCCGCTCGAGTCGTCGACAAAAGGCGCCCGCAGGTGCGCCGCGTCAATCCGGCAGGGCACTGCTCAGCTGCAGCTCACATTTTCTCTTCAACGTTGCTGTTTCTCGACGGCTGCTGCTGGGCGGGTGCGGATGCTCGCGTCCAGAGCTTTTCATAGCATATCTCCGGAAGAAGGAAAAAGTCCTCGCTCTCGTGGACTGCGACGTGCATCCTCTTGGAAACGGCGGGGTGTACTGTGGCTCGTTGCGATCGCTTTTTTTGGAACAGGATTTCTTCTGGGTCTGCTGTGTGCGCCGAGCGTGTCACCGTTTCGGCGTTTCGGGGCGGAAAGCGTCGATTCAAGTACAGACGCGGTGGACCAAGAGAGAGCGCACGTCCAGGGTCGTCGAGACCTATCGGAGGCAGGCACGTCCGGGCGCTCTGCTGTGGAGGTTGTTGCGGCGGCGCTGCTGGCAACCCAGAACCCGACAGACTGCGCCAAGGCCCGATACCTGATTGTAGACGAGTTTTCTGATCAGCATGGACTTGGTTTCAGTCTGATCACGGTGTTCAAGTTCCTTTATGTTGCGCATGTCGAACGGCGCGTTCTGCTGCTCCTGCCGTCATTCACGTCTTACCCGTGGCGTTGGTGTCATTGGCCGCCTGCATCGTACGGTTGCTATTTCGAGGACGTCACGTACTGCGCAACGCGGATGCAGTTCGACCAGGCGCTCCGCGACCGCGTCATTCCACGGAACTGGAGCGCGATCCCCGACTGGAAGGGCATCGAATCCATCGATGAACGGGTGGTGATTTTCCGACAAAAATATCTCTCGCGTGCCCGGATCGAAAGTCGCGCAATCTACCAGGCCTGGAGCATGTTCGAGCACGCCTTTGGCAGCGGACTCAAGAAATACGGGCGATTCTTCTACTACGCTGTTGCGCAGCGCGTGCTGCTGCAACCCAAGGTTTGGTTGGAGCACGCTGCGCTTACCCAACGCGAGCGCTGGAGTCTAGAGCAGAACGACCCGCTCGTGGTCGTGCATGCTCGACACGGAAGCAAACACATCGAGCAAAAGCATATCCCGGTTTCGGAGTTGGCTGCGAGCGCGCTTGCTTTTTGTGAGTGCCTCGGCGTCCGCGACATTTTACTAATCACCGAGACCGAGCGCGTCATTGTCGACTTCAAACGAGCCGTGCAGCATGCACCAGTGCGCGTCCTCTACACAGAATATTGGCGCCCAGAAGGCGATGTCTGGAACAAGAATCTGGTGGGTCAGCTCAAGCTGAAACCCGTGAACGATTCCGTGATCGACGTCATCGCGTACCATTCGATTCTGAATCTGCTGTTGGCTCGGACAGGCGTGGCTTTTGTGGGCACCATCCAGTCTGCCTTTTTGAAGTTGCTAGTGAGCACCGCATATGCGCACCAGAAAGCACCAGTCAGTATCCATAGCTTGCGCGCTGGATGGCGAATCAGGGACGGGTACCCTGCAGCGGATGCCAAGTACTGGAGTTTCGACCCGTGCCGCTTACCACATCCATGTGAACACGTGGCGCTACCCTGCTCCAAAAACGGGAAAGGGTTTCCAAGGCGAAGCATGAGTCAAGCAACCGACTTTTCGACGCGACCGGCCGATATCGACCACGAGCCGTCGCAGCTGCACGAATGAGCTGGGGAAGCAGCTGCATAGCCAATGCCGCGACGCGTGCCTTGCGCGGATGCGCCGGCACCCGTCGTGAGCGGCCTCTGTGCAAGTCACCCGGACCGCGCTCCAGGTAGCAGCAAACGGTGCCCGATACCCCGTTGCGCTGACAAGCCTGGATGCTGGGCAACGACGCAGGTATACACGGCCGTAGGCACAGGGATGCTGGCGATCGCGTCGTTTCGCGGCGCTTTGCGATCACGTCACCGGCCTGCGTTGGTGTCCGCGGCACCGTGACGCCACCTGGATGTATCGTTCCCGCGTCCTGACACCCAGGGCACTCGACTCGAGTCCCCGCAGCGCTGATTCGTTTGTGCTCCAGACAATCCGACCACGAGTAGCAGCGCTGGAGAGATGGAAAGCGCTGTTGGGCGACGCAATGGCGTACTGCTGCTCCTGATCCCATATCTCTGCATCCGTACGCTTCGACAGAGGCGAGCGCGTCTCTTTGATAGCGGTAATGGGCGTGTACAGTCCAGCGTGATTTAAACTCGAGTTTATAGTCGCAACGCAGATGCATGCGATAGGTGATCGTTGCGGACGAAATCCGCCGCACCAGCCGCCTTGCCTGGGAGCAGACGCTCGACAGCAACACTACTTGATCACCGTTACGAGGACGCACAAGACGATCCTGTTAATCAACGTCGACGTCGTCGCATGACCCCACTCGGTACTCCATGTCAGCGTCCTATTCCTCGTCGTCGTTGCCGCGTGGGGTGGTGGTGTGAGCCGCCCGCTCACTGCCCGGCGTTTTGCCTTTTCGCTTCGCTTTGCGCTCCGCATCGGGAGTCGGTGCGCCGTCCGCGAAAAAGTAGTTTCCGCTAGCCTTTTGCTCCTGATCCTTCACGGAGCCATGCTTATTTATCCGAGGTCGCAGATTCGTGGGATCTCGGCGGAACGTGATATCGAGGGCGCGCAAAAACCGATTCATCCCGCTCACGAGCGGCTCCGGTGATCGAGCGACGGCTTTGCGAGCTGGCTCGCCTTCGTAGACGATCACTCGATCGGCCAGGTACGTGGCCATGATAAAATCGTGCTCCACAATAAACGCCGTCTTTTTCGAGTGCAGGATAAATCGCTTGATCACTTTCGCAGCGATGATACGCTGCTCCGAGTCCAGATACGCCGACGGCTCGTCCAAAAGGTACAGGTCAGCGGGCTTGCCCAGCGCTAACACCAACGCAACCCGTTGGAGTTCACCTCCTGACAGGTGCTTCACTTCCTGATCGAAGAGTTTGTCCACGGATAACGGCTTCAAAACGTCAGTTTGGAATTGCGGATGTGTGTATGCACTCTGAATTCGCTTGTGCAGAAGCTGCTGCACAGTGCCTTCAAACGACGGGGATATCTTCTGCGGCTTGTACGATACATTCAGTTGCGGGATCTCGATGTGTTTCTCGGGATCCGATGGATCGGGATCGGGTTGCAACAGACCCGCGAGAACGCGAATGAGGGTTGTTTTGCCAGTGCCATTGCGTCCCAGTGCAAGTACGATTTCCGAGTCAGTAAACTCTCCCCGCTCGACATCAAGCACAAAGCTGCCCAGCGTCTTCCGAAAAGCCGGGTACCCATATCGTCTTTGCTTCTCTGCATCTGCAGCGGCATCAGGCGTCTCGGCACCCTCTGCGATCTTAAAGGTAAGTTCGGTTTCCCGGAATCGCATGTTTTCCGTCGGTACGAAACCCGCGAGAAATACATTGATGCCCTCCCGCACGGAGAACGGATACGTCACGACACCGTACGCACCCGGCACGCCGTATAGGACGCAGATGTAATCGGAGAGATAATCTAGCACAGCAAGGTCATGTTCGACGACGAGCACGTAGTTGTCGGTACGACACAGGGAGCGAATGGCTCGGGCGGCTCGCAGACGCTGTCGCACGTCGAGGTACGATGAGGGTTCGTCAAACATGTACGCGTCGGCGCGCTGGAGGCACACCATCGCTATCGCGAAGCGCTGCAGTTCACCGCCAGAGAGTTGCGAAACGTCGCGATCGAGCACCTCTTCCAGGTCAAGCATATCGATAACCTCCGCAAGGCGCTCGGTCTCGTTGCGAGCCGCGAGCAGATCGCGGACCCTGCCTTTCACCGCTTTCGGAATATGGTCTACGTATTGCGGCTTGATCACTGCGCGCAACTCTTCGCGGAGTATCTTTTCGAAATAGTTTTGCAGCTCGCTTCCCCGAAAGTAGCGAAGTATTTCCGGCCAGTCCGGAGGATTCTTGTAGTTTCCAAGGTTAGGTTTCAGTTTCGCCGCCAGAATTTTCAACGCTGTCGATTTTCCTTGGCCGTTGCCGCCGACGAGCCCGAGAACCTGGCCGGGGCGCGGCATTGGTAGTCGGTGCAGCTTAAAAGAGTTTGCCGAGTAGCGGTGCGTCGTCTGCGAGTCCAGATCGGTTGGTAGATTGATGATCTGAATCGCACCAAACGGGCACTTGCGCACGCAAATTCCACAACCGATGCAGAGTGACTCGGAGATGAGCGCAATGGGCGAGCTTGGCATCACTTCGATGCATAACTTACCGATTCGGTTCACTGGACAAGAGCGTTTGCACTCCAGCGCGCACTTACGGGGTTTACAGCGGTCAGCCGACACGATCGCGATGCGAGTCAACTTTTCCTCACCGTTGGTGGAGGAAGAGGTGGTGGTGGCGGCGGCTGTGGAGTTGGTGCTACTAGCCCCGGCACCGCCACCTGGTCCGCGCTTTCCTGGAGGCATCCCTGAGGCCCGACTACTGCCGCAGACCCAGTGCGTAGAACCGGGGTCGATGCTACTCCGAGAAACATGACCCCAGAGCTGCGCGCTCTGGGAGCAACGATCGCGACGTTGCGGAGCGGACATATTGAGACAAACATGCGACATGCGGTTGCGAGCCGGCATTGCCGCAGCAGCGTGTTCTGCGCTGGACGGCACGGTACGGGCCTCCTCGAAGGCTCCCTCGCATCCAAGCAAAAGTTTTGGGCATGCTTAGGATCGTTTACAAGAACTTGGGATCCCCATGGCGCTAAACTTATTTGCATCTGCTCGAAACCTCCATGTTCCGCGAGAAAGTACCACCTATACTTCCTCGCCGAGAAAATTAGTGGTATCCATGGGAATCGCGTCACTGATCGGCATGAGTCCGTTAAAGCAGCGCAGTACTGGTGCGGTCGAGAGCGTTTCCTTCCTGGTCTTCTGCGAAGGCATGCGTCTCTGGGTGTACTTTTGCTTTGCAGAGAGGCTGGTCCGTGTTCGGGGCATAGGAGGCCGATCGACGCTTTGACGAGGTCATCACGTATGGACAACGCGTCGAGTTGGATCTTTGAACTCGACTCGTGGTCGAGAATGGACGCGAGCGTCACGATTCGGTGCAGGCAATGGAAACGCACTGATGGCTCAGTGCGGATTCCGAAGCATTCTTGGGACAGCGTTGCCTCCTTGGGTGCAGTTCACACGTCGCTGGCACGACCGACAAAGCGCACATCGACGCGGATCGTGCTCCCAAATCACCGGCGAGTGTAAGGTTGTTCCCGAAAACCCCGAATGTGTGCGTCACAATTTTGTTCCTTGCTGCTGGAAGTGAGGCGATGGCGGCTGCAGCGTGTGCGCGCTCGCGTTCAGGGGCGCAGATGCGCTCCCGCCGCGCTGCGACTCGCCGAAACGATCCCTCCCGGAGCGTTCGCCCGCAGACGCGAAACGATGTGGCGCCCTATCCATAGAAGCAGGACCCCGGGACATTAGGTCTCACGCGTTGCAGGGTTGTCCCTGAACACGTCACCGAATCGTTGACCGCGCACGGGTCGTTGCGCATTCGCGCGCGTGCGCTCCGCTCGACTCTCGTTCTGCGTGAACGAACGGTGCACCAGGGGGCTCCGTTGGGACGCGTCGCCGCCCAACATTCTAGGTGCTTGCCAGCTGTTGGTGCCGGCCTCTGCGTCATGGTCTTGGGAAAGATTAGCACTCGATGCAAGTCATAAAACAGCTCGATCCCTGCTCCACGTCGCGTTGCAACAGACCAGTCCCGGGCTTTGGGGCGCGTTCCTCTGTGTCGCGGTGTCGCTATCCAGCCTACGCATTTTGAACTGTCCAAATATGCAATTGGAGGGACCGCCTGCGTGCGTCTCCTAGACCTGAAAGACGAGCGATCTGCATTGCTCGTTGCCCGCAGTCAGCAAATTTATTCGCGCCTGCTCCGCCGAATGACTCCACGAAACACAACTGCTTGACGATGACGAAGTGCCAGACATGAACCCGTAGCACGCACTGCATTCGCTGCAGTGCACGTGAGCGGATCCCGGCGAAGCACCTGGTACGGCAGGGGGTGGCGGGCGCGCCCTCTCTAGCGGTGCGCAGCGGTCGCCAGCTGGAATCGCACGGCTCCGTCCGCTATGTTTCATTAGATACATTTATGTACAGTGATGTTCGCTGTCATGCTCCGTCGATGCTCCGGGGGCGCCCGCACTGCACCCTCGTACAAGTACCCTGGCCGACAAGTACTGCCAACGATTCCGAAAAGCGCTTCGGAGCTGCTTTGTAGACTGGCTTCCAGACACCGCCAGTTTGGTAAGATTATCACAGTACGGAGAAGAAACCGTAAACGATGGGTGGTGGATTTCCCCGTGGCATTCGCTCCGCAAGAAAGCTGCGCGATCGCCATAAGCGCAACCGCTGGGCGGACAAGAAGTATGCGCGCTCGATGTCGGCATCGGCTTTGAAAGCGAACCCGCTCGGTGGCGCATCTCACGCGAAGGGCATCGTTCTCGAGCGGATAGGAGTCGAAGCAAAGCAACCCAACTCTGCTATTCGAAAGTGTGTGCGAGTGCAACTGATCAAGAACGGAAAGCGGGTTGCTGCTTTTGTTCCCCGTGACGGTTGCCTCAACTTTATCGATGAGAACGACGAAGTTCTTATTAGCGGTTTCGGAAGAAAAGGACACAGTGTGGGTGATATCCCGGGTGTGCGCTTTAAGGTCGTGAAAGTGCAGGGTGTCTCGCTTTTGGCACTGTTTAAGGGAAAGAAGGAAAAACCACGCACATAGGTTCATGGTATACCGGTTATGGGAGCCTCCTTGTTGCCTCGAAACCCCGGTGTTTGCGCTATGTAGCGTGGGTGAATGAGAACTGGGGCACGTTGCACAAAAATGGTCCCGAAAATGAGGATGATATGCTGTGCCTCAGCCGAGCGTCGAAGTAGAGCGTTATGTCTGGGTATCGAAAGAGATCCGCGTTGCGATTCGGTATGCTCCGCGAGCGCTTCGAACTGCAAGCAAGCTTATCGACAATAACTTGATGGCGAGAAGGAAATCAAGGAGTAGAAAACGGTCGGCGAGTCGGCCCGGGGGCGATGCGAGCGTGCGCAGTCAACACTAGGTGATCACCTGGCGTTTGGTTCTACGAAGGGCCCCTGGTACGCCTCTTTGCAACCTCAGAGCACGCGCCTCATATAGTTTAATCGCCAGTTTCGCTGCTGGTTGCCTTTCAACTTTGGGGACTGCTTCGCTCGGGTGCTGGTGGCGCCGCGACTCGGCCCGCACAGGCACACGTCAAGAAACGCTCTTGGCGAACGCGACCTATCCGTGAATTGTTTTGCGCAAAACGCTCTGGTTCGGCGGACTTTGCCGCAAGTTCCATCACAGACTTGGGAAGATGCCCTCGGTCACAGAATTTCAGCATGTCATGAAGATGAAACCCCTTTCCTTTCACCCAAAACGAACGGATGCAGCGCACCGCTGGTCATCAGCAGTGCTTGATCTCAACCTGGCGAGTTCCGAACGCTGACTCAGGACCATTCAGGATACCTGCTTTATGAGCCTTCACTCCAAAATCAAGCGCTGCAGGGCACGTGCCTGTACTCGGCTCCAAGCATCCTTCCCTTCTTTGATCCCAGAATGTAGTCTGAGCCTCGACCCTCTCTAAATGTTGGTACAAAGCGATGCCCACGCAGCCGCTAGCCAGGAACGCGACCAGTGTCGCCCAGCTCAGGCCGACAAGGACTCGAGCCTGGAGACAGGCACCAGTCACTTGCGCCGCACTGTAAGCATTGCGTGGGCCCGTAACGGACAGGATAATGGACAGCGATAACCAGACAAGAATCAGGAGCACATGGCCCACGAGATCTATCGCGGCAAGGGTCCGTCGCATCGTACCACTTTGGATACGGTGTTTCAAGTGAAGAAGCGCGGCGCATACCAGCGCACCCGTGAGCACTATCGTGATGATACCAGCTGCCTCGGTGAGCGTACAGGCAACGGCTAGTTTAAAACACCGACAGCTGCTCGGTGCTGAGCGTTGCGCCGGGAGTGCAATCAACAGTGTCTCCGTCAACGCAAGTCCCGCTGCCAATACGTAGAGTGAACACCACAGTACAGTTAGCCGCCACGCTGTCGCCGACATGATCAGCACCGAGCACCTCTACAACCATGCATGTGTTGTGGGGAGCAGCGCGCGCTCCACGGTCGCCACGGGTCCAAAACGAAACGAAGAAAAAAACGGTGCGCGAAGCGATCCGATCGCAAGTGTCACGCGTGACATCTGCGATCCCGCACCGGCAACGCGGGTGTCTGTCTCGCGTGCACGGCTGCGAGCAAAATGCAAGGCACCGCTGCAGACTCCAGTGCAGCCGCAGCATGCCCAGCGGGAAGCTTCGAGCACGTCTGGCGTCGGAACGAAGAGCAGGCACCGCTGGAGGCGCGTTGCCGACCCGCGGAAAACAAAAATACCCGCTACTACATGGTACGTGGTCGAGTGGCGCTGTCCCTGAGACCTACCCGCTGGTGGCGCCCGGCTCGAACGCCCAGTTTCCGGGGCGATGCTGCAACGAGCAAGCGCTTGGACGCGGTCGGTAGCAGCTCGGGGCCAGCGCCCAGTCGCATCGGTAGCGCGCTGCCGCCGATGTCTATGACGGCGGTCGAGGTATCGACGGAACACCAGCGCTGGGACGCACACACACACACACACCGCCATTCAGAGGGTCTTATTCGATGGCGGACGGAAGGGTTGCAGTGACCAGGCATGCTCGCGATCGTGCGATGCCGGCAATGGACTACCGCGAGACCGGGCCGTTGTGCACGTCCAAATGCTGGAGCAGCGCGCATCCGTGTGCGCCTGCGTAGATGCTGGGGGCCGGCTCCGGCGAGCGATCATCGCCCGCGGTGGTCACGCTGTGTCACGAGCTTGGACACGCACGCGCAAACAAGCACCGCGCGGCTGTTGTTCAAAATGCCCCCGCGGCGGCGGCGGCGGCGGCGGCGGCGGCGGCGGCGGCGGCGGAAGCCAACGCACAGCGACGTGTTTTTGTGCAGCACGTTTCGTTTGTTGGCGCCAATTGCGCAAAATCTGCGCTCTATTCGTTTCCCCTTCAACACGCCTCGTTTGGCTCCCTGTGTACCGCGAGTATTCATTCAGCTCTAAAATGGAAGAGGTTGAGGGTAAATCAAAGCTGTGGTCTGGTGTGCGTTGGGTGTTCTATGTCACCGTAATGACGCTGTCTATTGTGGTATTTGCGTGTATCGCGAACCGTCTGTTCTCTGCGGGTGGCGGGTGCAACGGCTTCAATAGCCGGGACGGCTGCAACTACGCTGTTGCCACTGGCGTCATTTCCTTCGTTTTTCTTCTATTCTGGCTTATATGGACGAGTCTAGAGTGTTTCGACGCTGTGCCGGACTCGTTCGGGCCTCTGCGAGTGATCGGCGTCGAGCTCGTCACGAACTTTCTCGTGATGCTGCTTTGGTTCGTATCCGGCATCGTGCTTAGCGCGCAACAAGACGGAATTAGCAGCTGCACGTCGGTGACGGGCGTTACGTGCGGCTGTGCGCGTGCAGCTCTAGGAATTTCATGGGTGAACTGGGTTCTGGAGCTTGGGTTCTGTACGGCGCTTTTGGTGACTGCACTCAAGGGCTCGTAAAATTTGAGTTGCGGCCACGGCGCGCTACACGCTTTCCAGAGTCGGTAGCGAGCGTTCTCAGCATGGACTGAGGTGACTGCGTCCAAGCTGATGTCGCTTTGCAGTTCGCGGAGCTTGTGCGATGGCCCCGGTGGGCCTCACAGAGAAGACGGCGGGAGAGTCGATGTTGGCAGGCCAGTGCGCGGCGCGAAAAACCGCCACCTGGACGGGGATGACGCTAGACGCTGCGCCCTGCACCGCATGCTGGCAGATCGGGTACCCGCTGGGGATTCAGGGTTCGCACTGAGCATCATTCGTTGGACAAGGAGCGCCGACTTGAGTCATGGGGCACGTTTCGCCCCGAACGATGCTGCGCTCCGTTGCTAGGTTTCTGTTTTAAAGCATCAAGAAACGGTCGGAACGAGAAACTCGTGACGACGCGTGGGTAGTTGACCGACACGAGCCCCATAGCTGCCGCGCGGTTCGCGTCGAAGCCGCCCGTTCCAGAACCGAGTGCCGCCATCGACCAGAGCAGAAAACCTAGCAGGCTTTCGGGGATAAGCGCACCGTTGCGCCACCGTCGGCGCTTGTCTTCGTCAGCGTCAGAGCAGTGAATTCCGGAATGCCTGTGTTAGCACGCCCTTTTTGCCGTTGCATGTCTCGTGCGCAGATTCCAACACCATGAATGAATCCTCTGGAGGGCCGCAGAGAGACTGCGTGTTATCACTGCTAGCTTGCGCAAAATGCTCGCACGTGTGCAAGTCAGTTTTTCCACGGGCAGCACGTGGATCAGTCGCCATGCTTGTAGCGCTCATGTGGAACGTCAAGCACCGAAAACGAAACGTACCCAACAGTTTCTATACGACTGTATGCTCGTCAAATCATCCGGCTCCCTATGTTCTTCGATGAAACACTGTAAAAGATGCCGCAAGATCTTGATGTTCCGTACTGTAGATACGACCGGCAATGAAGAAACATAGACAGACAAAAGGAAAAGCGCGCGTCTGCCGGAGAACGCCGCGCGTTGAACGACGCATGATCAATTCCGTCCTGAAAAGCGAACGCCTGTTATCGAAGGGCCTGGTGGTCATCTCAAGCGATGAGACTCGATTCAGCGGAAATAGTAGACCTGAATATGGGTACCCACAGAAGAGCAGACCGCAGATCCTTAAAAGTGCCTAGCGAGCATTCCGTCAAAATCAGTCCTAGCGGCGATTCAATCTTGTAGATGGGTGCAAATCACCAAACGGGCAGGATTCTTTGAGATCGCATCTTTCATTGAATCACCTTGTCGTCGCTCTTTCCCTTATTCTTCTGTTCTGCTGCCAGATAACTTTCCAACATTCAACTGCGGCTGCAGAACACGCAGCTGAGCTCGGCAACGAGCTGCTCTTCGTGTCAACTGCTTCTCCCTGGTCCAATCCAGTCGAAGACGTCTTCGCTGGTGTCAAACGCCATTTATACGCTAACCGATCAACAGATAAGTCGTTCTCTACCCTCACAATCCCTGTAGTGCTGTTTATCTCCACTGTTCTTGTGCAGGCGGGAGCGGAAAGACCCGCTCCACACTGTGGGCATACTCATCACGTTGAGAGTGAAGAAAGGCACTGGAGTATTGATAGACACAAACGCGCATCGAAGAGGCGAGCTTTGGAAACACCGTCCATCCAGTACGTCCGAACCCCGAGGGAAGACACAAGTACAGAGTATAGCAACCAAAACGATACATCCCAGCCAAGTAGAGGAGAGGGCGAAGGAGCTGGTCTCTGTAACCAAGCACGAAGCATTCGAGCAACACCGCGAGTAGCATTGGCAGAACTGGTTCAAGGTCTCTCGTTTACAGTGACGATGGAGACAGACACGATATGCATCTGGTTGCACTGGGTGAACCATTCGCCTGAAATGAGCAAATCGATTCATGTTCAACCGCTCCCGGTACATGAAGACGAAGACTTGTCGATGAGCGTAGATTCCGGCTAAAAAAGGCGTCATGGCCGTCGTCGTATCCCCAAATGAAGAGGACTGAGCCACAGACTTGGATGGTGAGCAGATGAAGCGGCTCAGCAATTCCAGGAATCCGTGGTACAGTCTGTCGGGCATGATGAACCCCGGGAGACATTCCACCACTTCGAATGACGGCGACAGGACCCGCTCGCCGTTCTCGGGCCTCTGAACATCGCATCGAACAGGATTGGATGCTTTATATGCTTTTGTCGGCGGGTAAAGTAATGGATCATATAGATGATCTTCGGTCGGCGTCCATGAAGCCACACGTATGTCGGCGGCAGTTTCAGTCGTCCAGAGGCCAGCAGCGTGCAGTCGTCAATGTCTTGCATGCAATGAATAAGAAAACGACCGAAAAGTCGTATCGTTTCCTGGTAGCATATGGCGCTGGACGTGCCGTAGCGCGCAAGGGCTGCACTCCTGCTCCGCCCGGACCAGAGCATTTAAGGTGTGTAGGAAAGGATTCTTTACGATTCCAACCGAACCGCTCAGGATGGCATGTGCGCATCACGAGCACGAGTACAAGCAGAGACTCGTAAAGAGAAAGCAGATGAAACAGCGCGGGGTGCCTTTTGTGGTATACGGTGCGCTCACCGAACGTCAGATGGCAGGCCAGTCACAGCGGAGAGGCCTGCCCTGCAGCGATTCCGCCAGCAACCGTGCGCGTACGCATCTACCGCTTCGAGATTTGAACGCCCCGAGCAGCGTTGGGAAACGCCTTGGAATTCCGAAGTATCCAGCTGCTCTACCTCAAGCGAACTTTCCATGGCATCGTTTAGGACTCCATGCAGGCATCGTACTGAATCACCGAAGACTTTCGATGGAAACAACTCAGTCGCAAGTGGGGACAGGGCTGGATGCTCGCGTGCAGCTCGGCACTCGAATGCCACAATCCAGCATTGCATCGAGGCTGGAGTGCTGCACGCACGGATCTACACAGGGAACAATGGCCCGGTGCACTTGGTCAGACATCATCGTGTCCGACAATTCGATACGTTTGCGTATGTGCGTCGACCGTTGCCGTAAATGGATTATATACGCGTCTTGATGACAAGCTGACGCATGTTGTCCAGATGCCGGTCGAGATGCCTGCTCGCGAATCCCGATATGTCTCTACCGTTGACGCCGTGGCAAGCGCGCCTCCGCAGCGATGCACGGATGCTGCGTGTGCGTGGCACGCATCCGTCACGTGACATCATCCGTGTATCGCGGTGCGTGGCAGCACTCTGTGGACACGACGACGCGAGATGCACATGCATCCCGGCGTTTGCTTCGGGTGTCTATAGAGCGTCCGTTTTTTTCGTCCTTTATCGATAGGTGAGTCTGGATCGGATGCTGAACCTGGGCCTTTACCGAGTCGACGCTGCAGACGTCGCATTCCGAAGCGAGTCCTGGGCCAGCAGAGAACGCTCGGTTAACAGACCAGCACGCACGACGCGTACTGGTTTCTTCGGTGTATTGCGGGGGCGGTTGCTTCCTACCTCTTCGATGCGTCGAATCGTGTCCATACCGTCAAGAACCTGCCCCAAAGGCACGTATTTGCCGTCCAGATACCCGGCATCGGAACCGGTCGTGATGAAAAACCTGCCGTCGCCCTCGTTGCGGTCGTTGCGGACCAAACCGACCAGACCTGCACGATCGAAGCGCAAGCGCGGAGCTTCTAGTAACCATCGTTCGCTTCGGGGCACTGGGTCACCCGCTTGCAACGTCAGTCCCGGCACAATGCGGTAGAATGACGTGTTCGTGTACCTGTGGATACAGCAGTCGAGGAAATGTGCACTCGACACAGGCGCCACCTCGCCAAAGACTCCAATAACGATTCGACCAGCCGGTTGGCCATCGATCTCAATGTCGAGGTAGCAGCGGTCAGTGATCTGTGGGGCCAAGTCGTCCAGCGCCTTCAGCGCAGAGTCGCGCTTCGCGCCATTCGATTCGCTCGCAGCCAGAGCCGTGCTTTGCATTGACATCGTTCGAGCTGAGGCAGCTGCTGTAGGCGGCGTACCGTTAGACAGCTGATGCTCCACAAATCTCTGCAGTGGAACGTCGGAGGCGTTGCAGGTTTGCCAAGATTCGGGTGCGCGTTCCAGATGCGTACCTACGAACCCTGATGGCAATGCGTCTGTGTCCGCTGCAGCAGCAATGACAACAGCGGAAGCAGACTTTGGCAAAGAAGCTCTTGTTGCTGTTGGCGCTTCTGGACGGGCCTCAGCAACACGACCTGGACCTGGCATTGGAGCCATTGCAGCGTCGACAGAGGCGAACGGCAGCCATAAACTCAACGCGCTCCAGGCTACGGCCAGGATGATAGCACTTGCCTGAAATGGCACTTGCTTACGTCCAACCGAATCCGAGGAGCGCGCACCACCACCGGAAGGCGCACCAGTAGCGGTCTCGTTGCGCGTAGCACCAGCGGGGGTATCCCCATGCGACTGGCGTTGGATGGGTGCACAGGTGCGTTCCAGCCACCGAAGAACAGCGGTCTCGTTACGTTCCTTCAAGCACGGTGCAATGCGTTCATACACTTCACGATGATAATGATTCAGCCAGGCGATCTCTTCATCAGACATCTGATCCAAGTCTAGTAAATCGGTGGATATCGGGACCATGGTCAAACGCTCAAACCCCAGAAACCGCTGACCACCAAAACTGCGCGCCGTCTCTACTGGTCGAACCACGAGCAGATTCTCAATCCGAATACCAAATTCGCCATCCTCGTAGTAGCCGGGTTCGTTACTAAGAATCATGCCTGGTCGTAAGCCAACCGATGCAGCGTTCATTCTCGGAGAGATGCTCTGCGGGCCTTCGTGGACGTTCAGCGCTGCCCCGACACCATGCCCCGTGCCGTGGCGATAATCCAGACCCAGACCCCATTGCGAGCGTCGAGCAAAGCTGTCCAGCAGTGTACCAGGGGTATTCTCTGGGAACACCGCCGTATCAATCGCAATATGGCCCCGCAGCACGCTCGTGTAGCAGCTCCGCACGTACGCGTCAGGTTTCCAAGTCGTGCGTTGTCCGCCGAGGAACAAAGTGCGCGTTACGTCCGTGGTACCGTCGACGTACTGGCCGCCAGAATCCAACAGGAGCACGCTATTCGGCTCCCAGGTCCGACATTCATTCGGATCCGCGCGGTAGTGGATAATGGCGCCATTCGGACCGAGTCCCGCGATCGTATCGAATGAAGTGAATAGGAATCCTGATTCTTCGGCGCGAAACGCGGTGAGCCTCTCCGCGATGATGTGCTCATTCAATGCGCTGTACTTGGAGCTATCTTCACTGATCCGCTCCACCTCTGATTCCAGCCAGTGAAAGAACCGGCAAAGAGCGACTCCGTCACGAAGATGTGCCGCACGCATCCCAGCTAATTCCACGTCATTCTTGATCGCTTTCATCAACGAGAGCGGTGTGGTATGCAGATGCACTGCCTGAAGGCGACGTCGGAGGATCGCTGGATCCTCTTGAGCGGCAACGAAGCTATCCGCATCCAAGCCAGCGGCATGAAGCAGCATAGCCAACGAGACACTCGAAGGATCCATCCACAGGCGCTGCTTGCCTGGGCCGTAGTGTTCCCGTAGATACGATGCACACGCTTCATAGGGGCGCGTCTGAACCCCGTTCGCACGCAAATGTTCCTGGACGGCGACAGCGTTCGCCCCATCAAGTTTGGATGTGTCTACGAACAGTAGTGCGTCGCCCTCGCGGGGTACTAGGCCGTATGCCAGCACAACCGGACAATGTGGGATATCCTCCCCGCGAATGTTGAAAAGCCACGCAACCTCATCGAGCATGGACACGAAGACGCCGTCGACTCCTTCAGACATTTTTTGCCGGATTGCGGAAATTTTCTCCGCTGTAGATTGCCCAGCGTACTCCAGTGGATGAACTCGTACTGGGTTCGTCGGTAGCGACGGGCGCTTTGCTCCCCAGATCCGATCGACTGGGTGAGCCACAGCCTCCGGCAACGGCACAAGATGGATATCGAGTTCGAGCACCCGGGAAACCCAGGCGTAGTGATGCACAAGCGGGTCGATGCCGACGCGATAGATACGACCAGCGCGTCTATGTTCACGGGAGCGTTCGGCGAGAAAATCTTCCAAAGTTGGCGTACCTGGCGTGCCCGTCTTCATGAGTCGCCAGCCCTCGGGCAGCTGCCGCTCAGCCTGAAGGAAGTACCGGCCATCCGTCCAAAGATACGCCTCCGCGTCGCTGCTGGTCACCAGGGCGGTCCCGGCGGAACCAGTGAAGCTCGTGAGGAACTCGCGTCGCGCATAGTGTGGCGGAGGATACTCCGACTGATGCGGGTCTGCAGTTGGGACAATGAAAGCGTCGAGTGACTGTGAACGAAGCCAGCCTCGAACTGCCTCAACTTTGTCCGCAAGCGCAAAGACGTGGACGTGTTTTCGATGTTGCCTTTGCGGTGTCTCTTCTTGGGGTCGATCTCGTACGAGCCTTTCCTGTCGCCTCGAACTTCGAAACCTGGTCCAGAGAAGCCGTCTGTTGCTTGGCGCTCCAGGAGCAAACGGCCGCCGCGTTACCAGACTGAGGCAACGACCGAGTTGTGGCTGCGACAGCCGTCCCGACGCCACGCTACCTGTGTGTAACCACATGCAACCCGAGTAACGCGCACTGACAACGCGGACTAGACGGCGAGCTCGTAGGTGTTAAGAATACAACCGCACGACTTTGAACCTCGTTTGTTCGACGGTCAACGAAAGCCTTATCGCAAAGCACGTGCAAAGTGTTTATTCGACTCGCAGTTAAATTCGTATCACAAAGCACGTGCAAAGTGTTTATTCGACGCTCAGTTAAAGCCTTCTCACCCAGCACTTGCAAAACACTTGCGCAAACGCCACCGAACGACGCGTTGCAGAGTGCAGCGCTGAAGCAATTCGGTACTCAGCACGTGGCGGAACGTGTGTCGCGGGTGTACCGTTTGCGAGCCCCGATGTGTCCGAGGTGCCTCCCGCGTCTTTCTCGTATGGCGAGGCGCACCAGAGCAAGTCGTTGATCAAGCTTGCGGTTTAGGATGCTGGGCGTGTCCCGGAAGTCGCAGAATCCATGGTTCGCATTCGCTGGCAACTGAAGCACCCTGGACGCCCCGCATGGATTAGCAGCATCGCCGCGACTGCCATTACAGGTAACCGCACGCGACTCGTCACCTGGGATAGCGCGTTACCTACTGATCCATTCCCCTGCTGAATTGTGCTTCAATGCCGCTGGGATTCGGTGAATATCCGGAGTGCCTGTCGCTTTACAACCTGAGTCACAGTCCAAGTACATCGACCTCCGTTGTGCCGGGTGCTAAGATGCCTCCAGAAAACCCACGATTGCTGTGCTGAACACCGAGGAAACATCCTATTCAGGATGCAGCACGGATGAAATGAGCCAAAACGCAAGGAAGCAAGTGAGGGAAACCCGCTGCTACACCACAGCGCTACGGGGTCATCGCATCGATGAGAACGCACCCTCACCTCGACGCATGCCATTTTTGGCGCCGCGACTGCCGCCGCCGCTGACTGCCAGCGTAACGTGGCAGACGTTGGGCAGCGTTCGCAGCCACTAACACACATCCTACAAAAACGAATAAGCAGGCGCTCAGCGTTCCGTACCACGAACTACGGCACAACGGATGTGCGATTCAGGGATACAAGCAGGTGTGATAGTTACCTCCTTTTTCGTCATAACGTACACTACAGTATAGATCGACGCACTCCTCGACTTTTGGCTCGTGGCGCACGCTGCAGTCCCAGGTGGTGCTGGCTGCAACCCGAAAGCGCTAGGGAACACCAGCTTGAACCCGTTGGTGGTGGCGGTAGTAGTAGTAGTAGTAGTCATAGTGGCAGAGCTTGCGCTGTGGTCGACCACGAGCACCGAACACGTTGCGTCGCACCGTTGGGCAACTCGGTGCAAGCCAAGTTCACGCTGGAGTCGTTGACTTGCTTGCTACACTGTAATCGCGCTCACCGATCGCACGCAAGGAGCAGAGGCGCAGCAATCGAACGCGAGTATGCGAGAAAGACATCGTCTACGGGCTGGTGAGCTATGCACCGCAAGTAGCGGAACGCCAAGTTTTCTTCTGGAATGTTTCAACAACGTGCTTAGTGGGTGTCACTGGTGGCGGTCGCGAGAGCTCCCTCACGATACGGGCAGTGTGTCGAAGCGACGCGTCTCCGAGCACTTGCACATCCGCAAATGGCCATGGGCGCGTCTCTGCAAGTGTTTGATGGTACTTGTCATTCTGGTTACGTTCGTTCCATATGATTGGTGGTACCGCTACATCCGCGGACCCGAGCCTGTGACAAGCTTTCCCCCCGACGTGTACACTGGATGCGCTGCTGATGATGCGCCCGTTCGCTTGGCAGTCGTGATGCCGCTAACTGCCCGTGAACTTGCTCGCGCGGAGGCGAACCTCCGGAGCTGGGCATTCCAACCTGAGCTGGCGCCCTGTTTCGGTGATCACAGGGAGACTGCATCTGCGCCATTGGCTGATTTTTATTTCTACTTCGATTTGCCGTTAGATTTCGACGAAGAGACCGTTACAGCTGTTGAGAGGCTGAAAGCGTTACTGACCGAGGTACCGGCGAACGTGAGCCGATGTTTCGGCTCGTTCTCGTTCATATCGGCAGACATGACGCCCTCAGAGTCACGCAATACGTACAGACACAGTCTGCTGACTACCCAGGTGGCAACGCGAGGAACCGTGACTCAGTTTTATCGCCTGATCTTGGATCATGCCCACATGGAGCGATATTACACACATGCGTTCTACATGGAGACAGACACGCGGCCAATGCGGTCGGGCTGGTTACAGGCTCTGTACCGAGTCACCGACTCTTCTGTCTGGGTCAAGGGCAGCATCATGCGCTACCCGAAACCTACTGTGCTGGGTTTCGAGCCCTATCGTTCCATATACCTCTATCATATCAACGGGAACGCGATCTATCGCCTGGGTTGTCCGTGTTTTAAGTCGTTTCTGCGATCAGTCCGCGAAACGTATCGCGATTACGCATTCGACACGAGCATGGCCTTCTATCGTCTGGAATTACGACGTTACGCGCTCTTTCAACGGATTGCACACCGCTTTGCGTTTACGGATGTCATGGCAGACTGGTGCGACTACGAGTTCTCTTTGAGTGATCTCGGAAACACGTACCTGGTCCACGGCAAGGCACAGTTAAGCCACTACGACTGGCGCAAGCTGGGGCGCTACTAGCTGCTTTCCTGCGAATCCCAAGTCGCATCTCTGTCTGCATGCTATCGTTGGGTGCATTGCATCACAATCGGCTTTGTGTTGGCCTGGAGTCGCCGCTCTCCCGCTGTCCAGGACACGACAAAGCTGTCCCGCCTACGAAGCGCGGGCCCAAGAGCCTGTCATCGCTTCACGTTCATCGTTGTAGATCCGTACGCGCTGGTGCTTATCACGGGCATTGGTAAAGAATACGGGCAAACGATGGAATGTGCGAGACCGGTATCCATTTGTACGGGTGTGCACGAATGGATGCGTCCGGGCGTACACGTGACGGCAGGAGTACGTGTGCTTCCGTTCACTGAATGGGTTTCAGATGAAAATGGGACATTGAACGGCTGACTCTGTTCTTGCCTCGCGATTTTTCCGAACCCGTTAGATGTACGGACTCGACATTCGACGTTCAGCAACAAAGGCTCACAGATTCACACGTTGTTTCAGAATCGCCGGTCATCGTTTGGGAATCGCTCCTTTGATGCGTTCCAGCTGGAATTCGTTCCTTTATCGACAGTATTTATGATTCCTGACGCCCTCGAACAAGGATCCGTAAAATAAGCGACATTATGATTCAATGCATGCGAATAGGCCTCTATACCTCTAATTTCCTTACATCTCTCATGATCAAATCGCGTATGCTTCTAGTTTTCAAGCGTTCTATTTCGAAGCAACATGTTAGCCCAGCAATTGCTGCCGCGGGATCGACAAGAACGAGAAAAAAAACGACGTCTTCCGTTGCCGACACATCCAATAGCGCATGCCGGCACTTCACTGAACTTGTCAAGTCCTATCATCGATTCAGGTTGAATAGCAATTTCTTCTCATTGTATGTTCACGAACGAAAATTCTTTCGACAGGAACACGGTGCCTCTTGCAGAATATGCTTCCAGGGGTTCCTGGCTCTTCTCTTTGTATGGAAAAGGGTCTTGAGCTTGGGCTCTAGTTAAGACAGCGATCGTTTCTAATGGAGCATGCATCACCGATGCGCACCAACTCAGCGTAGACGGATAGAAAGCTCTCGACTTGTTCTCCAACCTGAATTTTCTTGCCTGTACTTGTTTCAGCACGGTCAAGATGCCGCTCCACAAATCCCTTACTGAATGAGGCATCGTGCACTTTCGCATCCAATATCCACGATGCTCGTCGAGGGGATCACCCAGAGAACGCCCATGATGCTTAGGCACTGCAGCGCTCGCAAAAAACGGAGCAGAGCATCGACAAGAAACTTCTGCACTCGTCACGGGGATGCACCCAGGGATGAAGCGAGCGTTGCGGTTTCACGAGGCAGCACGCTGACCAAACAGCGTCGCTGACATCCGGGTACACCAGAACACAATCCAGTGCCAGTTGTACAACGAGCGCATCGAGGCTTTCTACCGAGCACATGAATCTGGCGAGCGATTCATAGACCGCGAATTTTTCGTATATGCATCAGCTATGTAAAAACAGAGCCGGAAACCGTGAAATCTGGATGCGAACGCTTCCGTCAACATTCGTCGACTGCCTCCAGCAGCGCCGCTGGAGGCACCAGCGAGACCTGCGTTCTGAAAACCAGCGATTAGAACCACGAATAGAAAGCAGTCGCCCGAAAAACCCAAAAAGACTGGCGTCCACGACACCTACAATCGACCCGAACCATTCTATGGACGCCCGAGTTCACCAACTGGACCCGCTCCATCGTACACGGAAACAAGCGTATCCGGAGCGAGACGTAGGCGTATGGCATCGACACCCGCCTCGGTGCAATCTCCCGAAAACGAAGCTTCACGCGCTGTAGCACCACACGAGCACAACAAACATGGTGCAGGCTGCAACTACGGAGACGACCGGCTTTACAACACCAGTTTTCCTCGGTTTCGACCACATACATCTCTACGTTGGAAACTGTCTCCAGGCGGCGGTATTCTACGCGACTCGGTTCGGGTTCCGAGTCATCGGCTACCGGGGGCTCGAGACTGGCTCTCGGCGCCTGTGCAGCTACGTCCTGCAGCAGGGCCGCATCGTGTTCGTTGTTTCTTCGGCTATGAATCCTGACGACGCTGAACTATCATCATTTCTTTCGAAGCACGGTGACGGGGTCAAGGATGTCGCGTTTGAAGTCGAGGACGCCCGAGCGGCGTTCACGTACGCTGTAGGGCGCGGCGCGCAACCCGTACAGCCGCCCGTCGAACTCACGGACGAGAACGGCACGGTGACTGTGGCAACTGTTTCGGCTGGCTACGGCGACCTGGAGCACACGTTTATCGATCGACGTGGCTGGCGGGGAGCGCACTTTCTGCCCGGGTTTGCTCCGCCGCCGCTCGATATGGCGGCAGAGTCGACGCTCGTCCAGGAGGTGTTCCCCGAGTGTCTGCTGTCGCAGGTGGACCACTGCGTGTCGAACCAGCCTGAACATGCCATGGAGCCGGTTGTCAACTGGTACACTGAAAAGCTGGGGTTTCATCGTTTCTGGTCTGTTGACGACAGGCAAATACACACCGAGTACTCGTCGCTGCGCTCTGTGGTGGTAACGGATGCGCACGAACGGATCAAGATGCCGGTGAACGAACCAGCTCCCGGCAAACGTAAATCCCAAATCCAAGAATACATTGATTACTTCGGCGGGCCGGGTATTCAGCATATTGCACTGTATACACCGGACATTCTCCGCAGCGTGACCGCGTTGAGGGAGCGCGGCGTCGCCTTCATCCAAGTGCCTCCAGCGTACTACACGCTGCTGCGGGAGCGACTCCACAAGGAATGTATTCAGCTGAAGGAGGACTTGGATACCATACAGCGGCTGGAGATACTCGTCGATATCGATGAAGACGGTGGGTACCTCCTGCAGACCTTTACCAAGCCGGTAAGTCATCGGCCGACACTCTTTTACGAAATCATTCAGAGACATCGGAACACGGGATTCGGTGTAGGCAATTTCAAGGCGCTGTTCGAGGCCATTGAACGCGATCAAGCGAAACGCGGAAATCTGTAGACATATCGGCAAGGGGTTTCACGTCTACACATGGATCCACATGGACTAGGCACCGGTATAGGCATCGATTGCCCAGGGCGGCAGCGTTGTTGTTGGCGGAGCATCCTATGCGCTCCTAGTACTGCATTCCATCGATGTCAGCGAGGGTACCTACGGTTGCTTTTCGGCGGATTTCCGAGGCAAGGCGTTGTCTGATGGACGCCATCCCGATGAGCGATATCCATTGAGCAATCGGGGACCTATGGTCAGAATAGGCACACGATCGATCAGAGAGAAAGCCTGTTGGCGAGTTCACAGGCGAGGCGCTTTCAGGGCGCTACACGTGAAACGCCGCACATGCACAAGTGCGTGCATGGACGACGGACTGCAAGCGGAACGTGTATCCGACACGAATGCTTGCACCGCCCGCAAAGATACAAAAACACAAAAGGTGCAGTGTAAAAGGCATGGGTACAAACCTCTATCCTCAGGCGAATCGCAAATCGCTACAAGCAGCTCGGGCATTGTGTATCAGAAACAGTTAGTGGCTCCGGTTCGTGGTTGCTGCTGCTACTGCTACTACTGTTGTTGCTGCTGTTGTCGTTGTTCTTGCTGTTGCTGGTGGCAAGGCCTGCGCTGCGGGCTCGCAGATGGCGTCGTTGCATCCACATCGAAGCGCCCCTCACCAGAAGAGCCATCTTGGCGCGTCCAAGGGCGGTTGCAATATCGCCGTGGAATGCTGCAATGTCGTCCAGCCTCCGATCAAAAGGCGTTTCAGTGCGCTACTGATGAGCTTCTCAAGGGCATGCAGCGGCACCATCGAGAGCGCTGACGATAAACTGCCCTGTAGCGCAGGATGATACGCAATCGTTGAGGCCTGGTCCAGACGATCTCGTCTAGACAACATGTCATTCATTTTTGCAGCTGTTTGAACAGGTGCGCCATCTGCTCGGTTCATGGCACCGCTGTCTGGCGTTGTGTGACACTTGTCCGGCGATGGTGAATACTCTTGTCGACGCACAAGTCGCTGTTGCTGCTGCTGTTGCTGTTGCTGCTGCTGCTGCTGCTGCTGCTGCTGACGAAAGTGCATTTCGTTCATGGTCAGCAAATAGGAGCGTACTGCCTCAGAGACTGCCGCAGAGGCCACCTCCTTTAAAACCTCCTTCTCTTGCAGAGCCACTCGGGTGATTCGTTCGAGAAACGGCGACGTCGGTGCGCTAGCAGCGGTCGTCGACACCGCCACTGGCGAGCTCTCCACAATCGTTTGCGTCCGATCAAGGTCCGACGCCGAACTCGCTATGTCTCGCAGAGGTGCCCGGTCTCGTGAAGCATGTAGCGCGCGAACCGGTGTCGCTTCAGACGGCAAGCATTCCGATGCAAAAGTCACTGCTAAAGCGCGTGCCGCATCAGCCGGTCTCGCCAACCGTGGCGACGGAGACGAAGCAACCCCCATCGAGCGACCATGGTCAGGATGACGTTCCTGGCCGCCATCCTCCAGCAGGATAGGCATAGCGGCTGCAACAGCAGCTGCGACGCTCTCGCTGACAAGCCGGCGTCCCGCTTCGGTGGAAGCGAAATTCAAAAGCACCGACAGGAAACGAAACCGTGCAGCATCAGCGACACCACTTGCCGCGCGTCTCTGCGAACGTTCTTCCTGGTCAGCAGCCAGATGCGCTCGAACAGCTTCAGAGACGGCGGCACAAACAATGGTTTGGGTGAAACGTAGCCCCGACTCGCCGCTATCGATCAGCAGCGACAACCACTCAGTGGACCAGTGCCCGGTGGTGCCGTTCGATGACCCCCAAGGCCCATTGCGACGCTTTTGTCCTTCTAGCTTCGCTGTTGCACCCTCCTGTGGTGTGTTCTTCGAGTGCAGCTCGCGGAAGACTGCAACCAATGATGGACGTAGCCCGAGTGGCGACGCAGCCGCCGCTGGCCGGCTCAGAGACCGCTGCGGTGCTGTGTCGTGCTCACGGGCTGCACGCACCGCAGCGCTCACAAGGTCCGCCAGAAGCGACCGCACGGGTTCTCGGCAGAGCAAAGAGAGCAAGCGCTCCAGACGTTCGGTCGCAGCTGCGTCCGCAGTATCGGGAGCAAACGCAGAGCGCAGGTCGCGAGCAGCCTCCGCAGTGACCTCGCCCAGGTCAGAGACAGCGTCTGCTAGTCGTTGGGCACGCTGGTGTTGCACCCGCAGCCACTGACATAGCGACTGACCTTGGCCAAGCCCAACACGAACGCCCTCGTACACGAGGAGTGCACGCAGCGCCCGCGATAACTGCCAGAGCCACCGTGGCGATGCACGCTTCCCAGTGTTCGCTTGGTGGCCTCTACCGGCTAGCCAGAAAACGAGAAGGGAAGAAACTGCCGCCACTATTTCAGTCTTCAAAAATGATAAGCTCGTGGGACGTGTCTCGTTCAGCGACGCAGGCTCCTGTCGTTGACTGCTCGTGGCGGCTGCAGGTCGCCGTGCCGCAGCGACTTGCTCCATGCCTTTTAAAACCAGCTTTGCGCCGTAAACCGCCGGCACTCACGTACCATAGGCAGCGCGAACGCTTCCGCAAATTCAAAGTATGCACGAGAAACCAGCGTGTCCGGTTCGTCGAGGGAAAACCCCCCAGAAGCACCAGTCTTCCCAGCGGAAGTAGCGCTGATGCGAAACAGACCGGAATGCCGGTGCCTGGTGGAGGACCTCCAACGGAGCGCGTCGCCCAGTGCAGCGCATCTCGAACAGACCGCTTCAGGGACGCTGCGACTTTGGTACGCTCAAATGATGGGTTGAAGCTTCGTTTGGCATCGGCGTTACTGGATCTGAATTCGTCGAAGCGACGGTCTGAATGTTTCTGCGCCTCCACCAACGTTGGCCGTGGCGGAACTATGGACCGTGGCGCGGACGATGGCTGCTGCCTGCGAGGGACGCAGGGACGCCAGCGTGCAGGAAACAGGTGTCTGTCGTAGAGCAGTCGCGTCAATCAGTGCTCGACTGGCGATTCAATAGACTGCTCCAGGCAGGTTTCTACAGACTCGGCTCCCTGCTGGCGTACGGTCGAGCACCGGCAGTGCGCTGGACAAGCAGCGGCAGCGTACCGCAGCGTGAGGCCCCCATTATCGCCAAAACGCTGCAGCCCGTACAACCTACTGGAACTACCGCAGATGCTGGCAAGAGTACGTCGGAAGGAGAGCCCTGGGCGAGTCTCGGGAGCTCGAGTGCACCCACTGCAGAGCTGCTGGCGCTCGAGATTCGCGCCGAGTCCCCGCATGCCTTCATCCAGCGACGACTTGCAAAGGCACTACTCGCTGCTCGGCTTCGCTTACCGTTACGTGACTTGCGCGTCGTCGATCCAGCGTTCCGGAATGAAGCTCCAGTCGTGCTCGCCCGACAGAGCGCAATCGTGATTCACCTCGAACACATCCGCGCTGTGGTCGAAGCTGATCGGGTCACGCTGTTCGACCCCGAGCAACCCGCAGTCGAGGCGTTCCTCCCGCAGCTGCACGCTCGCCTGGCACTGTCGAGTCCGCGTCCCGCGTTGCCGTTTGAGCTGCGAGCTTTGGAATCCATCCTGGTGGATGTCTGTAACAGCCTCATGCGTGAGATGCGGTATCTGGTTCCTGGCATTGAGTCCTTGCTTAGAGCGCTCTCCAGCGACGACGTTGCGGGAGCGACTGCCTCAGCGGCCGCTGCTGCGGATGCCAGCACCACACCGAACAGTACCGTTGGCGATGCCTCCTCGATCCCACCTGATGTGATCATGCTCGATCGTTTGCTTGGTGCCAAGAACAAACTGAACGAATTACAGAATCGGGCGACCCAACTGCGCAACGCATTGAATGAGGTGCTACTTAGCGACGAGGATATGTCAGAGATGTATTTGAGTACCAAAGCGGAGAGCGGTCATCGACGACGTGTTGATCAGCACGAGGAGGTAGAGATGATGTTTGAGAACTACCTCAAACAAATCGATAGTTTGGTTTCAGAGATTGCCTCTCGTACGCAAGCGATCCAGAGTACCGAAGACTTTGTGCAGATCAAACTGGATGCGCTGAGGAATCGCATTTTGCGGCTGGATTTGGTTTTGAAGCTGGGCTCGGTATCTTTGAGCTCGGGTGCGCTGGTAGCCGCCATATTTGGGATGAACCTGCACAGCACGCTGGAAGAGAGTCAGCTCGCGTTCTTGAGCGTCACTGGCGGCCTCGTGGGTATAAGCGGCCTTGTGTTTCTCGGTGGTGCTGCGTACTGCCGCTATAAACGTTTACTGTAAGCGGCGCAGTGCCGGCATGTGCCGCTCGGCGGCGTTGCGTCGGGACCTGCGCACTTGCTCGGGGCCTAGTGCCAGTGTATCCGGGTGTCATTTGTTGTGGCAGACGTATTCCGACTGGTTAGAATTCGGGAAATGGAATCCGAAAGCAGGGCAAACATGCTCCCTAAGAATGACTCTGGTGTCTGCGGCTGCAGTGGCTGGTGCGGCTGCCGACGCAGGTTGCGAACAGGATCGAACGACGTGGACGAGCGGTGTCTGGGCCCGGCACGACTCAGACGCGAGCTTTCCACGTACCGAGAAACCGGACAGCTTGGACGCTGCGGCGACTCTACGTGGTATCCTCAGAAGAAGCGCTGCAGCAGCTGCGGGAACGCTGCACAACCGCAAGTCACTGGCTGAGCGTAAACTGGGTAACCAGCACGCCTACGCATCGCGTACCTGGACAGATATGCCGCTACCTAACGCATTGAGCAGGCAGGGACGTTCTTGCGCTGTGCACTGCGGTACGCGCATGTCATTCCATGCAACGTCGTGCCATTTCTGTTTGTGGTATACGAACACCACTTTCGATGATAGCGTCCATTTGGCGGATAGGTTCGCGAAGTGCGTCCCCGAACGTAAGCTCGCTTTGATTTACACACACACACACACACACCCGTGAGCATTGAGTACGAGTATCCCACCTGAATCCCGAAACGAAACAAGGCGGACGCGGGATGGGAAGGTTCCACGGGAGGCGGGGCGCTCGTCAGGAGCGTCTCACGCAGGGCACGGCACGGCACAGCACAAGCGCCCGTGCATGAACAGCACCGCCCGCGTCTTCTTGGTAGTACGAGGTCTCGCGTACCTGAGGCGCACGCGAGTCCACTGATTCGCGCACCTCGTCACTGGTGGATCCCGAGCAAACGCCTGCGTCAGGAATCAGCGGTACATGCGATAAACGTCCACCGAGGAGCGACTCGGCACCCGAGAACCAGCCTCAAAACCACGTTTCCCGAATCGTCGTGCAGCGCTGGCATGCATGCAGCCATGCGTCGTAGTCTTGTGGAGCAGAAACTGACGACAGGATCCCGCCCTGCATCGGGTTGGCGCCCTCAGTTGTATGGCAGCGCTGTTCTGTTTCCGTGATGCATCGGCCCCAGCGTTTGAGGCGCCATTACTGGTGCCCAAAGCAGGCACTCGGCGCACATTAGAGCGAACAAAACGACCAGTGCATCCGAAAGGAAGTACAAGTAACGGAACTTGCAGGTAGATGCGTCACGATGGACACATTCTCCAAATCCAGCATCCGTCCGGCAGTCTGGGATCCGTGGTCAATTACAGACGTTTTGTCATCGAAGTAAATCAGCGCACGCACACGCACGCTCGTATCCTGCAGCGCATGGACCGGGGCGCTGTGTGCCGGGTGTCGCCGCCAATGCGCGCGCATCGCAAGCTACACATTTCTTTACTTTTTTGAATATAACGGTCAGTTCGATGTTGGACGCTACGATCGCCATCAGGCGTCTGAGGCGCGCCTGCGCGTGCGCAGCGGCTGGCTACCGGCCGGCACGCGTCACGCGTCACGCGTCACGCGCATCCCGATCGCCAGCGCATCGCCATTGCGAGCGTTTGGATTGTGCGTCTGCCGCTTGCGCTGTGACGTCCAGCCAGGTACGAACTCGTAGCCATGACCACAGACTCGAGTAGCAGCGATCGCACAACACCGGAGAACGGTATTCATATAAAGGCAAAAGAGATGGTTCAGCGTCTCGACGAAGAGTTTTCGCGTTTTCCGCGGATCGAACCAGCCTATACGACGGTTAAGCGGCGCGTTCAGCGGGTAGTCGACGATCCTCGCGTGCGCACGGCGTACGAGACCGAGGTCAAGCCACGCGTCAGGGCGGCGGTGACGCGCCTCGAGGGCGTTGAGCTTTTCACCCTGCGCGTGTTTGTGGCGCTTCTGTACCAACTGGAAAGCGTGCTGGACGGTATGCTGCACCGGTTCGGGGAGAGCGCGCCTGCCTCTCATGCCGCACAGCAGTCGTCCGGTGCAGGAGCGGAACCAGACGAATGTAGTCCTGTTTCAGCAGCGGACTCATTGGATACAGCTATTCGCAAGTTGAGAGCACGGGCGTGCCGTGTGCGCGTCCAGGTCGTGGAGCTGCTGAACGCCTCAGTTGCTGGCGCTCGTCGCGTGGGCGACCAGGCGGGCACTTTCTTGGCCGATGAACGCACAGTTCTCTACCGCTACGCCAAGTCGCTGGTCGTCCGTCTCCTCTCGATGCTGAGGTCGCTCGCTGACTACGGCTTGAACGCTCTGGGTAAGGAGTATACACCGGTATCGGTACCGGTACCTCCGGGGCAGAGCGGCGCAGCAGAGGCAAGTCAAGCGTCGGGCGTGCTATGAGGCGCCGTTTTCTGCGTATATGGCAGATTTCGTAGCTGTTCTTCGCTGCAGACATTCCTGTGTACGAAAAGCCGCCAATTGTTTCTGTAATCTCTGTAATGTAATCGATGTTATCCGTGCGCTTGTTGGTGTCGTACGTGACCAAATCTAGTCCCTTGTAAAGTCGATATCTATGTCACCGGGAAAACCGAAAAGAAAGCCCTGCGTATCGCACCTGCTCAAGCGATTCTCCGAACGATATCGATCGCTGTGGTCAGTGAGCGTCCACGAACGCAGCAACAGCGTGTTCACTCTCCGAGCAACGCACAAGCTCCTCGGGAGTGCCTCACGTCATCGACCTGATTCAGGTGCATGCAGCGGGAGTCCTCGATGCATTCGCGTTTTTCGGATAGAGCACGCGTTCCAGTGACCAGGTGGCTCTCAGATGCACAGCTCCATCGTGCACATGTCGAATGCGGCATCGTGAACATCGTGATGATTCATTTTGCACCATGATGCACAGTCGACGCCTGACCGTACCAGCAATCCGGGTTTTCTGGGCCGCGGTCACCTCAGCTGGCGACCAGCATCGATACAGTACCGTGATCCTGGCGCCTGCGTCGAGGCACTGACCGCCGTACCGGTCGTGTCCGCATCCGCCAGTCTGCTGGGCAGTGCGCGTGCATCTCGAAGCCGAGTAATCAAAACAGTATGCGTCTCTCTGGTATCCGGCGTATTCTGGAAGCGTCTGTTGCGCTCCTGGATACATGCCCCCAGGCGCCCGACACCTCCGTATCGCTCGATATCCCGCCCGAAAAGCTAAACACCCGCAAAGCATCTCAATACCGCTCACGCGCTGTGTGGCACCAGACGCAAGCGCACTGCACTCCATGGATTGCAGGCTCCATCACGCCTCTGTGCCTAGGGATCGCATCTGTCGACGAAATGCGATCGCTGCCCAGGTCACTGGGCACCGCGCACGCCCGTCCAGAGAATCCCTGTGCGATGCCTCGATGCGCGGCGTTGCAAGATCGCCTGGACACGAACCGCCGGCGATCGGGCCAGCTGCCCGCTGCGCTGCACGCATGTGTCACGCGTGCAATGTGACATCGCACCGCGGCGCCCACGCCGTCGCTTCAGCGCCATCCCGCGATATCGCTTTTCGCATCGTAGGGCACGGCTTTCGCGCTCTGTAGCAGCTGCGGTGCTGTGAAGCGAGCGCACGTTCGGTAGTGCGAGGGAGCGTTTGGAAACATGGGCCACGCAGATATATGGAATAGCCATCCGAAGGATCATTGCAAGGGATCCCGTCGTTGTCGGGTGTGTAAGGCGCACCAGGGACTCATCCGCAAGTACGGACTGAACATGTGTCGACGCTGCTTCCGCGAGCACGCGAACAAGATCGGCTTCCAAAAGTATCGCTGAGCAGAACGACGAGCGCGTTTCCATGTCGATCGGAGGACCATTCATTCCTATAGTTTTGGGATAGAATAAAACCTGTTTCAGTTCTGGTGTAATAGGCACCAGGACTCGCACACGAACGGCTGCCGCTGCTGCTATGTATTTACGACTTGTGTGTGCGTATTTGAGGCAACCGGGGTCGGTACGGCCTCGCTGCCGAATCGAACGCGGTGAACGAAAGCGTTTCGGAGCTGTTCGTAGGGCGGGTGCGACCTTGGTCGTGCGCAGAGCACGCGTGCATGCTAGTGCGCAGACATATCAACAGTTGAACGCTGCTGGTGCATATCTAGTATAAAATCAAAGCGTTTACGAGATTCAATAGTGCTTTCCTCTGGTCTGCGCGTCGCGTTGTTTCCGCTCGCAGACCCAGCCTTCCGCCGTGCGTGGATCCGCTCGCTTATGCGCTGGTGCTGGTGCTGGTAGTGTTCACGAGCTGTTGCACGGATACTGCCGTCACCGTACCGTTCGGTGGAAATACAGACCTAACCATCCCAAAGACGAATAAGACACTCATGAGGTTCTCAACAGGTTTCGTGTTGTTTGGCAGTGTCAGTAGCTGAACAGCACCGGTGGTTGTCACATTAAGCGGAACACGTAATGCGTATGGGATCGTTCCATTCGCACTTGCCGCTTGCGTGACATTCACGTCCTGGATACCTGTGATGTTGCGCACAGCCGATACGAAGCGATCACGGAAGAGAGCGTTTCGGGTGGCGTTTGTAAAGTCCTCCACGGAGACGCCCTCCATCTGGAAGGCCACATTGATCGCTGCTTTGCCTGCTGGTGGTGACGGGAAAGCGGCCAGGTTCGCCGGCCCCGGAACCGGGGATGCTGCCGGCGTTGGCGATGCTTCGCAGAGCAGACCCGAAAAGCCCGGCACACAGTAGCAAACGCCATTGATGCAGGCACCATTACCGTTACAGCAGGTTGCGGTCGTCGCGTTCTCCGCCGTTATGCCCGCCGGTCGGCACGAGCTGACGCAAAGTGTTCCATTCAAGTCGAATAGGCGACTTGGCTGTGCCAACGAGTACAGAGGAGGAAGCTCCGATGGTCTACCCAAAAAGTCCAGGGAGGTAATGTTCTTGGTAGGCGTGACCCGAACGGTGATATTCGGGCTCGATGCTGCCCTCGCGACACTGATGTACGTCTCCGTGGAGACGCTCGTGGTCGTCTCCAGCCGAGTATACTCGCTCGCAACAACCTGTCCAAATGAACCGGACTGCACTGTGCTTTGCAGCGTCGAGTAAACGGATAAGGACTCCACCACAGACGACATGACACGTACAGAGATGCGATTGGCGTGCCAGCGCACACCAGTCGCGGAGCTTGACGAGCTCGTGTAGGTCACGAGGCCATTGCTCTGGGCCTGAACTCCATTGCAACTAGAAGGAGCGCTGCCGCCTGTGGAAGTCGAGAGACATTCGCAGTTGGTGATCTCGACCGCAGTGGGCACCAGACCACACGAGCTTGCTAATGTGTTCTGTACTATATACGAAATCTGGTCACACGTCCAAACGTTGATCTGCTCGACGACCTCGACGTCAATCTGCCATTCATACCAAACAATGCAGACAGGAGGCCGTTTGACGACCACCTCGACCCATTTCACGGGAGCCGGAGCAACCGCAGATACGTATTCAGCGGTCGAGGTTACCAGCTGCGAGTACTGAACGATATCGGTATAGAGTTCGCCACCGCCGCACTTGGACTGATACAGCTGAACACGTTGCCAAAAGTAGTTATTCACGAAGTTGTCACGAATGGCATACGTGTACTGGATCGTGTACGTGGAAAACGTCTCCAAGCGGATGTGGACGACTGCATTCCAGGTATCGATTTGCTCACACGAATGGATCGTTACGATTTCGCTCGGTATGCCAATATCGTTGCACGAGTTCAGGATCGCCACTTTGACATCATTGCAGCTCAGAACCTGCGTACCAAAGAATGCAGATCGACAGTAAAACGCTGTCTCAATGAAGACTCGCCGCGGATAGATCTGTACTGGGACATAAATGATGCTGGTGCTCTGTTCCAGGACAACGGACGTTACTTGCTCGTATTCGACGGTGCTCACGGTGAGCGACGGCGAGATTACTGTCGTCGTCTCGCTAGCGCTGACATACAAACTCTGCAGATACACGTAAGCCTGGTACATCCGTTCTTGCCAGTTTGCCGGTGCATACTCGGGAACGATCGAGCAGGCAACGTAGATAGAGCACTCTGTCTCGATAGACAAATGCAAACTGCCCTTGCGTGGCTGGCTATAAAGCAGACTTTGGCTGCCATCATCCTGCACCATGAGCAGAGGTTGTGCGGAACGCCGACTTGTGCCGGAGCCAGAGCTCGCCAGATTCACCACAACATCTGTCTCCGTGAAAGACTCGACATCCAAAAAGGCATAGTAGTAGACGCGCTGTGCTGTGGATATAACTTCCGAGCAACTAGCACTCACGCCGACCGCGATCCGAATGGTCGGATTGTCTGGCAAGACTATCTTGTTGGTCGGAAGCGGACTACCATTCGGGAGCGCTGTGAGGTTGGGGGTTGGTGTTGGCGGAGGTACTGGCTTTCCCGCGCCGCTCGGCAGATTAAGTGTAGTGATACTCGTGACAGAGAGTAAGCTCGCGAGTTTCACCTGCACAGTGCTGGCCTCTGAAACTGCCACGACCACAAAGACGGTGAATTGAATATTCACTGCGACTGTAGTCGATGTGGTAACGCGCATCTTGGTAGAATCTCGATCCCCCATGAATTCCGAGAACCATCTCAGAGGAGCCAACAGTCCCAAACGTGAGGAACTCGTTGAGGTCGGAGCAGCAGCACAGTTGTTCGAGACGGTAACATTGGATGCCGGCACGCCGAGAGCAGATGCAACTGCAGCGGCGATCGCTGACGCTGCAGACTGACAAACCTCTGCGGAGGTGACAGAAAGGTACGTGCCCTGAGATACTGTTGTAATAGCGGGTGTCGGTGGTGGCGTCGGTGCTGATGTCGGAGTAAAGGTTGCCGACACGCTCGGGGACGTGCTCGGTGATACCGAGGTACTCGGTGAGCTCGTTGGCAAATGCGACGCACTTGGTGAAGGGCTCGGTGATACCGATGTACTCGGTGAGCTCGTTGGCAAATGCGACGCACTTGGTGAAGGGCTCGGTGATACCGAGGTACTCGGCGAGCTCGTTGGCAAATGCGACGCACTTGGTGAAGGTGTCAGTGGTTCCGAACTCGGAGACGGTGCCGCGGTAACCGGCGAGCTTATGCTTGATGATGGATGCAATGTAATGCTCGGTGATGCGTGGAACGTTGCGCTGCTTCCAGCCGAGGCTGAACGAGAGGGGCTCAACGTCCCAGTCAGCACAGTCGATATCGATGGCGAAGGCACTACTGAGCTAAATCCAGTGCTTGTCGATGACGGCATTGGTGTCAAGGTTTCCGCGGCACCAGAACTCGGTGAAGGGCTTCCAATGCTCGAGGGTGATACGGCGTGAGTTGGTAGTGTGCTCCCTGGAATCGTTGTTGTCGACGACGGCGTTGGCACCACAGTTGGTGTCCCCGCAGACGCAGAGGCATGTGTCGATGTCGGTGTCAGCAATGATGTAGGTGTAGGTGAAGGCGTTGGAGTCGGCGTCGGCGTCGGCGTCGGTGTCAGCAACGGCGTAGGTGTAGGTGTAGGTGTAGGTGAAGGCGTTGGAGTCGGCGTCGGTGTCGGTGTCGGTGTCGGTGTCGGCGCCACTGACACCGAGGGTAACGGTCTCACAACGTCCGGAACTTGGGGAAACTCCGTCTCCCCCTCAGCCTGGTGTGGCTCTGCGAGCACCAACAATGACCCCCGCTCAGCTCTCCCTGTGTGCTTACCCCATAACTTCCAGTTGAGCGGTAAGCTGCCACCTAGCAAAAGGAGAATAAAAAACGTGAACAAAAAGTGACGGAGCGCAGCTTTTTGAAAAGCCGCCATCTCCGTTAGGCTATTAGTCTGCAATTCAATTGAAACTCAACGATATGAAATTCTACTTTTCCCAACGTCTTACAGCAGCAAACGCGTTGAGAGGGTTCCGGGTCAGCGGGACACGAGCACCACGGGTGTTCATGCAGACACGTGGAGCAGCCAAATCTGGATCGACGGGACACGTGTCCTGATCCGATCACGTATCGAGCGCCAGACACTGCGCCGCCCGCCAAACAACTGCGGTTTGCATTTCGTCGCTCGATACGCGACCTCGCCTGCAGAGGGTGTACGCGGAGCCTGGACCCGGTGTCCTCGGGGGCTGGTCATGTCTGTCTCTGACAATCTGGGGAGGACACAGAATTGCATACGTTATGTTTGGATTGAATAGGTGGATGGAAAAGTGCAGCTTACTTGGATAAAGAAGACTAGGAGAGGTTCGCGAAGCAACTTACCGGATAAACGATCACGTGAGTCTCACATAGGAGAAGCATACATCAATACCTGTCAAAAGTCAGTTGCGTTGCATGGTCCAACGAAAAGCGTGTTTCACCTAGCGCCGTGTAAGTTCCTGGGAATTTAGAAGGAAAAATTATGATGGACCCAGAGATTCGGATGGTTGCGCTGCACGCGGCGCGCGCGGCTGATGTGTCTGCGTTGCAGCGAATGATCGGCGAGCGCTTCAGGGACACCTGATTTCTGCAGCCACGCAGCGGCCGAGGCGAGGACGAAAACAACAACGAATGACGATATTCTAAAGTGGAGTCACATCCCGGTGTAGTCGAAGCTGTCTCGAATATCTCGATTCAGGACATCTACTAGGCATCCATGGGCGCGGACAAGCAGATGCAGCGTTGTAGGGCAGCTACCTGTCATATCCTGTGCACGACCCCGCTGCCATCTGGTGACAACACGGAACCACTTGGCCGGGAGCTGAACATGAACTCTAGAATGATGGCTGTTCCCCAACGCCCATGGATGCGTGCGCAGCATAGAACCACAGCGATGTTCAATTCGAGTGTTCAGGTCCTCCTGACCTGGAGAAAGAACGCTCCGTAAAAAGGCATCTAAAGCTCCAAAGGACCCTTGAGCGCCACTTAAAGAACGCATGGGCTCTCGATTGGCGGTTTTCATCCCGACACATTGCTTGGACATGGAGGATTCGTTCTTCTTCCCGCTTTTGCATCAGTGCAACGCATGCGATGTCTGGCGATCACGAGCGCCTCCGCCGTATTGACGATCACGAAAATCACGATGAGCCACCGCCAAAGGAAGCTGCTTGCTTCCATATTCGCTGGAAAGCAAAATACTCCACCTGGAAGAACCGGACGATTCTGATTTCCTGAAAGATCGGTACCTCTGCGGAAGCATCTCAAGGTAATCATAGACGCGGGTTTTATAGATCCACGTAACTATCGACCGGTTCGGCATTTCCACCACCGCAATCCCCACATTTTTTGACAAGACCAAAGCAGGCCCTCCCGCACATGCAGGTGCCTCGGAGTACAAGTAAAAATATGATCAAAATGAGAAGCAGAACCGCACCCACAGGAGCTACAATAAAGATGATTATCGAATCTCCCTGCGAGCCGGAGTTGGACGTACTTGGCACCTGCGGAGTCGGCGACACCGTGATCGACGCTAGAGCGAATGAAGTCATATGCAGGTTCGACACCGCTCTTGTGACCTGCGCCGACGCCGTCGCCGCATAGGACGCGGGAAAAGGCACCAGCGTTGGCAATTGCTCCGCTGTCGGTAGGGGTGAGGTTTCTGCGGGTGTTGGCGACGGCAACGACCGCGATGGCGAAGACTCCGCCGATGGCGACGGCGATGGCGATGGTTCCGTGTGCGCAAAGCGTCCGACCCCTGGGTACCTCTCTATCAAAATCCCACCGTTTTCAGCGGGAACAGCGCGGAATGATGCGCGCGGTTCGAGACCTCTCATGAAAACCGCGACTTGCTCCGCGTTGTGAGACACGGCTGAAATCGACACTGGGACTGTCGGCTTCGTTGTTGTGGATAACAGTGACCTGCGACGCTGGTGCCTCGCAACGAGCCGCCGCGGCTGCCAAGCACTTTTCCGAAAGTGAGCACACATATCGTTTCAATATACGCAAGACCAAGACTTTTTCTCGTTCTAAAGGCGGTACTAGCCCAAAAAAGCTAAGGAAACACGATCCAAAAGAAGCGCTTCGCACAGCGCTATCCGGTGTGCAGCGAAGAAGATACAGCGCCCGCAGCGTGGTGTTGTGATCTTCGACGCAATGCACGTGCTCGTGACATACAATTCAACGGGAGCTGACGCGCTGCGGCCCCAACGGAGCTGCCGCATCATCACGTCGCTGTGCGGTGCAATGTGACACCCTGTAACGCGGTGTGCAGGATTTCGACGCCCCCGCACAGCACCGTTGGCACGAACGCTACCGAGCGACGCTTCGTCGATTGCATCGACTTTCCATGGCACGTCGAAGCGCAGCTTTTAAATTGAGTCATTTAGGGATGATACGGATACGGACATTTCGATCTCGCATCGCCGTCGCGTGTCGATCCTGTATCTTGCATTCGACGCTGGCGCGATTGCTGACGGGAAGCCCGTTTGCCGTCAGTCGCGTGCTAGAAACGGCATTCTGCAGGCTTGATTGCCACATACCAGCGTGCACAGGTGATCAGCGCCTTTTCTGATGAAAACGTAAAGTTCGAGTACCTTGTCCAATGGTATCTTCTGTCTGGAGACGCCTGCGCTGAGCCGCGTTGTGCCGAAGCGGTGCCCCGATATGCAGGCACACGCGACACGGCGGATACGTATTCGGGCCGGGCGAGGTCATCTCTTCCGTGATCTGGCGTCCGATGGACGAAAGTCCGCTTATCGCCGCCACGAGCGCTCGGAATCAACGGAGCGGAAGCAGCAGTTTGCGGAGACCGGCCAGCGGGCAACCCTAGTCCAATCTGCGTCTGTGATACGGCATGGTCGGTGTATCCGATCAGTGCTTTGGGCTATGCATTTGCGGGACAGTCTTCAAAGCGCCGCTGTTGATGCCACAGCCCGAGTGTCCCCACTGAAGCGATTCGAAGGGAGGATTCTTCCGCTCTGCACAAGTTCAGTGCTCGCTGGGACGCTGTACAGATTATCTCCTCGGGTTTTATGAAAAAGAAGCACCAGCGTTCAAGTCTTTTAAAGAGTGCACCGCTCATGTGGACGATGTCCAGATTCTTGGTTGCAATTGCTACGGTACTGAAGACCAGCGGCTGTTGCACGCGAGCACGCACCTCTAGAGCAAACAACGAATGAGGCGGTATGGACCGGCTCGACTGGAGAAAACTTTCCATCCTCCGTAACGCTGTCAGATTAAAATGATATACAGAACAAGTTGCTCTGTTCCTGCCATGACAATCTTTTCCGAGCTTTTTCCCAGATGTACCGCCTCCACATTCGAAGTGCAGCAATAGGGCTAGGGGATGCATACGTGGTATTTGGATTCTCGGTTGTCTTTTTTTCCGACTAGTTCCGTAGGTTCTTTCGTGCTGGAATTCGTTATGTCATCGGAATCGAGATGACTCGAGACGTCCTCGAACTAGCTTTCGTACCATGACGGACATCATTATCCTACGCATATGTAGACGTCTACACGCTTCTCCATTGCTCACCTGGAACATACGGAATTCACGTTTTCTTCGAGTCTTCGATCTTTCTGGACCAAGGCGAATTGTGGGCGCAGCGATTCTCGCTACCGGATTGACGAAGGAAAACACTTCACAACGTTTGTGGACGACTTGTTCACATGCTCATGCCGAGTATTCGCTCAGCTTGACGCGTTACATAATCGATGAAGATACAAAGAAAAATCCTCCCCCTCTTCGTATCCATCGACAAATCCACATTCAACGACAGCATGAACCCTCACAGATGGTCTGCTTTCAGAGACGTCCATCTCTTCCGTTTCCACGGAAAAAGGGTCTCGGACTCGGACTTGAGCCATCATAGCGATCGCTTCCTGTGGATGGTGCGTCACCGCTGTACACGAAGGACCCGCGATCCAATCGAGATTTCTCAACGCGATCTCTAGCCTGGATGCTTCTTCGTTAATTGTTTCATCATAGACAAAATCGCGTTGCACATACTCCCTATCGAACGGAAGAGTGTACGCGAGCGTCTGCAGCGGACAGAGTACTCGTTGTGAGGATTGCCCAGAAGACGCCGGTGATCTTTGCGTATGGCACAGGTCGTGTCAACGGAGGGGGGTATCGAGACGCGTCTCGCATATCCGTCAAGGGCATGTACCGAGCGATGAAGCACACCTGAACGCACCACTCGTCGACCCTCGGAGCAGGAAACGAAGTGGTGAACATACGGAAACACATGACCGCAGCCAGGTATCGCTGCTGCAAAAGGCCGCACCGAGGTCGTACACAAAACGGATGAAAATGACAAACGAGGCGTCAATCGCAACTACCGTGTCTGCCTGAAAAGCGTCGACAACAGCCAGACGCAACGAAACCGGGACTCGAACGCTACCACCAACATCCGTCGACTGTAGATGCTGGAACCGAAGAGTGAGGAGACACCGACGCATGTAAAACCGGATACAAGGAACATCAAAAGAAAGCAGTCGAAAAAAGCACCCAAATGCCAGTCTGGACGACAACGCGAATACACAGCAACAAGAGCGTGTGTGCGCGAGTTGGACGACCTGCTCTTCTCTATTCTGGCATTGGTTTCATTTACGAATACCCGTCGCTTTTGTACATGAAAAACGGATGATTCGTGTACTTATGACTTCAATTCCCTAGTTGCCACCAGAGCAACGTCCATCAATGAACCCAGCGGGGAACGTCAACTTCCGAGCGCTTGTACCGCAACCTCCACGGTCGGCAGCACGATGTGCACGCGAATCGATACGCGCTCCCAGTGCATACATTCAAGGACTCCATTGCATCAATGAACTACCGTACACGATCCGTACGCTTCGTGTGAACAAACCAGACGCGTAATGAGTCCGGGCCTGTGTCAGCGTCAGCGCGTCACCGAGGTGCTGCGCGATCGCGAGCGCTTTCGCTGAGACAATACACTCAGTGCAGCAGCGGAACTCGAACGCACCAGCTTTGTACTCGAGGGCGGCAAGGCCCCTGGTATGCTTCCCTCGAGAGCGCACTTGCCCGCGAGCATGTCCGACGCTGTAGGCACGAGAGCTTCAATGAATGCACGAGCGTCGAGCATACAACTTCCACCAAAGAACACCTGCGTGCCGCTCGACTCCGAAAGGTCATAGGCGTACCGCGTCTCATTCCACGAGAGGCCGCCAATGACAAAGATAATGATGCGACGCGTCGCAGACTCGTCTACGCTGCCAACCGATGACGAAGAGGAACGTCGACGATTGCGACGACCGAGAGACGACTCACGGATTGCCGACGACGAACGACGCCTGCGAAGACTTCGACTCGTGCGGCGAATACCGCTCTCCTCGTCATCGGTAGAGAAATCGGAGAGCTCACCGGCTGACGAGTCGTCGGACATGTACGCGCGATCGAAGTGGCGGCTCTCGCCGGCATACGGGAACGCGGACTCACCGAGGCGACGCTCGATAAGCAATGTCGCAAGTTTCGCGAGCCGTCCATGGGTCTGTTGCATGGCTTGCATCTCCGATGGCGTCTTCCGCAACGGCACTCCGTAGGCGATGCACAAACGCTCAATGACAGCGGTCAGCTGCGGTGCAGTCCGGATATCCGATGCTGTGGTAGAGGTTCCAGTCGATGCACTCGACCCTGCCGAAGTACTCGAAAGCGCCGCCGATCCCTGTGACGATCCCCATGACTGGTGCTCCCCGAATGAAGAGCGAGCAAATGCCATCGAGACCAGCTCCTGAATCTCAGCTGTGCTCGTATTCTGCGTGAGCGCAAACAATACAATCAGACGAGCTTTGTCCACCAGGCGAATATTGTCCTCGTCGAGCAATTGTCGCAGCTGTCCTCGGACACGCGTTTCAGCATCGGTACCGACGACACGCTGCGCATTGAGCATGTCTCGTTCGAGAGCAGCAATCCTGGCGATTTGCGCATTCTCCCAGAGATCCTGCGCGCGACGAGCCAGGCGCTGGTGACGCTCCAGTGACGCAGCGTCGGCATCGCTAGGCAGCAAAACGTTCGAGTCGGAGGTGCTCGTGGCGAGCGCGCCTCGTTTCGCGGTCCGGAGGCGCCCGACCTGCTCCACTGGGCGATAGCGCACGAGGCTCCAGACATCGTCAGCGTACTCATCGAGCACCAGCTGGGATCCAGCACCGCTATCAGCCTCCAGCAACGAAGGGAATTCCTGCTTCAGCACCGTCTGATACGTATCATCGTGCAACAGGGGCGTCAACAGATCGCAGTCTCTGTCAACAATGAGGAGCACCGTCCGAGAAGCTCCAGCTCGAGGAGCGGATCCCGCTCTTGTCGGCAGAATGAGAGGACCGTACTCGTCGAGTATCCTCACGAGCTCCTCTGCGACGGCTGCGGGTGCGCCCGTGAACGAGTCTCGCGCGAAACGGATACGCGGTCGCTCCTGCAGTACGGAGCACAGCGTCAACAAGGACTCGGCAATGGTTTGCGGCCGCACCGGCTGCAGATCCGCAGGATAACGGCCGAGATGAAACAGGCGCTGCTCAAATGCACAGAAATCGATGTTGAGTTCCGTGAACTGCGCAAGCCGTTCGACGAGCTGCGATGCCGCCCGAACTCGATCAAGATACGTTTCGTCGACGCGAGATGTCGCGAAAACTTCAATGATGGTCTTGCTGGAGACCTTGGGCGTCTCCGAGTCATCGTGTTCTCCGCTTCCTCTGTCAGACGCTTTGGTCACATGTTCAAGCGACGCAATCAGCGTATTCACCGCGTTCGACGTCGGCTTGAAGAGGTACACGAGACGCCGACCTTGGTCGCTTGGCGGCAACGCGTTGAGCGTTGGCGGCTGCTGACCAAGTTCCTCAACAAGGAACACACCATTGCCCACGAGGTCACTCATGCGGCACGCTGCAGACAATACCTGGATGCCGCGATCGTCTGCTACTAGCATTCCGGGAGCGCGACGCTGATCAGCGGAGCTGCCGCGGGAGTCTTCCGCACCGGCAAGCGACGACCTTGCTGTGCCCGCCAGCATGCCGTACAGCAGGCGCTCTCGCGCGAGTTCGCGCAGTGTGGCGTTCGGGCCCACAACCAGAGGCATGGTAACCACATTGGCGCTGTCGACTGTGCCCAGTGCGGCAGCTGTGCTGCCAGTTGGTTTCAACGCTGCCACATCAACGGTATCGTTCTGGGAGACTCGGGATCCGGGAGCTATTCCCGCGAGCGCCGCTGACGACGGCACTGTGCCCGTTCGGTTGCGCTGGCGTTGCTGTCGACGTCGCCTTCGCCGCAAGAAAAGCCATACAGCCAACACGGCGAGAATCAGGGCAGCAGCACCGGCCACAGCGCCTCCAATGATTGCCCCCAGAGGTGCACCCGAGCCGGATCCGCTGCCGGAAATCTGGGAGGGGTCACCTGTGGCGACACGTCGCACCTCCACTGATACCACGGATCCATTTGGAGGGAACGCCTGTCGAACTTGCTCATAGAGGAACACAGTGCTTAGCAGACGGGTGACCACATTCACATCGCTCGGTTTCAGGATCAACTGTACGGCGCCGGTAGTGGTGACACTCGTCGGTGCCCGCATCAACATGTAATGCAGGGAATTATAGGACTCGCTGCCGCCGACCACGTGAATGCGTACCAACGAGATCTGCGCAATGGACTGGATGCTTTGCATCAGCAAATCGCGGAAGCGGGCGTTGTTGGTGCTGTTGTAGAACTGACTATACGACACGCCACGCAATTCCATCAAGAGATCCACGGCATCGTAGCCCGAAGGAGGCGGCGGAAAGCTCGGTAACGCCGAACTGGATGGCGAAGGCGACGCAGACGCTGTCGACGACGATGATGATGATGATGATGATGAAGGCGCATTCTGGCACAGCAAACCTCGATAGCCACCAACGCAGTAGCAGACGCCACTGACGCATACCCCGTTTCCACTGCAGCAGTTTGCCGGCGAGACGTCCGAATCGTTGATGCCAGGCGGTCGGCACGAAGCGGTGCATATCCTTCCACTGAGATCATACAATCGCCCGGGCTGGACGACGGAATAGAGCGGCTCCAATGTCGACGGTTTGCCCAAAAAGTCCAACGAGACTAGACTCCGGTTCTGGGAAATCTGAATGCTCACATTTCCATTCGTACTGGAATTGTGATGGCTACGCTGATGACGAAGCTCACGAAGCTTCCTTGCAAAGGTGTTCTTGATGTGTGCCGAGTGGTACGCAGTGGTCATATTTTGGCTCACATTCTGTGCCTGGAAAGCATTCGTCAGCACTCGACCCGAAACACGATTGTAGTGCCATTGCACTGCGCCTGCTGACGTGTTCGTACCGGCAGGTGTTGGGCTCGCGGTTGGCATCGGCGTCTCTGTACCTGACCGCACAGGTGCTGATGTTACCGTCTCTGGAGGCGACGCGGTTGCACTCGCAACAATGGCGTTCGCTGTCGGGGTGACAAGCACCGCAGATGGCGTCGGCGCAACGCTTGAACTGAGCGGCAAGACTGTGCTCGTGGGAGTTGTCGTCGACATTGGTGCCGACTCGAAAATGACCTCTCCGCTGCTGGTCGTGGTGAAACCGCTGCAGCTCGCCGGAACGCTACCCTGTCCATTGACCGCGATACACTCACAATTCTCGATGACAATCTCGGAGACGAAGACGCCGCAAACCTCGGCGAGCGTCTGCTGCATCACATACGCAACCTCAGAACACGTCCAGTACTCGACGACGTCCAGTGCCTGACAGTAGTATTCCCATTCGATCCAGACGCCGCCAACTGCAGGCCGCTCGGTCACGACTTCAACCCATTTCACTGGCGTTGGCGTTGGCGTTGGCGTTGCGGATGGAGCGGCGTAGCTGCTGGTGCCGATCACGTCGATATACGAGCATTGCACGATATCGGTGTAAAACTCGACGCTGCCACAACTGGTTTCGTAGGTATTCACCTGCTCAAAGTAGTAGCCATTCTGGATATTGTCTCGCAAGGCGGCAGTGAACCCGGAAGCATACGTCGAGTACGTATCGATTTGGAGGTGCACCACCACGTCCCATTCGTTGACCTGCTCGCAGGAGCGAATCGTCACCACCTCGGACGGGATTCCGATATTGTCGCAACTGTTCAATATCGCTGTCTGCATCGAGTTACAGCTTAGTCGAACGGAGCCGGGCGACGCCGAGCCGCAGTACAAGGAGGTCCGAAGGTAGACACGACGAGGATAGACGGGCACCGGCTCGTAGACAAGATTGTCGCTGTTTCCAAGCAACGCCTCCACGACACTCTCCTGCTGGGTGTACGTCAGCGAAGTGACGCTTTCAGAGTTCAGCGTCGTCAACGTCACTGTTGTTGATGTTTCGGCTTGCATAATGATCTCGCTCTGTAGCGTGTATGCTGCTTGATAGTTGCGCTGTTGCCAGTTTGCCGGGGCGTACCTGGGGTAGACTGCGCACGCTACGCTGAATGTATAGGTCGTAGAATAGCTGAGACGAAGAGCACCCTTACGTGAGCGCCGCCAACTTGTCAAACCGCGTAACCCGTTTTGAACGAGATCGGACGGCGGTGCACCCGCTCGCATCACTTGAGACGAAGAGCACGGGCTCAGAGAAACATCCTCCAACGTGAAATCGGGAATGTCCGCGAATGCGTTGTAGTATGCCGTTTTCGCCGCGGCTTGAATCGCCTCGCAGGAAATGTTTGCGTTTCCGGGAATCTGTATCGTGGGCTGGTCAGCAAATACAAGTTTTTGCTGAGGGATCGGGCTACCATTCGGAAGCGTGTTCAGTAGCGGGGTCGGTGTGGGAGGTGGCGACGGAGGTCCGACTCCTTGTGCGAGGCGCTGATGACGCAACGAGGTCGAGCTCAGCAGCTTGTTGAGTTCTTGCTGAGCTTGACTCGCATTAGATACGGGTACTGTTGCGAAAACAGTAAATTGCACAAGGCCACCGGCCCCAGAGCTCGTCTGACGGAACAGCGTCGTAAGGAATTGTAAATCGAACGACGCACCCGCTGGGAGAAAGCGCTGGATGCTTTCCTGTAGCAGTACTTCTCGATTCAGCGGCAAGCCAGAAGAGAAGCATCCATCGGACACGGTGACAGCACTCGGCGATATGCCCAAGGCGGATGCAACTGACGCAGACAGAGCAAGCGATGCGGACGAGCATGAAGCCTCAGTTCGAACAGAGAGGAAGGCGCGCCCAACAATGGACGTCGTAGCGGGTGTTGGTGATGTTGACGGTGCAGGCGTGCTTGTCGTGTTGCTCACAACCGGCGTCGATGATACAGAAGGCGACGGTGCAGGCGTGCTTGTCGCGTTGCTCACAACAGGCGTCGATGATACAGAAGGCGACGGAGATCGGAAGAGCA
>Ga0080006_1121647_pt1 | contig 61957 bp, 48 predicted proteins | sample RS3BMetagenome_FD_69209 | JGI IMG/M metagenome (GOLD analysis project Ga0080006, IMG submission 69209) | Ferric oxide microbial mat and aquatic microbial communities from Rainbow Spring, Yellowstone National Park, USA - RS3B (SPADES... ...
CCCCCCCCCGCCGGGGAGGGGGGCGCCGGGCGGGGGACGGGGGGGGGGGGGGGGGGGTGGGCCCCCCCCCCCCCCCCCCCCCCCCCCCCCGCCTATCCCAACTCCCGCCCCAATATCTCGTTGACCTTCGCCGGGTTGGCCTTGCCCTTCGTCGCCTTCATCACCTGGCCGACCAAAAAGCCCAGCGCCTGCTTCTTGCCGGCGCGGAAGTCCGCCACGCTCTGAGGGTTCGCGGCGATCGCCGAGCGCACGGCATCCACGATGGCGCTGTCGTCGCTGATCTGCTGGAGGCCGCGGCGCGCGACCACAGCCTGCGGGTCCGCGCCGCCCTGCACCATCTCACCGAGGACGTCCTTGGCGATCTTGCCGCTGATCACCCCGCCCGCGACGAGCTTCTGTAGCGCCGCCAACTGCTCGGGCCTCACCCGGCAGGCGGGCTCGCCCACCGCCACCCCCAGCGCGTTGAGGCGCCCGAGGAGTTCCACCGTGAGGAGGGACGCCCCCTCGCGCGCGGCCGCCCCCGCGGCGAGCATGCGGTCGAAGTACACGGCCAGGGCCGGGTCGGCGACAAGCACGCCGGCGTCGTAGGCCGGCAGCCCCAGACCCTCGTACCGCGCCTGCCGGGCGGCGGGCGCCTCGGGGAGGGAGGCCCGGACCTGCTCCACATAGTCCTCGATCAACGCGCACGGCCCCAGGTCCGGCTCGGGGAAGTACCGGTAGTCGTGCGCCTCCTCCTTGCTGCGCGAGGAGAAGGTGATGCCCCGCTTCTCATCCCAGTGGCGGGTCTCGCGCACGATCCGCTCCCCGGCGTCCAGGGCCGCCGCCTGGCGCCCCACCTCGTACTCCAGAGCCCGCTGCACGGAGCGGAAGGAGTTCATGTTCTTAACCTCGACCAGCGCCCCGTACTCCTGTGCACCCATGGGCCGCAGGGAGACGTTGGCGTCGCAGCGCAGGCTCCCCTCCTCCATCTTGACGTCGGAGACGCCGATGTAGAGGAGCAGGGTGCGCAGCGCCTGCAGGTAGAGGCGCGCGTCCTCGGGGCTGCGGATGTCCGGCTCGCTGACGATCTCGATCAGCGGCACCCCGGCCCGGTTGAGGTCGACGCCGGTCGTGCCGCCGGGCATGCCCTCGTGCGTGGACTTACCCGTGTCCTCCTCCATGTGCAGCCGGCGGACGCGCACCAGCCGCTCGCCGTCCGTACCCGTGTAGCGCAGGAGGCCGTGCCGCGCCAGCGGCCGCGCATACTGGGTGATCTGGTACCCCTTGGGCAGGTCGGGGTAGTGGTAGTTCTTCCGGTCCCAGCGGCAGTCGCGATCGATCTCGCAGCCGAGCGCCAGGGAGGCGCGCAGCGCATACTCGATCGCGCGGGCGTTAGGCACCGGCAGGGCCCCCGGGAGCCCGAGGCAGACCGGACAGACCTGCGTGTTCGGCGGCGCGCCGAAGTCCGTGGGACAGCCGCAGAACATCTTGCTGTGGGTCGCCAGTTCGACGTGGACCTCCAGGCCCACGACCGTCTCGTACCGCCGCTCCACCGTCACCGCCGCCACGCCCATGCCCCCTCGGACCGGATGCGTTCGGCCGGCGTAAGCCGGCCTGGGGAAACCGGTGCGGAATCCGCGGCCACGCCCGCGGGCGGCTGCCATCGCGGTGGCCTCATCGGCATGCGGGACTCGGGGCGCCGGGACCGGCACCAGAGGCGTCGGGGCACAGCCGCCGGTGCGTTGAGCGTACTGCGTATGCCCGGCTGCTCAACACACACCGGGACGGCGTCGGGCACCGGACCGCAAGGGGCAAACGACCGGAGCCTTCTATGCCCGCAGCGCCGCAATCGGCGGCCGCCGGCGCCCGAGGTCCGCCGCCTGCTCGTAGGCGTAGGCGACCCGCAGCAGTGTCTCCTCGTCAAAGGCCCGGCCGATGAACTGCAGCCCGATCGGCAGGCCGTTGCTGAAGCCGCACGGCAGCGAAATCGCCGGCAGCCCCGCCAGGTTGATGGGTACGGTGCAGACGTCGCTGACATACATCTGCAGCGGATCGGCCGTCTTCTCCCCGAAGCCGAAGGCCACGGTGGGCGCGGTCGGGGTCACCAGGGCCGAGTACTTGGAGAAGGCCTCCTCGAATTCACGGCAGATGAGCGTGCGCACCTGCTGCGCCTTCCCGTAGTACTGGTCGTAGTAGCCCGCGGAGAGGGCGTACGTCCCGAGCATGACGCGCCGCCGCACTTCGGGCCCGAAGCCCTCCCCCCGCGTCCGCCGGAACATGTCCACGTAATCGCCGGCGCCTTGCGCCCGCCGTCCGAAGCGGACGCCCTCGAACCGGGCCAGGTTGCTGCTGGCCTCCGCCGGGGCGATGACGTAGTAGGCGTCCAGGGCGTGCGGCACGGTCGGCAGGCTGCACTCCTCGACCGCCGCGCCCAGTTCCACCAGCAGATCGACGGCCGCGGCGACGGCCGAGCGCACCTCGGGCGCCACACCCTCCGCGAAGAACTCGCGCGGCACCCCGAGGCGCAGGCCGCGGCAGTCCGGCACCAGCGCCCCCTCGTAGTCGGGCACCTCGCCAGGCCGGCTGGTGGCGTCGGCCGGGTCGTGGCCGGCCACCGCGCCGAGCAGGAGTGCCGCGTCGCGGACATCCCGCCCGAACGGCCCGATCTGGTCGAGGGAGCTGGCGAAGGCCACCAGGCCGTAGCGGGAGACGCGGCCGTAGGTCGGCTTGAGCCCGACCACCCCGCAGAAGGCGGCGGGCTGGCGGATGCTGCCCCCGGTATCGGAACCGAGGGCGACCGCGGCAAGGCCGGCGGCAACCGCGGCGGCCGAACCGCCGCTGCTGCCCCCGGGGACGCGGCCGAGGTCCCAGGGGTTGCGCGTCACGCCTGTCGCCGAGTGCTCGGTGGAACTCCCCATCGCGAACTCGTCCATGTTGGTGTTGCCGATGAGGACGGCCCCCTGACCGGCCAGGCGCGTCACGGCGGTGGCGTCGTAAGGCGGGCGGAACCCCTCCAGGATCCGGGAGGCGCAGGTGGTCGGCAGCCCGCGGCAGCACATGTTGTCCTTGATGGCCACCGGCACCCCGCCGAGCGCCGCGACCGGTTCGCCGCGGTGGAGCGCGGCGTCCACGGCGTCGGCGTCGGCCAGCACCTCTTCGCGGGCTCGCAGGTGCAGGTAGGCGCCCACGCTGCCCTCCACCCGGTCGATGCGGTCCAGAACGGCGGCCGACACCTCGTGCGCCGAGACCTCGCGTGCGACGAGGCCGCGGTGGATGCGGTGCGCCGGCCACTCGAAGAGATCCATCCGGTTCCCTCCCCGGGTGGCCGCCGCGGGCATGCCTGCCCCGCGACCGTACCCCGCTCGGTGGTATTCGTGCATCTACGCGGCCCCGGGCCGGAATCGGCACGCCCAGCACCGGGGGGCCGGGGTCGGTGGCAGGACCAGGAACCGCTGCGAGCGGCCACGTTCCGGATGATCCCCCGGCTCCGGGCCCTCAGGCCCACCATCCGGCGCACGCGCCCGTGCCGTCACCCTCGCCCGGAGGCGCGCCGCGCGGCCCGCCTCCGATCGTATCCCGGGGGTCGGACGAACCGGGGCGTAGGGGCTGCGAAAGCGGGCTTGCGCAGCCCCTACGCCCCTTCCACCACGCGGGGCACCTGATACATGCCGGCGTGATGGGCCGGGGCGTTTCTGAGCGCGTCCTCACCGAGGAGACCGGGGCGCGGCTCGTCCACCCGCAGTACCCCCGCCACCACCAGCGCGCTGCTGGTGGGCGGGACGTCCCGGGTGTCGAGCGCCTGCAGCCGCGCGACGTGTTCGAGGATGCGGCCGAGTTCCTTCGCATACTGCGGCACGTCGCCCTCGGGGATCGCCAGCCGCGCCAGGGTGGCCACGTGGCGGACCTGATCCGGGCCGATCGCCGAACTCAAGCGGCGTTCCCTCCCGAGCGCACGGCTCCGGGCCTCCGGGCCGGCCCGGAGGGCGGAAGACCTGTACCGTCGTCCCGACGGAAGATACCACAAAATGCCCGCGGGACTCGACCGCTCGCGCGTTTCCGACCGCCCTCGGGCACCGTCCCGACCGGCCTCGGGCGCCGCCACGGGCGCATACCCCTCGGTCGTGTGAGGGCAATGCGGATCCCCCTGCACGTGTTGGCGCTCTCCCTCCTGCTCGCTGCGGCCGCCGCGGCGTACCTCTGGACGCCCGCGTCGCACCGCCGACGCCGGCCGAACAGGCCCTCCGAGGGGACGTGCAGCGGCTGTGGCAGGGCTGGACGGCGCCGCGGCCTCGGGCGACAGCGCGGCCCTGCCGCACCTGTTCGACCTCGGTTCGGCGGCCGGCCGCGCCTCCCCGAAGCACGCGGAGGCCCGCCTCGCCTTTGTGCAGGCCTGGGCGGCGGCCCGGGGCGTGCACTGGCTGCCGCCGCGCGTCAGCGTGCGCACGCCGGCCATCCGCTTTGAGGGGCCTGCACTCGTGCAGGCGACGGCGGTCATCTCCGAGGCGTGGACCTATGCCTACGGTCCAGCCCGCTCCGGCGGGTCGCCACTGAGCGCCTTCGGCCTCGGGCGGGGGCACTATATGACCCTGGGTCGCACCGCGGACGGCTGGAGGATCGCCCAGGACTCGTTCACCGCCCCCCTCGACCAGGACACCCGCATCCCCGGTCCGGCGCTGCCCTCGGCGCCGGCCGCGCCGCCGCCGGTCGTTCCCTCGCCCGCCCACCGCGCCGTGGCGCTGTTGACGGGCCGCGGCTACAACCGGGCGGGCGCCGTCCGCTGCCCCGAGGCCCCTGTCCCCCAGGGGCCCCCGGTTTGTGTTCGGTGGGCCACCCGGCGTGTGCGGTGTCGTCCCCGGGGCCCGCTGCGGGAGCGGCCGTGCCTTCCGGCAGCAGGGACAACGGCACCCCGCTGCCAACCCCCTGCCGGGAGGGGGTGCGGCAATGGCCTACCGGGGCGTCGCCTCCATGCTCTGGATCTACATGCAGTACCGGCGCCACCAGGACCTCGACGGTTGCCTGGCCGAGGTGGCGGCGGCGGGGTTTGAGGGCGTGGAGGGTTGGTGCGACCTCCACTTCGGTGACGCTGCGGCGGCGGGGCGCGCCGCCGCAGCCCTGCGCCGGCACGGGCTGCGCATGTGCAGCGCCTACAGCGGCGCCTGCCTCCACGACCCCGCCCGGGCAGAGGCGGCGATCGCCGCGGTCCTGGCCGCCGCCGACCGCGCGCTCGCCCTCGACGTCGGCCTGACCGGGATAAGCCTCAACCCCGAAGCGGTGCGCAAGACCGACGCCCAACTGGCGGTGCAGTGCGGGAATCTGGACCGTCTGGGTGGCGCGCTCGCCGAACGCGGCCTCTTCCTCGGCATCCACAACCACACGCCGGAGATACGCGAGGAGGCGCGGGAATTGCGGGCCGCCCTCGCGGGGACGGCCGAGGACCGCGTCGGCCTGTGCCTCGATGTCGAGTGGGTCCGCCGCGGCGGCCTGGATCCCCTGGCCTTTCTGGCGGAGGTCGGGCCCCGCGTCCGGACGCTGCACCTGCGGCAGTCGCGCGGGGGCGCCTGGGCCGAGGAGTTCGGCGAGGGCGACATCGACTACGCCCGGGTGAACCACCTCCTGAGGGAGGCTCGATTCGACGGCTGGCTCATCGTGGAGAACTCGCACGAGGAAGCCACGCGCGCCTCACGCCCCCTGGTGGAGATCCAACGCGACAGCCGGGCGTACGCGCGGGCGGTGTTCGGGGTCTGAACCGGCGCCAGGCGCGGGCGGACGGGCCACCGCCGGTGGGCAGGAAGGGGATGCGCCTGGGCGCGGACGCACCGGCGGGAGACGGGTCCGGGCGGGGACACCGGTCGTCCGGCGAAGCTCGTCCGCGACCGCATTCCCGAGATCATCGCCGCCAACGAGGGAAGGGCCCGCGTGCGGGCCGCGCGACCCGCGGAGGTCGTGCCCCCGCTCCTGCGCAAGGTGGCCGAGGAGGCCGGCGAGGTCGCAGGTTCCGGCGGCAGCGTCGAGGAGATCGCCGACCTGTTGGAGACGGTGTCGCGCTGTGCCGCCGCCTCGGCCTCGCTCCGGCGGAGGTCACGGCCGCGCGCGAACACAAGCGGGCCCAGCGCGGTGGTTTCGACCGGCTGCTGGTGCTCGAGGGGGGGACGCGGACGGGAACCGCCCCGGAGAGGGCTCCGGGCCGGACGGGGCAGGCACGACCGACCCGTCCTGGGGCGTAACTCCTCAGCAGCCCGGTCCTGGGGGTACTGAGGGGCCATCGTTCCGGTCGGCCCGCGTCAGCCGACGGCAGGCACGCTTTTCGACGTCCGGCCACCGGTCGGCGTGGACCGGCGACGGGCGCCGCGACGCGCTCGACCGCACGGTCGCGCCCACGGAGGTACCCCTTTCCAGCCGGGCCGCTGCCGTGGGTGCGGTACGTTGGTGCATCCGCCCACCGGCGGCGTTCCCGATCAGGCCCGCTCTGCCCCACCGCTCCTCCGGGGTGCTTGCGCGGCGGCGCGGCCGGAGGCCGCCTACCGGTTCCGCAGCGCCTCCGGATTGACCACGTGCCGCGGGATGCGGCCCTCCAGCACCACGCGCACGCTCTCGGCCGCCCGGCGGCGCAACTCGGCCTCGGACTCCTCCGAATACCAGGCCACATGCGGGGTCAGGATCACACCGGGCAGGCCGAGCAGGGGATGGCCGGGGGGCGGCGGCTCCGTCTCGAGCACGTCGAGCGCGGCGCCGGCCAGCCGTCGCTCCCGCAGGGCACGCACCAGCGCGGCCTCGTCAACCACTGGCCCGCGCGAGGTGTTGATGAGGACGGCGGTCGCCTTCATGCGGCGCAGCAGTGCCTCGCCGATCAGCCCCCGCGTCGCGGCCTGCAGCGGGACGTGGACGGAGACGAAGTCCGCCGTGCCCACCAGGTCGTGGAGCGCCACGGGTTCGGCGCCGCCGGCCCGAACATCCTCGGCTGCCAGGAAGGGGTCGTGGGCCAGGATGCGCAGTCCCAGGGTGGCCGCCTTGCCCGCCAGCGCCCGCGGGATGCGGCCGAAGCCGAGGAGCCCCAGCACCCGGCCCCGGAGCCGAAACATCGGGCGGCCGAGCTTGTAGTCCCACGTCCCGTTCCGAACGTGGTGGTCGAGAAGGGCCACCCCCCGGGCCGAGGCGAGCAGGAGCGCGAGCGCATGGTCGGAGACCTCGTCCACGCAGTAGTCGGGGACATTGGTCACGCAGATGCCGCGCGCGGTGGCCGCCGCCACATCCACCGTGTCATACCCGACCCCGTAGCGCGAAACCACCCGGCACCGTTCCAGGCCGGCGATCGCCTCGGCCCCGATGGGACAGTACTGGTTGAGGAGTCCGTCCGCGTCCCGGCCGGCCGCGACCAGATCCTCGGCATCGCGGCACCGCGCCCGCACCAGCCGGACGCCCGGCCCGAGAACCTCCTCTTCGATCCGCGCATCCGGATACTCCGAATCGGTGATGAGGACCTTCCAAACGCCTGCCAGGGTGCCACCCCCTCCCGCAAGAGACGCGCATGAAGCGACCTGGCGGCAGTCAGGAGCGACCTGGAGGCCGGATGCCGGGAGCGGAGAACGCGAAGCGTCCGCAGCGACCTGGGGGCCGGATGCCGGGAGCGGAGGACGCCGAAGCGTCCGCAGCGACCTGGGGGCCGGATGCCGGGAGCGGAGGACGCCGAAGCGTCCGCAGCGACCTGGGGCCTGAGGCGCCTGGATGGATCAAGCCGAAGGCCTGAGGCGCCTGGATGGATCAAGCCGAAGGCCTGAGGCGCCTGGATGGATCAAGCCGAAGGCCTGAGGCGCCGTGCTCCCTTCGCTGCCGCGCGAGGACCGGAAGGGGTAGCGTTCAGCAGCCCCGCGACGGGGCTGCTGAACGCTACCCCCCCAGCAACTGCCGCAGCCCCGGTTCGTCCAGCACCGCCACGCCGAGTTGCCGCGCGCGATCGAGTTTGCTGCCCGCCCTCTCCCCCGCCACGAGGTAGTCGGTCCGGCTACTCACCGAGGAGGTGACCCGGCCACCCACCGCCTCGATCGCCGCGGCCGCTTCCTCCCGGGTCCATCCGGGCAGTGTGCCGGTGAGGACGAAGGTCTTGCCGGCCAGAGGCCCGGCGGCCGCCTCCGCGGCGACGCCGACCGCCGGTTCCGGCACCGGGTCGGCGGTGCGGAGGCCGGACTCGCGCAGCCGCTGCACGAAGACCCGGTTGTCCGGATCGGTGAAGTAAGCGTTCACGGACTCGGCGATCTTCTCACCGATCTCCGGCACCGCCTGGAGTTCCTCCACGCCCGCGGCGGCGACGGCATCCAGCGAGCCGAAGTGCCGGGCCAACACCTGCGCCACGCGCTCGCCGACGAAGCGGATGCCCAGTCCCACCATCAGCCGCCAGAGCGGCCGATCCCGGCTCTGGGCGATACCGGCGACCAGGTTCTCCGCCGACTTCGCCGCAAAGCGGGGCAGCGTCGCCAGCCGCTCGGCGCTCAGTGCGTACAGGTCCGCGGGGTCGCGCGCCAATCCCTCCGCGAGCAGCAGACGCGCGGTCTTCTCCCCCAAGCCCTCGATGTCCATGGCCCCGCGGCCGCCCCAGTGGATGATCAGCCCCATCACCTGGGCGGGGCAGGCCGGATTGACGCAGCGGTGGGCGGCTTCGCCCGGCGTCCGCTGCACGCCGCCCCCGCAGACCGGACACGCCGAGGGCATGACGAAGGCGGGCGGGTCGCCCACCCGCGCGGCGCGGTCCACCTCCACGACTTCGGGGATGACCTCGCCCGCCTTGCGCACCAGCACGACATCCCCCGGCCGCACATCCTTGGCCGCCACGTAGTCGGCGTTGTGCAGCGAGGCGCGGGACACCGTCGTCCCCGCCAGCACCACGGGATCGAGCTCCACCATCGGGGTGAGCACGCCGCTCCGGCCGACGGACACCCAGATGTCGCGCACGCACGTGCGACCGATCTCCGCGGGGAACTTGTAGGCGACCGCCCAGCGCGGCCCGTGCCCCGTCGCCCCGAGGCGCCGCCGCTGCCCGGCCGAGTCCACCTTCACCACCAGTCCGTCGGTGGCGTAGTCGAGTTCGGCGCGCCGCTCCCGCCACGACTCGCACCAGAGCACGGCCGACTCGCTGTCGGGGCAGAGGCTGCGGTGCGGGTTGACCGGCAGGCCCCAGTCGGCCAGCCGATCCAGCGCAACGGACTGGTCGAACTCGGGTCCCTCGACCACCTGATAGCACCACAGCCGCAGGCCGCGCCCGGCCGTCACCCGCGGGTCCTTCTGCCGCAGGCTCCCCGCGCCGGCGTTGCGCGGATTGGCGAAGGGCGTCTCGCCGGCCTCCACCTGCGCGGCGTTGAGCGCCACGAAGGCAGACCGCGGGAGGTAGACCTCCCCGCGGACCGTCAGGTGCCCGGGGTAGGGTGGGCGCAGTCGGAGGGGCAGGGAGCCCAGCGTACGCAGGTTGGCCGTGACGTCCTCGCCCACCTCGCCGTCCCCCCGCGTCGCCCCGCGCACGAACGCCCCCCCCTCGTAGGTGAGGGCCACCGACAGCCCGTCGATCTTCAGTTCGCACGCGTAGCGCGGCTGCTCGCCCCCGAGCCACCGGCAGACGCGCGCGTCGAACTCGCGGAGTTCGTCGGGACCGAAGGCGTTGTCCAGCGACAGCAGCGGCGCGGGGTGGCGCACGGGCGCAAAGCGTTCGGACACCTGGCCGGAGACCCGCCGGGTCGGGGAGTCGGCGACCAATAGGCCGGGGTGCGCCTCCTCCAGGGCCTCCAGTTCCCGCATCCACTCGTCGTAGACACTGTCGTCCACCTCGGGCGCATCCAGCACGTAGTAACGGTAGTCGGCTTCCCGGATCCGGCGCCGGAGTTCCACGGCGCGGGTCTCCGCCCGGGCGGGGGACCCATCTGCGGGCACGCTTCTCTTCCCCCCAGGTGGCCGCTGCAAAAGAGGACCTTTGCAGCGGCCACTGCTTCCATGCCCCTTGGGTCTTCGGCTTGGCCCCTCCAGGCGACTCCGCCGCCATGTCGGCTCTCGCCGCTTCGCGGCTTCGCCTCCCGGCATCCCGCCCCGGGCATCCAAGTCCAATAGCCCAAGGCTTCCCGGGCTGGGGCCGGCGCGGAGACCGACTTTTGCAGTGTCCTCCTGGGAAGACGCTGCAAAACGTGCATCCGGCCCCGGCCCCATCGCCGGAAACCTTTAGGGACAAGACACCGGAGCCTGGCGGTGCGGCGAAAGCGGGCTTGGGCAGCACCGCCTGGGCAGTGCGCCGCACAAGCCGCGTCCGGGCACCGACCGCGTCTCCAGGGGCCTTGAGGGACACGGGACCGGAGCCTGAGGGGGCGGCGAAGACGGACATGCGCAGCCCCTCAGGCCTTGCTGAGGCGGGCGTACCCCACGATCAGGGTGCGCCTTCCGCCGTCCGGGAAGTCGACGGTCACCTCGCCGTCAGGCCCCAGGCCCCGTGTGGAGACGACGACCCCCTGCCCCCAACGGTGGTGGACGACGTGCTCGCCGACCGTAAACCCCTCCGCCCCGGCGTCCGGGGCGCCTGGTGTCCGCCCCGGCCCGCCGGACGCGGCACGTGGGCCGGCGCTGCCGGAAAGGCCCCCGCCCCGCGAGGGAGAGGCCCCACCCAGGGCGCCGGCGCCGACCGGCCGCCACAGGCCCGCCCCGCTGCCGGCCGCGGTCCGCGGACGCCGCTCCTGCACCAGGGCGGGGTCGATCTCTGCCAGAAAGCGCGATGGACGCGTGGACTGCGGCGTACCCCCATAGGGTGCGCGCTCGGCGGCCTGCGTGATGAACAGGCGCCTCTGGGCACGCGTCATCCCGACGTAGCAGAGGCGCCGCTCCTCCTCGATGTCGTCCTCCTGGTCCAGCGACCGGCTGTGCGGAAAGACCCCCTCCTCCAGCCCCACCAGGAAGACGACCGGGAACTCGAGGCCCTTCGCGGCGTGCAGGGTGAGCAGCACCACCGCACCCTGGTCGTCCCCGGGCGCATCCCCCGCCGGCACGTTGTCCGCCTCGGCGATCAGACTCGCCTGCTCCAGGAACAGGGCGGCGCCGGCGATGCCGCGCCCCACGGTCACCGCGTTCTGCCGGGCGACGTGGATCAACTCCTGCAGGTTCTCCAGCCGTGCCCGGGACTCGATGGTGTCCTCCGCCCGCAGTTCGGCGTACAGGCCGCTGCGGTCCAGGAGCGAAGCGAGAAGCTCGGCCACCTCCGCGGGCTCGTGGTGCGCGCTTTCCGGCAGGGGATCCCCGTCGGCGTCCACCGTACCCTCCGCCTCTCCCCGCAGGCGCGCGATCAGCGCCTGGAAGCTGCCGAGGGCTTTGGCGGCGCGCGTCGCGCCCGGTATGTCCGCGGCATGGGACAGGGCGGACGGCAGGGACTCCCCCGTCACGGTCATGTGCTCCAGGAACGCACCCAGCGTGGCATCCCCGATGCCGCGCCTGGGCGCCCCGACCGCGCGGCGGAAGGCCCCGAAGTCCATGGGGTTGCAGATCAGCCGCAGGTAGGCGAGGGCGTCCTTGACCTCCTTGCGTTCGTAGAACTTCAGCCCGCCCACCACCACGTAGGGGATGCCGCGGGCGAGCAGGGCCTCCTCCACGGCGCGCGACTGGGCATGCGTCCGGTAGAGGACGGCGAAGTCCCCCCAGCCGGCGGCACTCGGCCGCAGTTCGGCCAGTTGCCCCCCGACGAACGCCGCCTCGTCGCCGGGATCCCAGGCGCGGTAGAGGACGACGCGTTCCCCCGCACCGCGGTCGGTCCACAGCTTCTTGGGATAGCGGCGCGGGTTGTGCACGATGACCGACCCGGCGGCGTCCAGGATGGCCTGCGTCGAGCGGTAGTTGCGCTCCAGGCGGATCACGCGCGCCTCCGGGTAGTCCTCCTCGAAGCGCAGCATGTTGTGCCGGTCGGCGCCGCGGAACTTGTAGATGCTCTGGTCCTCGTCGCCGACGGCGGTGATGCTGCCGCTCCCGCGCACCAAAGCGCGGATCAGGCGATACTGCGCATGGTTGGTGTCCTGGTACTCGTCCACGAGGACGTGCTGGAACAGGGCGCGGTAGCGCGCGCCGCCGGAGACGGGGATGTCCGCGGGCTCCGGGGGCCGCGGCATGCCGCCCGCGGACCAGGAGACCCCCGCGCCGGCCTCGGTCGCGCCGGCGTCATCGGGCTCCTCCAGGAGGCGCACGGTCAGGACGAGGAGGTCGTCGAAGTCCAGGCTGTTGGCCGCCTGCAGCTTGGCCTGGTACCGCTCGTAGGCGTCGGCCACACGGCGGCTCCAGGGGTCGGCCGCGCCGGCGCGCATGCCGCCGGGATCGCGCAACTCGTTTTTGGCGCGGGAGATGCGGGAGAGCACCGCGTTCGGCGGGAACATCTTGTCGCTGAGCTCGAGTTCCCGGCACACCTCGCGGATGGCGCTGCGCTGGTCGTCCCCGTCGAGGATCGTGAACTGGGAGGTGTAGCCGAAGCGGCCGATCTCCCGGCGGAGGATGCGCGCGCAGGCGGAATGGAAGGTCTGCACCCACATGCCCCGCGCCATCGGTCCAAGGAGATGCTCCACGCGCTCCACCATCTCGCGTGCGGCCTTGTTGGTGAAGGTGATGGCGAGCATGCGATAGGGGTCGGCCCCCAGGCGGATGAGATGGGCGAGGCGGCGCGTGAGGACGCGCGTCTTCCCGGAGCCGGCGCCGGCGAGGATGAGGAGCGGGCCCGGTTGGGCCAGCACCGCCTCCCGTTGCTCAGGGTTCAGGTCGTCGCACAGGGGATCGCCCCGCCCGGTCGGGACCGCGTGCGCTGCCGGCAACAGCGAACCGCCTCCTTGACGGAGACCGGCGCCCGGACCGGGGCGGGGTGCACCCGGGGCCCGCGGCGCTGGCTCCGCAGAGTGCTTTCGCGCCCGGCGCGCGGCATCCCTGGCAGGGCCGGCCCCTGTATCGGGCCACCCCCGTCCGAGCCGTCCGCGCCGTGCGGCCATGCGTGCCGGACCGTGGGCTCATGCCTCGGCCGAGGAGAGGGATGTGGCCGGCGACGCCCCGCCGTCGGCGTGGGCCGGCGACGCCTCGGGCAGCCGGACCGTGAAGACGGCCCCGCCGCTCGGCGGGCTGGCGACCGAGATGTGCCCGCCGAAACTGCGGACGATGCTGTCACTGACGGCCAAGCCCAACCCCGTCCCGCCCGCCTTGGTGGTGAAGAACGGCTCGAAGAGGCGGGGGAGCACCTCCGCGGGCACGCCCGGCCCATCGTCGCTGACCAGGCCCTCGACGAAGCCTCCCGGGTGCCGTCTCGCCCGCAATTCCACCCGTCCCGGCCCCCGCACCGCCTCGATGGCGTTGCCGACCAGATTCAGGAACACCTGCTCCAGCCGCTCGGGGTCCGCCAACACCGCCGGCAGTCCCTGCTCGGCGAAAACCACCAGATCAACCCCGCGCTCCTCGGCCCGGGGGCGCACCAGTTCGACCACCGCCTCCAGGAGGGGACCGATCTCGCACTCGGAAAGCCGCAACTTCCACGAGCGCGACAGGAGGAGCAGGTCCGCGGTGATGCGCTCGATGCGCTCCATCTCCTGGCGGACGATCTTGAGGTAGTGCGCCTGCGGCTCCGTACGGATCTGTGAGGAGACCAGTTGCAGGAAGCCCCGCACGGCCGTCAGCGGATTGCGGATTTCGTGCGCCGCCCCGGCGGCGAGCTGGCCCAGCGCCGCCAGCCGCTCCTGCCGGAGGCCCTCCTGTCGGCGGCGGTCCTCATCGGTCACGTCCCGCCCGACCACCACCAAGCCCAGGGCGGGGTCCCCCCCGACCTGCACCGGGCCGGCCGCATACATCAGGAGGAACTCGCCCGCCGGGCCGGTGCAGCGCACCTCGTCCGCCGAGGCCACCGCGGGGGGGCGAAGGCCGCCGGACACCGAGCTCGGGGGCAGCCCCAGCAGATCGGCGAGCCGGCGGCCCGCGGGCTCCTCCGCGTGGCCCGTGCGCCGGTGGAAGGCGCGGGCGGCGGCGTTCGCGTAACCCACGGCGCCGTCGGGACGGCAGATCCAGGCCGGGTCCGGCAGGTGGGTCAGCAGGGCATCCAGGCATGCGTCGCGGACCTCCAGGGCCCTTCGGGCGCGCGGACGCGACATGGCGGCGGCCGCGAGGTCGGCGGCCGCCGCTCCGGACTCCACCTGCGCCGCCGTCAGGGGCTGCTCCCGCCGACCAAGCAGCAGGACCCCGCAGCGTGCGTCCGCATCGGTCATCGGCGTGCAGAGCAGGTGGCGGACGCCGCGTTCCTGGAGGTAGCGACGCAACGGGCCCTCCGGCTCGTCCGCGGTCGCCGCGGGCACCGGGACGCGCCCGTCCCAGGCGGACTCCGCCGCCACCACCCGAAGCCCGTCCGCGCCCCCGTCCCAACCGGTGAGGCCGAAGAGGCGCCACCGGCGGCCGGTCAGGGGCAGCAGCACCGCGGCGGCGTCCGGCGCCAACGGTGCGACCGATCTCAGAAGCCGATCCAGTACCGACGCCCATTCCTGACCGATGGGGGAGCGATTGTCCACGCCCCCGCCGCAGAGACCGTCGTCGGCCTGCAGAGCCTGAGCGGGCCCCATGGCGGGCAGATGCCACACCTCCGCAGAATCGCTGGGCGTGAAGGGTTGCGGGCGGAGGGTCCGGGGACGGGCATCATGGCCAGGATCGATCGAGAAGAGCACATCGCGCCGCACGGCCCCGCCTCTGTCGGACGGAAGATCGCAGGTGCCATGAAGCGGCTTTGTACCTGGGTGTTCTGCGGCATGGGCACCACCCCTGTCGGCCGGTGGGCACACCTTGTCGAGTGAATCTGCCGAATTTCGACACCAGAAGACTCGATGCGCGCGCACCCGCGGGGGTGGCCGGGGCTGGACCGCGGCGCCTCCGGGGTGGGCGGGAGCGCGACACGCCGGCGATGGACACCGCGCGCCGGGTGGGACGGCATGCCGGGCCAAGGACACGGCCGAGGCACCGGCCCCGTTCCGCAGCCGACCGTAGTGCCGGGGGGCGGCCGCGTAAGGTCCGGCGCCCGCGCCCCCGGACGCCCGACGGGAACGGCCCAGGCCGCCCGGAGAGGCGCCGGGCCCCGGCGCGCCCCCCGGATGGTCGGAGCGGGGCCGGCCCCACCCGGGCCCACCGGCCGTTTCGACGCCTATCGACGCCGGGCCGGCCCCCTGAGACGCCGGCTACGCCGGAAGGGGTGTCCAGGAAGACGGGGGACAGGCGCCAAGGGACCGGCGCCCGCCGTTGGGTGCCAGTCCCTTGTCCCTCAACGCCGATCAAGTGCGCGGCCGCGCGGCCGACACCCGGAGCACACTTCTACCCCGCTGGGGCAAGCCCCATCCGCTGCCGGACATCCCGCATGGTGGGCTCCGCGATGGCCGCGGCGCGCTCGGCGCCCCGGCGCAGGACCGTCGCGAGGTGGTCGGGCGCCGCTTGCAGGCGGCGGAAGCGCTCCTGGATCGGCGCGAGGAACGCCACCAGGGCTGCGCCGAGATCGGCCTTGAAGCGTCCGTAGCCGGAGTCGCCGTACCGGGCCTCCAGCGCAGCCACCGTCTCACCCGACACGAGCGAGAAGATCTCCAGGAGGTTACTCACCGCCGGCTTGGCTTCGGGATCGTGGCGCACCTCCCGGCCGGAGTCGGTCACGGCGCGCCGCACCTTGGCAGCAACCGTCTCGGGCGCATCCAAAAGCTCGATGCGGCCCGCGGGATCGGGGGCGGACTTGCTCATCTTCTCGGCCGCGTTCTGCAGGGACATCACGCGGGCCCCGACCTTGCTGAAGAACGCCTCCGGCACGGGGAACGTCTCGCCGAACCGCCCGTTGAAACGCACCGCCAGGTCCCGCGTCAGTTCCAGGTGCTGCCGCTGGTCGTCGCCGACCGGCACGGCGGTGGCGCGATACAGGAGGATGTCTGCCGCCATCAGGACCGGATAGGCGAACAGCCCGAACGGAACCGACTCCCGGCCGCGGCTCTTGTCCTTGAACTGCGTCATGCGGCCCAGTTCCCCGAACCCGGCAAGACAGCCGAGGAGCCAACTCAGTTCACAGTGCTGGGGCACATGCGACTGGACAAACACGATCGACCGGTCCGGATCGATGCCGCAGGCCAGGTAGAGGGCGGCGATCTGCCAGGTGTCGGCCCGGAGGGCCCCGGGATCCCATTCCAGGGTCATGGCATGCAGATCGACCACGCAAAAGAGGCATTCGGACTCCGACTGCAATTCCACGAACTGCCGGATGGCCCCAAGGTGATTGCCGAGGTGCAGTCGGCCGGTCGGCTGGATCCCGGAAAAGACGCGCATGCGCGAGCCTCCCGTCGGCGCGGCGTCGGGGGGAAGGCGGCGGTCGCGGCCCGCCCGCTAATTGGCAGATTACCAATATAGCACACGCACGCACGAACCTGGCGGAAGCGGGCGCCGCACCGGGGGATCGCCCGGCGTGCATCCGCGCAGTGGAGGCGAGGACGACGGCCGCAGGCGGCATCGCGGTGACGCATCGAGGGCGGTGCGCGGGGGCCACCGCGTCACGGGGCGGATCGCCGTGGGCCGCATCCCGCCGCCTGGGTGCCCCAGGCCCACGGCGGACCGCGTGGCCGGGGATCGCCTCAGGACACCGTGAGCCGGCCCACCATACCGGCCTGCGGATGCCCCGGCAGGTTGCAGTAGAAGTAGTACGTCCCAGCACGGCTGGCGGTGAAGTTCACCGGGGTGGTCGTCCCGGGCGGGAGGTTCACGTTGACCCCGAAGGCCTGCAGCGAGAAGTTGTGCGGTTCGGGGGACGTGTTGGTCACGTTGATGTGCACCCGGGTACCGGCTTTGACCGTCAGTGTGTTGGGGGAGAACGAGAAATCCCCCGCCTTCATCGCCAGTGGCACCCCGGCGCCGATGCCGGCCGTACCGTTCACCCGGTAGTACTGGACGTACTGTGCCCCGTTGGTCGCGGCGCCCGAGCCACTCGCGCTCCCGGGGCCCGTCGTCCGCGGGGAGGCCATGGAACCGGAGCGCATGGCACTCGACCCCATGGAACTCGTCATCGGGGAAGAACTCATCATGGAAGAACTCATCGGGGAAGAACTCATCATCATGCCGGCGGCACTGGATGACGTCCCGCTCGGCGCCGGCGCCCGGCGCGCCCCGACGCCGCACCCGCCCACGAGGAGGCCGCAGGCGATCGCCCCCGCCACGAGCGGATGGCGGCTGCGCGGACGCAAACGGTTTGCCATGATCCCGTCCCTCTCTTCGGAGGGTGCTGCCTTTCCGCCGCAGCACCCTCACGCTCCGTCCCTTGTCCCTCGCGGCCCCGGCGATGGCCCGACGCCAGAGCCGAGTTTGGCGCGTACTCTGCGGCGAAAGTCGGTCCCCGGGGCGAACCGGTGCCGGCGGGTCCTGGGGCGCGGGGGGCACGAAGCCAGCGGCCTCCCCTAAAGAGGACTTTGGCCCCGACCCACCTTGAACCGTTGAGGGGCCCGGGGCCGGAGGGCGCCGCGAAAGCGGACTTTCGCGGCACCCTCTTAGCTGGCCGAGCTGGCGCTTGAAGTCGTCGTCGCCGTCGAGCTGCTGGCCGGCGTCGTGCCGCTGGTGGTCGTCGTCGAGGTCGTGCCGGACGCACTCGACGAGGGTGTCACCGTGCTCGTCGTGCTCCCGGGAGTCGTCGTCGCGCCGCCGCACCCCGCGGCCAGGACCGCCGCGACCGCCAGCGGCAGCGCGTAGCGCAGGGCAGACTTCACGGGGACCGTCATCTCGGGATCCCTCCCTATCGCGATGCCGGAAGCTGCGGGCATCCGCTCGCCCGCCCGGCGGCGCCACTTCCGCGGGCGAACCGCCCGAGGCCGGAGTGCGCTTTCCGCCATAGGCTTGTCCCAAGGACGGCGGGGAAATACGCGGTGCGGACGCCGTCACAAGGCGCGGCAGCGCGGACCGCACGGCGCATGAGCTCGGCGCGGCCTGATCAGAATAGGCACGTGTTGTTAGAAAATCCCCGGCGCCCCAGTCCGGACCCGGCCCATCCAGGCATCCGGCCGGCCGCGGGGGCGGCGGACGGAACCCCCACGCCGCGTCGTCGCACCGCGCCCGCCCGAGGGCGCCGCCTGGGCCGGCTGGCGGCCCTTTCCGGCGCGGCGCTGTTGCTGGCGGCCTGCGCCGCGCATCCCGCCTCGGTCCTCCATCCGCAGGGCGCGGCGGCCCGCATGGAATATAGGCTCTTCGACTTCAGCCTGATCATCATGACCGGGGTCTTCCTCTCGGTGATCATCCCCCTGACCTACGTCATCCTCCGCTACCGGCAGCGCAGCGCGGCCCAGCCGCTCCCGAAGCAGGTCGAGGGCAGCCACTTCCTGGAGATGCTCTGGACGGTCGTACCGATCGTCCTGCTGATCGCGCTGGCGGTGCCCACGGTGGGGGACGCCTTCCGCCTCGCTGCGCCGGCGGGCCCGGAGGCGCTGCAGGTGACGGTGATCGGCCACCAGTGGTGGTGGGAGTTTCGCTATCCAAGCCTCGGCATCGTGACCGCCGACGAGATGCACATCCCCGCCGGGCAGCGCGTCGAACTGACCCTCGAATCCGCGGACGTCCTGCACAGCTTCTGGGTGCCGAGCCTGGCTGGCAAGGAGGACACCGTCCCCGGCCAACCCAACTCGATGTGGCTGGAGGCCGACCACCCCGGCACCTACCCCGGGCAGTGCGCCGAGTTCTGCGGACTGTCGCACAGCCTGATGCGCTTCTTCGTGGTCGCGCAGACCCCGTCCGGGTTCGCCGCCTGGGTGCACGGCATGCAGCATCCCGTCACCACGCCGCAGACGCCGCTGGCCGCGCAGGGCCTGTCCATCTTCAACCAGTACGGCTGCGGGGGCTGCCACACCATCGACGGCACAGCCGCTCAGGGCACCGTGGGACCAAACCTCACCGGCCTCGGCAACCGCGCCGTGGTCGTCGCCGGGGCGCTGCAGAACAACGCCGCCGACCTCAGCCAGTGGATCCACGACCCCAACGCCATCATCCCCGGCACGGTGATGCCGGCCTTCCAGGGGCTGTCGCCGACACAGATGCAGGCTCTGACGGCCTATCTGGAAGGGCTGAAGTGAGAAGGGGCGGCGCCCGGCGGTAGACGGAGGGTGCCACGGACGGGCGGCCGCCCGGGCGCGCGGTGCGGCCGGAGGCCGCCGCCGGTGCCGCAGGCCGGCGCGGGCCGCAAGCAGTCGGCGCCTGCCGGTGGGCCGCGATGCACATCGCGGCTCGAAAGGATCTGCCCCACGGGCCCCCCCCGCTCCGGGCGGGAAAGGAGCGCACACCACATGCAGACCGTCTCCGAGCGCCTCCCGGGCACGATGTCCCGCCCCCTGGCGCGGTCCGGCATCTGGAGTTGGCTCACCACCGTGGACCACAAGCGCATCGGCATCCTCTACCTGGTCACGGCGATGATCTTCTTCCTCTTCGGCGGTACCGAGGCGTTCATCATGCGCCTGCAGCTCATGCGGCCGGACAACCACATCGTCAGCGAGGCCCTCTTCGACCAACTCTTCACCATGCATGGCGTGACCATGATCTTCCTGGCCGTGATGCCCCTGCAGATCGGCTACATGAACTTCATCGTGCCCCTACAGATCGGCGCACGGGACGTCGCCTTCCCGCGCCTGAACGCGGCCGGCTTCTGGCTCTTCCTCGCGGGGGGCCTGATCCTCAACTCCTCGTGGCTCCTCGGGGGCGCACCCAACGCGGGCTGGTACAACTACGCCCCGATCAACGTGGGCGGCCTGCTCAACCCCGGCCCCGACGTGCACGGTATCGACTTCTACGTGCTGGGCCTCCAGGTGGCGGGGCTCGGCACCCTGCTCGGCGGCATCAACTTCCTGGCGACGATCATCAACCTGCGGGCGCCGGGTATGACCCCGATGCGCCTGCCCCTCTTCGTCTGGACCTCCCTGATCACGTCCATCCTGATCATCTTCGCCTTCCCGCCGCTCACGGCCAACCTGGGCCTGCTGATGTTCGACCGCCTGTTCCACACCGGGTTCTTCAACGTGGCGATGGGCGGCAACGTCCTGCTCTGGCAGCAACTCTTCTGGATCTTCGGGCACCCCGAGGTCTACATCATGATCCTGCCGGCCTTCGGCATCATCTCGGAGGTCGTGCCGACCTTCTCCGGCAAGCCCCTCTTCGGCTACACGTCGATGGTCTTCGCCACCATCGTCATCGCCTTCATGGCCTTCATGGTGTGGAGCCACCACATGTTCACGGTGGGCATGGGGCCGCTGGTCAACTCCATCTTCGCCGCCACCTCGATGGCCATCGCCGTCCCCACCGGCGTCAAGATCTTCAACTGGATCGCCACCATGTGGGGCGGCCGCATCCGCTTCACCACGGCCATGCTCTTCGTGGTAGGCTTCCTTGTCTCGTTCGTCATCGGCGGGATGAGCGGCGTGATCCTGGCGGCGGCGCCGGCGGACTACCAGTTGAACGGCAGCTACTTCCTCGTGGCCCACATCCACTACGTCCTCATCGGCGGCTCTCTGTTCGCCCTCTTGGCGGGAACCTACTACTGGTTCCCCAAGATCACCGGTAGGATGCTGAGCGAGAGGCTGGGCAGGTGGAGTTTCTGGCTTGTGATGCTCGGGTTCAACGCCACCTTCTTCCCCATGCACTTCCTCGGCCTGTACGGCATGCCGCGGCGGGTGGCGACCTACCCCCCGAACCTCGGGCTCAATACCCTGAACATGCTGGAGACGCTGGGCGTGTTCGTGCTGACGGCCGGCATCCTCGTCTTCCTCTTCAACATGCGCACAGCCCTGCTGCGCGGCGCCCCGGCCGGCGACGATCCCTGGGACGGGCGGACCCTGGAGTGGACCCTCCCCTCCCCTGTACCCGAATTCAACTTCGCGCGCATCCCGCTCGTGCGCGGCCGGGACGCGCTGTGGGTGGAGAAGATGCACGGCGACGGCCACCTGCAGCCCGCAGTGCTGGCGCACGACGCGCGGCGGGAGGGGGAGGTCCACGTCCCGTCGTCCACCCCCCTGCCGCTGATCCCGGCCGTCGCCCTCACCGTGACGGCCTACGCCGCGACCTACCGCGTCTGGCCCCTGGCGGTCCTGGGCATACTCTGCGCGTTCTACGGCGTGTTCCGCCTGATGTACGACAGCGACATGGGCCACTACGTGCCTGTGGGGTCCGACGCGCCCTGAGGGGGCGCCCGATCGGCCGGCGCGTCGCGGGGCACGGCAAGGGCGGGGCGCCACAGCCGCCGGAGAGGCCCCGCCGGCCACCGGGGGCCGGACCGGGGTCGTGGGGCACATGGAGCCTGGAACAGGGCACGTGCCGCCGGGGGCGGACCCGGGGCTGGAAACGGCGGTTCTCACCGCCACCGCGCGCGCGGAACGGGAGGGCACCGGCGTCTCCAGGAAGCGGGTGCTCGTCGTGGGTGGGGCCGCTCACGGGATGCGGCACATTCGCGGGACGGCGGGGCGGCCGGGAGCGGCGTGCACGGGGTTCGCCCGATCCGCCCTGGAGGGGGAGAGGCGCGGAGACGCCGGCCTGGGGCCCGCGCCTCCGGCCGCCGACCGGTCCCCCCGGCCGGGGCTGACCCGTGCCGGACGGGAACGGGCAAGGGGGTGGACGACGCCATGGCCGCCGAGCACACCGAGGATGCGCATCCGCCCGGCAGCCGCCCCTCCGGGCTCCGGACGCACATCGCCGTGGCGCTCTTGCTGGCGGTGTTCACGGTGGCCGCCTTCGGCGCGGTGGGCGGCAACCTCCTGCCGAAGGCCGTGCTGCTGCCGCTGATCGGCGTCCTGGCCGTCGCGCAGGTCGGCTTGCAGGCCGCCTTCTACATGCACCTGCGCTGGGACCGGCGGCTGTTCACGCTGGTGTTCGTTTCGGCGGCCCTGCTGGCCGTGTTCATCGGCTGGACGGCGTGGTACCTGCTGACGGTCCGCCCTGGACGGACGTAGATGGCCTCTGCAAAGGTCCCTCCGTTGGAGCGGCCATTGCTTGTTGCCCTACGCTCCACGACTGTGTGGGCGGCTATGCCCGCGCCTTCGAAGCCGCGGCTGCGCCGGCCTCCCGCCCGGGGCGGGCCGGCCGCGGGGCCGGCCGGCCGCGGGGCCGGACGACCGACAGAGCCGGACGCGGTGGCGCGCGACCTGGCCGCGGCCACGCGCTGGATTCTGGCGCAACGGGGGGAAGGGCCGCCCAACGGACGTGCCCGCGAGGGGGACCGCGCCGGCGACGTGATCCCCCCCGCCGTCCCGGGTCACACCCGCTCGACGGCCACACGTTCGCCGCAGGCACCGAGCGACCGCTCGGCCGCCTCCGTCACCGCCAGTGTCCGGGCGGCATCGGCGTAGGGGGAGCGCAGCAGGCCCGCATCCCCCGTGCGCACGGCCTCCAGGAAACTGCGCACGATGGCGTCGTATGGGTCGGCTGCGTTTCTGCCGGCGATCTCCCGGCCGTCGACCCAGGCGCGGAAGCTCCCCCAGCAGTTGTAACGCACCAGCGCCCCGCGGGCGACCAGTTCCAGATCCACGCGGCCCCCCTGGTCGGCGGCGCAGGACGAGGAGATGTTGCCCACGGCCCCGGAGGCAAACCGCAGATTGCAGACAGAGGCATCCTCGGTGGCCATGCCCGGCACGTCCGCGAGCATGCCGAGGGTCCCGAAGCAGCCGACGGCCTCCACCTCTCCGACGAAGTGGCGGGCGAGGTCGAAGACGTGGGTCGTCTGTTCGACCATCTGGCCGCCGGATTGCGCCTTGACACGCCACCACGGGGTCCCGGGCAGCGGGTTGACGTAGGTCCCGAGCACCAGACCCGGCGTGCGGCCGGCCAGCACGGACCGCACCTCGTCGTTGATGTCGCTGTACCGCCACATGTAGCCGGACGAGGCCAGCACGCCGGCCCGGCGCACGGCATCGAGCACGCCCCGCGCATAGGCGACGCCGAGCGCGACCGGCTTGGCGACGTAGAGGTGGCTCCCCCGCCCGACGATCTCCTCCTCCTGGCCTTCGTGCGCGAACGGCGGGACGCACAGGAAGACCGCGTCGTACCGTTCGGCCTCCAGCATGCGTCGCCAGTCGGTGTACACCTTGGCCCCGAAGGGTTGTGCCGCCTTCGCCGCCCGGTCGGCCACCAGGTCGCAGGCGGCGGCGAGGCTCGCGCGCCCCGCCTCCCGCTCCGCGGCGAGGGTCTGCAGGTACCGGCCCGCGATGCCGCCCGTCCCGATGAAGGCGATCCGAAGCATGTGCGGGCACCCCCGTACAACGTGCGTGTCTCCATCGTGTCCCGCCGGCCGAGGCCGCCCCTCCGTACCGGCCGACGCGGGGCCGTTACGCCGGGGAGACCGCCGGACCTGCCGCCCCCGCTCCCTCCTTGCCGGGCGACCGCCGGGCCCTGCGGCGGGGTGTGGTCCCCCTGGAATCGCCGTCCAGGCGCGATCGCCGCCCGGCTCGACCGGCCACCACCCTTACCGGCATCCGGCCGAACGGTTGCCACCCCGCAGGGACCCGGCGCCGTCTATACTCATGGCGGTCCGAGAGGCCGGGGCGGCCGACCCGCCGCGGCGTGAGGGGCAAGATACAAGGATGGGTCTGCTCCGCCGGCTGCGCGGCGTGTTCGACCCGCTCACCGCCCACAACTTCCTGATCGACTCGGGGGCGGCGGGGCTGTTCGCGATCTTCCAAGCCCTGACGGCCCCCTTCATCCTCGTGCTCGCCGTCCGGCGCGGCGCCGCGCCCTGGGAGATCGGGGTCATCGCCGCCTCCCCCTTCGTGGCGATGCTGTTCTCGGGCTGGTACGGCCGCCTCGCCGAGGGGCGTCCGCGGGTGGCCCTGGTGTCCTGGACCACGGGCATCGCCCGCCTGTTCGTCCTGGCGACGGCTTGGGCGCACGGCATGGCCGGTTACATGCTGTCCTACATCGGCTTCAATCTGCTCTCGGCCGCGTCCAACCCCGCCTATACGAGCATCGAGCGCGCCATCTACCACGAGCGGTGGCGCGGACGGCTCATGTCGGGCGTCAAATTCGTGCTGGGCTTCTGCCAGTTCGGCGCCACGCTGGCGGCGGGCGGCCTGATGGACCGCTTCCACGCCGGTCCGGTGTTCACCCTGGCCGTGGCCTTCGGGGTGGGTTCCTCCCTGCTCTTCTCCCGCATGCGCCTGCCGGCGGGTGAAACGCCTGCGGGTCCCGCGAAGACCGCACGCCCGGTCGAGGCGGCCGAGCCGCCGCGGCGGGACCCCCGGTTCGCGCGGCTGCTTCTGGCGCTGACGCTCGCCGGCGGCGGCAACCTGCTGGTGCAGCCCGGCTACCCGATCTACCAGGTCGACCGCCTGCACATGAACAACGTGCACGTGGCGTGGCTGACCGCGGTCTGGTCCCTGGCCTGGATGGTGTGCTATCCGCTCTGGGGCCGGGTGTGCGACCGCGGCCGGCCCGCGCGGGCCATCGCGGCGGGCTTCGCCTGTTACCTCGTGCCCCCGCTGATGTACGCCCTGGGCACCGGCCCCGCGGGCGCGATGGCGGCGGCGTGGATGCAGGGGGTGGGCGACTCGGCCCTCGACTGCGGCTGGCAGAACCACACCATGCGTCTGGCCGGCCCGCGCACCGGGGCCTACGCCGGCACCTACTTCACCTATCTCGGCATCCGGGGGACGGTGGCACCGCTCCTGGGCGCCCTGATCATCTCCCGGTTCGGCCTGCTGCCCCTATTTTGCTGCGGCCTCGGGCTGATCGCCGCGGGGCTCTTCGTGGCGCGCCGGCTCCCGGATACGCTGCGGACAGTGACCACTCAGCAGCCCCAGTCCTTGGGGTGCTGAGTGGTCACTTCTCCGCTCCATCCGTGGCCCGACTCCCATCGGCGGGGAGGGCGAATCGGTCTCGCCGACCGGCGCGCCGGCTCCCGGACGCGCCGCGGACAGTGACCACCCAGCACGTTTTCTGCACGTGCCGAGCAGGGTGCTGCGGGTTTTTTGACTATGGCAAGGGCACGTCAGCATCAGGACCTGGGATGGATCAGCAGCCCATCGTCGACGCCGTGCTTGACACGATGGGCGCGCGCGGCCAGCGAGGCCCGGTGGCTCCTGCCGTTCCCCGCCGGACCGATGAGCGCAGTCAGATTCACGGGACGCCGCCCCCACACGCCAAGCTGCCGCCACTCCATCGGTGCCGGTCTCGCTTGGTGCGGCGCGGGGGTTTCGGTTGCCTGGACCGGCTCCATGGGATTTCCCATCCACGCGTCAGTCGCTGGCCGGTGCCTCCGTCTTAATGGATGAGCGGGGGTGATGCGCCGGTGACGGGAGAGGAGCGCCTGCTCGTCCTGCGTTCCCAGAACGGGGATGCCGAGGCCTTCGGCGCGCTGGTCAGTGCCCGCCGCAGCCCGTTGCTGCTCCTGGTCGCCGCAACCCTCGGCGATTGGGATGAGGCGGAGGACGCCCTGCAGGAGGCCCTGTGGCGCGGCTTCACCGGGCTACGCGGATTGCAGGCGGTGGAGGCCTTCGATCCCTGGCTACGACGCATCGTCCTCAACGTGGCGCGCGATCACCTGCGGTCGGCCATCGGGCGCATGCGCCGCGAAGGCGGTCCAGCCGGAGACGCCCACGATCTGGAGGATCTCCTGGCGGCAAGCGAGCGCCCCGTCGGGCCTCACGATGCCCTTCTGGCCGATCGCGAGGCCTGCGCCGGCATCCTGGCGGCCATCGCAGGCCTGCCGCCGACGCAGCGGCGCGCCGGTCGGCTGGCCTGGGTGGCCGGCGTGCCCGTTCCGGATATCGCGCGGCTCCTGGATGTCTCCCAGGACAGCGTCCACTCCGCCCTGCACCGCGCGCGGGGGCGCCTGGGTGCCATGTTCTATGCCAAGGGGGACTGGAGAAGGGACGTGCAGATCGTGCCAGAGGGAAGCCTGCGACTCGCGGGTTATCCGGGAATCCAACGACTGGTGGCGGGTGTGCACAGCGTCCGACCGATCTCCCGGTGACCGCCGTCGACCTGCATGCCTCGGCGGACATGCGCATGCGCCTTTTCTGGGCGGAGGCTCCAGCGAACGAACCAGCGCCTGCGCCTGAGGATGCCCTGCCGCTGGACGGCCTGGCCGAGGCGTCCGGGCTCGACCTTGAGCCGTTCGGGCCGAGGCTCGCGCGTTTTTCGGTCGATGGGCGCCCCTACGCCCTGCCGTACCAGGACACCCCCCATCTCTTCCTCTACAACGCGGACCTCCTGGCCCAGGCGGGCCTGCCGCTCCCCCCCTCGGACTGGACGTGGGAGGACTTCTTCGGCTACTGCCGGCGCCTGCGGGCGGCCGGCCTGCACCCCGTCAACATGCGTAGCCCCAACGCCTGGGACGTGGTGCTGGTCGCAGAGTCGCTCGGCGCGACCCGTGACCGTCCCGAACCGTTCCGCCAGGCCGTGGAGTTCGTACGGGAGTGGGAGCGGCAGGGGTGGTCCGCCCCAGATGAGGGGTCCGACTGGGTGCTTGGCCAGTGGCTGGCCGGACGCTGCGTGTTCTTCACGCTGCAGTACGGGCACGGCAACGACCTCTTCGCGGGGTCCCTGTTCGGCCGGCGCTTCCGGCCTTTCCGTTGGGGCGTGGTGCCCGTCCCCCGTTTCCACCGCGGCGATCCCCCCGTCCGCTACTGGTTCCACGATGCCCTGCAGGTCCACGGCACCGCACCCAATCCCACCCTCGCCTTCGACGTGGCGCGCGTCATCCTGACCGAGGGCCCGGTCCCCCTGATCGATAACCTCCCGGCCTACCGGACGCCACGCGTGATGAAGGCCTGGCTGGCGCAGGAGTTGCCGCTGGGCAAGGAGTGCCTTCTGGAACTCGACGCCGCGACCGATCCCCTGTACACGCCCGCCCACTTCTTCGCCGTCCCGGGCGCCGGCGAGGCGATCGGGGGGATGCTGGCCGGCTCCGTGCCGCCGGACCAGGGAATCGAGCGCATCCGAGCCGGCGTGGCGGCCTACCGTGCGGGCGAGCGCGTGGTCTTTGGCGACTGAGCACCCACCAGGGAAAGGAGGCGGTTCCCCTGGCCCGGGAGGTTGTCCGCGTGCCAAGCCTCCGTGACACCCGCCCGCTGCGGAGCGCTCTCCGCTTCCTGGGGGCGCTCTGGGCCGAGCAGCGGCTGGCGGCCGTGGGGCTGGCGGTCGCGGTGGCGGTCCAGGGGGTGCTGCCGGCCGCTCGCCTCTGGGCACTGGGCCAGCTGGTCAACGGTATCGCGGCTGCCGTCGTGGGCAGGGGACCTGTCCCCGTCGGCCCGCTGGCGCTGCTGGTTGGCCTGCGGCGTGGTCTCCGTCTGCGTGGAGGCCCTGGAGGAGTACCTCCGCGATCGCACCACCCAGAGCCTGCAACGCCGCATCCTGGAAAAGGCGGCCGCCGTGGAACTTGCCTTCTTCGAGGAGGAAGACGCCCACAACCGCCTGCAGCGCGCCGTTGCCGCCACCGGCATGGAGCTGGCCACCTTCTACTCCACCGCCCTGCAGCCGCTGCAGGCGGCGGTCACGGCCATCGCGCTGGCCGCAACGCTTGCGGCTGCGGCCTGGTGGCTCGGTCCGCTCGTCATCGTGGCCGGACTCCCGGTGCTGTGGATGCGCCTGATCCGCACGACGCACAGTTTCGGCTGGAAACTGGACCAGAGTCCGCTTGAGCGCCGCCGCGGTTACTTCCAGCGCCTGCTCTTCCACCGGGAGTCCTCCAAGGAGGTGCGTGTCTTCGGTCTGGGCACCCACCTCCTGGACCGCTGGCGGGAACAGGAAAGGGCCATCCAGCGTGGGGCCGTTAATCAGGCAGCGGCCGAGGCCAGCGTTTCCTTCACCAGCGAGGGATTACTCAACCTGGCGCTGGCGGCGGCGACCCTGCTGTTGGCCTTCCGCGTCGCCGGCGGCTCCCTGAGCATCGGCGCCTACGTCATGCTCGCCCAGGCCGCCACCGAACTGCAGGGGGCCGTCGACCAGCTCCTCGTCGGCCTGCGCGGTGCGTACCTACGGGCCCTTACGGCCGACGATGTCTTCGCCTTCCTGGACCGCCCGCTCCCCCCGGCGCCGACGGGGGGTCCCCGCCCCTTCCCCACGCCGTTGCGGGAGGGCATCTCCTTCGAGGACGTGTGGTTTCGCTACCACGGCGACGCCGAGTGGGTGCTGCGCGGTGTGTCGTTCCGCGTGGTCGCCGGGCAGACGATCGCGCTCGTGGGACAGAACGGCGCCGGCAAGACCACCCTGATCAAGCTGATGCTCGGTCTCTACCACCCACAGCGCGGCACCATCCGCTTCGACGGCGTCGACCTGGAGGATATGGAGGAATCCGATCTCCACCGCAACTGCAGCGCGATCTTCCAGGACTTCGCGCGCTTTGCACTGACCCTGCGGGAAAGCATCGGGGTCGGGGACGTGGAGCGCATCACGGAGCAGGAGGCCGTGGCACAGGCAGCGGCGCGCGCCGGAGCCGACGTGATCGTCAGCGGGCTGCCCGACGGCTACGACACCGTCCTGAGCCCCGCCTTCGGCGGCGTCGACCTCTCCGGCGGACAGTGGCAGAAGGTGGCCCTGTCGCGGTGCCTGATGCGCGACGCCCAGGTCCTGGTGCTCGACGAGCCCACCGCTTCCCTGGACCCCCGCGCCGAGATGGCGGTCTTCGAGGAGTTCGCGGCCCTGGCGGCCGGCCATACCACCTTCCTGATCTCCCACCGAATCGGCACCGCGCGCCTGGCCGAGCGCATCCTGGTGCTGCGCGACGGACGGCTGGTCGAGGATGGCCACCACGATGTCCTGGTCCGGGCCGGCGGCGAGTATGCGGACCTCTTCGCCGCCCAGAGACAGTGGTATGTGCCGGTCGGCGGGGAAGGTGATCACGATGAATGACCCGGCGCGCAACCGCCCCACCGCCAAGGTCTACCGGCTCCTGCGCCTGATGTGGGAGGCGTGGCGTGCGACGCCCGGGCCGGCGGCGGCGCTCGGTCTGCGCACAGTGCTGCTGGCCCTGACGGCGCCGGCCCTGCCGTGGGCCACCGGGCGCCTGGTGGACGCGCTGTCCCGTTCCCAGGGTACCGACGCCTTCCGGGCGCTGGTGCCCTGGGTCCTGGTCATCGTGGGGATCCGGGTGGCCGCCAGCGCCCTCACCCAAACGGGCGGCTGGTTGGAGACCCACGTCCGCGAGACCCAGTACCGGCACGTGCTCGGCACCGTCCTGGACAAGGCCACGCGCGTTCCCCTGGAACGCTACAGTGTCCCTGGCTTCCATGACAGCCTCTCCCGGGCGGCCGGCGACTTTGCCGGCTACCAGATGCATGACCTCTTCTGGCGGTCCGTCTACCTGGTGCAGGGGCTCATCGCGCTGGTGGGCCTGGCCTGGGTGGCCGCGCGCGGTGATCTGCTGGCCCCTGCCCTGATCCTGGCGACGGGCCTGGCCACGATGGTGGTGCCCTGGCAGTTCGGCGTTGAGATGTACGCCCTGCAGCGGGCGATGACCCCGGAGACCCGCCTCCTGCAGTACATGGCGACGCTCCTCACCGAGCGTTCCTCGGCCAAGGAGGTGCGGCTCTTCGGTCTCGCCCCATACCTCCTGGGACGCTGGCAAGGCTACGCGGACCACCTGCGGCAACGTACGCTTGCGCTCAACAACCGGGGGCGGCTGCGCCTGGCCGCGGTAGACCTGATCCCGCTGGCCGCGTTCGGGGCGGCCGTCCTGCTGATCCTCCTGCGCGCCCGGGCGGGCCTCATTACGGTCGGCGGCACCGTGGCCGCGCTGTATGCGCTGTTGAGCCTGCAGGAGCAATGGGAGGGGGTCAGCGGCCGATTCTCCGAAGTCTGGGGCTGGTACCTGCGGGCGGTCGGGGACCTGACGACCTTCCTGGACGAGCCGGAGACCCCCAGGCCAGGGGGCCTACCGGCCCTGGGCCCCCAGCCCATCCATGTTCAGGCTCTGACGTTCACCTATCCGGGGGCCGATCACCCGGCCCTGGAGGGCATCTCCTTCCGGCTGGCCGCCGGTGAAAAGGTGGCCCTGGTCGGCGAGAACGGGGCTGGCAAGTCCACGCTGGTGCACCTGCTTCTGGGCCTGTATTCCCCCTCTGGCGGCAGCGTCCGGATCGGCGACCAGGACGTGCGTGAACTGGATCCGCAGGCCCTTTGGGCGCGGACCGGGGCCGTCTTCCAGGACTTCACCCAGTACCACCTGACCGTCCGGGACAACGTGGGCTTCGGCCATGTGGACCGCCTGGAGGACCACCTGGCCATCGGGCGCGCCGCCGCCGCCGGTGGCGCCGCGGACTTCATCGCCGAGCTCCCCGACCAATACGAGACCGTCCTGGGACCCACGTTCGGCGGCCGAGACCTGTCGGTCGGCCAGTGGCAGCGCGTCGCCACATCGCGCGGGCTGGTGCGCGGCGCCGATCTGTTGGTGCTGGACGAGCCCACCGCCGCCCTGGACCCCAAGGCCGAGGCCGAGGTGTATCGGCGCTTCGCCGACCAGGCCGGCGGCCGCACAGCCATCCTGATCTCCCACCGCATGGGGTTTGCTCGTCTGGCGGACCGTATCCTGGTGCTCCGGGAGGGGCGCCTGGTCGAGCAGGGCACGCACGACGAACTCATGCGCCTGGGGGGCGAGTATCAGCACCTCTTCGGGACGCAGGCGCGCTGGTACGAATAGCCGTCCACAGGCCGGGCCTACCGCGCCGGGCGGATTGCGGTGGCGAGCAGGTGGGGGCTGGGCTGGCGCCGATCATCTCCGCCACGGACTCTGTCGCCCGGAGACCGCTCAATGGCACCTGACGCGCCTGGGAAGGGCCGCGAGGCGTTGGGCAAGGTCGCCGACGGGTCTGCGTGTGTGGCGTGTCAGATGGCCCTACTCCCTCTCCAGGTCTGGCAGCACCGATACCAGCGCCCATCCTCCGGATCGGGACGCGTCGGCGGGCTATGGGAGGGCAGGACGCGACACCCAGCAGTCCCAGTCGTGGGGGTGCTGAGCGGTTACCTCTCCGCTCCACTTGCGCCCCGACTCCCATCAGCAGGGAGGGCGGACCGATCTTCCCGACCGATCCGCCCTCCCCCTCAACCCTGCTGGTGGATGGCGACGCCGGTGATGTGGGCGTCGGCCTTCGGCAAGCTGTTCTCACCCGAGGCAGGATTCACGGTCACTGGGATCGCGGCGATCTTCTGCACCACGGTCATCCCCGAGGTGACCTTGCCGAGTTCGGTGTAGTTGGGCGTCTGGTTCAGGTTCGCGCACACCGGACCGGTGCAGATGAAGAACTGGCTGCCGTTGGTGTTCGGCCCCGCGTTGGCCATGGCGACGATGCCGGGGGCGTAGGGCTCGGTCGGCGGGAGTTCGTCGTTGAACTGGTACCCCGGCCCGCCGGTGCCGTTGTTGTTGGGGTCGCCGGTCTGCACCATGAACGTCTGGATGATGCGGAAGAACTTGTCCCCGTTGTAGAAGTGGTGCTGGGCCAGAAAGACGAAGTTGTTGACCGCCACCGGGTCCTGCTTGGCGAAGAGCGAGATGGTGAACGAACCGTAGTTGGTGGCCACGTCGGCCGTGTAGGTGGCGCCCAACTTCAACGCCATCGCCGGCGGCGACGACCACGTCTGGTGGGGCGCCGACGACGCCCCCGTCCCGCCCGATCCGGACCCCGCCCCGCAGCCCGCGATCCCTGCGGCCACGGCCAGACCGAGCGCCAATCCCCCGAGTCGCCGCATGCTGCCCCGCACCGTCGTCCCTCCCGATGGACGCCGGGGGTCCCGGCGTCGCGGCCCCATCCTACCGCAAGGCGGGCCGGGGGCACCACCCGCGGGCTGGGGGACTCAAACCCGACAGGAAATAGTTCCCTGCCGCACTGCCGTCGAGGGGGCACCGGGCGGGTAGAAGGCAGCCTCGTCCCTTAGCCCCAGTGGAACCTCGCGGTTATCGCTGCTGGACCCGCCCCGCCGGTTCGGTGCGTGCGTGTGTGTGTATACTGGTTTCATGGCGACATGTGGGGGTGCGGCGGTTATGGCCGCGACGGGGGAACCAGGGGTCAAGGACGGCGCCGGATTCACCATAGCCAGGGCCCTGGGGAGCCCGGCTCCGGTGGCCGCGTCGAAGCAACGGTACTCCAAGGCGCGGAGTGGCTCCCAGCGCATGGATCCCTCTGCGCGACGGCGCTTGGAACGAGAGGCTACCGAGCGCGGGCTCCGTGCCCTTGACGAAATGCAGCGTCGGTTTCAGGCGGCCAGAATCACGGATGAGGATGTGGAGCAGGCCATACGTGAGGTGCGCGGTCAGGCGTGAGGTTCGTCTTTGACACCAGTGCGATGGTATCGGCGTGCATCAGGCGCGAGAGCGTACCTGCTGAGGTTCTCCGACGGTGCTGAGGCGCCACCGCCTTGTCCTTTCTCCCCACATGGTCATGGAGTATACGCAGGTGCTATCCCGTCCGCAGTTCGAGCGCGGGGGCACAACGGCCGAGCGTATGGAATGGCTGAGGGTGGTTGTGGGCGACGCCAGCCTGCTTAGTCGTTCGTCCGCTGCTCAAACTCGCCGTCGTCACTGAAGATCCCAGTGATGACCGCTTCATTGAATCGGCAGTCTGGGCGCGGGCTGACTACCTCGTGACTGGCGATCGACACCTACTGTCCCTGAAACAGGTGCGTAACCCCTTACTACTGCGGCCGATCCCTATCGTTCAAACCAATGCACGCGACCTGCTGCGGCTACTTCCGGTGCTTCGCCCACCGAGGGTTGCAGGCGCCGGATAGCGCACATCCACCGCTCGCCTCCGGGGGGACCCCACGTCCCTCCACCGCTCCGGGGGTGTGCGCGCGAACGCGCCGCATGACCACGTCGCGGCCGGACCACGCGAACAGTACCGCTGGGCTCCCCGCCCCGGGCCTCGGTTCCCCCGCAGTCATGACACCACTTATCGTTCCGTAAGGTTGGCTCCTACGCGGAGCCCCGCTCACTCGGTCCGGACAGCCTCCAGAAAGGCGTCCACGCGCTCCGCCGTCGGCATGGCCCCCATGGCCCCCGGCAGCAGGGTCGAGAGCGCCGCCGCGGCGTTGCACCGCCGCAGGAGTGTGGCGATCCGTTCCGCCGGCAGGCGCCGGAGTTCCTCCCGGCCGCCCGCGCGCACGTGCCGCGCCCACCAGGCGAGGAGGGTGCCGGTGAAGCAATCCCCGGCCCCGATCGCATCCACGGCGTCCACGGCGAAACCCCGGTGCCGCACGCCCCCGGTGGGGCCCACCCACAGCGCGCCCTGGTCGCCCAGGGTGACCACGACCGCCGCCGGTCCGGGACGCCCCTCCGCCTGGAGGAGGCCCCGCGCCGCCTCCTCCGCGCCGGCGCCCGAGCCGCAGAGGAGTTCCAGTTCGGCCTCGTTGCACTTCACCAAGTCCGCCAGGGTGACCGCCTCGCGGAATGCCTCCAGCGCCTCGGACCGCGACGGCCAGAGCGGCGGCCGCCAGTTGACGTCGAAGACCGTGAGCGCCCCGGTGGCACGCGCGCCGCGCAACGCCGCCAGCGTCGACCGCCGTGCCTCGGGGGCGGAGAGGGAGACCCCGCCGCAGCCCAGGGCCGCCAGGCCGGCGAACAGTTCCGGCGGCAGGTCCGAGGGGGAGAGGGCGGCGTCGGCCCCGCGCATGAATTGAAACCCGTGCGCACCCCGCGCCGCCGGCATGACGAAGGCCAGCGTGGTGAAGAGGGCCGGATCGGCGCGCAGCAGCCGCGCGTCCACGCCGGCCCCCTCCAGCGTCGCGCGCAGCAGGCGCCCGAACGCATCGTCCCCCACCCGGCCGACGAATGCCGCGGTGGCGCCGGCCCGCGCCGCCGCCACCGCGGCATTCGCCGGGGCCCCGCCGGGAGAAGGGCGGAACAGGGCGGCCGCCTCAAGGGACTGCCCCCCCTCCCCCAGCAGGTCGACGAGGATCTCCCCCACCAGCGCCACACGACCGGACATCGGCGGCCCCTCCACGCGGGTCTCCGCCCGCACGCGCCTCGGAGACGGCGGGAGGGGATGCGGCGGAGCGGCCGCCCCCCCTCCCGCCGTCAGATGCCGCGAATCGGTTGGCCCGCGACGCCCTGCGGCACCGGGAGCCCGAGATGGGTCAGCACCGTGGGGCCCAGGTCCAGGAGCCGCAGGCCCCGCAGACGGCGCCCCGCGCCCGACCCGCGCAACAGGTCGGCCCCGCGGATGGCGGTGAAGACGCCGTAGCGGGCGTGGTTGGCCCCGTCGGGCCCGGTGTCGTTCTCCTTGGTGAAGTACTCGCCCCGCCGCGGGGAAAAGCCGCCCAGGGCGCGCCAGTACAGGTCCCCGGGATAGAGGATCAGATCCGGGGCGAAGCCGCGCACCTCGCGATAGACCCGCTCAGGGAAGTAGACACGGTTCCGCGCACCCTCCTGCCCCCACGGGAAGCGGACGGCTTCCAGGCGCGAGGCGATCTCCTGCCGTACCCCGGCCAGCCGCTTGGGCGGCACCGCCCCCTCCGGCTCCCGGCCGGCCACGTTGAGGAAGATGCGGCCGTAGTACCCCCCGGCGCCCCATGCCACCGTGTGCGGCCAGTCGACGTCCTCGGGCGCCGGCGGGCCGGAACGCGGCTCGATTCCAGGACGCAGGCGCAGGTAGCCCTCACCGAGCAGCCACTCGTTGAGCAGGAACCCGCCATCCATGCGCTGCGCCCCATGGTCGGAGACGCAGAGCACGAGCGTCTCGTCGTCGACGAACCGGAGCAGTTCCCCGATCCCGCGGTCGACGCGCCGGTAGTACTCGCGGATGGCGTCCCGGTAGGCGCTGTCCGGCTCGTACAGCACGTGCCGGTGGTCCATAAACTGCCAGAAGGCGTGGTGCATCCGGTCCGTACCGATCTCGACCATGCCGAAGAGGTCCCAGTCCCGCGTCTCCAGCAGATGGGCGGCCAGTTTCCACCGCTTCTCGGTCATGTCCTCGATCTCGGCCAGGATCCGGTCCCGGTCGTCGCTCCGGGCATCCTCCACGTCGAAGCGGTAGTCCCCTACGAGGGAGCGCGTCTCCGCGACCAGGCCGGCGGGGAGGGCGAACGGGCTCTCAGGCCCCGGCGTCAGGAAGCAGCCGACGAATTCGCCGTTGACCTGCCGCGGCGGATAGCCCGGAGGCACGCCGATGACCGTGCAGTGCCGGCCGTGGTCGCCGGCGACATCCCAGGCCGCCGGGGCCACCTCGCGCGGAATGCTGTCGGAGAAAGCGAGTTCCAGGGGACCGTAGTCCCAGCCGGCACGGTTGCGGAACCCGTACACGCCGAGTTGCCCCGGGTCGCGACCGGTGTAGGCGCACATCCAGGCCGGGCAGGTGATGGGGGGGCAGACGCTCTCCAACTCTCCCCACACGCCGCCCGCGATCCGTTGCAGATTCGGCATCTCACGGCGGTAGCGATCGAACGCCAGCGTCGGTTCCAGACAGTCCAGGCCGATGACCATGACGCGCGGGCGCAAGAGGGACCTCCTGTGGGTCCGAGCCCCGAGGCCTCCCGCCCCGGCACTCGGGCCGACCTGTTCTCGGGCGGTCTTCAGGACGCCCGGCCGGGTGCGTACCACGACGCGCATGCACCCACTCGGCCCGGGGAGGCGACGGCCACTCCGCGCGGGGAGCGCACGATGCGCCACGGGACCCGCGCGGACGGCGCGGGACGCGCAACCTCCTGTGGATCCCGATATCCTGTGGGTTCGTGCACCGGGGATGCGCCTCCTCCCGCATCACCGGGTGACCGCCGTCGGAGCGGGTCGGCCGCTGCCGGGGCTTCGGCGACGGCGTCGCCGGGCCCCCTCCGGGTCCCCGGGCTCAGTATCCCAAGTTCGCCAATCGCCGGGACACGCGCTCGCGCTCTTCGGCCGTGAGCCCCGCCGGCTCCCGTCCGGCGTCCGGCTTGGCGACGGCGGGGACGGGGGCCGGCGGGGGGGGCGGGGCCCCCTCCCGGGACCCACCGGTCGAGTCGCGGCCGGAGCCCCCGGCCGGGGCGGTCTGGGCCGCCGGCGCGGCCGGCGCGCCGATGCGCCTGGAGACGACCGGTTGCGCCCGCAGGGGATCCCGGTCAAGGCCGGTCTCGGTGAGGCGGCGCTCCACGTGCCGCTCCATCCGCGCCAGGAGATCGCCGGCGACCTGCGGCCGGACGGCCGCCAGATTCGCCGTCTCTCCCGGATCCTGCCCCAGGTCGTACAGTTCGAGGTCGGGGCCCCCGTGAAAGTCGGGTTCGAGGGCGGAGATCAGTTTGTAGGGTCCGTCGATAAAAGCGCGCTTCTTCTGCCAGGTGCACTCGGTGCAGTAGAGCGGCCCGAGGGCCGGCAGCCCCCCGCTCCAGGCCACGGCCAGGTCCCGCCCCGGCATGGGGGTCGCGGGCGTGGCGCCGCAGGCGGCCAGGATGGTGGGGGCGACGTCGAGCAGGGTCACGGGATCGCGCGCGACCAGGCCGCGCGGCACGCGGCCCGGCGCCCAGAGGATCAGGGGCACGCGCAGGTTCGTGTCGTAGAGGCCGTGGTGGTCGAACCACACCCCGTGCTCGCCCAGTTCCTCGCCGTGGTCGGATGTGAGCACGACCAGGGTGTCCTCCAGGCAGCGCGCCGCGGCGAGCATGCCGAACAGCCGCTGGACCCCGAGGTCGAGGGCCCGGACGCACGCGGCGTACTGCGCGCGCGGATAGGCCCGGTCGGTCACCCCCGGCATCCAGCCGAGGAAGTAGTCCACGAAGGGCTTGAAGGCCCAGAGGGCATCCAGACCATGCTCGCCCTCGTGCCGCTCGTCCCCGTCGTAGAAGAGGCGGTGGAACGGCGGGGGCGGGCAGTACGGGGTGTGCGGATCCCAGAAGTGGAAGAAGCCGAAGAAGGACCGGCCCTGCGCCGCCGCCGCGGACAGTTGCGGCACCACGCGGGCGGCCGCGTCCAGCACCCCCTCCGACTTGCGCCAGAAGCCGTCCGGCGACGGGGCGATCGCGTACCGCTCGTAGACGTCGAATCCGCGCGGCATCCAGCGGCCGATGTTGTCGGCGGCGGCGGTGAACACGCCGTGCCGCTGCAAGAGGTCCGGCAGCCACTCCAGGCCGGCGGGCGGCTCCACGCGCCCCCCGTGCGCCACGACGCCGTGCGTGAAGGCGTCGCGACCGGAGAACAACGTCGTGTGCGCCGGCTGCGTGGGGATGTGCGGCGACCGGGCGCCGGAGAAGCGCACCCCCTCGGTGGCCAGCCGGTCGATCCACGGCGAAGTGGGCCGAGGCGAGCCGTAGCAGCCGAGGTGGTCGGCACGGAGCGTATCGCAGACGATCAGGACGACGTTGATGGAAAGGGCCTCCTCTCACACGGTGGCCGGAGGGCCGCGCGCCCCCCAGCCCTCCAGGGCCGCTGCCGCGCGTGTCCGTCCCGCCGTCCTAAGCCCGGGGCCCGCCGCCCCGCCGCTTCCCCGCCAGCGGCTCCGCGGCCGGCGACGCGTCGCCCGTCTGGCGGCGTCCGTCCGGAGCGGCACCGGCACCGTCCGGCGCCGGTTCGCTCCCGGAGGCCCGGCGGCCCCCTCGCCGCCTGGTGGCCGACTCCGGCGGGGTCCCCTCCGAGGCCCCGGCCTCCGGCGCCGGGTCGGGCCGCGGCGCCTCCGCCGGCTTCCTGTCCTCCGGGATGGCCATGCGCACGTTGCCGATACTCCGCATCGTGATCCCCTGCACCTGGATCGGCGCCGGCCTCCCGGTCTCCTGCTCGCGGCGCGCCACATGCGCCAGGAGCCGGTCCCGCAGGGCGGCGACGACGTCCGGCCGGGCATCCGCCAGGTTGCGCTGCTCCATGGGGTCGGAGGCCAAGTGGTAGAGTTCCACGGGCGGCATGTGGTGGAAGTCCGGTTCCAGGGCGAGGATGAGCTTCCACTCGCGCGTGCGCCAGGCGTGCTTGCGCATCCACGAGCATTCGGTGACGTAGAGCCCCTCGCCCCAGGTGCCCGCCGCTCCCTCGGCCTGCCCGTGCAGCACCGGCCACAGGCTCCGCCCCGCAAGCCCGAGCGGCCCGGGGTCGATGCCCGCCGCCTCCAGGACGGTCGGCGCGATGTCCAAGTGGGAGACGGGACCGTCGAAGGTCCGCCCCGCCGGCACCCGCCCGGGCGCCCACAGGATGAGCGGCACGTGGATGTTGGTCTCATAGAGGCCGTGGTGGTCGAACCACATCCGGTGCTCGTCGAGTTCCTCGCCGTGGTCGGCGAAGAAGGCCACCAGCGTGTCGCGGTCGAGCCCCCGCGCCCGCAGCATCACCAGCATGTGCTCCAGACAGACGTCCATGTAGGCGAGCGCGGCGTCGTACTGCGACTTCGGGAACTCGACGTCGGTCACGCCAGGCATCCACTCCTGGAAGTAGCGGCGGAAGGGGTCGAACGCCCACATCGCCCCCAGCGAGCGGTTCCGGGGATCCGCGGGGTCGCCGTCGTAGAACATGCCCCAGAACGGCTCGGGGGGCAGGTACGGCGTGTGGACGTCCCAGTAGTGGAGGAAGCAGAAGAAGGGCCTGTCCTGCGCGGCGATGCGGGCAAAGACGCGGTCCGCCGCCCCGTTCACCGCCTCGGCCTTCGGCCAGCGCCCCCGGGCGTTGGCCTCGAAACGGAAGCCCTCGTAGTGGTCGAAGCCCCGACTGAACCAGCGCCCGAGGTTGTCCGCCGCCGCGGTGAAGTGGCCGGCCGCCTTCAGCCGCTCGGCCAGGAGCGGTACGCCCGGGTCGAGTTCGACCGCCCCGCCGTGGGCGACGATCTGGTGGTCGAAGACGTCCACCCCGGTGAAGACGGTGGTGTGCCCCGGATGCGTCGGGATGTGCGGCGCGATGCAATTCTTGAAGACCGCGCCCCCCGCCGCCAGCCGGTCGAGGTGGGGCGAGGTCGCGCGGGGGTAGCCGTAGCAGCCGAGATGGTCCGCGCGCAGCGTGTCCAGGCTCACCAAGAGAACGTTCAAGGCGGCACCCCCAGACGGGCCTAGGACGGCACTGCAAAACTCGGTTCCCGCGCCGGACCGGAGCCGAAAGCCCTTGGTGCCCAAGGGAGGTGGAGGCAGTGGCCTTGCAAGGGCCGACTCTGGGCGCGGCCACCTGGAGAGATCCAGGGCCGCGACAGGCGTCGCGGCTCAGGGGATCCGCACGCGCTCGCCCCGCTCCGCGGCCATGTAGGCGGCGAGCACCATCGCCACCGCCTGCCGGCCGTCGCGCGCGGTTGCCCGGGGCGTACCGGCGCGGAGCGAGTCCAGAAAGCCCCGCGCCACGGCCGAAATGCGCGCCCCATGCCCCGCGGGCAGGGGCAGGCCCTGGTCCTGCCACCCCTTGTCCGGTTCGGCGCGCCGGTACACCTTCAGAAGGACCGGGTGGGGGGGGCGCACCGCCCCCGTGCTCACCAGGTCGTCGTGGTTCTGCACGATGACGCCCGTGTCGCCGTAGACCTCGCAGGTGTTCTCCCCGACCAGCGTCGTCGCGGAATTGGCCAACTCCGTCAGGACGCCGCTCACGAAGCGGTAGATGGCCAGCCCGGTGTCCTCCGGCCCGACCAGCCGGCCGGCGATCTCCGCCACGACGCTCTCGGGCTCCCCGAACACCCAGCGCAGGAAGTCGGTCGCATGAACGGCGTCGTCGAAGAAGAGGCCGCGGTTGAGGGCGGGGTCGGCATGCCAGCGGGAGGCGCCCGTCCGGAAGGATTCGTCGAAGAGCACCCCGATGCAGTGCCGCCGCCGCGCCCAGCCGATCCGGCCGATGGCGCCGCCGCACACCAGTTCACGCAGCCGGATGTTGGCGGGGTCGTAGCGCATCTGGAAGGCGGTTTCGAAGTAGGTACCCGCACGCTCCACGGCCTGCACGACGGCGTCGCACTCCGGGAGCGTCAGGGCCAGGGGCTTCTGGCAGAGCACCGCCCGGCCGGCGCTGATGGCCTGCAGGCAGAGTTCGGCGTGAAACGCCGTCTCGGCGGCCACCACCACGACGTCGCTGTCCCTCAGCACCTCATCCGGCGACGGCGCCGCGGCGGCGCCGAAGCGGTCCGCGAAGGAGCGGGCGCGGGCGGCGTCGCGGTCGTACACCCGCCCCAGTTCCGCGTCCTCGAAGGTGCGGAAGCGGGCAGCATACGCATCGCCGTGTCCGTGGGCCACTCCCAGGTATCCGATGCGAACCTTGGCCGGCACCGCACAACCTCGCTTTTGGACGGCGGGGGCTCCGGCAGGCCCCGGCGACCCGGCCACAGGAGGCGCCCCTCGACGCCGCCTGTGGCGGGAGCCCCCGGGGGGACGCCCGGCGCACCCCTGGGCCGGCGCTGCGGCACTCCGCGTCCGGCACCGGCCCCGTCCGAGACTTCCGCGCCCTGCGGCCCTCCACGCGGGGGGCCTCCCGACCGCCGCCCCGCCCCGGAACCTCTACCCGAGCAGTTCCGCGACCTCGACCACCCGGGACTCGTTGAAGGAGCGGATCGCGGCCTCGATGACCGCCAGCGCCCGGAGCCCCTCTTCCCCGGAGCCGCTGACCGGGGTGCCCTCGGTCAGATCCTTCAGCCAGGCGTGCAGCCGGTTTTTGAACGTGTCCTCGAAGGAGTGTGCGCCGCCCCCCATCATGCTCATCTTGTAGCGGGTGATCTCCTCCCCGCCGTGCGGGAAGAACTGCAGGTCCTCCATCACGTTGTCCAGGACGAAGCGGCCCGAGGTGCCGAGGACCTCGCAGCGTTCGATGCCGTGCCGCGGCGCCGCCTCGTACGAGCCGAAGAGCGTGCCGAGGCAGCCGTTCTCAAACTCCATGTTGACCACGCAGTTGGACCAGATCTTCCGCCTGGTGCTGTGGGAGAGGAAGGCGTGGACGCGCTTGACGTCGCCGCAGAAGTAGCGCATGACGTCGACGCTGTGGCTGTGCAGCGCCCGCATGTGAAACCACGGCGAGGACTCGTTGCCGTTGGCGATCCACAGCTCCATGTTGCAGAGGAGCAGTTCGCCCAAACGCCCCTCGGTCACCCAGGCCTTGGCCTTCTCCGCCATCGGCACGTAGCGGTGGTTGAGGTCGACGGCCAGTTGGACCCCCTGGGCGCGCGCCAGGGCGACCAGTTCCTTGGCCTTCTCCAGGTCGTCGCTGATGGGCTTCTCCACCAGGACGTGCCGGCCGGCCTCCAGGCACTGCCTGGCCGGGAGGTAGTGGTCCCCACCGTTGTCCTTGCCGGCGGAGGCCACGCTCACCGCGTCCAACTGCTCGGACCGGAGCATCTCCTGCACGTCGTAGTACGCCTTGACGCCGAAGCGCCGGGCCGTGGCGTCCGCCCGGTCCCGCAGGATGTCGCAGACGGCGACGAGCCGGCAGAGCTTGTCCCCGGAATACTGCCGCGCGTGGGTGTTGCCGATTCCCCCGCAACCGACGATCGCCACATTGAGCATGCCGCACCTCACTGGAAACCGTGTGGCCCGAGCCCGGGCGTGGCGCTTCGTTGCCCGGGGTCCACATCCTGCCGCATGCGGGAGTATGCGGGGGCTGCGGAGCCACATCACCGGACGGGATAAAACGGAAGTGGACGAAAGACCACACTCGCCCGCGGCCGGCCGGCCGCGGTGCCCACACCAAACCGCGGCGGATGTGGTCCAGCGGCGGATGTGGTCCAATGGAAGTCGGCGGCAGGGGGTGGGCGGTTTGTCCCGGTCGACGGGCGGCAGCGTGTCGCGTGCCCTCGGGTCCGCGGCGGTGGCCGCCGGAGCGGTCCTCGTCCTGCATTACTTCGCGGCGGCCGTCCTGCTCTCGCTCGGCCCTGGGCTCGGGGCGGTGGGCGCCGCCGCGATCCTCTCGGCGGCGGGCCTCTGGGGAGCCCCGGCGCTGACGCCCAGGCTCGGCGGAGGCGCGCGGCGGCCGCAGCGGCGGCCGTGGGTCTCCGGGGCGGCCGCCGGCGCGGGGGCGGCCGCAGCCGTCGCCGTCCTGCTGCTGCTGACCCGCGCGGCCCGGTGGCACGGCTTCCCCGCGGCGCCGTGGACGGCTGTGGGCGAGGGATGCGCCCTCGCCGCCGCCCTCGGTTACGCGGAGGAGTCCTTCCTGCGCGGCACCGCCTTCGATGTACTGGAGAACCGCGCCGGGACGGCGCCCGCCATCTGGGGCGCGGCCGCCCTGCTGGCGTGCGTCCGCCTGTTGACCGGCATGGGTATGGTGACGGCCCTGACGACGCTGGGGCTCGGGGTCTGGTGGGGGATCGCGCGGGCGCGGCGGGGCGACTCGGCCTCGGCCGCCGCCGCCCACGCGGCGTGGGCAGTCGTTCTCGGTCCCCTGCTCGGCCTCGGGGGCGAGGTCGCCGGCGGTGCCGGGCGGTCGCTCCTGCTGGTCCGGATGGGGCCCTCTTGGTGGGCCGGTCCCCCGGGGGCCGTGGAGGGCGGGCTGGCCGCCCTGCTGGTCGCCGCGCTCGCCGCGCTCTGGGCGCAGCGCGCCGGGAGGGCGGCCGGGGCCGCCGCCGGGCAGGCGGAGGGCGGGATCTGACGGTTCCATGCACCCGTCCCCGATCTCCCATCCGCCCGGGGTGGAGGCACGTCCCTACTCAGCAGCCCGCTGCGGGGGGGTGCTGAGCCGTGGCCGTTTCGGTCCCGCCGCGGCAGTTCTGGGCCCCGTTCCCGCGGGGGCCCTACTACTGTCCCAAGCACTTGACCCCTGGACTACTACGTCTTGCGGTTCGTCGCACGTGCAACACCACAGGCGATGTACCGGTCGATAAGTGCTGCGAGCGGTACGTCCTGTGGGCGGGAGATCACGACCCGTTCCGGGTGCCCGCTCCTGCGCTCCTGCGGGCTGGCACACACGCACCCGTGATTCCCCCCGGGCACGGCCGCACCCCGGGTGGGGGTGCGCCGCCTTCCCCGCCGACGGGGGTACCAGCCCGGCCCCGCCCCCGGTTGTCCGACACCAGTGCCGGGCTGCTGCGCAGTTACGGCGGCACGGGACGTTCTGACAAAGGCAAGTCCGCCCGGACAGCGAAGGACAGGCGCACCTCAGTACCGGGAGGCGATTCCTTGGCAAAGCTCCGGTTCGGCATCATCGGCGCAGGCGGAATCGCGCACGCGCACGCCAACGCCCTGCGGCGCCTCACCGACAGGGCGGAACTGGTCGCGGCCTGCGACACCATCCCCGCCGCGGCCGAGAAGTTCGCGGGCGAGTTCGGGATCGAGACCTACGGCGGGGATGACGCGATCGACCGCCTTCTGGCGCGCACGGACGTAGACGCCGTCTCCCTGGCCACGCCCAGCGGTCTGCACTACGCGCAGGCCTCGCAGGCCCTGCGCGCCGGCAAGCACGTCTTGACCGAGAAGCCCATGGCCGTCACCCTGGAGCAGGCAGACGAGATGATCGCCGCGCAGGCGGCTACGGGCAGGACCCTCGGCTGCGTGTTCCAGCAGCGCTTCAACCCCGCGGCCGTCATCGTCAAGCGTGCCGTCGACGACGGGCGCTTCGGCCGCATCCTGCACGCGAACGCCTATCTGAAGTGGCACCGGACGCAGCAGTATTACGACGCCGGCGGCTGGCGCGGCACGTGGCGCATGGACGGCGGCGGCGCCCTGATGAACCAGTCGGTGCACTACATCGACCTCATGCAGTGGCTCGCGGGCGGGGTCGCCGCGGTGAAGGGCTACTTCGGCACCATCAACCACAACATCGAAACCGAGGACGTCGGGGCCGCCGCGGTCCGTCTGCGCAGCGGCGGTTTCGGCACCATCGAGGGCATGACCAACAACGTCGCCAACGAGTACGACCGGGTCGAGGTCTACGGCACCGACGGCATGGCCGTGATCGAGGGCGGACAGTTGGCACGGTACTTCACGCGCGCCGAGGAGATCAAGCCGACGCCGGAGACCCCCCGGCCGAACCGCAACCTGGCGCCGCAGGCCCTGGAAGCCTTCAAGGCGGCGAACCCGGAATGGCGCACCGGCCACGTCGCGGTCTTCACCTCCTATATCGACGCGGTCCTCGAGGGCCGGGAACCACCGGTGGGCGGCCGCGAGGGGCGTAGGGCGCTGGAGATCATCCTCTCCATCTATCGCTCGGCGCGGGAGAACCGGGAAGTCACCCTCGACTGAACGGCCGGGGGGGAGGGGCGGGCCCACGGGCGGCCCCCTCCCCCCGCTGTGCCCGTCCGTGGAGGCCGGTCCCCTGTGTCGCGCGCAGAAGTACGAGGTTCCGGCGGGATCCGCCCACCGGCGCTCCGGTCCCTGCGGCACGGGGCCAAGGGCAGGTCCGAGTGCCGGCAGCGCCCCCGTCCGTCGCCTTCAGCCCGCCCATGCGCCCCTGGGAGGGCAGGGGGCCGCGGCAACGAACGCCCCGGCGGGAGCCGCCCACCGGCGGTCCGGCCCACGCGGCACGGGGCCGGGGGCAGGTCCGAGTGCCGGCAGCGCCCCCGTCCGTGGCCTTCAGCCCGCCCGCCAGACCACCGCTCCCCCGACCATGGTCCACCGCACGCGCAGGCCGGCGTCCAGGCCCACCAGATCGGCGTAGCAACCGGGTGCGATCCGGCCCACGCGGGGTAGGCCCGCCGCCTCAGCCGGGGCCAAGGTCGCCATCCCCACCGCCTCCCGGGCCGGAATGCCCGCCTCCACCATGAACCGCACAGCCCGATCCATCGTGAGGACACTGCCGGCCAGGGTCCCATCGGCGAGCCGGGCTTCACCGGCCTGCACGCGGACGTCCTGACCACCGAAGCGATAGATGCCCTCCGCGGCGCCTGCGCCGGCCATGGCGTCGGTCACCAAGGTCAGATCCCGCCACCCCTTCACGCGCCAGAGCAGCCGAAGGGCGGCGGGATGCACGTGCACGCCGTCGGCGATGACCTCGGCCGTCAGTTCGTCCAGGTCGAGCACCGCGCCCACGAGGCCGGGCTCGCGGTGGTGCAGGGGGCGCATGGCGTTGTAGCAATGGGTCACGTGGCGCACACCGGCGGCGGCCGCCGCCCGGGCCTCGTCGTACGACGCGTCGCTGTGGGCCATGGCGACGCGCACACCGGCGGCGGCGAGCCGCGCCGCCAGTTCCAGCCCGCCCGGGAGTTCGGGCGCGATGGTCGCCGTCCGGACCCGGCCGCGCCCGGCGGCGAGGAGCCGGTCGGCTTCCCGCGGCGCCGGCTGCCGGAGGTGCGCCGGTTCCTGCATACCCCGCCGGACCGGGTTGAGGAAGGGCCCCTCGAGGTGGATGCCCAAGGGCCGGGCCCCGGCCGGAGGGTGCTCGACCGCGGCCGCGAAGGCGGCGACGGCATCCAGCGTCGCCTGCCACGGCGCGGAGACGGTGGTGGGCAGGTACCCCGTACATCCGTGGCGGGGCAGCCCGGCGGAGACGGACGCGCACGCGGCGCCACCGTCCATCAGGTCGCGGCCGAAGGCCCCGTGGATGTGGATGTCGACGAAGCCGGGACAGACGATAGGCAGCCGGAGGTCGGGCTCTGCCGGCGGTGCACCCCGCGCCGCCTCGGCGACGGCGCCGTCCTCGACGCGCACCCAGCCGGGGCACAGAGCCTCGGTCGGGGTCCACACCTCGTCGGCGGCGATGATCACGGCACCCGGCCCCAGTCCGCCGCCAGGGCGGGGGGCGGGAGGACCCCGACCGCCGCGGTGTACGCCAAGACCAGCGCGCCGACCAGGGCGGAGTGGCGCGGGGGGAAGAGGCGTACGCCCAGCGCGGCCCGTAGGCGGCGGTCGGTGGCGTCGGCGACGGCCGTGGGGGGGTGTCCGGGCCGATGGAGGACGCTGCCCAGGCCGAATACCGGGGGACGCGACTCCGTGAGATCCAGGGCCGCGACGACGGCCCGGGCGAGATCGGCGAGTTCGCGCGCGGCCCGGCGAAGGATGGCCCGGGCGTCGGCGTCGCCCGCCTCCGCGCAGGCCACCACGGCCGGGGCCAGCGCGCCGATGGCCGCCTCCATGGGGATGCCGTCCGGGCGGTCGACACGGCCGAAGAGGCAAAGGTCGGCGGGGTCTTCGATCCCAGCCACCACCGCCAGCCGGACGGCCATGGGAGCCGGCGCGTCCCGGCCGTCGACGCCGCGGAGGGCGCGGGCGATCGCCTGGCTACCGATCCAGAACGCGCTGCCCTCGTCGCCGAAGGGACCGCCCCAGCCGCCGGCGCGGTGCTCCGCGCCCCGGGCGTTCCGCCCGTACGCGACAGACCCGGTGCCGGCGATGAGCGCGACGCCGGGCTCGCCGCCGGTGGCGCCGGCCCAGGCGATGACGGAATCGTTGACCAGATGCGGGGCCACGCACAGTTCCAGTTCCGTCTGCGCCGCTCCGAACGCCGCCTCGTCCCCCGGCCGATCGAGGCCGGCGAGGCCGAAGCAGGCCGCGCCGATGTCGGCCGGGTCGCATCCCGCCGGGCCGCATGCCGCCCGAACGGCGTCCACGATGGACCGCACGGCCGCTGTGGCACCCGAGGTAGCCTGGTTGGCGGCGCCGGACTCGCCCCGCCCGAGGACGCGGCCGGCCGTGTCGGCCAGCACGGCTCGGGTGTGGGTGCCGCCGCCGTCGACTCCAAGGAGCAGGGGCGCCTGGCGCATCGCGCCGCCGGACACGGTCCGCCGCCTCCATCCGCTCCCCCGTGGCAGAGGCGGCGTGCTGACGCCGCCTCTGCCGGCGTTGGGGAGGAGCCCTCCGTCATGGTCTACTGAATCGGCCACCGCACCTCGCGGCGCTCGTGATCGGCGGTGCTCGCCGCCTGCATGATCTCGGTGAGTTGCCGGGCGAATTCGGGCCGGATGTCGGCGGGCGTCCCGTCGAGGATGGCGCCGACCCACTGATCCATGGGTGAACGCCACGGCTTGGGGAGGCTGCCCGGCATGAGGACGCCGCCCTGCCCGCCGGTGAAGGCCTCGCCGCCCACCATCACGGCCGCGCCCGGATAGCCGATCAGGGCCCAGCCCTTGGTGCCATAGATCGCGACGCCGTCGGGACCGCCCCGCTGCACCCAGGAGGCCTCGACCGATCCCAGGCCGCCGTTCTCGAACTCGATCAGCACGACGCCGTTGTCGTCGACCTCGTACGTCCCGCGGAAGCTGGTCAGACGGGCCATGACGGAGCGGGGGCTGCCCATCAGGTAGCGGATGCGGTAGACGGGATGGCAGCCCAGGTCCATGAGGGCCCCGCCGCCGGCACGGACCGGGTCGCGGAACCAGTTCCCCTCCGGGAACCAACCGTCCAGGGCCGCACTATGCCCGATGCGGGTGCGGACGAAGGTGATTTCGCCCAGCCGGCCGCTGTCGATGGCGTCCTTCGCCCAGCGCATCTCACCGCCGCAGAGTTGCGGCATGGACACCATGAGTTGTACTCCGGCCGTCTCCACGGCGGAGAGGATGCGGTCGCACCCCTGGACCGTGAGCGCGAGTACCTTTTCCGTGAAGATGTGCTTTCCGGCGCGGGCCGCGGGCACCATGACATCCGGGTGCATCGAGGACGGGGCGTTGCAGACGACACCGGTCACGCCGTCGTACTGCAGGGCGTTCTCCAGGTCGGGTTCGAACGGGACGTTGTGGCGTTTGGCGGCCTCCCGGCCCCGGGATGCGTCCTCATCCCAGACGACGACCAAGCGCGTCCGCGGATCGCGCTCGACCTGGCGGGCATAGTCCTCGGCGTGGACGTGAGCGAAGCTCAGCGCGGCGATCCCCACTTCCGGCACGGAGCGGCACCTCCCGGCAGGGCCACGCCGGTCGCGGCATGGCTCTGCCGGTGGGCGTTTCGGGGTGCCGCGCCGCCATCCTGCCGAAGGGGCCGTGCCGGTGACGGCCCCTTCGGCCCGCGCGGCGTCCCGGCCCGCCTCCCGCCTACGCCACCGGGGGCACGGGGGCGGGCCGGGGCGCCGCGACCTGGTTGCGCAGTCCGAGTTGATGGTAGGTCGAGGGACCGGCCGTGCCGTCCGCGGTCAACCCGACGCTGGATTGAAAGGCCCGCACGGCGGCAGCCGTGATCGCACCGAAGTAGCCGTCCACCGCCCCGGTGTAAAAGGGCTGGCCGGTCCCCGGATTGGTGAGGGCGGCCAGGAGGAACTGCAGAAAGGCCACGTCCAGCCCGGCCGTGCCCTGGGACAGATTGCGCCCGCCCGTGTACGTGTAGACCCATACGGCGTCGAGCCCGCCGATCCCGACCACGCCGTTGACGTTGAGGCCCGAATCGCCGTTGTTGATCGCGTCGACCTTGAACTGCGTCACCGCCTGCACGGTCTTCGGTCCGAACTGTCCGTCCGCCGCCCCGCCGAGCGCGACGGCGTAACGAAAGAGATTGAGCCGGTTCTGCAGGACGGTGACGTCGCCGCCGCTGTTGCCCTGCGACAGGGTGCGGCTACCGAACGCCGGGCCGCCGTAGGTGACGTTGCCGCGCACCCCCTGACCCATGGCGAGGAAGGTCTGCGGCCCCACCACGCCGTCGACGGAGAGCCCGAAGTAGGACTGGACCTGCCGCGCCGCGGCGGTCGTCTTCGGCCCGTACACCCCGTCGCGGACGATGGGGGTGCCGATCGGCCCCTGGGGCGGGTTGGTGATTGCCAGGAGTTGGTTGAACAACGTCTGAAAGACCTTGACGTCTGTCCCGACCATGTTCGGCGTCTGTAGCCGCAGGTTGCGGCCGCCGAAGGGCTGGAACGGCAGATTGTCCTCGAAGACCGGCATGGGTCCGCCTCCTCGCGGCGCGGCCCGTCCCCGGGGCGCCTCGGTACAGCGTATGGACGGAGGGGTAGGGCGGTGCATGTATGTATGCCTCGCCCCGGTGCGGATCCGCGGGGCGGGAACCGCGGACGGGGGCTGGGAGCGGCGGGGGCCGGAACCGCGGACGGGGGCTGGGAACGGCGGGGGCCGGAGTCGCGGACGGGGGCTGGCTGGCTAGGGCCAGACCACAGAGGAGGCGGTGGGCCGAGCCGCCGGGGGCGGTGCCCGACTGGGCGCGGGCCGGAGTGGCGGGCCGGGGACCGCGGCAGGTGGGGCCATACAGGAGGCGGTGAAGCGACGCCACCCGGCGGGGCAACGCAGATCGGGAACGGACCGGCCGTGGTCCGCACGGGGCGGGGGCCCGGCACTGCGGGTGACGGCGCCGGGGACCTTCGGCCGGGTCCCAGGGAAACGCGGTGCGTGCCGGAGGGAGCCCGGGGCGGGCGGGCCGTTCGGTACGGTCAGGCGGCCGGAGCCGCCACGAGCCACGCTCCTCAGCCCGAACCTCGGTGGACGGAGTAGAGATGGGCAGTCGGCAGCCATCGCTGCTCCCACGACGACCATACAAGATCCCGCCATTGCGGATGGGCGACCGCGGCGGGCGGAGCCACCTGGATGCGCGGCACATTCGCCGGCGTCGCCGTGGGGATCGAATCCAGGGGGTTCGACCCGACCAGGGCCATATAGCGGAAGTGCCAGGACACGCCGGCGTATGTCCCGGTGGCGATCTGTTTCCAGTTGGGGACGGCGCCGTAGGGGTAGGCGAAGTCCACCACCCGGTACCCTGGCAGCACCTGGGCGAGGTAGGCCTGCTCCTTGCCCACCTCTGCCAGTTGCGCGGCCAGGGGTAGCGCGGCAAGGTCGGCGTGGTCGTAGGTGTGGTTGCCGATCTCCGCGCCGTGACTCACCAGCCAGGCCAGTTTGGCCTGGCTGTCCCCGCCGAAGGGGTGCTTGTTGACGAAGAACGTGGCGGCGAATGACCAGTCGGGATGGGCTTGGTGAAAGCGCCACAGGATGCCGGCCACCGAGTCGCGTCCGGGTGTCCCCGGATCGGTCTTCGACCAGGTGAACTGGGAGGGATCCCCGTCGTCGAAAGTCAGCACGACAGGGTGGGTGCCCGGTGGGACAGGCAGCACGGAATGGCTGAGGTCCCGGAGATCCACCGGCCGGAACCCGCGATTGTACAGGTCCTGGAGATCCGCCTGGAACGAGGCGTAACTGCGCACCCACCGCCCGTCGGCCGCGCCCAGACGGTGGTATTCGAGGATCGGCACGGCGCCGTTCCGAGCGGTCAGGGGCGGGGGCGCCGCCGCGCCGGCCGACGAGCCGGGCGTGACCGCCGCCAGTGTCGCAGACGACGTGGAGGACGTGGAGGTGGAAGTGGAGGTGGAAGTGGATACGGACGAGGCGGAGGCAGGCGGGGCAGCCGGCGGGGACGGCGGCGGGTTGCCGCACGCCGCGAGGAGGCAGGCCGACACGAGGAGAGGGACGAGTGGGAGGCGGTGGGGGTGAGGCAGCACGGGCAACGGTGTCACCTCGCCAGACGAAACCGTTCGGACGCTCCGGCACCCGGTTCCCCGCACATACCGATCAAACCGACAGGCGCGTTCAGGCGATCGAACCCCCGGGAGGCGTGGCCCCCGCGCCCGTTCCGCTCGCAGGCGGCGGCGAGGAGGTCTGCACCCCCAAACCGATGAGCAGATCCTCGATGTCGGCATGCACCGCCAGGTAGTACTGCATCCGTCCCGCCGCCTGCGCCCCGGTGCCCCCCCCCGGCGGAGGAAGGATCGTGGCCGCGGTCGAGACGTTGTAGCCGAACATCGAGGCGAAGACCGCATCGACACCGGTCTGGCGCAGTTTGCCCTCCACCACGGCGAAGCCGAGGGTGCCGTTCCCCGAGACCCCCATCCAGACCGACGCGGGCGATTGGAAGATGGGCTGCCCGTTCTCCTGGAAGGGTGCATGGCCGCGAAAGAGGTGATAGGCGGCACCGTCCACCTGCAGGTTCCCGGCCGCGCGCAGCCGACTGGCACGGGGGTTCGGCAGGGGCAGGCATGCGCCGTTGAGCCAGTTGGCACCCGAGCGGAGTTGGTGGGCGTAGGCGTCGAGCAGGGGGTGCGCCGATGCGGAACTGCCGACGGGCCCGACGGAGACCGAACTGTCGCTGCCAGCTGCGACGTTCTGGCGCGAAGCGGCCGTCAGCCCTCCGCTCGGGCCGAACTCCGCACGCATGTCCAGCACGGAGACCTGGGCCCCTCCGACCGTGACGTGCAGCACGGAGAGATCGTCGGGTCCGCCGGCCGTGCGGACGAGCACGGCCTCCTGGCACCCCGCGGCGAGGAGCGAGCGCCGCACGGCGCGATCGACCTGTGCGCCCGGCACAAAGTGCGCGTGAACCACCAGTAGGAGGTCCAAGACCGCCGCGACCGCCAGTGGGGCCCACCAGAAGCGACGCATGCAGGTCCCTTTCCTCCGCGCGCTGCGCTTCAGCCCCGCCCGGTCGCCGGGGAACGTCGCGCGGTCGCCATGAGCGTGTGCCCGGATGGGCCCCGAAGTCAATCGCTCGAAGCCATGGCGATCACGCGGCGGCGGCACGTGACCGCGGGGCCCGCCTCCCGGCACGCGGAGCCGCTCCACACACACCTGCCAGCGCAGGTCCGCTGTCGTTCCATCGCGAACTCGGATGGACGCGCCCCGCATTCGGACCGTGGGAGGGCCTCCTGTGCGGCAGTCCACCCTCGCCGTCCGATCCGCCTTTGGCGTCGAACTCCGGAACCAATGCGCCGTCTTCGACCCGCCGCCACCCATCGGCGTCGTTCTCTTTCCCGGCGACAGCTACCGCTGCGACGCCCCGCTGCTCTACCATGCGCGACAGGTCTGCCTGCAGCGCGGCGCCGACGTCCTGAGCCTCGAATACGGGCACCAGGTGGCGCGGACAGCCCTGGCGGGCGGCACTGACCATGTGATCGAAGAGTCCGCAAGCGCCGTGACCCAGTATATCCGGAGCGGCCACCGCCGTCTGATCTTCATCAGCAAGAGCCTGGGTACGTGGGTGTCGGCCCAGGTCGCGGCACGCTGCCCCCTTCCGGTCTCCCATGTCTTCCTGACACCGGTGCCCCGGGTGGTGCCGATCATGCGCCAATCGGGCGGGCTGGTGATCGTCGGCACGGCCGACCCGGTCTTCGACCGGGCGCACATCGACGAGATCACCGACTGCAGCGGCCTGGACGTCCGGGTCGTCGCGGACGCCGACCACGGGCTGACGGTTCCAAAGGACTATCGGCGATCGGTGGAAATATTGGGCATGGTGTGCCGCGCGTGCGACGAGTTCTTGGAACGGGCCGCCGCCGGCGACTGACGCGAGGTCGGGCGCGGCGGCCAAGGGAGGGGCGAGCGGGGCCCCGGGCATCGCTATGCGAGGATCGACCGTCCGCCATCGACGACGACGAATTGTCCGCATATCATCCGGGCCTGGTCGGAACAGAGGAAGGCCACCACATCCGCAACGTCTTCGGGAACGACCGTCCGCCTGAGGGGAGTCCGCGCGGCTGCCTCCGCGAGATACCCGTCTGATCCAGGAATGGCCCTGAGCGACTTGGTGTCCGACACGCCGGCAATGATCCCGTTGACGAGAATTCCGCGGGGTGCCAATTCGCACGCCAACCCCCTCGTCAGGGCCTCGAGCGCGGCCTTGGCGACACCGACGACCCCGTAGCCGGGCAAGACCTTCTGACCACCCTCGCTCGAGATGGCGATGACGCGCCCCCAGCCCTCCATGCGCGGCACTGCGTTCTGCGCCAACCAGAGCAGGGCCTGTGCGGTGGGGGACATGGTCGCGTCCCAATGCTTGGCCTTGGCGCCCAGGACCGTGCCTGGCGTACCGAAGGCGGCGTTGCTGATCACAATGTCCACACGAGGGAACGACCCGAAGATCTCCTCGAACATGCCGCGCACCGATGCCTCGTCCCCGACGTCAGCGCGCACGGCGATCGCACTGCCGCCGAGCGAGCGGATCTCCTGCACGACCGTCTCCGCCTCAGAGCGGCTCCGCCGGTAGTTGACCACCACGGTGGCACCCTCTGCGGCAAGCCTGTGCGCGATCGCCCGTCCGAATCCGCGCGAGGCCCCCGTGATCAGGGCGACTTTGCCAGCGATGTCTGGATACAACGACCCACCCCCAACGCACGCACCTGAAGATATATCGGGTGCAGCGCAACCGCCAGCGCATCCGACGGCGCGTCGGTGTGTCCCACTCGACGGATGGGCGGGTAACAAGCGGGGACGGCGGACTCAGCCGCATATCGGCGTAGATGCCTGCATCCACACCAAAAGGCGACTCGTCTATCGCACCGTGACTTCAAGGCGCTTGATCCGAATGCGCCGCCTCCTTAGCACCCGTCTTCCAGTCCAAGTCACCCGCCGCGACGAGGGGATTGGAAGAACCTGTAGAACTAGTTGCGACTCGCGCCGATGAAGAATTCGACCAGACGGGAGCAGCGGGATGTCTGCCAAAGACCAACTACTAGCCGTGGCGACTTGGCTACGCGGGCGCTATGAGGTGGCACCCACCATGGAACTGCCACTTCTGGCATCGGTCATCGCCTACCTCGAAACGCTGGCGGCACACGAGGAGGAGATCCAGCCAGAGGCGGACGGGGACAGCCAACCGGTGGTCCCCGCCCTGCCCCCACCATCGGACCAGCAGGCGCCGGTGTTGGCAGAGAGTGCATCTCCGGTCGCGGCGACGGACGCCGCGCGCCCCCGGATCGGTACATTTTGGGAAACGCCCTGGGGCGGTCTGGTCACGCCTGAGGGTGGGAGTGCAATTCGCATTCCATATTCGGTCGTTGCAGCTGCCGGTATGCGGCACGGCGACCAGGTATCCATGACGCCGTTGGACGACGGATCCGACCACTACTTTTACACGCGCACAGGCTCCAAAGCGAACGTCGCGCCCAGTACGGTACGGGAAATCGTGGGCGTGTTGCGCCAGGGTGGCAACGGCTGGCAAGCGGATATCGATGGGCACCCGGTGGTCGTCCGGGCGGCAGTTCCGTATCTCCCCGAGCTTGCCGACGGCCACATCGTCAGCCTGAGATATGACCCGGAGGAACTGCAGAGACCGACCGGTTGTGGGTGGGTCGTGCGGGTACATGATAATGCCTCCCGTACTGACTCCCCCGCCATCGCCGTACGCCGGCGCGTCAGCGGGCAACGCCGCACTGTTGCCGCGGCGACGCCCGCGGCGCCATCCGACGACGCCCCGGATGAACCGATTGCAACGCCCGTGACCCTGACCCCCCAGTTGCCGAGGCTCCTGGTCATCGGGGGACATGCCCAAAACCACCTGCATTACCGCCAAGCGCTGCAAGTCGTGGCAGCGGTCGATTGGTGCCCGGGCACCCGCCTCACCCGGTCCTTACGCGGCAGACTGGAGGCTGCTCCCGCTGTGGTATTGGTCACCCAGCACATGAGCCACAACGTCTCCACATACGTCATGCGGGTCCTGCGGTCAACCAACCGCCCTTACATCTTCGCCCGTTCCGGCAATCACACGGGGTTGGCACGGCAAGTCATCGAGGAATTACTGCCGCAACTGAACCCGGATGTTGAGGAGCAGCCTGGGTAGTCCGGCAGTGGAGCCGTGGGACGAGACTCCGCCATGGAGTCGTACACCAGGTTGGTCGAGCAGTATCGACCCGGCGTTTCACCCCATCCGGGCGCCGCTGAGGCGTTGGCGGAAGCGACGGGGTTGGGACTTGCCTGCGCGTTGGTGTCCGGTTCGAGCCGCCGCTGGAACGGACCCCTGCTCCGAATGTTCGATCTCGAACGGTTTCTTTACAGTCCCCCATGCCCCTGCGGGGCGCCACGGAGCATGAAAACGCCGGCGCGGGGCGACGTTGCAACCGGGCGCGGGGGCCTGCTGAGGTCGCCGAAACAATGGTGCGGCACGATGTGCTGAGCCCGCTTGACAACAGTCTGACCCGCAACCCCGTCAGCACCACGGAATGTCGCCTCCCCTCGCCAGGGAGAGCACGTGTGGGAGAGTTTGCGACGGCCGGGGTTGCCTGGTCCCTGCGCACTCCAACTCCCGCATACCACATCGGGCAGATCGTGCTCCTGAGGAAGCTCCAGGGCGCGTGGTCCTGACCGCACCCTTGGCGTCTGTGCAGCACCCCGGGGTCTTACGGTCCTGGGCGGCGGAAGCCGAGCGCCAACGCCGTCTTCTGCATGGGGACGTTGTCCGCACGGGTGTTGCAGGTCGCCAACCGACCTGCCCCCAGGATGCGCGCGGTGACGAGGCTGCAGACCTCCACCGCCAGCCCGCGTCGGCGCCACTCGGGCAACACGTAGACGGCGGCGAGTTCCCACGCTTCATCGCTGTACCGCCACAGAGCGGCGCGGGCAACGAGATCCCCGTCGTCGAAGATGCCGACGTACTCATACCCCTGCCGCCAAAAGCCACGCCATTCGTCCCGGCTCAGGTCTATGAAGTGTGCCCACATGCCGCGAGCCGCAGCGTAATCCCCGTCCGCGTCCAGCCATCGGGCTCTTCGGCTGGGAACCGGTCGGAACGTGTCTTGACCGCAGACGAGGCGGATATACTCCTCACTCGCCTGGTCATCCGGTGCCGGTGGGGTCGCCATACCGATCCCTCCCCGCAACGTCCCTTGGCGCCGAAGCCCCGCCCGTCCGTCAAGCGGAGGGCAGCGCCTTCCGCCACTGAGGGTCTTCGACGAGTCGACGGTACGTGGCGAACGACCCACTGCCGGCGACGGGGCGGCTCGCGGGGGCGCGTTCCAGAACGGTCGCCACGTAGTCCGCGGCATCCGCCAGCGAGGTGAGCAGGACGAACTCCGGCAGCCACCGTTGCTCGATCCGCGTCAGGGGACGTGCGCCTGTATACGCCTGAAGCAGCCGTAGCGCTCGACTCGGCATCACCCCGCCACCGGGGCGGTTGGGACCCCACAGCCGGAGGAGGCGCGCCGCATCGGTGATCAGGTAGTCTTCGTACGCCTCGTCGAAATCCAGGAGCGCGACCAACCGGCGTGCGTCGTCAAAGAGCACGTTGTCCCAGTGGGCGTCGTGATGGACCGCGCCACGGGGAAGGTCCGCCCACTGTTCCGAGTTGCGCCGAACCCATTCCAACGTCCGTTCAACCGCTTCGACCAGGGCAGGCAGATCCGGGTCGCCGGACGACGTGATGCGCGCCACCCGCAGAAGTCGGTGGAGTCGCCAGAGATCTGTGCGGGAACGCGCATGGGCAACCTTCAACCCAACGGTCAGGTTGCCCAGCGAGCCCAAAGCGCGCCCCACCTCTGCCCCCGCCCACAGGGCGTACGGGCGGGGGCGCTTTCCGAGCACGAAGCGGAACAAGGCGGCGGGCAGCCCGCCCAGCCATCCGAACTGCGTCCCGTCCTGCCGGCGCAGGACGGTGGCGGTGGGAAAGCCTCCACCGACCAGATGGTCGATCAGTTGCAGTTCCCACGGGACTTCAGACGCTGCAGTGGTGCGGTAGAAACGCAGGACCAGGTCGTACCCCTGTGCGGTGACGCGGAGATTGGTGTTTTCCTCGCCGCCCCTGAGCGCGCGGACCCGCACTCCCGCGAGTGTCACGCCGTACGTCGCGAGAAAGCCGGGGATTTCCGCCGCCAGCGCTGCCAGCACCGGGTCGGCTGGCGGTGCTCCCACCCGGCTCACGGACTGGTCCAGAGGGTCCGGTGTGGTATGCATGGTCATGATCACCGATTCTCACTCGGGGGGAGTTTCCCTGGGCGCGAGTCGAGGTATCGCGCACCCAGGAACATCGCGGCGCGCCCGTGTTCACTTGATCAAAGGTGGTGGCGCACCGGTGGTGACAGGCGGGGATACCTTCCCCGACGCGCCGACATTGAAGCGGGTCATCATTGGGTGCCCGGAACCGTTGAGCATGTACGTTTGAATCAAGAGCCCTCCCCAGCCGGTTCCGTGCGCGACAACCTCGGTCGTGCACGTCGCGCGGATGACCAGCTGGTTGGAAAAGGGACCATTCTCGTGGATATCACATTCCGCCTCGCCTTCATGGCGGAGGAACATTCCCGCCCCGAACAGCCGCGGGTACTGGTGGACGACATCTGACAGCGCGGCGGCGGCTGTCAAGGCGGCGAAGTGCCTTGGTCCACAGCCGGACACGGTGACCGCCGTCCCCAGAAGCAGCGCGACAACTCCTCGCACGCGCGTCCCCCCTGAGGCATACGTGCCGCTCTCTCCTGCGATCATCCGGGGCTTCCTGACAGTTGCGAGGGTGTCAGATGCATGGTCTGAGCGAAGAGAGACCAAAATGCCGGTCCGGTGCTCGATGCGGGCGCCGCCCATAGCTTCCTTCTGCCGGGCAGTTGAACTCCTTCACATCCCGCCGGGTCCGCATCGGCGGTCAGAACTCTCCGCCCGCGACTGAGAAAGACGAGACGGTACCGAACGCCAAAGTACGCGGGACAGTACATGGTTGTCTGGGGATAGGGAGGCATCGCCAGCAGCAGTACGTACAACCGCCCCACGACGTCCCGGTTGCGAACGACCACACGCCCCAATGTCGGCACCCGTTGATGGAGGGGGTTGGAGCGCGTGACCTGCAGCACATCGGGCTGCGGCTGGGCGGCGTTCGACGTCGGAACCCCAACCGGAGCATTGCGCCCTCCGCACCCCGCGTGTAGCGTCTCGCGCTATTTTGCGCCGTTGGTCCCACATTGGGCGGCGGGCAGATGTGCCCTTGCCGCCGAGCCTCTGCGGGCACGCGGATGGGCGGCAAGGCGGCTCAGGAGCCGCCCAGGCATGACCAGCCTGGCATACCCGCCACTCGGCAGCAAGTGATGGATTCGGAGCATGTCGGCCAGGCATTTCGGTCCATGCCGGCCACCGATTTCGGAGCATGCCGGCCGGGTATTTCGGTCGGATGCCGGCCACTTTTGGGGCCAGTCCGAAATGGGAGGCCGACATGCCGAGATGATGTCGGTTCTTCGGGGTGACGAAAGTTAGGGGGCAGGACAATCCAAAAGCGCGTCCGACTTGGCTGTGTCCTACGGAAGGGGGCAGGCGGTCGGATTGGCGCAGGAGGGGTTGTCCATGCGAAAGGCCCGCGAGGTCCTGCGGCTCCGGTTCGGATCCAATCTCAGTGCGCGGCAGGTGGCGCACAGTTGCGGGGTCGCCCGCAGCACGGTGGGCGAGTACGAGCGCCGCGCGAAAGCGGCGGGGCTCGGGTGGCCCCTGCCGGAGGAGATGGATGACGCGGCCCTGGAGCGAGCGCTGTCCGGGCCCGCCCGGACGGCGGCGGTCACAGGGCGTGGCATGCCGGACGCCGAGTACCTGAAGCGCGAGTTGAGCAGGAAGCATGTCACACTTGCATTGCTCTGGACTGAATACCGGCAGAGCAATAGCGGCGGGTACGGATACACGCAATTTTGCGAGCACGCGCGGCGGGCGCTACGGCGGCTGGGTCTGGTCATGCGCCAGGAGCACCGGGCCGGCGAGAAGATGTTCGTGGACTGGGCCGGGGACAAGATCCAGATCATCAACGCGGACACGGGCGAGGTGGCGCACGCCAGCCTCTTCGTGGCGGTGCTGGGATGCAGCAGTTACACCTTCGCCGAGGCGATGGCCGACGAGACGTCGCCGAACTGGATCCGAGCCCACGTGCACGCCTATGAGTTCTTCGCCGGCGTGGCGGAGATCACTGTTCCGGACAACACCAGGACAGCGGTGCGGCGGCCCGACCGCTACGAGCCGGACCTTAATCCACTGTACCAGGATTTATGCCGACTCCGAGATTATCCCGATGGGACCCGTAGGGGGCCCCGAAAGGCTTGACCTGGCGGGCCCCGGGAGCCACGCGCCCCCGTAGCGTGCGGCATAATCACAGATTCTCCAGAAAGGCGAGGATCGCGTCAGGCGGCCGGTAGCGTCCCGGTCGGACCGATGCCGGTGTAGTGCGGGCCAGGGCCCTTTCTTTGATAGTCAAGTCGGCGTGCAGGTACGCCTGAGTCGATCGGCTGTCTGCATGGCCCAGCCACAACGCGATCACCGAGGTGTCGACGCCGGCCTGCACCAACTGCATGGCGCTGGTGTGCCGGAGAACATGTGGGGTCAGGTGCTTCTCGCTGAGTGAAGGTGCCCGCCCGACGGCAGCCCGGGCGTGAGCGGCAATGCGGCGTTCAACGGCGTCGGGGCTGAGGCATCGGCCTGTCCGAGTGGGAAAGAGCGGGTCATCCGGGCTTCCGTGGCGTTCGCGGAGCCATGTGCGCAGGGCTGCGACCGTGGCCTTAGTCAGAGGGACACAGCGCTCCTTTCGGCCCTTGCCCTCGCACCGCACGTTGGCTCCGGTACCAAGGGTGATGTCGCCGCAGTTGAGCCCGATGATCTCGGATAGCCGCAGACCGGTCTGGATGCTGAGTAGCATCAACACACGGTCACGACGGCCTTCCCAACGAGTCGTGTCCGGTGCGGCCAGGAGTGCATCGATCTCGGCCGGGGTGAGAAAGGAAACGATCTTCTTGTCGTAGCGCTTTGGCGGAATGGCGAGGACCCTTTGCATCAGGTCGGCGTGTTCAGGATGGCGCAAGGACGCGTACCGGAACAAGGAACGGATGGCTGCGAGGCGTGCGTTTCGGGTCCGCGGCCCGTTGTTGCGATACATTTCTAAATGGTCGAGGAAGGCCGCCACCGTGACAACATCGAGGTCTTGCCACTCTACGGCTGACGGCATTTTCCCTGTTTGCATCTGCACGAACTGAAGGAGCAACCGTATTGCGTCGCGGTACGCGGCGATCGTCCGCGGGCTGACATTACGTTGGCGGACGAGCCGATCGGTGAAAAACGCCTGCAGGGTGGGTGCGACCGCGCTCACGCCCCCCCCTCCTCAATAGCTTCAAGACGTCCAACAGCCTGCCCTAACAACTCCGGGGCGGCCGAAAGGTACCAGTAGGTGGCATGCGGATCGCAGTGGCCGAGATACGTGGACAACCGCGGCAGGTACCCTTGTACGTCCTTGCCCTCGCGATACCAGTTAACCAGGGTGCGCACCGCAAACGAGTGCCGCAGATCATGGATGTGCGGAACCATCGGAGGCGTCGCGCTGATGCCAGCGGACGCGACAAGATGACAGAAGGTGGAGCGCACGTCGCAGTAGAGCAGCGGAGTGGCGCGGGCGGAACGGAAGAAACTCGCCGTTTTGGGACAGGGCTGAATTTCGCCCCGCCTTTTTGCATAAGCGGCCAACACCGCCACGGTGCTGGGGTCCAACAGCACTTCACGCGACTTCCCGAACTTGGACATCCGCACTACCAGCACGCCCTCTGCCAGGTTGAAGTCCTCTGCGTCCAAGCGAATGGCCTCGCCCACCCGCATTCCCGTGGTGCCCAACAGACCAATGAGCGTCTCGTAGGTGGCGGCCCGGAAGGCTGGCCGGAGTTTGCGCGCTTCCGCCATCAGGGCGGCAATATGGTCAAGCGAGTAGATGAACGGGATCCGGCGCCGCCGCGGGTACGGCAGCAGGCCGGGCGGAGGGATCTGGGTACGGGGATCGATGACTGCCAGGTATCGAGCAAAGCCGCAGATCACAGCCATCCTCTGGGCTCGGGAGGCCGGTGCAGGATCGCGGGGGGAAGATTGGGCCCAAGTCAGTGCTGCCTCGACGGTAACGGTTTCCGCCCCGATGGCCTCGAGATACGCGATAAACCGAGGCAGAATCCTGGCCGCGTGGTTCATCTTGTGGCCGAGTGCACGGCGCAGTTGCAAATACTCATCGGCGATCTGGTTCAGGGTACTCATCGCCCAGCCCCCGGCCACGGTTGTACTACGCTGGCGAGAGCACCACGATCAACCTTGGCGTAGATAGCCGTTGTCGCGAAGTCTCGATGTCGCAGGACTTGGCCGATCTCGGGCAAGGTCAAACCTTGCCGTAGCATCTCACTGGCCAGAGCGTGGCGCAGGCGGTGGGCCCCAACCAGGGGTATGCCCGCCCGTCTGCAGGCAGACCGCACCACCTGGCTAACCACCGAGACTTCAATGCCGCGCAAGGGGGCGCGGTGCGTGATGAACAAGGACCGGGAATCGGTTCGGGGGCGGCCATTCCGCAGGTAGGCTGCAAGCCCCTCGCCGACATCGACCGGTAAGGGAAGCCGATCATATCGGCGGCCTTTGCCCCGGATGATGGCCTCGCCGACGCGCCAGTCAATATCGCCGAGTTCCAGGCGGGTGACCTCAATGGTGCGCAGGCCCAGACGAGCCAACAGCAAGAGGATGGCGAAGTCCCGACGGCCCTTCACCTGACTACGATCACAGTGGTCCAGCATGGCCGTGACCTGCGTCGGCGTCAGTGTTGCCGGCAATTGCGCATCCCGCCAACTGGCCACGGGCGGCATGGCCGCCGCCAGTGGTGTCGCGATCAGCCCCTCTATGTGAAGGAACCGGAGGAACGGCCGCAGCCAGTCGGCGTAGTTCTTTGCGGCCCTCGCCGTAAGGCGGGATACCTCCGCGCGAAGGAATGCGGAGACGTCGACACCCGTCAGACGGCGGAGGTCGGCTGCACTCACCTCAGCCGGCATGCGCTCGTTGAGAAACCTACGAGCCACCGACTCGTAATGCCGGACGGTTCGGGGCGCCAGTCCTCGTTGTTCGATCATGTACCGGCGATACCGCCCCAGCAGATCGTCCATTGGTGTCGGGGTGACTTCGGTCACCGGCGGTAGCAGATTCTGGAACCTAAAGTATCCCAGCAGGGGGCGCAGCACCCGGCCCGTCATCAACCGCCTTCCGGTTCTGACCCGTTGAACAGTCAGGAACTGCTCCACTCGATCCGGGGTGAGGTGCGCCACCCCGACCCCTTCGATGAATAACCATCGGCTCAGGTGCGCCATGACCCATACCTGATACTCCGTGGAAGCGGGCGTGTACCCCAGTCTCGCCAGTTCCAACCGGTATCCGGCTTCGTACGGCGCAAGAGGGCCTGGGACCTGACTCCTCCAAACGTTTGTCATGGGCTTCCTCCCCGCACGGAGCGTTGCGCCCCGCCACGAGGAGGCTTCACTACAGCGGGCGGAATTATGCCGCTCGCCGTGGTCTGTCCAGACCTTCAAAGAGTTCTGGGAGGCGCTTCCTTCTCTACCCATCGGGATAATCTCGGAGTCGGCATAAATCCTGGTACAGTGGATTAAGGTCCGGCTCGTAGCGGTCGGGCCGCTGTAGCGGCCGGGTAGGCCGGTGGAGTTTCACCACCAGCCTCCCACAGAATCCGGACGTGAGCCTCTCAGCTCATCCGGCTCGTGCGAACCCTTGAGTGAGCGCGTTGCCACGTCCACTCGACGCCGAGACGCAATGGCTCCTCCCTTGCGGTTGGCCAGAGGCCTCTTCGAGTTCGCCCGTCCCCTTCG
>Ga0080006_1091379_pt1 | contig 61939 bp, 55 predicted proteins | sample RS3BMetagenome_FD_69209 | JGI IMG/M metagenome (GOLD analysis project Ga0080006, IMG submission 69209) | Ferric oxide microbial mat and aquatic microbial communities from Rainbow Spring, Yellowstone National Park, USA - RS3B (SPADES... ...
CGGAAATTCATGGATGTTCGTGTTGCCCATGGGGATGCACTGTGGGCGGAGTATACCAAGCCCCGGTGGGCTCGTTTGCGAATGAATTTGTATTGTGGAAAACAGCGGGCGGTTGCGAATTTTTTCAATCGGTTGAACGCCTTGAAGGAGAATGAAAGTCAAAGGCTGGTAGTGGCATACTGAGCAGGGCGATGGAAGACCCGAAAAGGGTGTACGCCAGCTCCAATGACAAGAGCGTACAAGGAGTGCACGACGTTTCGTTACAATGCCTGTCGATGAGTTTCGAACATCGTATACACACCATGAACTGGGATGTACACTTCAGAAGGTCGAGATGGAAAAGTGCTAGCGGAGCCCTGAACATATAGCAAAGTGCGGACCGCTGACGGAGGAGCAAATAGAAAGGAGAGCGAAAGTTCGTGGACTACTTGCATTAATAAGAACAACCATTGACGGCAAGCAACGTATGGAGTTTGTGGACCGTGACTTTGACGCCGCTATCAATATAAGGAAATATACCGTGCTGGAGACGAGACCTCCAGAGCCGACAAGAGAGAACTTTATTGGACAACCTCTCAAAGTGGTACTATACGAGAAGAAGTTGGAAGCAGTAGTGGGTGGCCGGTCCAAAAAGACTGCGAGGCGCCTGCACATCAGTTGGCGTCTTCTTGTCTAGGGCGCCGGTCCCCGTTACTGTACACCGGTGGCGACGTTCGACTTTAGAACAGCGTTGATGGCGCCGCTCTGAAAATTCGCGTACCTCCGCGAGGATGCCGCCACCAAACGACTCGCAGCGGTACTTCGAAGAGGGGCCCGTTCTTGCGCACCGCACGGACTGGAAACCCATCGCTGAGCGCTCAACTGCACAGCGCCCTGAGCCAGCACTGCAGGCAACCACAGAAGCGCCGAGCTGGTGGCGACAGGTGACGCGGCGTGGCGCTCGTGTCTTCCTCTTTTACGCGCTTCTTTATCCGTTGCTGGTGCTTTGTGTGGTAGGCGGTATTGTTGGTGGGTTCATCGGCGGTTTTTGGCTTGACTGGCACGCCATTCGACTGGCCGGCAACGCCTGGCTGGCGCTTGTCTCTATTCCGTATGCGACCGGTTTCCTTGCGCTCCTGTGGTTGATGCGAGCGGAGAGCTTCCGTGGGGCTTCCGCGGGCGCACTGAGCTTCGCATCGAACGCGCTTGGGAATGCAGCTAGTCGCTGCACTGCTCGCCTTTTGTTGTCATTGTCAATATCTGGGTCACTGGCGCTCCCCGCGTTTCTCTTCCTGAGCCGGCGGGTGCCGGCAGACGCAGCCCTGATCTGCACCGCAGGCACCGCTGTGATTTGTGCTTCGCTGGCGCTGTGGGCGTTCGTTTTGGAGAGTGACTGGCTGGAGCCGCGAACCTGGCTCGAGCCCACAGCCCCATCGAACGTGTGGATACGACCCTCGTACTGGCCTCGACGTGAACATTATATCGACCTGGAAGCAGCGCCTACACGGACTGGCGGATAGCTATTGAGGCTCTGAGCGCCTCCAAGATGCCTTCATTGTTGCGAAGCAGTGGCGCGTACTCGATTCCCGCGCTTCATCGCAGACAGGGCGGCGATGAAGTGTTCGCGCTGCCTACTCTCCAGACGGCCACTGCGACATTCAGGGTGCCTCGGACGTCGGGCAATGCACCACTAGCGGGACACCGACGCAGCGCCTCTACTCGGGAGCTGCTCGCCTCACGTCGATGCATCCCGCACGCAAAACAGTACCGAGTGACAAGTTCGTGTCTCCGTGGCATCCAGGGTACCGCGTGCTTCCGGCACCCGCTGCTGTATTGCGGGATCTGTTCACATCACATTCATCACAGACTGGTTGCCGACGCAGTGCAGGCAGTGGTCGAGCAGCATCAGACCTTGTATTTTCCCAGAAACTCGATCGTGAATGGATGTTTACAATGCAGCTCAAAGTCTGATGCTCGGTTGTCTTCGAGTGAGCACATCCTCAACGAATGTGTTTCGCAAGAAGAAACCAGGAGCGAGCAAAGCCATCTCGCATGCCCGGAAGCACGGCATCGCTGCAGACACCACGAGCGCATCTGGGCTCTTCATCGGTGGCGCCCGATCACGCTCGTGCTGCTCTGTCGCGGAGAGTCTTGACCTGACAACCACGACACACCATCTGTCATGAATCCATTTCCCTTATTCACAGGCATTGGACTCATGTCGGATTCTGGATAGCCTCCGCGAGCGGGTGGTATCGCGCTGTTGCGGGTGAAACCATCCAAGCGCATACCGCTTGTGTCCAAGCGTTCAAAGCGCGTGCTGTGTGTATCGCTCCGCACGAACTCTGAGGCTCGCGGTTTGGTCGTTCGTGATGGACACGACACAAGTCCAGCGCACTGGACTCTTGTCCAGTCCACGCCGTCCAACGTGCAGCTGATGTCTACGCGCATACGCACGGCACAGAGCGCGGACCCGAAAGCAAGACTCAATCGAATAGGTATCCGCATTGCATCACTTTTTACTACCAGGGTTAGCGTTCAGCGCGCGGACCAAGTCCTCGTCTCTCTCACTAGAGTCGAGCTGCAGTTGCAAGATACCCGCATCCAGGAATACCTTGTTGGAGCTCTTCGCTATTTTCTGCGCGATGTCTCTGGCGGCCTCTATCCGGCGGAGCTCAATAAAGCCCGGATTGCTTTTCATGGCATCGCCGATGAGCTTGGCACTGCGCGCTTCGCCCTGCGCCCGGATGATTGTGGCCTTCTTATCCTGCATGGCTTTTTCAACGAGAAAGCGACCGCGTTCCGCTTCTTGCTGCGCAACCTGCTTTGCCTCAACAGCTGCCGTGTATTCCTTGCCAAACGCTAGATGTGTGATGGATATATCGTCGAGCAGGATGTTAAAGTCCTTGGCACGCTCGATCAGGTTCCGCTGAATCAAACGCGACACCTGTTCTCTCTGCGTGATCAGCTGCGACGCATTAAACTGTGCAACAACTGCTTTTGTCACCTCATTCACGATTGAAGGCAGCACACGCTCGTCATAGTCCAGACCGAGCGTCTGGTAGATGACTGGTAGTTGTCGCGGGTCGGGTCTAGAGAGCACGCGTATCGTGATCTGAACCATCTGCAAGTCCCGGGAACCAGTTAACGTTGAAATAGAGCGTGGTTTCGCCCTAACATCATAGATGATCGGCACATCGATCCAGGGAATCCGAATGTGGGTGCCCTCGGGCACCACTGTGGGTTTCACCCCCACGAGGCGATTAAAAATGACAGCCCGGTGTCCTCCTTCGACTGCGTTCGACGTAGAATGTCTACATGGTTAGTTTGTGTTCATGATCCCAGGATTCTGACGTATCCCCAGTTCGCCTATGCTTACCATTATAGAGCGCGTACTTGTAGAAGGCCGCTGCACCCACCAGCGCCGTAACCCCGAGGCCAACCAGGCGCGTGTTCACAGCGCCACCGCCGCCACCACTTCCGAATCCACCAGACGATAACGGGAACCGCATATCCTACCGGCCGATCCCAAATCGTTCGCACACGCACACACACACAAAATAGAGTCTCCCAAGGTATCCTAGCAAACACGCAAAAAGTACACGATCGTGCGCGCTCTTCAGTAACAAAACGCTCCAGTCAATAGGGGAGGCAGCGCAGCGCCCTGCGCCATCCGCCGTCAGCCGTCGACGCGATGCGCGCAGCATTGCTGCACTGCCCGGAAAGCGCGGCTTCGTATAGCTGGTGCTCTTCCGGAGACTGGGACGCAGAGCGGCACCTACATCGCAGTCGTATAACAGAAGCAACATCAGCAGAAGCACACGAGGGGAGTACGTTTGATTCGGTATAGCTGGAGGCAGCGTTCAACGACGGTTGCGTACGAGCGACCTGCGTTACGCTAGGGCGCTTTTTCTCGCGTGAACGACCGGAAGCGGTTGGTACCAGGAGTGCCAGCACCGAAGCCTCTTGTGGTGTGACTGCTACCCAGAAAGCGTCCCGCTGGTGGCGGGCTCGGTTCAGCGAGCGCGTGAGTTCGCTTCTTCGTGCGTACGACGACAGGCACGTAGAGACGCCAGCGTAACGGGTGTAGTGCGCGCCTCCGCCGGGTAACGCTCTTTACCATAAGGTCGCTGCTTCCAGAAAAGTGTGGTAACATTCGACAGGCGGTTTCACGAACGTGTCATAGTGACAACTGGAACAGCGTACCACCGGTAAGCATGGGTGGTACACCGCGCTACCCGTACCCACGCGACGTCTGGTCGCCAGCTGGCGGCTGGTGGCCGCATCCTCGCGCTTGGCGTAGGAACACTGCAGTGGCAGCGTTCGGCCTCGTTCTTGTTCTGACGCCGATCTTCATCTACTCTGAGCGGATCTCCGAACGGCCTGAGGACGCCGCACGCCAGATCCCTTGGCGGCCGTGGGTCAAGGTGCGGGCAAACTCCATGACGTCAGAAACTGAACCCGGGCAGCACTGAGGGCCTTGCTGCAGCATGCGGCGGTGCGTCGAGAGCATCAGCGCTTGTGGATGGAGCTTGTGCTTCCAAGTCGATCAAGGAGCGGTCACGCGAGCGACGATATAAACCAGAGATTCCGACGCGGTGAGATTCTTCTCTGAACGGAACGGACAGGAAAGAATGGCATTTAAGGGTTCTATGCGGAGCGACGCGGACATCTGACCTGTGTTGCATGCGCGGCGCTCCGTGTATCTGTTTCCATATGAGTGCTGTTATGCGCTGTGGCGAGCAGTGCGAGCGGCAGCGTCTGGTACCAGTATCGCCGCTAACAACCAGCACACTACACTGCACACGCAGTGCAGCCGACAAGCTCCAGGACGGCAGGTACCAGCGATACACTTGGAGCAACGGGCAGGTTGCGCCTGTCCGATCGTATCCGTTGAGATGGATGCGCATGCTTGTTCCCGCTATCGAAAATGCAACGGTTGTGTGTCACTTTCGTGAACCGAGTTCGTCTGCGCCAGTCTTTATCGCGTATCTTGTTGCGCCCGAGAAAGATACCGTAAAAACACGAGAAACACACCAAGGGTCCCGCATCACCATAAACGTTGAAGCTCGCGAAAACGTGCTGCCCTGGTATCCCAAACCGCGCAAACGTCAGCCAGCGCCGTCCGCTCCCGCGACCGTAGAATGCATCGCTGGCGAACGTACAACTCACCTCAGGCCCTTTTATCACTCAGAGAACAACATGACGAAGTATGACTGTGCTAGTGTCCCGAAAGATGCACCGCTGGCGACCATAAACCGCACCTCAGGCCCTTTTATCACTCAGAGAACAACATGACGAAGAATGACTGCGGTGGTGTCCCACCAGATGCACCGCTGGCGAACGTACAACTCACCTCAGATCCTTCCACCGCACTATAGACAACAACACCCTAGACGTCAAAGCTGCCGTCAGCGACTGCAGCCGCAGGATGAGCGCGTGAACGTCCCAGCTCCTCCAACGTCATAGCCTGGCAACGAGTGCCTGGGTCTCGCGGTGCACCCGGGCGATGCGCAGGGCGCGGGCGCGATCACGTCAGTCGTCTTCTGCCGAGGGACGCGCTTTGCTCCCAAAGAGCAATCATCATCGGAGAACGTGAAGGAATGTTTCTTTCGGGTATAGGTCTTGACGGGATAGGTGTGCACGCACGAGCAACGAATGCCGGCATAAAAAACGTGCGACCAGGGTGCAGGAGACGTGCGGCAGGGGCTTTTCGCTCGGGCAGCGTCTCGACATCCATGACGTTGACACGGAGGCGCCTCCTGCAACTGGGTCTCGGACAGGCGCTCGTTTGGACACTGAGCGGACTCGCGTGGGACAAAGCCAGAGCAGCGAATGAGAAAGATGTCCCAGAACTACCGTTTCCAGTGCAGGTCTTAGAAAAAGGTACCGGGCCTCAGCCGCAGACGGGCGACCTCGTGGGGATCCGCTTCCGAGCGGCCTATAATGGACGGGTATTCGACGACATCATGGACTCGTCGGAGCCATTCTACATGCGTGTTGGTTCCGGTAACCTTGTGAAAGGCGTCGAGGAGGCAGTGAAACGTATGCACGTCGGGGACTTGTGGCGCTTGGAGTTGCCGCCCGCGTACGCCTTTGGGAGCAAGGGCCGCAAGCCGTCCCCCGGGAAACCCGCGATCCCGCCGAACGCGACGGTCGTATATGAAGTGCGCCTCGATGAAGTACCAGGACGCGAGCAGGAGTTGCTTGAAGTCACTGGCGGCGAGCTCCGCGAAAACGACTAGGTGTAGGCGTGTTGTCCGCGCACAGTGCTCAGAGAGGCGGCATCGCCACACCGACGAGACCCAGGAGGCAGCGCGGTTTGCAGCACCAGAGTCGCCGCGATGCCGCTACACACAGCGGCTCTGGGATCGAGCATGACGGACTAGCGGGGTTGGTCACAGTCCCAGACGTCGAGAAGCACATGGACGTACTTGCGGTGGCGTTCTTGCGACGAGCGCCCGACGCATGTCGTTCTCGGGCAGCGTGATGCTCGACGCGGTCTATACTGAAGGACAGCGGGTTCAATTTGGGCATGTAGTCACGGCGAATGGAAAGGTCGATGTCAGCGAAGGTGCGCACAGGGTGTGCGTCAGGGCAACCTGGGGGCAGCTCGCTGGGCACCCTGTGCCTCGCGACCGCAAAACCCCGCGTGGACGCACAGGCTACCCAAGCGCAGCGTGCGGGCGGTCGATATAGACAGTGCAACAGCGTACGGCGGCGATGCAGTCGTCCACGAGCACCGTTGCGGCTTGTTGCCCATCGTGGAAAGCAGTTGTCGCGAGGTGTTCTGCATGCGGGCGCGCTGATCGATAGGTGCGCCTCGCGGGCAATGTGCAGCGGTGATGCCTCTTACGCAAGTGAAGCGATGTGTATTCCATACCTTGGCGTCATCTGTCGATAAACCAAGCGGGTCACGGTCAAGGATACATAGCATTTATCGATGAAGCGGGCGTACTTGGCACCACCGAGAGTTCACGTATTTCCCGTCGACATGCTGACTGGAGCGGGGCCCATTCGTTACGAGACGCAAATCACAGAGAACCGAGCCGCGCTCGGCGCAGTCACGCTGTCTGCAGTGCGATACGCTCTTTAGGTTGCAGCACGTTCGACGACGCATTACAATGGCATCCGCGTACCGCCCTGGTATCGCGCGTATGCAACGCAGAACACTGGTTGCGTTCCAGGGGCCAGGGTTGTCGGCTGATTCTAGGGTTTTGGCGGCAGCGACGGCGGCCGAGTGAGAAGCAGTCTTCTATTCGCGCTTGTCGTTGGTATGGGCATTGCCGGGAACACCGCGTGGCGGGTCGCTGTGGATTTCACGCAGCCTACGCCAGCTCGGTGCGTGCACTCCACCGGATACTCAGGTCTGCTGTGCATCGCAACGCAGCTGACGCACCAGTTCTTCGAGCTGGCGCGTTGCTCTCGTAAAGTGCGCTCCTTTCCAGTACAGTTGGTGACATCGCGCACATTCGTAAAAGATATGAAAAGAATTCACAGTTCGCTGTGGCAACAACGTCTGCACCTCTTCGCGAGAGCGCTGCTCGAAGCGAGCACAGTTGCACTGTATACATCGAGCGAGAAAATTCTCCGGGGCTGGCGATAAGCGAAATTTTCCCAGCACCTCACGAGCCTGAGATTCCGTCTTTGTCGATGAGACGTAATAACATGGCACGCCGTACCGAGTTGCTCGTGCGAGCACGTCTGCATCGCGGGTGAGGATCACCCTCGGCTTGCTTGCCGAAGGAGATCGAACGTCTTCCTCCCGGGTCCAGACAAGTTCGAAGAGAAGCGCTAGATCTTTTCCGCACGTATGCAGCACATCCAAGCCCAGGGCACGCAGGCGTCTGACCAGGCCACCCATGGTACTATCCACAACAAAATACCCCCGGCAACGATCATCAAAGTATGTTTCCGTCCAGGTCGCCGATGCGCGTAGTCGTCTCTTGTCGGTGAGCAGCGCGGCCGTGTCCGACACCACCGCACGCACATTCGACTCTGGATGTGACGTTGTCGTTGTCGTTGTCGCTGTCGTCGTTAACCAGACCGCCTGACGATGCCATTGCAGATCCGAGGCCCGCAGCGCGACCACGCTCTCCGGCGAGCCGCCAGACAAGAACATGAGATCATCGGCAGCATCCTTGCCACCGTCAGCGACCTCGCCACGACGCAGTGCAGCATCCATGAATGTAAGCACCGGTGTCCAGCTGCCGTGTCCACCATCCGCCCGCTCGCAACGAAGCCCAATGGCCGAAACCGCACCTGACGCGAAACCAAAAATAGTTTCCAACTCAAAAGGCGTTGCAAAACGCAGCGCCCCGCTGCCAAGACCCAAACGTTCGGCAATCTCGCGCAGTGGTGCTCGACGCTGCCCCTGCATGACGACGAGAATCGGGCGCTGTTCGGCACCGCCAGCGATGAGCGCGATGCACTTGCCCATGCGATCCGCAGCAGCGCGCTGCAGCGACGCCGGCGCCCGCTCCAAAGCGGCCAATCGATCAACGAGACAAAATGGACCTGCCAGCAGCGTCTCGCCCACACGATACACAGGGCGACGTCGCCATCGCTCGGGCGCCCGCTGCAGCGCATCGCACACGCGTTGCAGCGCATCGTAATGCAGTGCGTGCGAGGTATCTTCCCCGGACACGTGTCCAAGCGTGGATGATGCATCGGCAGCGGCGACCGTGATACGCTCGATGCGTGCGAGCGCTGCCTGCGCCGTCCGCCATCCAGTGCGTATCAGCGACGCGGATGCACACGGAACGTGCCGCCGTAACGCCAGCAGCACCCACGCGTCGAGGGCGGCGTACTCGATCTGCGCTCGTGTGAGCGGGCGTGCTTCCCAGTCACTGCAACGGGGTCGCTTATCGAACGCGCGTCCGAGGAAGACGGCAACGAGCTGCGCGAGGCCCACTGTGAGACGTCCGCGACGTCGCACGCTGGTGCGTCCAACCAGAGTCGCCAGGTCAGCGCAAAACGCATCCGTGCCCTCTGAACCGATCCGGTCTAGGTCTCGCAATGCGACGATTGCGTCAAAGCAGGAGAGACCAAGGTATGAGTGTCGGAGGCGCACAAAGTCGGAGCTGAAGCAGAAACCGACTTTGAGAATCGCTGGTGAGCGAAAAAGGCGGCGTAAGGCTTCATTCAGCCGCATTGCGAACAACGCATCCGCATCGATCCGTAGTAGGTCTACCAGAAACACATCCGCGGGGAACGCTATCTGGAGAAGTGCACATCGCGGTTGAAGGCCGCTCGTTCGCACCGGCCTCCATTCCACGTCAAGACCGACGCAGTGAGGGTCGAGCCACGGTGTCTCCGCAGTGCACGAGTCCGAATGCTGATGCAAAATGCTCTCGACAAACTGCATCAATGTGTGGACGGCAACGGGTGTATCAACCATGTGGATGCGAACATGCGGCGGCAGCCGAAGCACGCTCAATGGAGGCGAATCCATTGCTGCTGCTGTCGTCGGGCTTGAATCGGTTACCTGGCTCGCGGGTTCGCCTGTACGCTGGGCTGTGAGCGCGGGCGTTGGTATCGCATCCAAGTCCATAAGTGCGATCCCATGGAGGGGTCTCAGATCGGCAACGCGTCCAGCAGACGACACACATGGCGGATCCGCAACAACTCGACCGCGGAGAAAGTGCAGTGTATCCACGCCTTGCAAGCCATTCCAAGATTCGGCGCATTCGTGAGCGAGCGACCATTGCTGCTGGGCAACCAGCTCCTGGAACAAACGGGATCGCTCCTCTTCCCAGACGACACCGTCGAGTACGCCTAGTCGGCCGAGCATTTGCAGCAAATCGACTGCAGCACGCCAGCACCTGCGTGACACGCACGCCCGCATGAGCACTACTGCCTGTTCGGCTGCTGCTGGGTGCAATGTCTGGAGCTGCCACTGGCGGATCATATTTACCAAGATTCGAGGGTCTGCGAAGCGTTTTGCATTTGCAGCATCATCCTCCGGAGCGAGCAGTAGTCGCCAGTGTAGCACTTCACTCGCCAGCGACTGATGCAGCTGACGAATGTTTGCAGGGGCAACGTCCTGTGCAACATCCGTATCGAGCTGCGGATGATCGTCGAAAGCCCACCGATGCGCACTTGAAGGGCACATGCTGTCTCGACACAAGACAGCATCGACCGCAGTTAGAATCCCTCGCAACGTATTGTCCGTCCAGACAAACTGATCTCGAGAGGCACTCATTGAAGACGAAAACGCTGGTCGGGTCGAGGACGGCGTCACGGGAGCGTCTCTCACGAGTGACTGCATCATCCAGGCCGCTATGAACAGAACGCGGTCGCGACCGGATTCCACTGAGCCGGCCATGAACTGAGCCAACACCTCAGACACTGCATGTACAATCGCCGTTCTCGCTTCAGGACGTTCGCGGAGCAACTGTTGAAGTTTTTTGCCTAGACGAAAGGCCTGCCGCCCAAATTCGTCCATGCCAAGATCATCGTGCCTGTGCCGCGTCGGGCGCAACCAACCGAGCTCGCCAAGCCATCGCTCCAATGACCCATCATCACGTTCACGAGGCGCATGCTTCGTAGCGACAGGCCTTGTGACACGCTTCGAACCGGGCGCCGTCTCTTGAAGTGGGAAGCACTTGCGACACCGCGTCCGATAGTGCTGACGACAACGCACGAGCTTTTGTGGCGTCGCTTGTGCACGCAAGAAAACGCTTTCGCCACCAGCAACGTCATCGTCCGACTTTCCGGCACCTTGCATGGCCAAGGCGCACGACGGTGCCTGCTCACGCTCGTGTAGATGCACGAGCTGCTCCTCTCCAGCCACTGCAGCTACCTGTGCGCACGACAAATCCAGGTGTCGCTCAGAGCCTGCTGCTTGTGACGACGATGACGCGAACTGGGTACGTGCCACCCGCTCAGAGGCCGTCGTGTCGCGCAGGCAGCACCGCGGGCCCACTGGTTCAACCGCTGGGGCGCACTTCGTTGCTGGCGCTTGCCAAGCTTTGCTTCGCTTCACCCTCAGCCGTAAACGCAAGCGCGTCACGTTCACTGCGAAGGCCGAGGAAAGCTTTTGACGCATGAAACGTGTTCGTTTTCGCGCAAAGCACCTTCGCCCAGCTGCTAGCGGATACCTCTGGCTCCGCTGCAGTTGCCCGCAGGCAACGCTTGACGCTGCAGTCAACGTCGAATAACGAGCGAGGAATGCGCTGCGGCTGGAGCGAAGCGCCGGTGGGCGTCCACCGGCGCAGCTCAGGGGGAACGATCGTGGAGGCAGGCGCTTTCGTGGCGTACGCTTTATGGGCCTTTACCTCGAGTGTATTTTATCCTCAGGTGTGGGTAACCAATTGCTTATCCATGGTGCATAGCGGATGCGTTAGAAGTGCGTTCATTGGAAGGAAGAAAGGCTGTCATCGCCGGATGCGACAAAAAATACCAAAAAAATGTCTCTTGTCGCCGACTGCCGAGCGACGGCGATAAAGAAAAACAAGAGGGCATCTAGGCGAGGAAAGGCGTTCGCCCGGCCTGGCGATGGCCAGACTCCAGGGGTACAGGGGGGTGGGGGGGTGTTCGACTCTGAGCAATCCCTGAATTGGTGCGTTCAACCAGCGGCACTGCATATAAGGAGTTTACCAACGAAGACTTTTCACACCACGATCGATACCAAGCGACGGGTGTGGTGCTGGAGACGAGAAACCCGAGGAGCTGACGCGATCCAGCCCAGTCGGACAGCCGCTCACGGTCGACTTGTACAACGACAAGTTGGAATCAGTACCAAGGGGCCGGTCAAAAAAAGTCGCGAAGCACCTGCACGTCGGTCTCTCTACATACACGCTACGGTCGGAATGCACTTTGGTGCTGCATCGGTGGCGGCATTCGTACCGCATAGCGTAGCACATACCGCTGCCTAGTCAGGCACGATGCATCACGCGAGGTCGTCCGCTGCTACGCGAAACGCGCTTCCAGCGTCGTGTCAGACGACACCCATGTCACCATAAAACGGAACGGGTGCTCTAACTCGAGCGTACACTTTAAAGTCTGGGTCTTCTCTGGGGCTGCTTCTTTTCCGTGCGCTTATTTCCGGCTTTACCGAACAAGTACGACTTCGCCTCTGCTTCCAGCTTCCGGTGCACCTCTGACGACTGTACTCCTCTGCGCCTCGACTGTCGCATACCGGCTACGTTGCATCGATATGAAAATTGTCACTATACCTCGACCGTTGCATACCCCGTGGGCTCTACTCTCGCATCGCGCAAACGCTTGCGTCGGTGCTATCCCTGAACTCGGCCTGCGCGAAAGCGGCGTACGAGCGTGGTGGTCAGGGTATGAGCGCCCCGCGATTCCTCATCGTTATCTGCAGTATCAGGCCTTTTGTGGGTATGTATGTATGTTCGTCGCCAGCGAAAGCTTCGTGAAAACTGGAACCTCGAGGAGTTCAAGCGCCTGCTCCAGAGGTTTCCAGCGCACAACGAGCAGGGCTCGTCGTTGTTTCGTGTTCTCTCTGGCTCGTGGCGCAGACAACGATACGCCCGGGTACGCAAGCAGAACACCGCGGCTTCTAGACTGCCAGCTCAGTCGACGCACGCTGCTGCAGCTTCTCGGCTGCGGGTTACTGGCGGTGAGCGCGTCCCCTGCAGCAAGCGCTCCGTACGAGAAATCAAAAGTCCAGGCACAAGCGGTGCTTGGAGAACCCCAAGGGAAGCAGAGTTGGGCAACGCGCCTCGCACCCTACTCGTCTGACACAATCTATCGGCTGGCAACGAGCGGTGAACACGCTTCAGTGCTTGCGGTTGATGAAGAAGCTTGTTTGGATGCGCTTGCGAGAAGCGCGGACCTGGTGCTCGTTGGAGACCATCCGCGCTCCCAAACGGACCACGCGATGGAAGCCCGAATCGTCGCTGCGTTGGCACTTCGCGTCGCACCCAACCAAGACTACAGCCAAGAGAGGAGCTCGCTCGCTGTCGCATCGGACGCTTTCGAACAAGCGCACCAGAGTCACTTGGACGATTTCATTCAAGGCCGTATTCAAGAGGAGGAGCTTTACGAGCGAACGAAATGGGATGAACGATGTATGTGGCCCTACGAGCGCTATCTGAACCTTCTTCGAACGTGTCGATCTCTGGGTGTCAACCTCGTGGCGCTCAGTATGCAGAATACGCATCGTAAGGCGCTTGAAAAGCAGGGACTGCGATACCTCCAGGAGAATCATGCCGTGCGACGTTTGTACTTCCCTGAACGCGAAGGCATCTGCGATGAGCTAGTGCAGTACGCATCATCGCCGGCATACAGACTCTTCGCTTCTCAAGTACTGGAGCCGTTCTTCATGACCATGCGTCGGTACGGATCCACGGATCCCGATGTTTCGTTCGCGAGCTTCTCCGAGGCCGCGCTTGTGCAGGACGCCGCGATGGCGGCAGTGCTACGTCGCTGGATGACCAAGCGTAAGCGCCATCCGAGAGCGACAGCGTCCCGTTGCCGTCTGCTGGCCTGCTGTGAGTTGCCGCATGTCGCTTTCGGCCAGGGTATTCGCGGCATGCTGGAATGGTGGCAAAAACTCGACAATGAGAAGCAACGCGCACAGCATGGCACAGCAGGCGCAACTGTGGATGCTGCGCGCCCCGCGACACTGCTTGGCGCTGATCCAACCGATTCCGTCATTCCAGAGGAAGGACCGACAGAGCCCATATTATCCATTCAGACGCTTGTGCTGAATCCAACAGTGGTTGATGTCGGAAGCAGAACCGTGCCGGGTACGGAACGTCGTGATCTATTCTCTGGAAGGCGCATACGTCGCTTGCGTTTAGAGCTGCCCAGAAACATGATGGAGGAGAGTCCACTGCTGGTATCCCCAAAACGTGCGTTCAACGGAATCCTCGATGCTGAACCGAAGGAGCTCCACGCAAGCGCAGCGCAAACTAGCGCACCAAATGGAGATGCAAGTATAGGCTCGTCGGAAAGCCCCGTTTCCACTGCACCACTGGTAATCGGGGATTATCTCTGGATCAGTGCTTCGAAGAAAGGACGCATTCAGGTGTGATCTGCGCCCGCCTCGAGTGCGGATACAGGTCGGTGCATGCTCCAGCCGGTGGCGATTTCTGACGTTTCTGCTTGGGCTTCTCGCGGAGAATGCGAACGCTTCGTCATGGAACCCAGGAGCCGACAATGCGACCTCGAGAACCGTATGCATGCGACATCTCCAGAACGTACTTCCTCTGCAGTCTAAAGTTGTCGTCGCTTGGAACATGGTGCTGCTTGGACGCAACTGGGATTTGCCGGCACATTTGCAAACAGTTTCCGACACGACTGCACAGCGTGTGCGTTCTTCGCGGGTACGAACGCGTCCCATCCCATCAGTAACCAGGGTAGGTGCTTGTTAGCCGCGCTTCGTGCGCCGCTTCTGCAACGCAAAAGCAGTTTCTTGAGCCGCCTGGAGAATCGCCGCGAGTTGTCTCGCGTCTGGGGCAGGTTCGCATTCACGCCCTGCGCCTCGAGCCATACATACAGGCACGGTCGTTCCGATGTAGCCTCGCCAGCCAGCTATGTGCTCGGTTGTCTCCAGAATGGAGCCCTATGAGCGGCCAGCATCCGTCACTCGATGAGACGCCGACGCCGCTAACGGGCGAGTAAAGTACGTGAGCAGAGCCCGCAGGCCCTGCCGCTCCATCACCGCTGGAACGTGGGCAAAGGCTGGGTTTCCCCTCCAGTTGAGGTTTTCCAGATGGAGATACGCTGTCTGGAACGCTTCTGGCAACGGCAGCTGCAGATCGTTCTCGTAAACCTGCAATGAGCGCAAGTCGCTGCACATCGCAAGTTCGGAAGGAAGCGTTCTTAACTGGTTACGACCCAAGTTCAGCGTAAGCAGTGCTGTGCAACACCCGGTAGCGGGCGGCATTGTTTTCAAGGCGTTTCCGTGCACATCAAGATGCATCAACGAGGCACCGCTTCCGTTCTCCGGGTCGAATAGTGAGGGCGGCAGCAATTTAAGTTGATTGCCACCCAAATATAGAGTCTCGAGCTTTTTCAGCGATAAGAACACATCGTCTGGGAGCTGCTCCAGGACACCACCGTAGCTGAGGTCAAGTTCGACGAGCTCCACCGGAAGCGCCCCCCGTGGGCACTGCGACCAGCGGCGCGCACCCTAACCATAGTCGCTCCAGGTGCGGTAGGCTCCGTCTGAGAACATCAGGGATTTTGCGCACATTGGTCATGAATAGGTTCAGGAAGCGTACTCGGTGAGCAACGCCGAGCTGCACGAGCTCCTGCAGGACGCCGGTGAGCTCCAGCTCCGTCAGCGGGCTCTGTGACAAGTCCAGCGCACCATCAAACGAAGACTCCGAGCAGCGAGCAACTCGTTCGCTGATCCAACGAGACGATGAAGCAGTTGCATTGGGAGTGCGGTCACAGACCTCTAGCATGGCTTGCAGGATGCATACTCTGCCTTCGCGGCAGCATCTGAAACAGAAGCGCAAACCGAGAATCGGCGTGCAGACGACACCAGGCGACGACCTCCTGGCGTCCATGATGAAAATAAAAAGCCATTTAGGCCAAGGTTCCACCTGATTCCCGCGTGGCACTGGTGTCGGACACTTTGGTGGACAGCGCTCGACATCCGGTGTCGCACTGTGGCAACCTGGGTGGATCTGCACCTAGAGTGGACAAGGAGCTGCAATAGCGACGTAAGCAAACGGGTACGTAGTCGCCAACGTTCCTAAGAATCGACTCCATTCGAGCAGCAGCAGCAGCAGCAGCAGCAACGGCAGTACCGCGTCGTCTAAGTTGAGCGGATGTCACCGATACTCCTCGTCTATGGTTGCATGCATGCGGAGCGACGCGGTGCTCTAGACAAGCAAACGTGAAACCCTTTCCTGGGAGCGTTCATCGATGTCGCGGGGGCGTATATCGCTGCAACGCTCAGCGCTGGTGCTCGTCGCGTGCATCCGTTGGGACGGTTCTTGTCTCGCTTTGAAGTTACGAAGATCATGCCTCGAACAGGGCAAATTCGCTGTAGAGACCAGGCTGTTGCGAGTTTCGAGCGGAACACACACAAAGCAAACCACGATGCGTTATCGATCCCAGCGAGTTCGTCGTCGTCGATGATTCGTAAAGGTACTGGTGGTCTGTGTGGGCGAAGCAGACGCATCGACCGCGTTGCAACCATTCTGGAAAGTTTCGTTCGAGGGGATGCTCTCCATTTCCAACGAGCGTGTAGATTTCAGGGACCCCTGCGACTCCAAGGCCGGCTGTGATCGTTTCTGACTCCCCATACCGTGTTTGCCTTCGGTCGGCTGCAGATGTTCTCGGGTACACCCGTCGCTTGAGCGCAGTGCGTTGCGCTGCTTGGATAGGTCTCCAGTTGCTCGCGCTAGTGCAGTAGCGAACTCGGTGAAGGCTGGCGCAGCAAACGTGCTCCCGTATCCGTATGCTGGAATACCACCGGTGGCATCGACGGTACTCCCTGTCCACATTCGCCTTGCACTTGGACCAAAACGGCCATTTTTCACTGGCGGAACGCGCAAATGCTTAACGCTGGTCTGTAACTGCGAGCTGTCAAGTAGCGCTGGTGCGGCAGACACCGGAACCATACTGCAGTTCGTTGTACGAACAAGCGACACTTGTTGGTACTCCGGCTCAGCGTCAGTGTCAGACGCTGCGGCAGCTTTCCCGCCAGCACCAGCGCTCTCGCTGTCGTCATGGATAGGCACGCTGTCAAAGAGGTCCTGGGAGCCTTTGTTGTTACCTGCCGAGTTCTTACGTCGTCGCTGTCGTCTCGGCGGTCGAAACGGGTCCAAGCTCCGAAGGTCTCGTTGTGAGTGGGCGCTTGCGTCCGACGTGGCAAGTTCGTGTACCTCTTCCCGAAGACTGCGCTGAAGCTCGTATGGGAATGGGCGAACTTGCTCGTGCTTAGAAGTCGTGGTAACAGCCCGGCGCTTTCGAGCGAGCACTTCCGCAAGTGCTACCCGCGTGCGTTCACTTGTCTCACGCTCGAGCTCCTCTCTGGTCAGCGTTGGCCGTACCGGAAAGCTCCCAGAGCACATAATGAATAGTAGCGCCTACTCCTAAACATTAATAAACGTAAAACAGAACACCGACTGTTCCAATGGTCAACAGCGAGGAATCCCGTTCGGTTGCGTATGGCCGGTTTCGGAAGAGTGCTAGCAAGAACGCCTTGAAAGAATGGAATGATATACGCATATGAGAACAAACCTAACTAAATCCGTACAATGGCGTGTCCATTGAAATCCGGGGCGCTTCCGACGATCACCAGCACCAGCCTTGTGGGATTTTTCTGCGACTGCTTTCTTTACTCCTTCTCTCTTTGGCTTTACATATGCCGATCATCCCTTTTTCTCCAGCTTCGTTGTCAACAGTCGAAGGATGTTGGCAGCGCCTCTCATGTCTGGACCTCGATGCTTCTGGCTGTTCTTGACGCATTTCATGCACGAGCGGAAGTTGCGATCTCTGTTTCACTTGCTATTGTCATCTTCTTCGTAGACATTCAGGGTGCGCGGTTCACCACAGGACCAGTTCGGTATGATCAGGTCTTCTTATACAACCACTAAACCTCCTCCTATGAGAGCCGCTCTGTGCCGCGTGAGCACTTGCTTCCTTGATCAGCAGATGCCCTCGACGGGTTCAGAGCGCTCGTCTTGATTTCCTCGCATCCGATTCCGCCCGCCGTTGCCGTATCCTGCAACCAATGGCCTCTTCTGGCTGGTCCCGTCGGCGCGTGCGCTGTATGAAGCACACGCGCTCGCACACTGTTTCATTCGACAGAGGATTTGCGGAAAGCGAAGTTCCCAATGACGGAACAAGTCCCGGAAGTCGAGTTAGGGCTGGAGAACGAGTCGAGAAATTTCGATCCGTCTTCGCTCCCTTTCTACAAAGCGATGCGCACGCTCCACTGGGAGCGACCCTTGCACGACTCAAGTCCGTGTCCAAGACCCATTTGCATGGAAGCAGATGAGACAGAGGCTTCATGGGGTGTATCCCGTTCGATTTGTCCTACTGCTTTGGAATGCGGTTTCGTCGATGGCCGTAAAGAGCAGAGGATTTTTCTTTGGAACGAAATCTATTATTTGACGTGAAGAGTGCTTTCAACGTTCGGCATGCGCTTGCGAACAAGCCATCTGGAATCGACGTCAGGTTTGCTCCTCGTCGACACAGCAGCGAGAATTGCAGCACCCACGAGTTGTCTTGAAACAGAAGATTCGAAGACTTGAGGCATGCGTGAATCCCGCATGCTACACGTGCTGACAGCAGAAGCGTTGCTGCTTGAACCCATGAATTGGATATGGATATTGGATCTTTCACAAATCGTTCTTCGGTTGCGTCGCGAATCACCTCGATGACGGTGACGGAACGAATTGCAGTGGCAAAGCGTCGAAGAATGCGCTTCGAAACGACAACCGAGAACCTTAACACTACGCAAGGATCAATAAGCCCTGATCGCTGCACTTGGAATGTCGAGGTTGAACATCGAACCAAAAGTTCGGAGAAAAATCAAAAGGCAAGAACAGAGCAAGCATATCAGGCTTTCTTTTCAATCATGCATCAGTGGAGTCTGGGTACAACGCAGTCTCCTGCGCTAAAACGCTACCTGGTGAGTCACCCGCGAGTCTCGTGCAAAGCTCTGGTGCGCAGTATCGTGTGCAAAGAGGGTGTTCGGTAGCTCTTAGCGTGCGTACGGCATCGAGCGTGGGAAGAGCTGCCAGTGCTTCAAAAAATGGATATACAGCTGCACCCGTAACGCGCATTCGGTTCCGTTTACCGTACTGGACGGAAAGCGTTCGCAAGCGGTTGCTGCGGGCCGGTCAGAGATGCCTCCCGAGGTGCCTCTGCCCATATCATGTTGCTGCGTTCGAGCAGAGCAGGTTTCGGGCCTCGACACCGCATCGTTCCAATGTTGGGCAGTGCGAAAGGCATGCTGTTGTACGCAATCTGGATTTGCTTGCTCACTGATGATGCTGGTTAGCTTCGCTGACGCTGCGTCCCTACACGTAAACGTTCTCCATTCGATGGGAGCAAGTTCCCAGACTGCAGCCACCAGGGATCGACCGAGTATTATGCCAACGGCAGTATATGCTCAAGAGAGTGGCACTGCCCGCAAGCCAGTTGCACCGTCCACAACCTGTTCATGGATGAGATCCGTGAGCACGGCTCCGAGCCACCAGCCGAACGCGCCGAGGGCCAGACTGCCGAAAAGGAGCTGGCTAAGGAGGAGGGCGTCTCGGTTCCCGGAACCCGTGTGCAACGGGGCAGTCGCCTGTTTCCTCAGAGACTGCGTACACTGCTCATACTCGAGTCGTGCGAGGAACGCTCGGAACCTTTGCCGCGCTTCATCGTCAGCGCTTGACGAAGTGTCATCCTGCGGCAACTGCCAGCGCACGAGCGTGCTCTGAACGAGTTCACGCACCGCATCCTGGGTGTATCCCGAACCGAGCGCGACGTCCAGCAGCTCTCTGTGCGATATCCAGCGCTTCTCGAACGACGCTGTGTCGTCAAGCACTGAACCAGGCCCGGAAATGACATCGCGCTGGCTGCGCCCCTGAGTCGCTGCTCTCAGAAAGGCGCGAACTTTGGGGTCTGTGGCGTCGAGCCACGGCATAGAGCCGACCAGCAAACCTCTCCACGAACTGACGACGATTCGCTGCTCGTGTACTCCTGGCTCGCGCAGCCGGTGTCCGTGTCACGCTTCACAGGGCAGAAACAACGCAGTGTTCGTGTCCTACGGAACGGTAACGGTCAAGTCTGACGTCGCGTACGACAGCAGGCAGCGCGCAAGCTTGTCTGCTGAAGCAACACCACCGCATAACGCACACTAGTTCGACTCGAGTGACACGCTCGAGTACGTCTCTTTGTTGTGTGTGCGTACGCATCGAGGTTTCGTGAACGTTTATAGTGCATGTTTGCAGCACCGACACTCACGGCACCCGCTCGACCGTAGCATCTAGCCAACTCGCTACGTTGCACCAGTGTCGTGCGTCACGGAACGCCACGTTGCGGAGCGCACCTGGACCCTAACGACGACTGTTGCCTGCTCATCACCGTTGCTTTATTGGAAGCACACCAATAGTTTTATGGGTGCAGCGGCAGCAGCGCCTCGTTGCCTTGTGCTTGCCGGCCCTTCGGGTGTCGGCAAGGGAACCGTGCTTGCGCGTCTCAGTCAAGTGCTCCCGGACGTCTTCGGCTTCTCCGTATCGCATACGACGCGGGCACCGCGTCCTGGTGAGTGCGACGGGCGCGAATATCACTTTGTCACGGAGGAGGAGTTTCAGCGAGCCCGCGCTGAAGGCCGCTTCCTCGAAACTGCATCCGTGCATGGTCAGTGGTACGGAACGAGCTGGGAGGCCATTGAACGTGTACGTCGCACTGGACGAATCTGCGTACTGGACATTGATGTGCAGGGCGTGCGCAGCATCCGAGCTGCAAAGCTTCCAGCGCTCGTCGTTTTCTTGCGACCGCCGAGCATGGCGGAGCTGGAGCGACGTCTCCGTGGTCGCGGGACGGAGGACGAGGCCAAAATCCAACGCCGCCTCGAGACTGCTGCCGAAGAGCTGCGAATAGCACATGAAGAACCCTCGCTCTTCGATGCTATTATCGAGAACCAGGATCTCGAAGAGACCTGCGCACAGCTACGAAAACTGCTTGACGAGGACGTGCAGGCGCTTCGCGGTGTGCGCGAGGCTGGAGCAGCATCCGCTGCACAGCGAACGAGTTGAAAGCATTAGTGTGTGCTATGCAGCTGGATCAGGTTTGAGCACTGAACTGGAATCTGGAAAGGCACCGTTGGAGCTGGTGTTGGATCATGAGTTCGCGTGGATGGAGCGGTAAGCGCAGACGCGTCCGGCGGTACGACAATGGGCCTTTGCACCTCATTTTCTGGATGCGAGCAGGGATCCCCTGGACTGTCGATCGTGCAGTGGCATCAGAGAGCCTGCTGAGGCACTTGCTCTGGTCGCTTTGCTTTCATTTGTGCGCGCCAGGCCTATGCTATAGAGCTGGATGCACACGAACTCGTGCGTCATCGCGCAGGCTGATGACCTGAATCGACCGCGTGCTTATCGCTTCGCTTATCATCGCGGGAGCGCATGGAATGCCTCTGGTTCAGTGCTCGATGGACCATACGGAGGCGTTGCGCTCGCCACGAGTGATTGCTCGCTTTCCTGTTATGGTGGCAACAGGATACCATGCTCTCAAACGACTGCATTAAGTAAGGGTGCTTTTTGGTATACGTGGTGTGATCCGGGAGCTGCAGGGCGCTGCGAACGCATGAGCGACAAGCGTTTGTGCTTTTTCATATAGGATAAGGACGTACCGCTCGAATGGAGATTGCCCGAATACATCGACAATCTGATACTGACAGTACTTGTATTCGTCAAAGTCATTTATCTAACGAACGACCTGGCGTTTTGAATAGAGCTTGACGGAATGCATAAACGAGCTGACACCTTTGGCATTCCGTCTATTCGACTTCCCTTTACGACGAATAACAACGCATCCTTCAAAAAGGGATTCCTCGAATGCGTAGACGAACTGATACCGTCCACCACTGCCAGATCCAGTCTAACGCATACGAACCTACACCACGACGCGGAAACGCTGATTTACGCTACAGAAAATGGCGGCCACGCCTGCACCTTAACGCTGCACCAAACCAAGTCGCTTGGACAAACCCTATATCATAAGCGGATGAGGACGAGGCACCAGGCACTGACGGAATCGGAAGCTTCCGCATCCCCGAGCGCAGCGATACCCAGACTGGTCTGTTCACGGGCTCGCAAACAACACAGCCTGCTACTCGGACGTTACCCCATCGCTGGGCAACCCGCAGCACACCTGGCGTTCAGCGAATCGTGCCTCCTTGAATGGTGGCGGCTCGACACGGTCCTTTATCCGTCGTAAACGGAATGTCACCGTAACGAGCCTCACAAGACGGATCCGTGCTCGTGCGGAAATGTTCTGCAACTTTCTCGAATATTTTCTTTTTCGGATTCAGCTGCGCATCCGGCTGGTTATCGCGGTCTGCATCTGTACCGGGAAAGTAGACGCGGTCTCCGGGCTTGGCTCCAGGAGGCGGCTTGACGAGTTCCACTTGTGTCCCGTCGGCTGAGGTGGCGCAGAGCACCATCGCCTCGGAAACAATACCGCGCATTTTCACGGGTTTGAGGTTTGCCACCACGATACACGGCCCGAGTAGCTCCGCTGCATCGGGGATGTACTTGCGGAGGCCACTGCACACCGTAACGGGACCGCTGTCTCGACCAATATCGATTTCCTCGACATAGAGTGCGTCGGCATCGGGGTGCGGCTTTGCAGTGAGAATCTCCCCGACCCGAATATCGACGCGAGCGAGCGGAGACCGGTCCTCTTTTGTGGATGTGGGCGATGGACCAGCAGCTTTCGGTGGTGGTGCTTCAGGAGTCTTGGTTTTTGAGAGTTTCATTGCGGGAGCTGCGTTCTCCATAGACGCAGGAGGCGTCTCGTGATCGACTTGTTCAGAGCGCGTCTCTGTATCCTCTGAGGCAGCCTTTGTGGTCGACATGGTATCGGCGGCGTTTGCCTGCGCAGGTCGAGGCGATACGCTATTGTATTCCGAGTCGTTACCACTGGCATCATCAGTGGCGCGCTTCCGCTCTCCAAGCGATGCCGTATCCGCCGCCTGTGCTTGTCCAGAACCGCCAGTCGCTGATGCCCGGCTACGGCGCTGCTTCGTGGTTGCCTTACCCCAAGCGCTTACTTGTTTTGCCCCATTTGCACTTTCGTTTGCGATACCGATGCCGCCGCTGACGTCAACGGCATTGGCAACGGCCTCGAATGCTGCCTCTTCGTCGTCCACGTTGCTCACTGCTCGACTGCTAGCATCAGCTGATGCCTGGCGGCCCCGAGTGCCCTTGGTTTTGCGCCTCGTTCCTGAACCAGCACCCACACCTGCGCCGCTATCGCGCTCGCTGTCCTTCACCGCAGAGGTGATTCCCGCTGTGGCATCTGATGCTGCCTCGTCTGGGATGGAACTAAACACGAGCCGTATTTCACCCGCATTCTGGTTGTCGCTGTCCGGAGACCACAGCTTATCGATCAGCGCCTCATCCTGCAAATCCAGGATCTCGTAGTCGAAGAGCGCGTGTGCCACCGGCGGAAGCACGATATGGAACGTCTCCTGGTCGCCGAATTCATGCACAGCGTGCTGTGTGAAATCAAACCAATCCCAGAGATTCAGCATCTCCTCCGAATCGTACCTGGTTTCCGATGAACGATTCCACCGTGCAATTACCGGCCGAACGGCAAAGAGGGCGACGACGTCTGCAACGGTTAATTTGGTACCCATGAGGAAACGTTTCCTCTCCCGGTTTATCATGGACGGCAGGATCTCTTTGGCCAATCGTTCCGGATCCTCGCGCCGCAGCCTGTGCAGAAACTGTTGCACTGCTTGGCCGCGCTCCGTCACGTCAGACTTGCTTCCCCAGAGTTCAGAGTTCTCCGGGATAGCGCTTCTGCAGGTCTCAATGATCGCGTCGAGGTCAGTGTAGTCTGGTAGCGCAGTAACTTGGGAGCAGAGAGCGCGCCAGTGGGTGCGCGCTAGTGGCGGTACGCCATAGAAGGTCGTAATCGCGCCTGTATCGTACCGGTCCGTGAACATCATTCGAAGTCGCAAGCAGTCACCGGGATCTGTGTTAGAGTACCTCGCTTTATTGGCGTGTTTCCGTGCGCGCACAGTAGTACCGGGGAGCCAGCATATCTGCAGACCAGCTGCGTTCACCCTGTGGTGTACGAACGCACTCGCACAACGCATCTTGAATCGGACGCGGGCAGAAGCAGTTGCAGAGGCAGGCGCTAGCGCCGCGCCCGACCGGGCCACAATGCAGCCGCGCCAGCTTACCTCGACACCAGTCCAGTGGCAGTATCCGAGCCCGTGGCAACCCCGCAATCGACCCGCTTCCATCCTGTGTACGTCCAGCCACGCAAATGGCTTTGCTCGACGCTCGAATCGGTTTCACAAGTCGTCTGTGAACGCTCACACACCAACGGGCAAGTTTCGACGCTGCGTACGCGCTCGATCAGCGCCGGGGCGGCCACGCTGAAAGGCGTCGAGCGCCCAGCACGGCCAGCGATCTTCCGAATAAGATGAGACATAACTTCCATATACGGACCGTACCTGTTGCGGGGCATCGCGAGGCCCGCAGCAATGCTCCCCCACTAGACCGACGTTGACGATGGGGATCACAAAAATGCACCACCCAAGAGGTTGTGGTGCAGAACCCAAGCACCCGTTTCATTTGATGGCTTGTCAGCGCGGAGAGTGCTGCTTTCCGGCGTGCACACGAGCCCGTGTTTCACCGCTGAGCCTCTAAACGATCCGCTCACGCGCGCACACACATACACACCCCAGGGCTGGGAGCGTGCCGGCATTGCTGCATGCATGGGTGCATGCCTGTCAGTGCCGCTTTGGATGCACGCATGAAAGATTTTGGTGTTACATCGGAATTGCCGACTATAGCTACCGGGAGGACGCTCCGGTGTGTGCTCCAGTCTAGCGGTATCTTGCGCTTTACCGCCAGTGTAACTAACCTGTTCTGTCTGGTTCGTCGCGAAGGTGCAAAACCAGTCATGAGAGCGAGCGAGCGAGCGCATTGGAAGCGACTCGGACACCGGCGCCGCACGCCCGTTTCACTTGCAGCCCATGCATCCTGCACCGAGGAACAGCGGCTGTCATCTCAGCAGCGAGCACCGTCTCGATCACGCAGCGCAGCCATGCATCGGTTGATGCGGCTTGTAACTCTGCCCACATATACACACACACACACACAGACACAGACACAGACACAGACACACAGACCGATGTCAGAGCCATATGGAACAGTTGCTGTAACCTGCATCGGTCCTATGCACCAAAGCTTGAGCACCTGTTGACTGTCTACGACAACAGCTTTTGCGGGCGTTTAAGCGACGACTCCAATTCCTCTATCCAGTGTTCGGCTGTTAGATACGCAGATGTGTTCTGTCGTTCCAGCTCCATTGTCAGCAGTCGAGGGATGTTCAAATAGGCGTTCACGTCTGGATTTCGCTGCTTGCGGCCATGGTCGACGCAATCATGCGCAGACGGATGTTGCGATCTACGTTTTGCATGCCATTTTCATCTTCTTTGTATAAAGCCTCGGTGCGCCTTTCACAATGGCGACACCTAACTGTGGTCAGGTTTCTGTGCATCTCCAACACACCTCGTCCTCCAAAGTATGCTCGGCGACGCGTCAGCGCTTGTTTCATCGCTTGGTCCATGGCCCCTAATGGGCCCAGATGCCTCCTCTCTGATATCCTCCCCCATTTCCGCTCCCAGCGCAGTACCCAACGATCATGTGCTTCTTCCGGGCGATCGCTTTGGGGATGACGCTGTCTGCTGCACGCGCATGCGTATGCTGTCGCATCCGCTGGAGGATTTGAGGATCGCGATATTGTTTTTGATGAAAAAAAAACTGAAAAGACGAACCGGTCTTGCGAACGAGTCAAGAGACCTCGACCCCTATACGCTGCCCTCGTAGAAAGCGGTGCCGCACGCTCCACCGACAGCCATCCCTCTCATCATTGAATCCCAAGTCCAAGATCCTTTTCTATGCAAACAGAATATACTAAAGCCTCTCAGAGCATTTACGTGACAGGTATCATGGTCGTGCGGAATGCGCTTTCGTCCACGGCAGCATGGAGTGTGGGGTTTGTCTTTCGAATGGAACCCATTATATGACATGAGAAGCTCAGTGGACTTTTGGTATGAGCTTGTGAACAAGTCGTCAACGGAGAGCATATATGTCTATCTTCGACAATCCAGTAGCTTGCAAAGCTGCCTTGAGGAAAGGCAAAACATGGAGGCCTATACCTGCGAGCTAAATAGGGGTATCGATTCGTTCACAAAGTCCTGTTCGAGAGCGTCGCGAATGAACTCGTTTCCGATGACGTAGGGAATTCAAGTTCCAAAGAGTCAGCGAACCGAATCCGAGAAGACCACCAAACATCCTCAAACGACTTGCAGGTCAGGAAACCCTCATTGCCGGACTTGGAATGTCGAGGCCGCACGCTTAGAATGTGCCCTGGAAAGATGCTCAAGGCCAGGAGCAGTGCGATAAGTCCAGGGCAGCAACTTCATGTAGAACAGGTTCAAATGTGTACAATGGAATCCCGCGTCGATCGCGGCGCTGGCGAATGGCTTGTTGTTTTTTTCGAACATAGGGTTCGGTTCTCGCTGATCCCTCACGCCGTAGGCAGGCGTCTCGCGTTGCGCTGCTCGTTTCCAGGCCGCTGCTGAGCCACTTTCGGGGCACGGGCCGGTGCTATGTTTTTCAAGTCACCACGCGCACCGCTGGCTTCCGCTGTGCTTTTTCTAGGCTGGAACTTGGTGTTGTGTTTGTCGGCGGTCCCGGTGGCGCGCTTCGTCTACGAACTCCCTGTCTGGGACCTCCGGGCGGAGCGCTTAGTGGCCAGAGAAACGCGCGCTGCGCTGCTTGCGCAGCTCCAGGAGTCGGCAGCGACGACTTCGCCGAGCTCTAGCAAGTAGCCGTGACGAGACTTGAAGCACAGGCGGCGGCCGCAACAGCTCCATGCCGCCTGCTGACAACGACTCGCTCGCGGGTTTCCTGCGTCAGCGTGCCGCGATCGCTCGCGCTCGCGGTTCATCTAGAGAGGCGCAAATACTCGAGCGCTCCGCCAAGTCGCTTGAGTGCTTCCCGGTAGTTGTCGGAGACCTTCGCTCAGCCCGTCAAGTGCCCGGGGTTGGCGCGACGGCTCTGAGGCACTTGCGGGACTTGTCTGCGGAGTTCGCAGCAAGCGAAGAAGTGACGCGAAGCGCTGCGCCACCAACGGCTTGCTCGGGAGCGAGCAACACATTCCAGCAACCACAAAAGGCACTGCATGATGCTCTGCAACCCTGCACACGATCATCGAGCAGTACCAGCGATACGGTACATGGAAAGAATAGCTACTCGGATGCTCAGCGAGCAGAGCATTCAGCAAAGAAACATACACAAAGCGTTGATCTAAACACGCCGAGTGCCGCCACAGACAAGAGCTTGCGGCGCTATTGCCCACGCGTCGGCACTGCAGCTGCGGCACTGCTACTTGGCCTGCGGGATCTGGACGGAGGGCCAGCTACCAAGTCGGAAATCGTCAACGCAGCGCAACGCTATACCATGGTGCCGCTGGTGCGCCTTCATCGCGGCTGGAGGAATTACCACCGGCGCGAGGCTGAGGATCACGCTTCGACGGCGCCTTTCACGTGGTATGACGGCTGGTCGTCTATGAACAGCGCCCTCATCCGACGAGGTTTGGTGGTGGTCAGCCAGTCAACGCGGCCCCGAAGCTATATGCTCACGGAGACCGGCGCTACGGTTGCGACATCCCTAATACAACGCAGGCCCGCAGTGGACGACGATACGCAAACATCAGTGGATGATCCGGCTACGAGCCGAGTCGATGGCGCGGGAGCCGTTCCTCCGCTGGTAACGCTACGCGGTACCGCAGAGCAGCGAGTGCCGGGTCGCGATCCGCTTCGTGCTGCAACCGGCGTGCGCGAGCGCGTCCCTGCACAGTACCCAGCCTGCGGCACAGGGCATGCACACTGCCCAGCAGAGGTCCCGAGTCGGCTGCGGGTTCACCTAGTACTGGACTCGCGGGAGAAACCAGAATTCCAAGCGCTTCTGCGGCAACTGGGTATCGTGTTCTGGGTGCGTTCGTTACCAGCCGGTGACGCGCTCTGGGTTGCAAGCAAGGACGCATCCATGGAGCAGACGACCACTGCGACGCCAGGAACGACGCCTCCCGAACAAGCCCACGTGTGCCAGGTGCTCGTGGAGCGCAAACCCCTCCCTGATCTGGTTGCTTCTATTCGAGATCAGCGATATCGCCTGCAGAAAGCGCGGATGCGGACATCAGGTTTCAGACGCCTCGTGTACCTTATCGAGGGCACTGCTCGAGCGGAAAGCGCGGGTGCCACCGCTGAACACGAGCGATTATGGCGCACGATCGAGAAAGCAGCACTGCATACCAAAGTGCGAGACGGCTTTCATATCGTCCGGGTTCCGAATGCCGTCGTCACTGCCCACTGGTACCAGCAGATGACGCGACACCTTCAGCAGCGACTCGATGCTGGCGATGCATCAGTTTTGGTGAGGGCGTCCGCTTGTCCGGACGCTCCAGTAGCGCCGCTCACGCTGGACCAGTGGCGATACACCATGCAACAACGGGAACAAGTGGTCTCTCTGCAGGCGATGCTGTGTCGACAATTGCAGGCTTTACCCGGTATACGAGAGCGGATCGCGCAGGAGGTCCTCCGTTGCACAGGAGCGACCTGTGCGCACGAGCTTTACGACTGGTTCAAGCTGCATGCCCGGCACCAAGACGGGCCCGCGAAACTCGTCCAGGCATCCAGAAGCGATGGTAACCGTGGGTCGCGTCCCGTGCCCGCGACAGTGGCAGCGCTACTCTGGCAGCTGTTCACGTGAGGCGCCCCATTTTCGTATTCGTACGCGATCGGATGGTGCTGCTGTAAAAGTTTGATGCCCCGTTCCCATGGGCTACCTCCAAAATGACACATACATACACACACACACAGAGAGAGAGAGAGAGCGTACGCTCTTTCAAATGCGTGGCTCCGCGATAGCTGCCAGTTCTTCCAACTCGCGGTCGACGGTCGTGTCAACAGGGCTGCAGGATGCCGCAGTAGCACCCAGTGACGTGGCCCGTGTACCCCTATCGGCAGACTGGATCGACTGGGGAGGCTCCGGCAGCCGTGCCGCAATACGGTCCGTGCGTCTCGTGAGGGTGCCGGCTTCGCTGCGCACCTCGACCACAGCTCGCTCCATACGACCGTTCTGAGCGACCGCAGCACGCGACCGCCCAGGAGCTTGAGCAGCAGCCAACTGGGCCCCCTGGATTGGTATTTCGTGGAGAAGGCGGTCCTCATCGACCTCGAACTGGAGTTCCACCATTTGTCGCTCAATCTCACCTTCATCGACAATGTCCGTGGTGATCGGTTGCTGCAGCGCCATAGTTATCTCGTCAACTCTACCGGTGTGTTCCTGCATGTCCAACATGGTGCGATCGACTTGTTCCAGAGTCAAGCCCTGATTCATGCGCTGCAGCACTCCGTTGCCCATTCGTAGCGCCTCGTAGGTTTCCTGGTTATTTCGGGCTGTCTCTATGGCCAGGATTTGCTCTTCGATGCGTTCACGGGCAGCCATGGTCGTGCGAATCTGCGCCTCCAGTCGCGTTCGTCGCCGCAGACACATCACTGCTCCATCGCGGTTATTCCGTCGAACTTCCTGTCGCGCAGCCTCCTGTGCTTCCTCTACTCGTCCCCGGAGCAACTGTTCGCGCATATTCAACAAGTTGATGCGCTCACGCATCTGGATGATGGTCTGGCGAACGTCGTCGCCGGTGACGGCGCCCCGAACACCACCTCTGCCCGCAGGTGACCGTTCCTGGGTGGTACCATTCGTGAGGCCTCTCGTCGTTAGCGGGGCTACGGCGCCGCTGGTCTCCGTGCGCCGCCCACGACGGTTCAACCAGGAAAATAGGTGAGCCATAGCGCCTTGTCGGTAACGCTACGTTCTTGTGTGAAAATAACCTCTCTCCTGGAAAACGCTGTACTCGTTGGAAAACCCGGGGTCTCGAGTCACAGACTCGACTGAAGGCCAAGAGACACACTGGCACAAAAAAAACGTGTCTTCGTTACGCCTGGTCACGTACACGACCGCAGCGGTTCAAGGCGCCCGTGCGAAATGATCCCAGCGGCGCTACACCCCGTAGCGTCCCTGATGCGACAGCAGCAACCACAGAAACACACACCTTGGACTCAAGAGCTCACAATGAACAAGTACGCAGGTCGAAAGTCCACGATACCACAGTCTGGCAACGAGACAGCACACACAAGCGGCAGCGCGAACAAAACGCACACGCTGTCCCTAGAGCTGGGCAGCGCCGGTTACAATTTTTTTTAATTTCATAAAGCGTTGACGAAGGCCGGCATTTCCCGATTGCCTGCTGGGGCGCTTGATACCAGCGTGCGGAGCAGCATTCATGATTCCACGTCCGACTTCTAAGCTCCATAAGCCATACCGTGTCGTGGGTATACTGGTTGCTTCGTATATTCTATCGTTTGCTGAGTGCGTGTCCTGATCATCCGCGACACCGCCTATAGCGCCGGTGCGGGCGTAGCACGGCGACAAAACGGCGTTGCCGTACCTCGGAGGGCGTCTGCTCGAGACGGTAGACAGGTACGCTAGCGCAGCCAGTTGCCCGCCTTTTCTGGCCGGCAGACTGCAGTAGGTTTCAGCTTGTGCTTGCATACTTCGAGCCTGAGAAGCTGTCCGACAAATCTAGATGGCTGCAGCTCCTTGGGTCCCGTCTTCAGCGCGGCAAAACTCCTGATATAGATAGCAGCGTTAAAGTCTCATTTCACAAACTCCATGCGTTTATTGCCGCTGCTCGAGCTGACCAATGGAAGGAGGCATCGGACTCGTGCCCGCTGTGCCACTTGGTTCGCTGTCAGCAACTCGTACTTTTCTGTGGCCGAAGGTCTCCGCTGTCTTCTCTCCGTATCGACCCTCTGGCGTGTACATCTGTGCTGATTCCTTAGATTTTACTTGCTTCATATGAACGCACTTTTTTATGCTCTTAGGTGAAGACCTTCCCCCGGCGAGAGGGACTTGCGGAAGAAAGAAGGCATATGTCCAAACGTCAGCGTGTGCTAGAAGCCGCAGCGATTCTGTCTGAAGAGCGATCATTACGTTTCAGGACTGAAAACGCTCTTTCGATGGAGTTGAGCCACGGAGAGTACGAAGGAATGAAAAGCAGCTCTACTCCCGGGTAGAATCAGCGAAAAGCTCGAACGCGAAGGGCAATGGTGAAATGCTATGTTGTCCAGTAGAAGGACGTCGCCAGACCTGCGGGGAAAAGTCTTCGATCATTCGACGAAAGGGTTGCTGTTGTATGAGCGTTCCCTACGAGCGAAACTCAGGCCGTCAAATGAATCCATTCTAGCTAGAACAGATGATGATGTCCTCGTTCTCCTCGAGTTCTACCGAACATTGCACGGGCTCCGTCTCCGCAAATACCCATCTACGCTTCAACAGCTTCATCCGAAGCAAGTCTCATCGACTGAAACAAACCGACATGACTCCGCTTCATGCTCATCGCGACGTTCCAGCAACGCTATCCTTGCGATTTCGGTGCAAGATGGTCGCGCGTGAACTACGACTCTTTTTGCGACTATATCCCAGTGTTTTCGGGACGACACGAACAAGCCCTTCAGAAACAGAGACGCCCGTGGTGGCTGTTACCGTCGCTTTTGCTTTCCATTACGTGATCAACGGCTCGTTTTCTATCATTGGCCGAAAGCAGTCTTTCACAGTACCAGTTTCTGGCGCGTGACGCCTATACTTCTTTCTTTCAGTTTCCCCAACCATCTGAGTGCTGTGGTACGTCTGACCTGAATGCGGAATGCAGTCCTCGTTCCACTATTCAGTAAAGAATCTTTCCTAAAGAAAGTTCGTCGTCAATCTACAATATACATTGCGTAGTGTTTCCGATCTCCTGCAACACACCACGAAAAGCATTCAATTAAATGCAGCGAAGTTTGAACAATGTTGAGTGGAAACACTATGAACAGGTGGATCTCCTCTGGTCTGGATGCAGCAAGTCGCAGATATGTCGCAGGATATAACATTTGGTTTCAGGGAACTTTTATCGAGCTTTGGGACGATTCCAGATCTCCTGAACGCTCTCGATTTGGCATTGTTCTGAGTTGTCGATTGCTGCAGCGTATGGACGTGGAGCCGTTCTCTGAGGAATTCCGATAAAACGCTTTCGAGTGCGTCTCAATTCGACCTAGGCATGAACAGCCGGGGCGTTGGAAGCGCCTCGGAAACGTCAGGCTGTGTGCAGCATATTAGCATTTGCTTGGGCAGGAAGCAAGGATTCCGCCTCGCATCACCTACATCGAAAGTGATCAAAGCATACAAGCAACGCATCCGCCAGCTCAAATTCCAAAGTGCCAGCGAATGGACGGCCCAGTCGCGCTGGCGAACCTTGTGCGCAAGCCTCATGAGGAATCCCCAAACCTCTGGCGTATCCTGGCATCTGCACTTACCGATTCGCTTCACGAACATTCACCCATGCGCCCGCAAGCAAACGCATTCCTGGCAGCAATGCTTTGTGTGCGGATATTTCGTTAATATCGAAGCTTACAGGTTATCTTTCGCTGCAGCGACAGAACAGGGCATGCCGTGCAGCTCCGGCTGTCGCAAGCTTATTTGCAACCCTTCTCCTGAATCACGTATAGGCGACTGCGAACCGGCAACTACAGATTGCAGCTTCCGAGACGCGAACCAGCTTCTAATCGATGCCGGCGACGTTGCTCGCTATCGCACGCTGGCGGCAGCGCGTACCAGTCTCCCGTCGACGCATGGGGAACGAGCATACGCAATCCAAATGCTCGTGTTTCTGTGCGTCATTTCCAAAATATATAGCTTTGTCTCTATCATTTGTCTGCCGATCCATGCACGCCAGTGCTGCTCGCATCGCACCGTTTTCTCGACTGCACCATCAATCGATCATTCGAGCCGAATTCCCTGCATGCACTGCGATTGCCGTTCGCAACCAGGGAAGCGCGAAGACACCTCCATGCCTTTCGGGGGCGCATGCAGCTCGCATAAGACCCCGATCACTCGTCACGTTGCGTAGAACGCATGAACCCAGCGAATGCGCCATTGCTCAGCGCCATTTGAACCCCCCGCTACGTCGCCGAAAGCGCCATCCACGCGATACCCGCCCAGCAGCAGCGCAGCAGCGTCGACTCGAGACACGCCTCCGGTTGCCTCGTGATCGACGAGCTCCCGCAGCGCGTGCAGATCACCGGCGAAGGCAACGAAGAAGCCGCAAGGGGCATTGCGCTCCGGATTCGAGCTGCCAACGGACGCGCGCGCCCAGCGATGCGATGCGACGCACTGGGGATCACGACGGCACGCATCGCCTTCGATTTTCTCCCAAACGCGTTCATTTCTACCACAAGTTTCGCGGGCTCCAACGGCGAAATCCATTTTTGGTGGGGACACGTGTCCGTTGTGATGGTGCGTTCCTGGCCAGTGAAATCTCTAAGGAAAACAGAGCTCGAGACACTTCGACTGGATTCTTCTGCGGCGTGGCGGTTGTGGACGGCCACCGTCGGCTACGTGGCATTATGTGGTGACGCGAACTTGCGAAACACGTCAACGACATTTTGATTTTTCGTTGTCTTTGTTCGAAAAGAAGACGTCGCAGAGAGCATAGCGTTTCAGGTTGTGCCACGCAAGAATTCTACAAAAGGGTAAAATATAATGCAGTACAAACTTCAAGTGCGCAACTTTATCTTCGTAGTGCTCAGTCTGGCGTTGCTGGTGGGCCTTGCCTCGAGCGTGGCCGCTGAAACCCTGGACACTGAGGGTCGCTGGTATCAACAGCAAGTGACGGTGACTCCACAGGTGCAGTGCACACCTGTGACGTACACGGCGACTTGTGTGCCGAAGCAGGCGTGCGTTCAGTACACGACACAACAGGTTTGCGAGAAAAAGCAGACCGTATGCCAGCAGGTGCAGCAGGTGCAGCAGGTGCAGCAGGTGCAGCAGGTGCAGAAGACGGTGGTCCCGGTGAAGAAGACCGTCATGCCCATGAAGAAACAGCCCATGTATCGCTGGTACCAGTATGAGCAGGTTCAAGCAACGGCTACGCCAACGCCGATTTGCACTCAGGTGTGTCAGTACGCGAACGTGCAGGTCTGTGCTGCCTACGAGCAATACGAGGTTTGCAAGGTTTGCACGCAACAGTACGAGGAAGTTCAGAAATGTCAGCAGCAGTACCAGCAGCAGTATCAGCAGATGTATCGGTGGTATCAGCAGGTGCAGGTGACCCAGTGCCCGGTTGAATGCCAGGCGGGTCAGGTGCAGTGCCAGTACGTGAAGCAGGTGATCTCGACACCGAAGGTACCGTTGACGAAATTGCCGCCACCACCACCACCACCAAGTGTGACGCCAGTGCCAACGGTAATCCCTACCGTCATCCCTACGGTCATCCCGACGACCGTCATTCCTACGGTCATCCCGACGACCGTCATTCCAACGATCGTGCCAACGACCGTCATTCCGACAGTCGTCTCGACGACGATCATTGCGGTGCCTACTACGTCACCAGTCTCGGTTACGGGGACGTCGTCGAGCGTATATTGAATTACATCAGGAGTACTGGGTTGAGCCCAGATGGAGGCAGAGGGGTACGAGGCCAAGATTGGCCTTTCGTATGGAGAGAACGAATTAGAAGCATTGGAATCGGGGTAGACTTTCAGGCGATGGAGCTAGTCAATGAATACATTTCTTCTGTGAAATGGAAAGGATGTCTGTCGGCCGCAGTGCCGTGACTAGAACTTGTGACGAAAAGCATCGAAGAGAAGAGCCAACAGCGAGGGAGACGTGTGCTCCAGTCTCTGGCTTTCTGCGCATTATTCATTTGCGCTTTTGCCAATCCCCGTTGTGACCAGTCAAATGCAGTGCGGTCGAAAGTGGGCAGTGTACTCTATAGATGGAAGCGCAGGAGATGGAGACCTTGAGATCGCATGGGGATGGACCGATACGGATCGTAAAGATGCATTCTGTAGTTTTCTGGTGATGTCGAGGACGCATTCGTTTCGATCGAGCACTTTTTACTTACCGACCTGGACACTGCTGTCTCATTCGGAGCGGCACTCCACGAGCGTCTTTGTTTTACTGCTACTGTCCTGGGGCCTGTGTGATGCTCTCCTGAAAGCGCCAGCGTTCCGGAGGGATCGCCCACGCACTCGAACGAGCTACGCTGTGCAAGCGCCTATGCGTGCGGCCCCTGCAGTCTCCAGGCACGAGAAAATGTTCATTTCTTGGAAGCTCGGATGCCTTCTACGAGAAATCCGTCATCGCTCAACCCGAAGCAGGAGTTAAACACGCGAATCGGCAACGCGGGACACGAAGCATCGTGTTGCAGCGAACGAAATGAATGGTTGCATCGCATTCGACGCAGTCGTCGGCTGACACAGACCATGCAGCGCCAGAAACCAGAGCTTCTGGGATGAAGAAGGTGTTCCTCTTCAAGGGGCCCTCGTACGCCTGCAGTGGCCCTGGAACAAAAACGATGGCACCTTTGGTATTGTGGCAGGCGCAGCTCCGACACAATCCGACAAAGTCAAGAGTTCGGCTTTGAAATATATCAGAGGCGTCTGTGCCAAATCGCATGTCCGCGAATACAGCAGGGAAACCAAAGTCATTCCCAACGACAGAGAGAAAGAGGGATTTTGGGTGCAGAGCAACAGGCTGAACTCGAATCCATGTTCGCGGTACACAAGACGCTTTATACCTGTATCAGAATAGAATGGAAGAGATCGATGCTGCCGAATCCGGCCCACATGGCATCGTTTTGATATATCCCCAATACCATTATCACCAGACTTTGCGGGGATTTTCTGTTACTCCCTACTTTTCCTCTAGTTTGTCTCTGGCTTTAAATAGGTTGATATCTCTTTTCTCTACAGCTCCATTGGCAGCAGTTGAATGATTATGACGACAGCGTTCAAGTACCGATTCCACCTCTTCCCGGTGTTGGCGACGCATTTATTGCACATCCGGTAGATTCGATCTCCGTTTCACTTTCCGTTTTCATCGTCTTTGTATCCAGCATCGTTGCACCCGTCGCAGCAGCGACACTCGATTATGGTCAGGTGTTTCGATATACACACTGAGTCTCTTCCTCGAAGCCCCGACTTATGGCACGTAAACGCTCGCTTCATCGCACGGCACACGCCCTTGTCGGGTATAGAGGGATACCCCCGATGCGCTCTAACTTTTCCGCGCCTGGTATCGTACCCGACGAACATGCCCCTCTATTTGGCGACCCTTCGGTGAGAACCCTGTTTGTTGCTCACGCAAGCCAACGCTGCACCGTTCGACAGAGGTTTTGTGAAACGCAATGTTATCCTTGAGGAAAAAAGTAGCGGATGCAAAATCCAGGTTGTAGAATGCTCGTCGAGCGTTTTGATCCGTTGCCTGTTTTTTGTTGCGACATGGTGAAGCACTCTTGACCGGAACCGATCGCTTTGATGACTAAAGTCCGAGTCCAAGACCCTTTTCCATATGAAAAGAAGAGGCTAGAGCCCCCAAAAGCATGGCTCGTGACAGGTTTCATGCTGGTGTCGAGTGCCGTATCGTCGGTGGTCACCGAGAGAGGAGCATTTGTTTTTCGAGCGGAATAGATTAAGCGAAATAATATCTCGTTTAACTTTCGGCGCGATTTTGTGAGCAATTGATCGAGGGACGACCTCGGGCTGTTTTCCTTGTCTAGTAAGCGATGCGAACTGCTGTGCTAGCGAGTTGCCTCGAAACAGCAAGATTGAAAGCTTGGAAAATGCGTGATTTGAACCTACTATACATGAGGAAAGAAGAAGATTGGAAAGGCGCACGTACGGATTTGATCAAGTTATCGATAATTTTAAAAATCCTTGTTCAGTTGCGTCACGAATCATCTGGATTCCGGTGTCGTAACGAATTCCAGCAGCGAACCGTCGAACTAGTCAATCCGAAAAGACGCCCGAGCATCTTAAGATTTCGTATGCATTTTCAATCTTTGATTGCTGCCCTTCGACTGTTCAAACTGTACAGATTTAAACATGTTCGGAAAAAAGATCCAAAGGCAGGAAGAGAACAAGCGGTTTAGCGTTTCGTGTTCTATGAACCTGGGTGGAATGCATGCACCACGTCGTAAACGAAACAAGTATGATACGTTTGGGATAAATATGGATTATAAGGACACATGACGGAAAGTGGCGCCCGCGCCGCGCGCATGCGAAACTGTTTCTTCTAGCTCCAGGCTGTACCCAGTGCCGCACTGCTAGTATAGCGGATCGCACTGGGCTGTGGATTAGGTCTCATGAAGACTTTATGGTATGGCGTGTTATTTAGCGTTTTCTTATGCTTCTCTGCACGTACAATCCAGACGATGGCAGCTGGGGAAGCTATGGGAAACGCCTGCTCAGTGGGTCTCATCGGGATACGCCGCTCAGCTAAGACCTACCGTCTGCGCGCGGACAATCTAGTGGAGGTGCACTGGACGCTTGATCTGCAGCTTCAAGCTGAGTCTGCGGTCGCTGGCGTTTCCGATGGCGTCAAAAGAGTTTGTTTGAACCTTACCGACTACGAGACCGATCGCCTGGTATCCTTCACAGCTGTGCGGGAGCGAGGCGGGTCTGGGAAAAGCTCGGACGGCAAGGGTGTCCGCCACTCAGGCACGTTAAAGATCCGCGCTTTTAACACCAGTTCAGGATATCCTGGACATTTTATGGTGCTGCGTTGTCCGGATGATGCTGCCTGCAACGAAGCGCAAGCGCTGAACATATTCGCTGGCGAAAGCTCGCGGAATAAACCCTTGAAACTCGAACTCTCATATTTGCTCGTGCGAGGCGTTTGTCCTCTGGCGCACGTGCGAGCACTAGACGAAAGCTTCAATCAAACCAAATCGAAGCCGCGTGATGCGCTCGTGCAACGATACCGTTTCCGCTTGGAATCGATGCTCGTCAAGTCTCTGTATCCTGTTCAGGAACAACGATTGCAGATACAGAAAGTAGCTTCACCAAGTGGCTTTCGTGCCCGACTCGTTGGCTCGCCAGAGGGCCTTGAGCCGGCATCCATCCGTATCGCACCGGGTGACATCGAGAAGGCAGCCTCTCAGGATTCGGAATTCGATTTTGAAGTAAGATATGGCCCGTTTACAGATGCAGATCATTCCATGCTAGAGGCAGCACACGTGGATTTGGCATTCGATGCCCCGTCGGGTCTCGAGCCAAGCGATATTGCACTCTCCGCTATGGCGTTGGCGGGAACTTTTCGTGCGCTTAAGGCGAAACGGGTTCTGGCTGTATCGCATCGTGGTCATATCCAGGTCACAGAGACGATGACTCTCCTGAATGATTACCCCGCAGCCAAAGAAGGCACCTGGTCCAGGCTCGACTTGCTCGTGGCCCTTCAGCAGAACCCCTTTGCTACACGCACGATTCAAGAGTTTTTTGCCGTTGTTCCCGCGAACGCTCGCAACTTTTTTTATCGCGACATTACTGGTAACATTTCGACCTCAGGATTTCATTCGCTGTCGCGTCTGTTGGCACCATTTGAACAATACAAGCGATGGCAGACGCCAGAGGGAAAGAGGACTGTTGCTGCGCTAGGTGCGAAACGGAATACACACCAGGTTTTGGGGCTACGGCCTCGCTTCCCGTTAGCTCCATCATGGAGGACTAATATCGAGTTCGGATTCGAGGTTCCTGTTCGTGCCGGCGATATTTGGAAGCATCTCGGAGGTGGTACGTTTCGATTACACCAGGCGCTAACACCCCCGCTGCATGGCCTTGTCATCGATGATTTGGATTTGTGGGTTGTTTTGCCCAATGCCGCCGTGGTACTGGATATTCAGATACCAGATGATCAGCAGTTGTATACGCTATCCATTGAACACTGGAAAGGATACGGCTATCTCGATTTCGTTCCGCGTACGGTGGTGCACGTCAGACGACGCAATCTGGTGACTGACCTGAGTCCGCAAACGGATTCGTACCTCGAAATCACGTATCGTGTTCATGCGTTCTATGCGCTATGGCTCAAACCGCTCATTTTTGTCGGGTATTTGATCATCGCAGTTGTGCTGTTAGCGTTGATACCTCGGCTGCATTTACGTATTCGAAAAATCTAGTTTTCGGTTGTGACTCTCGTTGCGTTATGCACATCTATACCCGACGAAAACATTTGGGATAAGAGTGCGCTCCCGAGAAAGCTATTTTTGCTTCTGTCCAAAGGCGAACAAACAAGTTTCTGAATCGCTGGTGTCTGTTCTTCCGAAAGAGACAAGGCATCGATTCGCGACAGCGGCGACGGAAAAGCTGTGACGACCACTTGTCCCAGACGAGGCCGGATGTACCTGAAGGGACCACTCCTATTCAAATGGTATGCTTTCGCACGGCAAGTCCGTTTTGGGAGGGCCAAACCTCAGGTCTTAGCGTTGAGCGGGGCATGATCGAGGCCAAACACCAAGAACTTGACTCTTGAACGCATGAAAAGCGCTCTACTGGTCACTTGAGACTGTTGACGATCTGGATTCTCGTTGCGGACGTTTCTCTCTACATGCTCAGGATGGAGGTGCAAGTGCTATTCAGCGGAAGCATCTGTACCTATCGTTCCAGCAACGGCTGTATCGTTATTGGTTCTGTCTCATAATTCATGGGCGCGTTTCCAGAACCTCTGCTTCCTAAAGCGTCCTGGTTAGGAAACCTGGCGTCGACTCGAGACGCTCGAGAGCACCGATGCTAAAGGAGCGCGTTTTTCTTGGTATGCCCCGCTCGACGGCCTCGAGCATAGACAAGGCTCCTGAAAGTATCGAAGGTCACGCCGCTGGCGGCCTTAGAGGAGCTTCCCATGTCCATCAATGTCATCTGATTCACGGTCCTGCATCGTATACCCATGTCGACATGAAGAACGCCTTGTTTCGGGTTCTTATTTTCTAGTGGAAAACGCTGCAGCGTTATCGTTGCGGGTCAAATTACTCGATTTCTGTTATTCTAACCAGTTGCGGCAACTTGAGTGGATAACGTGTGGATGCGTCCAACAAGCTTTTTCAAGACTGTGTTAGTGTTGAACATATCGCCAAGTACGTGACCACCCGGGCTTTTCTTCTAGAAGAAGAGCCTTTTGTTGGAGTCGATGGAGACAAACACGAGCAGTTCAGGAACAGTAACAGGCCAGCGTTTCGCGGAGCGGAGACGTTCGCTCCCGCCTGGGGCAGAGCTGCGACAACGATTACTAAAACAGCTGAAAGAGCTTTGTGACCAGATCGGAAAGGCCTACAGCACCCTGGTACAAAAGGCAGCGCTCGTGATAGAGCCTGCTGATCAGGCAGTTTCATTGGAGCCGGACACGCAACGGCAGGCGACTTGCATCACGAACCTGTCTGATGAGGGAGAGCTCTGGACCACAGTGTACGAGCTAAACCTTGGAGTCCAGAACCTTCTAATGTTCATTGAGGATATCCGTTTGCTTCTGCTGACGCAAGCGCAAGTGCCGGGACCCTCTGTCGAGGAGAACGGCTTGAAAACAGCGGGAAAAGGTGGGTGCTCGCCAACAGAGCTTGAAGGTGCTCGTTTCTCAGACAGACTGTCATCCAGTAACACGCACCGGCTTCTAGAGCAACTGTGGGATCGTTACACTCCGTAAAGACTCATGCATTCATCATCGTGAGCAAGTCGATGTGGTCTCTTTTTAGACCTCTGGTTGTTCACGCAACTGTAGATGGAACGCTCTCAGACCGAATCCTCTCAAACGTTCCAAGGCAATAGCGTTTTGCTGGACACGCTTGCCAGCATGCTTAGAGTCGGCATCGAAGCGATCCTCGCTCAGCAGTGTGGATTCGAGTGCCTCGCCTATGTAGAAATAACAAACTGGTGTCTGCAAATGTCCATGAATCAAAGAGATGAGCCCGTGTCTATCGTCTGGAAAGCGGAACGTATAGCGTGAACCAATGAGCTTCATGGACATCCATATGCGAAGAGACTCTATTCCGACAAAAGACGCAGCACCAGCATATCGCTATTCCGATACCGAGTGCACGTTGCCGCCTAACGGAGCGAACGCTATGCAAGCACCACAGAGACAGGAGACTGGTATGGCTAACCATTCTTTTGAGAAGCTCCAGAGTATCTGAAAGCTCCAGAGCTCTCTTGACGAGACGAAAGCGAGTTATCCGTGGATGACTCGTCTCTTACCCTGACCCAGGTTGCAGGCTCCTTCATATACGAAAGCATCCAGTCAAACGATGAGGTTACACAGTAAGCTGCGCTTGAGCGATAGACCATAACGCCGCCTTATGCAAACGAGAACGTCTCTCTCACGATACTCGTATCCTGGGGTCAAGACGTCTGAACTCCGGAAACGGCACAGGTGCGACGCTCGTGCAGGTCCCAGGGAATGACCACGGTGCCCAATGCGCTGTCGGTAGCTTTGCACAAAGGCTACCGAACACAAGTTCTTTACTGATACGCACACGGCCTCTGCTGGGCAGGGGGCATCCCACTGAAGTACGCGTTCAGTGCCACCTGTCGGCGCACAAGCAGCCGCAAGGCTGACCGGACCTGGAAACCTGTGCGCGTCTCCAACAGTAGAGCCAGGTGCTTGGCAAAAGTCACAAATTCATCCCGAAAAACATACGGAAATCCTGGTCGAATCCGTGAGCAATCAAAGCAAGTGACATTTTTCGCACACCAACATGAATTGACTGCGTCGGAACGATGTATTTATTCTATCATTGGGAATATGGTATACGGAGCTGCATATCTTCTTCCCATCGCCCAGGCTGGTACCTCTGCTATGTTTCTACCGTTCGATCACGATGACAACAACCCGGTGGCTGCGTATATACACGATCGAGTGCGTCTGATCTCTTCTATGTTGCAGATAGACGGACTCCAGAGTGTTGTGCATACTCCAGCCCAGGCACAGGCAAGTTTTCGTCGTATCCGAGCCAGGACCTGCACTGGGAGCAGTCGTTTCTTTAGGACTCACCTTGCAGCTAGACGTGAACTTAACCGAATGATCCCCTGGCTTGACGAGTCACCTAAATACGCTGAATCTGTGGAGAGCAGAGGGCGATTCCCTCCGTGGGTACCTTTCTGTTGCTCTGAGCAGGCGACGTACAGCGTGGCGCTGAGAACATGAGACAGTGTCCACAGCACTGAGGTCCGCAGCTGCGAACCTCGATCAGAAAAGCAGAACCGGAATTCGTTCGAAATACCAGGTAGTGGCCAAAACAATCGGGTCCATTACTGCGAGTCAGAGAAACACACAGCTCTGCGTCAGAACCGTGTCGAACATCCAGAAACCAGCAATTCGATAACCAAGTAAACGCATCTGCTCTGTCTCAAAGAAACTAGATCTCGTCATATTTGATACCGTTTCGCTCGAGAACGGGCCGGAGATTACGATTCGCCCGAACAAGCCATCGAGTATAGAGATCTTGCAGCTGCTCTGGTGACAAGTCCGGTTGGATGCATCCTTTCATCCGCAGGTGATAGAGCATACAAGCAGCTGCAACGCTAACATTGAGCGATTGGGAAAAACCCACCATAGGCAGGTGAATGAGTTGCTCACAATGGCGCTGCATTGCACTGCTCAGGCCGCGCTCCTCGTTGCCCAAGACAATACAGATCCGCTTCAAGGACGTAAAATCGACGTTGTCGATCGGTACTGAGCGTGTGGTGTCTAACGTCGTGCCGATGAGGCTGTAACCATTCGCTCGCAAGCTTGCCAGGCATTCGTTGAGCTGATGGAATCGACGAATACGCAACCATTGGTCACATGAGCGGCTCACGCCTCTCGTTGACCCGCAGTCATCGGGTACCGTGTGACTATGACAGCGGAAGCTCTCAATGGATTCCAGAACATGAACGAATTGAATACCAAAGCACTCGCATGTGCGCAGGATAGCTGCGCCATTGTGCGGATCCGCGAGGTTCTCCAGGAGCAGCGTCACCCGCTCACATCGTTGGAGCAGCACCTGCTCCATTCGAGCCACTCTTTTCGGACGGAGTCTACCGCGAAGCAGGTCAAGAAAGCATGAACGTGGAACGAGTCCGCCGTCTCCATAGAACCGCTGAGGCCGCGCAAGTGGTGGTGACTGCGGGTCCGCTTCCAGCCCGCGACTCGATTCTATATCAGCGTGCTCTGGGATGCTGGAAGAGAGCGCCCTCCTCGGCATGAACTCGGTGTGGTTATGAGTAGGTTCTGGAGGAGCTTCGGGCATTGGAGACCCCAGGTTCATGTTCTGCATGGCGCTCTCCAGACGCCCGCTGTTTCCCATTGGCTCCGCACACTCAAGCCGCTCACAATTTTTTCTAGTGCTTCGTTACAAACGAGACGCTTCAGAGCTGATCTAACTGGTAGCCGATGTGCTCTGAAAACGCACAAGCCAGGTAGGTCCAGAGGCAAACTCTAAAGCACGCTCTGCTCCTGGCCTGTTCGCCACGAGTGCCCGTACACTTCAGCGCGTTTCTCTTGTACCTGGAAGTTTCGCTCCTTTACCGCGTGTACGTGCTGTCGACGCACTTTAGACGCTCTGCCCTCTAGTACTTGGAAACAGTGCCCGTTGGCCGCCTGTTAGCCCTGTCGACGCACCTGAAATGCACTACCTGATCGTGCTACCCTACTCCAGCGCACTGGTGCCTGTCGAGATCGCTTCCAGCTCCTTGCATAGGCAGGCAGCGTGCCACCGAGCCCCGAGTACCTGCACGACTACCACCCAGGAGCTTGCTCCGCTACGCTGCCCAGCGTGTGCGTTTTCACCAGATGAAAACGCACGGATTCGTACTGATCCAGTAGCTCGCCCGTCTATGGACCTCTGTACGCTTCAGAAACGGAACCAACCTTTACTTTTCGACAGCGTTAGCGTTCAACAAACTCGGACGCAAGCCACAAGTCTGAAGGCCTTCGCTGCCTGCTGCTGCGCTGCAGCATAGGCGCACTTGGCGCTTCGACGGCGCAGGGTGCGGAGCACTTGCGACGTTGCCCCACCGCGAGCCTTCTCGTTAGCTTTGAGCGACTCTATGAGCTCAAAGCAACTAGAGTCAAAGATAGTATGTCCTCTGTGCCCGCAATCAAGGCAAGAGGCGGGCACGATTCCAGCAGAAGTGGTGGGTCCTCTCCAGGGTCCCGCTGTAGGGACGCGTCGGGCTGCGCACCGGGCTACTGCACACCGAAACTGCATCATTTGGTGTCCAGAAGTTTGTGCTGGTGAACGGGGTCAACTGGTGAACGTGGATAAGGCGGTCGCGCGGGCGAGTCGCATCAAGTGCCGACACTGTGGTGAAAAAGGGGCTTCCATCGGTTGCTGGGAGCCTCGGTGTTCCGCGAGCTACCACCTGGTGTGTGCGTACGATCCGGCGTGCGACGTGGATCTCATCCTTCCTGACCTTGAACTATGGTGTCCAAAACACGCTGAAGGTCCTACATACCAGGCTTACGAGGAAGCCAAACGGGAAGCGCGTGCAGCTGCGGCAGAGGAGTTGGGGGGCGGATTTGCGTCTCCCGAGTCGTCGCAGAAGCACCGACGCGGTGCGAGCGCTGCTCAGGGCGCTTCGGAGCTGCAGACTCCAACACGCGGTGCAGATGGGACCTTTGAGTTCAGCCCGCGCGGTAGCTGGCGACACACTGAGCGCATCGCGCCGCCTTCTGGACAGCGACCTTTTCAGAGTGGGGCACCGCAGTGTGCCGCGGATGCCGCAGACGACACCAGTTCCGCTTCCCGAGGTACATCCAGAACACAACGGAATGCGGCGCTGTATGGACTGGGCGAAACGAAGCGCAAGCGAGGTCGACCGCCTCGCTCGGTGGTCGAGTCTGCGCCGGAGTCTCGTCGCCGGCGGACCGCTTTCCGCACTGGTGTGCCGGCAGGTGGCATCGACATCACAGTATCGTCGCCTGGCGAGCGTGGACAGACTCGGAACTACCATCGGCAACATCTCGGGGGTGTTCACCAGGATGCTGATGCTGGTCGTGGTTGGGAGGTTCAAAAAGCGACTGCGCCGCCGCATGGTTACCAGAGCTCGAATTTGGCGGAAAGCAGGTCCACGTCGCGGTACAACACGCAGCGACAAATGCAGTCGAATAACCGCCAATTGACCATGGTGGAAACGCTTGGGAGACACCCTAGATCAACAGGCGCTCGGGTGTCGTCGGCGCAGACGGAGGACTCTGCGAACGTTCCCGAAACGAGCAGCAACAGCCGCAACCATTCAGAGACAAGCGTGGCCCATCGGAGTGACCAGAGTAGCGATCGAGACTCGGAAGCTTCGCTCCGAGGAGAAGGACTTGAGCGCGAGGAAGCTGAATGGAAATGGGAACTCGAACGACGACAAAAGCGCTGGAAGCGTCGCGCACGTGATCAACGAGCATCGAGAATTTTCTCACAAATTCTTGCTGACGTTACAGCCGAGACCGTCAAAGAGCGTCAGAAGCTCTTTGAACCGATGTCCGGTGAAGCCTTGCAGCGCTTCATTCGTGAGGCGGAACCCTACACCACCAAAGTGCCGCAAGATTACGAGCTGCGAGAAGCGATTCCGCAGCTGCTTCAAGACTTGCCCTGGATCGAAGCCCGACCGAACCTCCACCTTTGTGAACGAGACAGCGTGCTCTACTTCTACACCCGAACCGACGTTTGGGGCTGGTATTCAGACGTCCGTACCATCTGCGGAGCGGGCCACCCGCACACGATCAAAGTGATCACCAAACCGCGCCCAGAGCATCGCCTCTCGATTCATCTCCGCTGGGCAGTACCTGAGGAGCCGATTGGGCGAATGCGCTTTGCAGACCCGTTTAACACACAGCACGCCTTCCGTGATAATGTCTTGATGATGAGATGGGTACTGAATGGACCCTTCAAACGAACACGATCCTGTGATCTCATCGCTCATGGACTGTGCTACTTTCCCGAGTTACCGACGGCGAGGCTGTGGTTCACACTCTGTCGCGAGATCATTCGCGGTCTGAAACCGGTCCCCGTTCCCATCCTACCTTATCGAGCGTACATCGATAGCGCACAGCCACTGGAGACACCGTTTAATTACTCACGAGGATCCGCCAGGAGTCTCAGTTTTCAACCAGAGGGCACTGCATCGTATCAGGTGCTGCTTGCGGGAGGCAACGGGGCTAGCACGGTAGCCACTGCAGCGCAACCTGGAGCGCTGCTGACGACAGCTGCGGGCAATGCTGCCTACGCTGGAGTGGGCTTGTGGCGTTCTCGACCAAGCCGTTCCGCTACAACGACCGGCTGGCTAGGCTCGAATGCAGTCGACGGAGCGTTCTCGGAGGAGGCGCGCGAGCGTGTCCGCCGCCAGGGCTACGGTTTTGAACTCGATGATCTCGAGGGCGCAGATGCGAGCTCCGAAGAAGAGGAGGTGCTCGCACAGCTCGTACAGTGGCAAGCGAAGCAGCTTGAACTCGTTGGAGAATTCCCCGAACCGGGCGATCGTTTCTGGCCATTCAGTGAGAATACGGATCCTTGCTTGCGGGTTCTGGACTCTGCTTGGAAAGTGGAGACGCAACATCCCCTGGAGCTGATCGAGAAACGAAACTGGGCTCGGATGGATGCGCTGTTCCATCACGACTCGGATAACCTGGTGATCCTGGCCCGCACGGAAACACAACTTCGAGACAAGTATGGCAGTGCGTATGCTAGCGCCGTGCTAGCAGCTAGCGCATATAATCGAGAGCTGCTCACAGAGCGGCAAGCGCTGCTTCATCAACGTTTTGGGGAGCGACGCAGCACGCTTACCAACAGAAGAGCAACGCCCGGAGGTTTGCCCAGTGAAGGATTTTCCAGTTCGAGCGACACGGATAGCGAGCTGGATCATGCTCTGGACTGAGTCGAGAAACTTGGTGGACGAGCGAATGCCACGGGGTTTTGCAAGAGCGCGCGCCCTGCGAATGAGGTCCATGCATCACATGCGGATGCTTGTTGTAGAGCTTCTGTGGATTACGGCATATAGGTATCAGTTCGTAGAAACGTGCTGACTGCATCCACAGCTCTCTTTTAAAGTATTTTGCTTGTTCGATACACAGTATTTCAGCTGCACAGGCGGTCAAGAAGCACGCTGTCCAGGGCATTTATCGCGATGAGCTTCACTGCCCTATCGATGTAGACGTAGATACGCAATAGTTTAGGGTCGCCCCTATAGTATACTGGATCCTGAACTTATTGACAGGAGCTATGCTGTACCCTAAAGCGCTGGAAGTAGGAAAGGATCTGCAGTTTCTACCCTGTAAGAAACAAGTTCCACGAATACCGTCAACAAAGCGCTCTTTGAGCGACTCCATAGCTTCAAATGCTGCTACCAAGCTCAGACCTGCAGATTCTACCTACACAGCAACTAGGTGTACCCTCACCGTCAACAAAGCGCTCTTTGAGCGACTCCATAGCTTCAAACGCTGCCACCAAGCTCAGACCTGCAGATTCTACCTACACAGCAACTAGGTGTACCCTCACCGTCAAAAAAGCGCTGGTGAAGTGACTCGTATACAGATCATTACTTCGAATAGCTGGCGCTTCGCTGGTGTCGGCCAGAACGAACGCCCGCTTTTCGTCTATGCTGAATGGCTCTGCTGGGATTTCGTACTCAGGACGCAATCTCCGAAGCAATGTTCCACTCGATGCCGGGCTTCTTCTTCTTCTTCTTGTTCATAAAGTGCCAAACATGGACCAAGTCGCGGCTTGTTTCAGAGCAGCATATGCGGATGCGGTTGGGAGCACTCCTTTGCTAGCGTCCGCTGAGGAACGTGCGGTCTTCGTCAAGAACTCGCTCGAGTTTGCGTTAAAGGTCGAAGCACAGTCCAGAGACGTTACCGCAGCCGGAGCTGAGCAGCAGCGAACCGAGATTGATCGGGCGAGACAGCGACTTTGGTTCTTCTGTGTGGGTGCTGCTGAGCTCCTGAAGGAACCTGGGGCTCAGTTTCCTTCGCCTTCCTTGGTTACAGCTGCCCAGCAGGCTCTTCGCCAGCGTCAGCAACATTGGTGCAATCGCCTCGCTGCTGCGAGTCGCTTATCGGCTGATACTACCCTGTCAACTGCTGACGAGGTGGATTCGCTGATAGCCCTAGTCCGAATAGGGCTGACTGTGCTTGGCCTCTTCGTTTGCCTGAGTATCCTCGGAGAGCGTGAACACTGGCGGGGGCCGTTTCTCTGTGAGCTCTGGCAGCAAGGCCGTGCCGTCTATGAAGCCTTGGAACGACAAAAGGCCTCGTCTGCAGCTTTGAGAACGACCGCTTCCTTCTTACAGAGCTACTGGTTGGATGCACTCTGCACTGCTACCTGGTGGATCGCTGACCTTTCCAATCATGCTGCGGCAACAGCATGGACGCTCGACACATCCCCATCCAGTCTGCTACAAATCAGAGACTCTGCCTCTGCTCAATGCTCAGTCTGGAATCCTCTTCACTGTAGTTTTACTCAGCCTTGCGCTACTATCCGGGACCAGCACTGGAATTGCAGAGGCTGCAGCGCCCTGCAAGCCTCATCCTGGACTCCTCATCAATGTACTTTCCTTCTGACTGGACGCTCGTTTCGTGACCAGCATTGGTATCGCTGTAGCACTTGTGCCTTTCGGGAGGATGAGGGCGTCTGCACGAGCTGTGCACTCATATGCCATGCCGGACACGAGGTTTCGTATGTTCGTTTCAGCGGCTTTTTCTGTGACTGTGGCGCCAATGCTGCTGCTACGACACCCCGGACAAAGTGTCTCTTATGTACGCTGGTCAGGAGCGAAGAGACATCTTCGACGACGAGCTCTAGCGAAGCCCTGCATACATCAACGGAGACGCCCAGAGGTGCTGAACGACGTCCCGCCAAGGCGCCCGAACTCCGTGACGAACACTTGCTGTGGATGAGGCCGCCCTCCGTGAGCCCGTTGGTGGAGCTCGACTCCACCAAGGCCTGCTTCTACCACGTTTTCATGGAAATTGCCCAGCTTCATGGATCGAGCGACCGCTGCCCTGTCCGCGACGCTTCGGGTAGCGGAGAAACTGCTCCGGCAGGCGTCCTTCTTGCGAAGGCGATTACAGAACATTTACAATCAACATTCGAGTGGCTTCGCGACAGCGTTTTGTTTCGTTTTCTACAATCACCGACACCAGGGGAAATACCCCCAGAGACAAATGCTCAGTCGCAGAGCGTTGTGCAAATGCCCGGCACAGAGCAAGCTCCGCGGAAAGCGTTCCTTCCAGCGCTGCACAGAGCAGCTGCTGCTGGAGATGAGTCGCCCCGCACTGCGACCTGCAACGCTCGAGATGTACGGGAAATTCAACAGGACACATGCCAAGTACGCGGAGCCGGCACTTACATTCAGCGAGCGACCTGGAAACCGGAAGCCGTCCAAGTCCTCACGCGTGTGCGCCACGTGGACACGAACCAGGGACAGTCGACGCTGGGCATGGGGGTGTTTTGGCAACTGCTTCCCTGCGGAAAGCAGGAGGCCAGGAACCCACGCGAGCTGCATTGGCACCATGAGCCGGTACTCGCCTTCGTCGATGGACTCTTTCTCGTGACGTTAGCAGCTTCCGAACATCACGTTGCATTTCTATCCGATGAAGCGGATATTCGCAGGAGTTCAGCATCGGTGCCAGTGCACCCGAGTTCGGAACCGCTCGAGAGAGCTCCATTTGCTGGTTGTGCTTGTACAGGCACAGTGAGATCCACTCGTCCAACAGCACTGGATGCTCGGCGCTGGATACGACGCCCTCTGGGCTTCTGTGCAGGTGAACTGGGATTTGCACCCAGCTGCCCGCGACGGGGAAGTCTGCAGCGTCTCCTTGCGCTCAATCGAGAAACGTCAACGCTACGGCTGTACTGCGTTGGCTCGACAGTCGCGGATGTCGATGGGTCTTTGCACGCCCAAAGCTGCGCTAGCGAGTCACCAAGTCGTCCTGTTGCAGCTGCGGTACATCCGGTGGTGGAACCCGATAAAGTTCGATCGGTGACGCTCCCAACGTCTGGGCAGTCGTTCACAGCGTCATTGGGTACCACTGATGCGGCTGCGGCTGGTGATGGAACAACTGTTGTTCATTCTGCGGAAGCGCTTGTTGGTGCATCAGGCTCACGACCTGCTCCTGCTGGTCCTTCTGCGAACACTGCTACACTTGTGAACGCTGTTGGCGTTTCTGCTGATGCCGTTGTAAGCGACCAGCTAGCCGAGTATCCGTCTAACACCCGCAGCAGGATGCAAGCACCAGCGAGACTATCGACGATTCGAGCACATCGGGCTCAACGGGTGCTGCAACGGTGGCGTGAGTATCACCAGGTTCACGCAAAACGCTGTTTGCGTCTGCTGCTCCGACCAGTGCCTGGCCCAGGAGCAGCGACTGCGGAGGGCGGTACAGCGTATGGCGCTGCGGAAGTGGCAACTGTACCGAACACCACGCCTGCGACGCTGTCGCTCGAGCAGCCTGAACGCTCGTCCATTGGCACGATGACGTTCGCAGCGCCGGCTGAAGCGTCACAATTCGGTGCTCGCCGAGCAACCAGCACAGATACCACATCATCACAGCATCCAGGCAGGTTGTATCTGCTTCTAGAGCGCCAATGCCTCGAAACAGGGGAGCCCATCCAAGAGGCATCCTGGCTGGATGCCTATGCTATAGACTGGTTGCTTTGTCTGGGACGCTCGCGCTCAAGCCTTGAGGTGCTATCTATCGAGTACGCCTGTTGGTGTTGGTTCTGCCGATGGATTCGTGAGGCACACGGGGAAGCTGCAGCATCAGCAGCGGATACGACGTCGAGGCCAGCGGGTCCAGACGGCACGGAAACGTGCCTGACTGTCTCTGAAGCGCCCTCTGGCACCGTGTCCAATGACGAGGAGCCGTTTCTCTGGCTCTCGTTTGCCGATATGGATGAAGCGCTCGCTGCAAGACAGCCGTGCACGCTGCGGCCGGCTCCATGTACAGAGGCAGCAGCGGAGAATGCTCGTTTACTTCTAGAACAGACGACAGGTAGTGAATCCCAAATTCTTCGCTGGTTACCTGACGCTGCACCAGAACATGACCCGTGGCACATGCGGGAGCGGAAACGTTTCCGTCTCATGTTTAGCAACGCACGAGATGGAGTAGCGGAAGGTTTTGTCGCGAGCAGCGCAACTACAGCTCGGGATATCTGGCACAGTGAGGTCACAGAAGCGACTCTGGCGGGCCCAGTGACTGCCTGGACGTACGGTCGAGTGTTCTTCGACGCTTCAGACCGGAACCGGTCACCTCCTGGTCGTCTTCTGTTGTTCCTTGTACTATCAAATCAACACCTCGTGGTTTACGAGTATGTTGCTGAAGCGCGTACCGCCTCTTCCGTCGATATTGAGACATCCGGCCTGCGGCAGGTGGCCTCGCTGGAACTCCCGCTGTTCGATACAACACCTTGCATGCATACACTGGCAAACGCTCCTGAGGAGAAACCGTCTTCACCGAGCGCAACATCAACATCGACACCAGCACGCGTCTTGGGCCTCTTCTATGAGGCAGCACAGCAGGAACTCATGCTCTACTGGTCGAACGGTCACTGGAGTCGATGGAAGCTAACCTGGTGTCGTGAACCTGGTCTCGATGCTGCACCAGAGCCGGACATCGGCTCGCGTTCTATTCGAAATGGGCATCGCTCGCTTTCCAGTGAGCGCCTCCTGCCGTTCATGCCGCAACTCGAACTGACATCTGTGAATTCTGGATGCCTTTTCGAGGGAAAGGCGATTGTCGCTGAGCGCGAAGCTCTCGAGGATATCCAACGAGTTCCCGTCCGATGCCCGCATGGGTGTTGCTGCACCTCGTCGTCGTGCTCACTGATGCTGTTGCGATCCGCACGAACGCTTTATCTGCTTTGGTGGCAGAGAGAAAAGCGCTGCTGGATGGCGACTCGACAAGGCGCACCATATTCGTCTGTGTCGGATGTGCGAGTTCGACAAGCTGGAGCGAACTCAGGCGCGGAAACAGCAGCGCAGAACACCTCCATGGCGACACAAGCAGACTCGCGAGAACAGCTGGCGAGACTCTGCAGTCTCGATGCCGGTACTCAGGATGCTTTGCTACCAGAAAGAGCTCGTCGAATGGATCGACCTATTCCCGAGCGTTGCAGGCAGCAGCGACTAATCCAGGCTACAGGCTGGGCGCAACTCGAAGCCACAGCGTGCGAATCAGCGTCAGCGTTTCTCATCGATGTGATCATGCTTCTTGAGGACGGCACCGTTCTGGGTACGCAGACACGTCTCTCATGCGACGTGCAGATATCCTGGAACGCTCTGGGAGGTTCAGAGCGACCTGATCGGCAGCCTGTGTCTGCAGTAGATTCTTGGAAGCAACAGAAACATCCAGAGGGCGTCAGGTACTCCTGTTCAGGCGACGTGCGTCTGTCACAGCCTCACGAGCGAGACTTGAGCACAGCAGCTGCTCGCTTTGCGCATCTGTACTGGAATCATTCGACAGCGGAGGCCGTGTGGCTACCAGCTAGCCCAGAGGACGGCGTTGCTGCTGCTGACGATGAGGATGAAGCTACACCTCCTGATGTTGCTTCTCTTCCTGAGACTCCTGTTGAAGATCATCGAGGCGTTCGCGGAAATCCTGTTTTGCAAGTGCGTTACCCGTGGATACACTGTGCGACGAGCGTTGCATATCAGATGACCTGTTCGCGGTCGGTATCGCCATGGCTAGGGCGACCGCAAGGCAACTCGGTGCCTTCAGCGCTGCTCCTTGCTGATCAGCGGAACAGCAACGGCGGTCTGGTGGGCTTTTTTGAGCTCCTGGACCGGGTACCTTCCGGGATGCTCGCCTGGACTGGTGATATGTGGCAACTTGGCCTGCGTTCGATGACCGAGACACAGTCATGGTTGGAGCAGTGGCCCAGCGACTCGATGGAGCTGCTCAGCGCACCGATACGAGCATTCACGTACCGGTCTTCGGCGGAGCAGAGACCTTTCCGTCGCGAAGATGACGCCCCTGGGACGCGACTCACGGTGCTAGCGTACCGAGTGCACTCGACGTCCAGCTCTGGTGCGGCTAGGGAGAAGCGCACCGCAGGCCTGCTGCAGATGCCCCAGCGATGTGAGGATACTCCGCTGCCTCTGGCGGCGGATGCGCTTCTCGGCCAAGAGCAAGGCCAACATCATCAACTGGTGTTTCATGTGTCCAATGTCGGTGATAATGATGCTAGCTGGGCTCTTCTGGGTATACGAATGGCGTGGTTGCAACCTAACCGTTCCGGTGTGCAGGGTGTTGCGACACCAACGCAGCTGGAGCCGCAGCTGGTCGAGCTCCTCGTCCAGGGCGACCATGAACCAGCAACCGTTCCAGAGCGGGGAACGTCTGCACCCTGGACTTCGCGCTTGTCACTGGAGTTGCTTCCTGATCCCTGGGTGAATCCGGTGCCTCCTGAGCAGGGCACTTGGCGCTGGATGGAATACTGCTGGGATGATCCTGTGGTCCTGCGGCGCAATCCCTGTAATCGACAAGTTGTACTGACGATACGGGCACCAGCAATGGACGCTGCAGAGGCGTCCGCTTGGTTGGTGCTCGGCACCATAGAGGTGTACGGAGTGCGACTTTGCGACAGCCGCTGGCCTAACCTGCTGGGCTTCCTCGAATGGAGGCGAAAACTCCTGAGACAGCTCGATTCCGCTGGGAACACACGGCCTCGTGCGGAAGCTAGGAAGGGAGAGGTTTCCGCGCTCCAGTCGCAGGCTACGACTAGGCCAGGAACGGCATTGTCGTCAACCTGTCCGCGGTTAGCAGATAAGGATGAAATTGGAAAGGCCTTACACGCTCAGGATAGACTGGCTCCAGCATTGTCCGTGTCCGGTACTGCTGTATCATCGAGAGTACCGGTCGGAAATGCATTGCCAGCAGCAGACGACGGAATAGCCACCACCGTGGAGCAGCGTTCTGAACGCTCACGAATGGAAATCAACGCTTCTAGCGCAGAGGTGGCATCCTCTTCCGCCGCAGTATCTTCGGGAACGCCTCTACTGCCAGCACAGCACATCGCTTTGTGTGAACGCGATAAGCTTCGCTCAACGGAAGCTGCACATTCGGCAGCAGTCCAAGATATCGCTTCCGCGGATAACATCGAGGACACTGCCGCTGGACGAATTGTCTGGCGAGCATGCTGGATGCTTGCCGCTATCTTGGCGATCACGGGGGATAATGCGACGACCGGGCTCCAACTAGTCGATGGTTCACTGCAACATCGCCTGAAGAGCTTTCCTGGTGCTAGCGATGCAGCAGAGGACGCCAACTCGCCACAAATGAAGCATCCAAGCGGCTACCTAGATCGCCACTGGTTCGGAACGTGGCATGCGTTATGGAAACTTCTCAGCACTAGGAAGTATTGTTGGCAAAAGCGTCTGATGTTTGCGCAGTCGCTTCAGGAGACTGGCGATGAACACGCTGCGCTCGAGCAACTCTTGCATGCGGAGACGCATCAAGCCAGACGCTTTCTACGTCTAGATGATACGGAGAACACGCTTCTCCTACAGCAACAAGCCCGGAAATGCTTCGGCTGCTGGTCAGCGGATCAGGATCAAGTACCAGCAGCTTGGGCGAGGGACTTGGTCTGCTGGACGGTTGACAGTCTCGACACGTGCAGCGATCAACACCAGGGACGAGAGGCACTCCTCTGGGCTATCCAGGGACTAGAATGGCTCTACGAAGCGTGCGCTTCATGGACTACCACCACCACCACCACTGCCACCACCGCAGCACATTCGACAACTCGTTCGGATCAAGGGCATCCTTTATCGATAGATGCGGCCAGCGTCTGCTCTTCACAGGAGACGCTTGTCTTATCGATAGACTTGGCCCGTGTGTACGCAGAGACTGCGGCAGCTTGGCTGAGCGCCTTTGACACCGAGGGTGCTGGTTCTGCGTCCGCGCCAAATGAAGAAGATGAATCATCGCAACGGGATCGACCAACGTTTACAGAACGGAACCTCTGGACAGGTTTCCTCGTGGCGGCGAAACGACTCGGAGACGCCTGGTGCTCGTCGAGCTGGTGCTGGCAACAGCGTCCAAGTCGGCATGCGAACGAAGGTTCCTCGTCGGAACTCGATTTCTCCGCAGTTTTCTCGTGGTTATTTGAACCATTTATTACGGAAGCAGCACCGAATGTGCTTACGAGATTCTTGCAAGTCTGGCTCACGGATGTCGACAAGTTGATCGGCGTCGATGCAACGCATCCTTCTGCGTTCGACTACTTGGACACTTGGCTTAGGGCCTGCTTTCATCACTGTGCACCGCACTCCTCTGAGCAGGCAGAGTGTCGAGCGCGGATGCAAGCGGCCCCGAGTGCTTTACACGGGCGCTGTGCCCTGCCCTGGCGACTGCTGCCTCCTGAACGGCTACGCCTCATCTTGCGAGCGAGCCTCCTATGTGTCTCTGACCAGAATCACTGGTGGTCGTTGTTGCGCCTCATCAACAACGTCGTTACGTCCGCTTCTCACATGGACGAAGCGCTGCGCACTGCCGAGCATTTCGCTGCCGTACTCAGCGATGAAGAGGCTGTTGTAGAATCGTCGACGCGAGCTATGGATTCCTGGTCGACTTTGGAAGTTTTCTGGATAGTATCAAACACCGTAGCACCGCACATGATGGACTCGATGTCATTGTTCGAAACTGCAACTGGACCTGGAGCAACATTCGAGGCACTTGCGGCTGGACGGCAGCGCGAATGTTCACAACGCCGAGAGACACACCACGATATAGCGCTCTCTGTATGGATCAGGTGTTTTCAACAGCAATGGGTACCTGATCATTGGTCAGACTATACTGCCTGGTTGCGAGCGTACTTTTTTCTGGTACTTGCTGCGAGTTGTCTCTGGTTTACGGTTGGTAATGGGAATGATCTTTCTGGTTCGGCTGACGCTACGACGACCTGCATTGCTGCTGCTGCTGCTGCTGCTACTTCTAGTACTTGCAGTCGTGACACCACTACTGCTCGTACGCGTACTTCTACTGTTGTTGATGATGGTGATGATGATGCGACTACCGTATCTCCTGCCTCTACGTTTACTGCTACTGATCCAGCAACGGCTAGAATGAGGCCCTGCGAGGCCGGTGTTGCCTCAGCTTTCAGCCCCGATAGCCTTATGGAAGCCAGCAACTCGGGCAATGAGCCGGGCTGGAACGTTGCTGCCACGCGAACGCTCATCGAGTCGGTAGAGTTAGCGCTCTGGGACTGGTACGGTGCTGGTTTGTGTTTTGGATACCTGGAACTGCCTCCAGCTGCCTTAACAGACCTCGTGGAGGTGCTCATACCCTCGCGAGATGTCGTATCCGCGGCGTTCCAGCTCGTCGCCGTTCGCCAGACTCTAGCAGCGTTATCCACAGTGGACAATGGAGCATCTGCGCTATGCGACGCCTGCTGCGACCCTGCTGGCCAAACACAACGAAAAACGTCCACGTACTGGAACCGGTGGCAACGGCAGCAGCGGGTACAACAGGCTGTGCTCTGGATAAGCGCTGTACGGGAACGTGAGTTGTGCACGGACCTGGGACTAGCCACGCTTTTACCGACACTAGTCACTGCATTGAAGCACGATGATCGCTATTCAGCGGGTCTTTTGTTGCAATCGCTGCTCACATTGGGGAGCGAGCTAGCGCACTGGCAACAGATATCGCTTTCCCTGCGTTTGACTTGGGCCTGGCAACTTTTGCGCCTCCTCCTGGTGGAGCCAGAACTCCGGCACTGGGCCCAAGACGCTTTGGTGATTGTTCTGGAACGATTGCTGTGCGACTTGATGGATGCTCCAGACCCTGGGGCCTGGGCAGCAACAGGGCAGCAGTCACCAGCATGCGCTGGTGTATGCGACGCTTCCGAGGCATCGATGTTGCTGGTGCTTTTGCGAAAGTACGTGGCGCTCTATCGACCCCGAGCGCTCTGCAAAGCGCTACCTACACTCGCAGACTGGGTCACGCTCCTTGCTGCACACTTGCATATCGCAGCGGAACTGGTTGGACTCGAACGCGTCCTGATGCAGGCGACATTCCCGGGGTACACGACCGCGGTCACTGAACGCAGCTGTGGGCGCGAGGCAGGCGCAACACCATCCAACAACCAGGAGCAAGTCTCTTGGCCGCTTTCTTGGTTACTGGCATCGCCGGTGTGTGTGGACTGTTTCCACGAGGCGCAAGGTGCGGGCCTGACGCTCCAGGCGGCCGGAGTGCACGGCGCTAGGAGCAGTGCATCGTTGCAGACTGCACAGCTTAGCGGAAGCACTTGCCTGGGCGGTGCTTCGTCGGCAGCAGCAGTCGCTGGAACGTTCGTCAAGCGCCAACCTCTATCGACTCTGGCGACTTGCGTACGCTTTGATGACGATCGTATTCAGGCGACATGGACGAGCCCGAAACGACTGCACTGTTTGGGTGTGCGCTTGCGTCACACTCGTCGAAGCTTGGCCACGATACTCGGGTTTCGTGTATTGGTGCGCTCTCTAGGTACCGCGCTGCATGCTGCCGAAGTTCCTGGAGCAAGTGCAACGCGTGCTCCAGCGAACTGGCGATGCCTCTGTGAACTAGTCTACCGCCAGGATGGGGCGCTGCTTGGTGTGCTCTGCTTTCTGGATGAATGGCCGGAACCGCTGTTGGGTGCTGATAACGCCCTCGCAACTGGACTTGCACTCGGCTTGACGCGTCAGACTGGCCGTTGTTGTGTACCCGAAACGCAAATTTGTCCGCGATGTGCTCGCCTGGTGAGTGAACGGGGCGGCGTCTGTCCAGCTTGTCGAGAGAACGTCTATCAGTGTCGAGCGTGTCGCTTCATTGATTACGGGCGACTTGATGCCTTGCTGTGTCGTGAATGTGGCAACTCGCGTCTCATGCGTTGTGATATTCAAGTCGAGACGAGCGACGTTGATCAGGAAGGGACGTTGTTGGAAGCGCTCATGCATTGGCGCTTCCGGCACACAACCGGTACAAGCAGCAGCAGCATCAGCAACACCGGAAGCGGAGGCGGAACGGAAACTGCACCAGGGGGAAATGCTAGCGCACCGGCAGTCAGCGCGGAAACGCATGAACCGAAAGCTGCTGCTGCTGCTGCTGCTGCTGCATGGATCGGTGCTCGAGAACGTCGAACAGCGCTCGTCGCGTGGTGCCTACACGCCCCCACTGAGGCGCTTTTACCGGTTGCGTGTGCGCGATGTGCGCAACGGCGGCTTCCTCGCCTTTGGACGATGTTCGCTGAAGCAGTTGGGCGTGCTGAATCCGCATCGACTGACCAGTGGAGCCAAGTGTTCGAGCCTTTGCACCGTGCCTTGTTGGTGCTGTTCAGTAGTGGCGGTTTCATCGATGGCGAGAGAGCAACGCAACAGCTGCCAGTGACGCTGGGCTCATTGCCGCAGCCGGCCCGCGACGCTTGGTTGCGCATCTTGGAGGAGGCACTCGTCGCTTCCGAATCTGGACCTCGAAGTGAGCATGGTGGGGATGCTCGTTCGCGCCGCGAGTTCCAATGTGATCTCGGACAAGCGTATCTGCACCTCCTGACGCAGTCGTTAGCATGCTCGGGAGCGTTTGGTGCAGATCGCTTGCTGCAGGGCGCAGAAGCGACCAGCGCTACGACGATGCTGGGCGGCATGCAGCAGCGTATTGTTATTCCTGCTACGCTGTTCAACAGCACCGCCGACTATCTAGCCGCAGTATATAGCCAAAGGTGGTGTGTACGTCTTTTCCAAAGGCGCTGGTGTCGGGGCCAAAGTCCGTGGCGGAGGCCCTGTCCCGAGCAATCCTGCAGCGAGGCGTGTATCTGGCGTGCACTTTTTCATCCGTATGCCCCAGGAGTACGCACTTGGGCGCTTCGCGTCCTCGCACAGCGACCAGGGTACTGGCGTTGGCTCTTTCACCGTAGAATCCTGCTGTTTGGTTGTTGGCAAGCGCTCCGACACGGTTGTGTTGACATGCTCGACGCGTACTGGGCGCTATGGAGTTGGCTATGGCACCACGAGCGAGCCTGGGTGGACTTTTGGGACTCCACTGGCGGCCTTGAGTTGCTCTGTACCGTGATTGCTTTCGCAGCTGGCGGTGTACCCTCTGGTGCAGACTCGAAAACGGCCATAGCTTGTGGATGTAGGCGAAACGCTTGGGTTCCGTCGCTCGCGGAAGCAGTCATTCATGCATGCTTGGAGCGCATCCAGGAGGCTGTGGTGCTGCGAGGGCGTTTACAGTGGACACGAGCTGCACTGGACTGTTTGCTCTGTGCGTTTGAAGCGCTCTATGTAGTTGCCGACACGAGGATGTCGCTAGCGGCGCAGTTAGCGCTGCTGATACAACGCCAAGCGGAACGGGAGCCGCTCCTGGCCCATTGGCAAGCTCGGTGGATGACGCAGCGTCTAGAGCGGTTGACAATGTCAGCTGGGACGGTTTCGTGTTTGCATACCGGAGCGACAGTGCTCGAAAGGAACGAGGGAAATGCTTACGATCGTTGAGGTCGGACGCAATGGACACCTGAGGCTGGATGCATGCGAAGCAGTGGCGCAGACTCCGGAAACACGAAATGGAAACGATTTTGGTCGTTGGGGATGGGCACGATCAGATTCCAGTGACTGGAACAGCACACTGCAGACGAGGTTCAGCACGATTCGGAGCGGAAAGCGACCAAACATGAAATCTCACCTTTCCTGCGATGCATATCGGATGCATTCGTGTGGTGCAATCTTATGAGCGGCTGGTGCGAGCTGCATACCAAGAGGAATTGGGAGCATTGTTCGATTACTACCTTTGTGAACGATGGATGAAACGTTTGTACAGAGGAAATAAAAGTCAATGTGTTTATGCACAGAGAGCACGTGCTCGTTCTTTGCACATGTATGGACTTGGCGAGCGGGCATCTCAAGAAATACCGATTCAGCGAATGCATGGATCCAATGCATCTGGACTTGGGGGAATGTCGATCATTTCCAGGGTACTCGAATCCATCCGAAAAGATGCCTTTGGATGCAGCGTAGTGCATTCAGAACGACCTGTATCAGCGCGGCGCTCAAGAATTTTCGTTTGTGTTTTACTCTCGATGGTGATCAACAAAGCGAATGCCTCTTGTCGACTGGCGAACGCTTGCGAAAAAGCCTTGAAGCCGTCATTGCTGGCTTGTGTAAAAACGGGTTTGCGCGCACGAGTCAGTCATTCTATGGTGAGCAGGTGGCTGAAAAACCCCTCTTGTCGTCGACGTTCTGCATGTTGTGTACCCAGGACAGAGCTTATCAGACTTGGTCTACGTGGTTATCTGCTCGTCGATTCTTTCGAAGGTATCGATCAAGTGCCACCGAAGACTGCACAGAATACGAGGATTCCGTCTTGTTGATAAGAACGATGATAGCACGACACTGCTGGACAATGACAAAAACTCAATGATATCTGGAGAGCGTCGTGCTATGCAGAGCTCTCTCTCTCCATGGAGTAGAGAAACGCGAACGCTTCGTATAATAGATAATAATTTCGCGGCACTCGATGCAACTGTATTCGGAAGAAGTAATAGACCAAAACATGCGTACCCAAAGAGTGGACACCGCTGTTCGTAGAAAAGAAACTAGCGGGCATGCTGACAACATCAGCCTCGGCAGCGATGCTGCCATGTGTTCGCCTACGAATCGTGGTGCAACCAGGGTCATCCAATACCTGATTCTTCATCGGAGGACATTTCGTGGCGTCCCTAATCCGCATGCCTCTGTCCAAGTCATTGACAAGGTCGTGCTCCATCACTCCATACGGTGCAGGCATACGCAGCTGCGGTTGGCGGAGTGTTGCTCACAGTGTCAGCTTCAGCGCCCGAATGCACAGAGTTCAATGCGTCTCCTCTGTAGTGGAACGCCGCTTTTGTTTCGGCTCCGGGATCAGTCGACAAGCCGTTCGCATCCGTGACTCTGTTCTTCGACACGTCATTCTCGGGGTTCAACATCTTCGTGCTGGTCGATCGCTTCAGTGATCAACCGCTGGGGGGAGTGGAAGTACATGCCTCGGTCCGCGCGCCTAGTCGCGACGGAGGTGTCCAAGACGATTTACCTGGGAATGTGGTATACATCGATGAAAAAGGCGAGTTTCAGTGCTACGGATCTTAAATTGCGTCTGAATCTCAAGGAAATTGCATAAGGATGATAGCGATTCCATCCAGGCAACTGCGTCCAGTAAAGGAGACGGAGAAGAAGAAGCCTGGCTCTGCGAGCAAGTATGATATTTATGAGCAGCTTTACGAGGAACATCGGAAGTGCCCTTTCAAGTTTTGTTGTTTATAGGGATGATGGAGAACGACGGCATCTATATTTGTACGCACTTTGTGAAAACTAGGCCTGAGTCAAACACAGGGACTCGCATTTAACCTTTCAAAGCACATGAAAAAGCGAAAGACGCTGCCGTGGGCGTGCATCCCGTGTTGAAAACCGACATCGCCGGTGCCGTGTCTCAAACTCAGGAGGAGGGAGCCAATGATCCGAATGGAAAGCATTCGAAGCTCGTGAACGTTTCCAAGAATCCATAGCATCGAGATGTGGGTATCATGCACGGCAGGAGACATGTCAACAAGTCCAGTGAGCGTGTCACGAGGTGTCCTGTGCTCGGAACACCATATCGTGCAGTGCGGAATGCTTTGTGCGGTTCAGTCAGAGCGCACCTGATCGTCTACGAGGCTTATGCGGATGAACGTTGGCAGTGGTACACGAGATGGTGCTATGGATGTCGAAGGTTTCGGTTATTTGATGGCAACGAGCGAGCACTCGCAAAGCTGTTCGACGAGGTGGAAAGCGACACGGCCGATAGTACGCGTCGTATGGTGGTAGTCCGTGACGCTGGGCGTTTTCTAGTACGCATCTGCTGCACTCCTGCAACTTCGACGAGTCCGTGCAACGAGTGCAGGAATCGGATCCCTAGAGTGCTTATCGATACGTCCAGAAGGATGGATATGCACCATGAGCGCGGGTGCACGCTGAAACTGGTAAAGGAGAAGAAGCGTGTGAAACAGAGACCGCCGGATGAGAGGGTGCGCTGTAGCTTGATTGACCGTCATTCGAAGAAGCAACCGACTTTGAGACACTTCCTATGGTGCGATGCTACCGGCGACAATACAAGCAAGCGCTTTCTTCGTCGAATCGTGAGCGCCTTGATCAGTAGGCGGGACAGCGTTGTGCCTCTGGAGCGTCCACCAACTTTATGTTTAGCGTGATTTAGAGAGCATTTTCTGGTACTCGGTGTAAGCATTGTACTGAAGCGCTGAAGACGCACGATGCAACAAAACCAGTGGCCAAGACAGAGAAGATTGCGAACTCGCACGGAGCGAGGCACTGGTGCAGTACGTTTCAGATGGCCAGCGAGACTAGGGCTCCTCATACATACACATTGATAGATTTTCGGTGCTCTTAGTGAATCATAACGGTGTTCCATCA
>Ga0080006_1242594_pt1 | contig 61852 bp, 69 predicted proteins | sample RS3BMetagenome_FD_69209 | JGI IMG/M metagenome (GOLD analysis project Ga0080006, IMG submission 69209) | Ferric oxide microbial mat and aquatic microbial communities from Rainbow Spring, Yellowstone National Park, USA - RS3B (SPADES... ...
GCCCATCCCTCTTCTTCCTGTCAGGGTCGACTATCTCATCGACAAAAGAGAAGTCGTTGTGCTCGAAGAACTCCTTCGAGGAGAGGGATTCTTCCCTTACGGGTTTAGGCTTCTTGTCCTCTGTATTCTTAGCCTTGACGCAGAGAAGCTGGCCTGAGCCAGAAACGGCTCCCCCATCCTTTGGCACGTCTTGTTACCAAAGGCCTGTCGAAGGATGGATGGGCATCCCGATACGCACAGAAACCGAATCAGATTGACGAATGCGTGAGAGGAAAGTTATTCACAGCCCTCTCTCGTCAAAGGCCTAAATATCCAGCGCTTGACCGATTCGGATATGGCACAAGCAAAGAGTGCTGCGGAAGTCGAAAAGTCCATCTTCGAGGGGATCCTAGAAGCTCTTTCAGACAAGCATGCGCAGCTCGATGTCAACCTTCAGGGAATGAGCATTAGGCTTCCGAACCTCGGGATGAGCGTGGAGTTCAACGGCCTTGTCACAGTAACCGCTCACTTCAGGGACATGACAGAGGACGAGAAGAAGGCCGCGGCCGCCAAGAACGTCGCGCTGATGTCGAAATAGGAGTTCAGACGGCTTCTCTACCTCAGCGTCTGCAACAACTTCCTCAGCTTGAGAGGGTTCACATTGATTCGGCCTGTCAATCTGGATACTCCGCTCCCCATCGTAAGTACCCTATCTCCTCCGGCACACAGCGTCAGCTTCCAGCCAAGACGCGAGAGCGCTCCAGCGAGGTGTCCGGAACCCTCCAGCGCGTTCGCGGGACCTTCCTGCAGTTTGACAAGGTCCGAAAGACGCAGTCCAGCCTCCCTTGCTCCATCGGCTTCGACTTCCAACGTCTTCTCATCCGAGTTGATGGAGAGGAAAGGGCGTCCTCTCACCGTAATCGTGGCTCTTCCAGCTGACACGAACGCCAACAGGTCGAGAAGGGACGCAAGCCTTTCCTCTTGATCCATTCTCAGTAGTACCTCGTAACAAGGTAGTCTGTTAGTTCCAGAAGGAGAGACCTTGCCCTGCCCTTGGGAACAGGGCCGAGGGCATCCTTGGCCGCCGTTGTATAGCGCAGCACCCTCTCGTGGGCATAATCCACAGAGCCGTGCCTCTCAATCAATCCCCTCAACTTTGATATTTCGCCATCGCTGTATGGACCCGACCGATTTAGAAGGCTGAAGATGAAACTCCTGTCGTCGCTTGAGCAGTGGCTTGCGCAGTGAGTCAGAACAATGCTCTTCTTCCCTCCCCTCAAGTCCGTGAAGATAGGTTTGCCTAGCGCCAATTCATCCCCAATCAAATCGAGCGTGTCATCCTGGACTTGGTATGCCATGCCTAGAGCTTCGCCGAATCTGCTGGCCACCGATGACTGCTCGTCCGAAGCGCCGCCGACAATTGCCCCGCTTGCGCAGGGCGCGCTGAGCAGACTCGAGGTCTTCAGCCTGATCATCTCCTCGTAGTCTTCTTCCGTACTCTCCTTTCCCCGAGCCATTTCAAGGTCGAGGAACTCTCCCCAGGTAGTCGCCCTGCAAGCTTCACCGACCAGGTCGAAGATCCTCGCCAACCTGCTGCTCTCCAGGTTGCTGTACTTTGTGACCATCTTGGGAACATTGAAGAGTAGAAGGTCTGATGCGAGTATCGCGGTTGAGAGGCCGTACTTGGCTACGATGGATTCTGTTCCCCTCCTCATTTCAGAGTGATCTATGATGTCGTCCTGCACAAGTGCGCTTGCATGAGCCAGTTCATACGCGACTGCTAGCGGGATTGCGGGTCTATAATCCTCGGAGAACACTTCGCACCACAGCAGCGCCAGAGTGGCTCTTACCCGCTTTCCGCCGCTAGATAGCGCGTCCGCAACCGCACTCTCAATGGTTGTCGATTGAGGAGGGGGGTATAGTTCCTCAAGCTCTAAGTTCACGGCATCCAGATACTCCTTCAACCATGGCACGCTCTCCTGCACGGACATACTAACACCTGTTTCAGCGTCGCGTAATACGTCTATTGCCTGCGATGCAAGGTCGTGTCAGCCTCGAGTCTGATCAAAGCCCCAACTCTGCCGGTAGACTTTCCGACACCACGTCTCAGATTTGGTTCTTTCACTGTGCCGAACCACGCACGGTGGGTTCGAATCCCACCGGGCCCGAACCCGTGGCACCTCAACCACGAAAGCACGAAACTAGCCGGAAGTTGTCTCACCGCGAAATCGTGGGGTTTATATCGCTTGGCTGAGACTATTTACTCATGACTTCCTCTAGGAAACTGGAGGAAGAGAACTGTACCGCGGACGTAGGTTCCCGGCGACCGCATTCTTAAACAGACACAGATGTTTATGCCCAAGGCAGATATTCGTGGTAATGACTGTTTGACAGTTTGAGATGACATATGCGCGAAGCTGAAGCAGATTCGTGGTCCGAATGGCGTCTCTCTGGGGCGACAAACCAGATGCCCATGCGAGAATATCGACTGGTGCCATGGGCGGCCGTTTGCTAGAGTAATCTGCCGAATTGGGTACTTGGAGGAAACAGTAGTCATGACCCAGATTTGAACCTGGCCCTCAGGGTCTTGTTCCAGATTCTGCAGGAGATATATCCGCCTAGCATGCCACTCAAGATGCCCCAAAGTACTATCGGGACGTAAACCGCATAGAAGAGCGCCGGGTTGTATGGAACTATCCCAAGACTGATTGTAATGTAGGCCGCTGCCAAACCAGTTGTTGTCGTACTAAGTGTAAGCGACGCCGCCATTCTAGGTGCACTGACGATGTCAGACGACTTCGCGTGAATGATAGCCGAGAAGAAGTCGACCTGCACACCATAGAGTACAGCCAGCAACAGACTGAATGGGAAGAAAGATACCTTGAGTGTGGACTCCAGAAGACCGTTAATCAACTCGGTGTACGTGGCGCCGCCCGAGCCAAGAAGTATGAAACCAAGTGCAATAATTGGGGCCTCCCTCTGCTATTACAAGGAAGTCGGCGTATGGCGGCTGTACTGGCCCTTTGAGCACTGCTATGATGACACCAAGCAGAGTGGCGGTAACAAGTTTCTTTGGTTGTAACATGGTTCCGGCGACGGCCGGTGCTACAATACCGATTTAATGTTAGTCTGGCATAGAAGGGGCGGGCATTAGAACGTCGTGGTGAACCGAAGTTACCTGCTGAGAAGAATCTGTTTCCACTTCTTGATGCTCTCCTTCTCTGCTGTGAGAAGCCTCAGCTTTTTAGAGTGAAGGAACTTTTGGAACTCCCATGCAAAACTGACGTCCTCTGCGTCATTCTCGTCAAGAAGCGGCCCTATGAAGGCGACGAAGTTCTCCTCCAGCCGTTTGATGGTCTCCCTGTTCATGGTTTGTGGCTAGCGCACCCTTGGTTAACCAAATCTGGAAGGCGGGATTAAGTCCTGAAGACAAGAATTCTTGCCTTTTCGTGATATTGTAGTAGACTACCTTGGGGTGAACCCTTGGGCATCAGTTCCTTAACGCTCATCGAAGAAAGACCTATCGTACTTCGGCTCGAAGTCCTGATAACACTCCTTGACAGCATCAATGCAGCCCATAAGTGTAGCCTTTGCCTTTGAGAGGCTCCTTTCAGGTGAATGGGCCCTGTGAACGAAGTACATAACACGCAGAATGTGCTGTGGACCTTCATCCTCCGGAATGTGATCCACCTCCACATTGAGGTCTCCGATGTCAGACGACATCATGGCTTTTGGTCTGGTTCCCAGTATTATCTCTTTCCGAAAGAGGTACAGTTGCCCAGAAAACCTTAAGCCAGCTTCCCCAAGCGTCAGTGAGCCACTGCCGCGGTAGCTCAGCCTGGGAGGCCACCTGGCCCATCAGCATCCGGCTGAAGACCGGAGTGTCGTCGGTTCAAATCCGACCCGCGGCACCGCTCAATACATGGGCATTGCCGGGTCCACCCTTTCAGCCCAGGCCTTTATCCCGCCTTCCAGGTTCTTCACTCTCGTGAAGCCCAGTCCCCGGAGGAAACTGACAGCTCTCTCGCTCCTCAAACCTGTGTGACAGTAAACAACGATATCTGCGTTTCTGCTGAACTCCTTCGCCCTCTCCATCAGTGAGCCGAGTGGAATCAATATGGAGCCAGGTATTTGACAGATTTTGTGTTCACTTGGCTCCCTCACGTCAAGAATGATGATTTTCGCTCCGCGTTCGATCGACTTCTTCAGATCCTCGGGTGTCACACCGTCTTTGGTCGATGCGCTGCGCAGGCCACAGAAATCGTCGTAGTCCACAAGTTCCTTGATCTTTGGATTCGTGCCACAGGCAGGACAGCCAGGATTCTTCTTTATGTTTATCTCCTCGAAGGTCATTGAAATCGCGTCAAACAGGAGTAGTCTGCCAACGAGCGGGCTACCTGTGCCAAGGAGCAGGTTCAATGCCTGTATCGCCTGGATGCTCCCCATCACACCAGGCAACACGCCCAGTACGCCTCCTTCAGCGCAGGAGGGTACAGTGTCTGGAGGTGGCGGCTCAGGATACAGGCAGCGGTAGCAGGGACCTGACCGCCCGCTGAAGACGGAAGCCTGACCGTCGAACCTGAATACGCTCGCATATACATCTGGTTTGCCGAGCAGAACGCACGCATCATTTATGAGATACCTGGTGGGGAAGTTATCTGTGCCATCAATGACGATCTCATAATCTCCTATGATGCCAAGTGCGTTTGAAGAGTTGAGTTTGAGATTGTGAGGTTCGGCGCGTATGTGGGGATTTATCAGCTCCAGCCTCGCGGAAAGCACTTCTGCCTTGCTCTTTCCAACATCCGACTCTGTAAACAGGACCTGTCTGTGTAAATTGCTCGTTTCCACTACGTCATGGTCAACCACTCCTATCCTTCCAACACCTGCGGCGGCGAGATAGGTTGCTGCGGGTGTACCTAGGCCACCTGCACCAACGACCAAAACACTGGACGCCTTGAGCTTCAGCTGGCCTTCGAGGCCCACCTCTGGCATGACCAAGTGCCTGCTGTATCTGGAAAGCTCTTGTGCTGAAAGCGATGTGGGAGGGCCGCTTCTTCCCTCTTTCCGATCCAATCCAGCGGTTCTAGAACGGACGAACTTAAGAATCGATCGGTGTGGGGCGAATACAGGGTATGAGACACGGCTTAACAAGCCCGCTCAGGGAAAGCGTTGAGAAAAGGCCTGCGGTGCTTTAGTCAGCATACACGACTGAAGGCAACAGTAGTTCGTTACCGTGAGGGATGCGAGACGGGCCAATGCTGGTGTAGATATGTTACGCGCAACTGGATTGCACGCCTGAGATGCTGTTTTTATGGTTTAGATTCATGGCCAAGCCTGACGGATACTGCCTTGTCGTAGGAGCGCACCAGGTCTGTCCTTGTAATTATACCCACCAGTCGTCCGTCCGTCCTAGAGATTACAGGCAGCCTACCTATCCCGTTGATTGTCATCTTTCTGAGAGCGTCGAGCAGGCTCTCGTCGGGATAAGCAGTGACAACCGTCCTAGTCATCACCTCCTGGACCTTCGTCACTGGGAATTTCTCCCTGGGCACGCTAAGCAGGTCGGTTGCAGTCACGATTCCGACCACCCTGCCTTCGGATACGACGGGGATTCCCTTTATCCCCCTTTCAAGCATAAGTTTCGATGTGGTTTCAAGCGTGTCCTCCGGTGAGAGCATAATGACGTCTACCGTCATCGCATCCATCACGTACAGCCTCGTCATAAGAGGTATGTTGTACTCTCCCCTGTGGGCGGGCGAGTCCGCTCTTGTCCTGACCTGGCTTCTGTATATCGTGTACTTCGGTCCTGTGAGATAATATGCGGTGACTACGGCCACCATAGATGGGGCAAGTAGAGTAAGAGTACCGGTCATCTCGCTCACCATAAGTATAACGGCGATAGGTACGCGGCCCACACCTGCGAAGAGAGCCATCATCCCGATGATAACCACAGGCGCTGGTTGTGGTATAATGCCAGGTAGAACGGAATTCACCACAACCCAGAAGCCCGCACCCAAGAAGCCGCCTATTGTCAGCGCCGGGGCAAAGACGCCTCCGCTTCCACCCGAGCCAACTGTCAGCGAGGTCGCTAGGATTTTGACAAGCACGATGGCAAACAGAACCACAACAAGCGGGGCTGTGAGGTAGTTTGCCGATATTGCCTCGAGGTTTCCGTCTATCAGGAACTGGAGGAACCCGTAGCCTAGTCCAAGTACCTGTGGGAAAACGACACCGATTGCGCCTGCCGCCAGGGCACCGATCATTGGCTTGAAATGGTTCCTTATCCTCAGGCCGTCGAAGAGGGACTTCGTAGCGTAGAACACGTAGGTGTAAAGCCTTCCCGCTCCTGCACAAAGAACGCCGAGCGCCGCATAAATCAACAGGTTGAAAGGCTGTGTGAATGTGTAGTGAACAGACTGGCCGAATATGGGCGTGAAGCCTGTGAAAGAGGCGAATATCGCGTACCCGACTGGCGAGGCTATGAACGAGGGTATCAGTGTCTCGGACTCGACGTCCCCTCCGCTGTACAGTATCTCTGCGCTGAGTATTGCACCACCGAATGGCGACTTGAAGATCGCACCTATCCCTGCGCCTATGCCAGCCGCGACTGCCACCCTCCTGTCCGCCACCGGGAGGTTGAAGATGTCTCCAAGGATTGAGCCGAAGCCAGCAGCTATCTGTGCCGTAGGACCCTCCCTGCCAGCGCTGCCTCCAGAGCCGATCGTGAAAGATGAAGCGAGAGTCTTCACGACAGGAACACGCTTGCGAATCACTCCGTTCTTGTTGTGAAACGCGCTGATCGCTGCGTCCGTTCCATGCCCCTCGGCCTCGGGGGCGAAGTGATACACAATGAGACCGCTGATGAGCCCTCCGATTGCAGTGGCGACTGGAATGAGCAGGAAGTCCGGTGCCGCCCTTGGCACGACCTGGGCTTCGCCAGCGGGGTTGGGTGGATAGAAGCCCGTCAGTCCGCCGAGAAGGTAATTGGTCACGAGGGCTATCATGTAGTAGAACACTGTGGCCCCGAGGCCTGCTACGACGCCGATCAGGACGCCGATGATTGCCCATTTTCCCAGGTAGCTTTTGTGGAAGTAAGCAGAGAGCTTGGTCAGTAGGGTCCTATTGGGAGCGGCTGCGTGGACCGTCTGGCCTAATCCTGTGCTTGAGGATCTAATTTTGGCAGTCCTGTTAGAGAGTGTGCGCGTTTCTCTTCGATGTGGCACCAAAATACAAGATTTATACGTGTGGCGGACGAATCTGGCACAGGCGATCGAGCTTGGTTGATGTTGGACAGAAAGCCCCTGACTTCGTGCTTTACGATGCTGACAGGAAGGAGAGGAGGCTGTCTGACTTCCTCGTGCAGGGACACAAGACAATCCTTGCCTTCTACCCGGGGGCCTTCACGAGCGTCTGCACAACAGAGCTTTGCACTTTCCGCGACATGTTTGACGAACTCAAGAAGATGAACGGAATCCTGGTTGCAATATCGGTGAACGACCCGTTCGCGAACAAAGCATTCGCGGAGAAGTACGGTCTGACGTTTCCACTGCTCAGTGATTTCAACAGAGAGGTTGTGACCAAGTATGGTGTGGTCTGGAAGGACCTTGCAGGCGTGAAGGGCTACAACACAGCAAACAGGGCGATTTTCGTTCTTGATGACAAGGGCATTATCAGGTACAAGTGGGTGGCGCCCAATCCAGGCAACCTGCCGAACTTCGAAGAAGTGAAGAAGGCTCTGCAGCTACTGTAGCTTCTTTGTTGGAGGGCCGTGGGAGGGATTTGAACCCTCGGTCAGAAGGTCCACAGCCTCCTGTGTTACCAAACTACACCACCACGGCCGCCGGAGGTCCGGCCTGCACAGGTATGATTAAAGCAGTTGCGTGTCCTACTTGCTTGTGAAGCAGAAGTATGGATAGCCGCCGTTGACCAGGCCAACTGCCATTTCGACGACCTTATCGGAGATCTCCTTCCATTTCGCATCCCAGTCAACACCTTCCACAATGAGTTCCTTCTGTTCCGGGTCCCTTTTGGAGCGAACCTTGGTCCATATTGGCCTTCCGTAGAAGGGTTTGACGATACGCACAGACCATCTGTTGCACTTCATCCTCCCGCCATCTGTCTGGAAGAACTTGCAGTTCGGGCAGTGCCGAGACAACCAGACAATCTCGCGTGCCCTCTTGGGCGACTTTCCAAGCTCCTCTATGAGCCTCTCAGACTCCCTTCTGATCATCTCGGCGAGTTCCTTCTGACCCTGCTCTGTGTTTGTGTAGTACTCTGGATCCTCTGCGAGCGCCTGATACCAAGAGAGGAATTCGCTGTCCTCGCTCAAGATGCCTGGATTTATCCCCGCTGGCTTATAAGGTCTGGCGACGGCTCCCGGCCCAACGGGAAAGTCTACGTTCTGGTGTTTGTGGCTTGGCTCACAATGCACAATCATACCGAGTTATACTCCAAGTATTCCTGGGAGGGGCGCTTCACAATTGCATTCATTTACGAGGGGACGTATTGCGTCAGACACTTCTTACGTTGCAGGCAGGCGCATCGTGTGATAACAGGCATAGGCTGGACTTGCATCGGGGTCGTATCTCTGGTAAGCATGCTCGGCGTGTTGCCGTTCAACGACCGGGGCACACTGGGAAGCTTTCTTGATTGTCTACTTGGCCGGGATTGGCTTCCAATCTGTCTATACCGTATGTTGCAACACAGCATCCAGATTCAACGATGCCCCCGGCCAAACCGGGTCGTGAGACAGAACTGTCCCTGACGCTTTGCCAACGGATAAATATCCGCACAACCGTGCGAGCCGTGTCTGGCGCGTGGCGTGCTTCGACGGGCGACCTTGACTGGCTAGCAAAGCCGGGATGAAGAAAACACTGCTACGCGCCAACGACGAGCTTCAAGATCTTGGAAGACGTGGATAATTCGGCACCCATCGACCTCATTTCTTTGAGGGCGCGGGCCGAGTCGCCCTCCCTCACGTCTACCCCCCTTATGCAGTCGGACAGAACTGTGACCTCGAAACCGTTCCGGAGTCCGTCAAGAACTGTGTTCTTGACGCAGTAGTCTGTCGCAAGCCCCCCGACGATCAGGGCTCCCACCCTTGCTCTCTTCAGTCTCTGGGTGAGGTCAGTACCCTGGAATCCAGAGTAGGCCTCGGTGTCAGGCTCTGTTGCCTTGCTAATCACAACTGCCTCGGCTGGTTTCAGGAGAGCGGGATGGAACTCTGCTCCCTTCGTGCCCTGGACGCAGTGAGGTGGCCAGGGGCCACCTTGGCTCCTGAAGGAGCAGTGGTTCGGGGGATGCCAGTCCCTCGTCATGAAGATAGGAAGCTTCTCTTTGCTGAAGGTAAGAATAACCCTGTTCAGCGGCTTGATTATCCTGTCCCCTTCCGGGACAGGCAGCGCGCCCCCTGGGCAGAAGTCGTTCTGGACGTCGACCACTATGAGCGCCTGTCTCCTCAATTCTGGTCACGCCGAAGTTATCGACGGTGTGGAGTGCTCGAGCTCTCTGAGCTGTTTCAGCACACGGGACCTTATCGACTCGATTCCCTCATAGGTTCTTACAATCCTGCCTTTGCTGAGGAGCGGCTTCAGTAGCGGAATGCCACCTTCAGGCTTTCTTCCCTCTAAGCAGACCACGTCAGCGTAGCCCTTTCTTCTGAATACTGCCTTTCTCCCTCCAAGCCCTCCCCTCTTGGCCCTGAACTCCCTCTTGCCGTCCTTTACCTCGACTATCTTGGCACTGAAGTCGATCAAGGGCGGGTAAGCAACTGCAGTACCCACCCCATACCCGTCAACGACGTCCCTGAGCCTTCTGACAGCCTCCTCGTCCAGTCTCCCGGATGCGATCAGCTTCACTTTATCTCCTCCCCTGATGTTTAGCTCCCATCTTACCTCCTCAATTATCTTACGAAAATCACCCCTGCGGGATGCAGGAGTGTCCAGCCTCACTCCCCACAGTTTTGGTCCAAGTGTCTCCAGAGCCTTGATTGACTCGGCCTTCTCGTCCCAGAAGGTGTCCACGAGTGCAATCCTCGACACATCGTCACTAACAGTTCTGTCAAAGAGGGTCCATGCCTTCGCTTGGTCCCCGAGCACCTGAATCAATGCGTGTGGCATCGTTCCTGAAGGTCTGATATGCAGGAGCTTCGCACCCAGCACGTTCGATACGCCGTCGAAACCAGCAATGTAGCTCGACCTCTCCACGAGAGCTGAAAGGGCGGGGTGCACCCTCCTTGTTCCAAAGCTGAGTAGGAGCTTCGGCCCCGCCGCAATTCTGAACCTCGCGGCACGCGTGGATATGCTCGTCGAGGAGGAGAGAAGGCCAAGAAGTGGTGTTTCGTACTCGAGAAAGTCAGAGTAGCGCCCCTCGAGAACAATTATCGGCTCGTAGATCGCGGTTGATGAGTCTGCGATGAAGACTGCGCCTTCATCAAAGGACCAGGCGTCGACGGGCACACCCTCGAGGAGCTTTGCGACCTCGTATATTCCGCTCACAATGCCCCACTTCTCCTGGTATGGAAGCTCACGGGCGTAAACCTCCATGACTACGATCGAGTCTATTTTGTTCTTCTGCATGACCTGCTTTGTATGAACGAAATACGTGTCTGTGGTCTCGGCTCGCTTTATCTCGTCCTCCCTTGCAAGCCAGAATAGTCTGTCCTCAAGGTCGAAGTGGCGCAACTTGCCTCTGCCTCTCTATGGTGTTGGAAAAGTATTTCTGTAAGAATGTAGGCGCGAGGCTGTTTGGGCAGGTCGGAGCTCGACCTAGGTGAGGCGAGGAAGAAGATTGTCTCGTTCATACGAGACAGGGTAGAGAGGGCGGGAGCAGACGGGGCGGTGCTTGGTCTCAGCGGCGGCATAGACTCGACTGTGACAGCTTACCTTTCTGTCGAGGCCCTTGGCAGCAGGAGGGTGTTTGGACTGATAATGCCAGACCAGAGGGTTACGCCGAGGAGGGACGTGGAGGACGCGAGGCAGGTGGTGGAGGAGCTTGGAATCCCCAGCATGCTAGTCGATATAGCACCGATACACAGGGCGTACACGAAGAACCTTGAGCAGAACAGGCTTGCCGAGGGGAATCTGCGTGCAAGAATCCGGATGTCTCTGCTTTACTACTTTGCCAACACTGGAAACAGACTGGTATTGGGGACAGGAGACAAGTCCGAGGCGCTGCTTGGCTACTTCACTAAGTATGGCGACGGTGGGGCCGACATAATGCCGATTGCAGACCTGTACAAGACTGAGGTGAGGAAGCTGGGCGAAATTCTTGGTGTAACGAGGCGGATAGTATCGAAGAGCAGCAGCCCGAGACTGTGGCCTGGACAGACGGCAGAGGGCGAGCTTGGCATGCCGTACGAGTTGATAGACAGGGTTCTGAAGCTGAGATTCGAGGAGGGCAGGACAGTGAACTCGATCTCCTCTGTGGCAAAGGTTGACGTTCGAGATGTCAGGAGGGTTCTCTCGCTCGTCGCGGCTTCTTCGCACAAGAGGAGGATGCCGGCCGTATGCCGTCTGCGCTGAGAACCCTTATACATGGAACTGACGCGAGCCCGCAAGAGTGGGCCGGTAGTTCAGCGGTACGAACGCCCGCCTCGCACGCGGGAGAACCTGATTGGTCCCAAGGTCGGGGGTTCAAGTCCCCCCCGGTCCACACCTAATTTTGAGCCGCTTCTACTGACAGTGGCGTCCTGGTTCCGAGGGCTTCAACGCTCTATATTGAATGAGCCTCGCATGCGGCGCGTATGTGGCAACTGTAGCTATGCGGTCTGCTGAGGCTTTTCAACCGTCTCTGTGGGTAGCCCCAGCTCTGCCCTGAGACCCTTGTACCTGTTTCTCACTGTCACCTCTGTTACGCCTGCCGCATCTGCAAGTTCCTTCTGTGTCCTGGGCTCGCCTTCAAGAAGGCCAGCCAAGTACAGCGCGCTGGCTGCCAGACCCATAGGAGACTTCCCAGCAGAAACACCCTTCTGTTCTATCTGCCTGATTATCTCTATGGCTCTCCTCTTGACTCGCTCCGACATTCCTACCATTGACGCGATTCCTGCCACATTTCTGGCTGCGTCCGCCACGGGCATGCTGAGGTCCATCTCCCGCAGAAGAATGCGGTAGTCTCGCGCTATGTCTTTCTTCTTCAGGTTGCTCACTGCTGCCAGGTCTTTCAGCGTCCTCGGCGTCTCCGTGCCCCTCAGCGCGGCGTAGAGGGAAGCAGCGGCTATTCCGGGAATAGACCTTCCTCTCAGCAGTCCACGTTCAAGCGCTTTTCTGTAGATGTACGCCGCCCTCTCCTTCACGGTCTCGGGGAGAGAGAGCTTGTCTGCCATCTTCTCTATCTCGCCCAGGGCCTGGCCAAGATTCCTTTCTATCGAGCCGCGTGCCTGAGCCCTGGAATCCCATTTCCTAAGCCTCTCAAGGTCGCTCCTGCTCAGACCGCTGATAGTCCTGCCGGAAGCGTCGCGGTTCGTCCTGCCTATCACTGTCGACAGGCCCATGTCTCGCGAAGTGATCGAGAGAGGTGCACCTGTCCTGCTCCTTTCAAGCATCTCGCCCGAAGAATTTCTCCATTCCGGCCCTTCGTCGACTTTGTTCTGACTTAGTACGAGGCCGCAGTTGCTGCATGTGGTCTCACCGCTACCAGGGTCCTCTACCAGCGCCCTCTTCCCGCACCTGGGGCACTTGTCGACTGCATGCAGCAAAGCCTCTAGCCTGCTCATTCTAGAATCCGAAGACTGATGATATGATATCACTAATAAACGTAGTAGTTTTATATTACCAAGTAAGTTAATCTTACTATCCTAAGTCAAACAATTACTACTTGGTCATCTGTTGACAGCCTTCCTTACCAGCTTGGTGCCACAGACGGGGCAGTCAACGAGTTTGGGGTTGGTGTACTTCTTCGTGCAACCCTTGCAGAAAAGAACCCATGTCAGGCTGCGCCACTCACCACCTTTCATCGATGTCTCCGACAGCGGAATTCCGAGAATCTCCGCAACATTCCTTACTGCGAAGTCGTCTGATACCAGGTGCACTGTGCCCTCAGCCTTCTTCAGGTCGAGAGCCAGAGCAAGAAGCGAAACGTCCGCCTGGGAAAGCGCACTGATGTCGCCTGTCTTGGATGCCGTTGATTTGACTGTCTCGACGGACTCGGACGATGGCTCGGTGACCTGGACCCTTGTGTGAATCAGAGACGACCCTATGTTGTGGTGCCTCACCTCCTCCAGCACGAAGTATGTTGTGTAGTAACGACCGCTTCCCTGGTAAGGAATGCCGGCGTAAAAAGCAGTAGAATCTAGGACGAGCGCAGGTTCAGGCAAAGGATGGGCTCCTTCAGCTGTCCAGACGAATGCTAAAGCGCTTTGATGCAAGCGCCTCTGTCTGCGTCATTCGGCGACCGGGTTCTCAACTTCAAGCTTATTTAGTTTACATCAAAAAGCCACGCGCGGTTACTTTTGAGCAAGCCAGCAGACCTTGGCAGTGTGAAGGAGGGCAGCTACGTCATTCTCGACGGCGAGCCGTGCAGGGTAGTGGAACTCGAGAAGAGCAAGCCAGGCAAGCATGGGAGCGCAAAGGTCAGGCTGGTGGGGATATCGATCTTCACAGGCTCGAAGAAGAGTTATGTCTCGCCTGCCGAGTCGAGGATAGAGATACCGATGATAGACAAGCGCTCTGGCCAGATCATATCTGTGATGGATAACTCTGTCCAAGTGATGGACCTTCAGACATTCGAGGTCTTCGAGACGCCAAAGCCGTCGGATGAAGAGATGTCGCAGCTTGGTGGTCAGCTGAGCCCTGGTGTCGAAGTGGAGTACTGGTCTGTTATGGGGAGAAACAAGATAATGAGGATAAAGGGTGGCGGCTAGCCAGACCCTCTTGCTCTATCTGACCTGAAGAATCTTCATCGCTCTGCTCAGACGGCTCTTCCGAATCCCTTCATCTAGAGCGGAATGTCTGGGCAGGAAACCCAATATAGCTTTTTGTCAGCGGCTTGGCTGGCGCACGCCGATGAACAGCCCGAATACCAGGGGTGTTTCGAGATCGTCGGTCGTCTTTGCGATCACGGCGGTGCTTCTTGTTGGAGCGCTTGCCTACACCTCCATAGTGATGTCAGGGCTCCAGCCGCCTCAATCAGTTCAGCAACTTCAGAAGCTTGTAACACAGCTTCAAAACGAGAATGCTCAGCTTCAGCAGGAGCTCGCCTCGAAGACGAGATTCTCGAACCTGACAGTGATGGGTATAGACCCTGTGGCCATATACCAGCAAGACAACAGAAGCGTAGTGACTGTGGAAGGAACTCAGGTGAACCAGCTTGGCCTTGCATCTGTTCTTGGTTCCGGATTCGTTGTTTCTTTCGGCGGGCACTACTACATAATCACAAATTATCATGTCGTACAGTCCGTTGTTAACGCCACAGTCACGTTCTGGAACGGTGACTCCTATCCTGCCAAGGTCGTCGGGACGGACCCATACAGCGACCTTGCGGTGATTTCGACAGAAGCCCCCAGTGGCGAGTTCCATCCCCTGACTGTGGTAAGCTCTTCAGGTCTTCGAGTGGGGGAGCCAGTGGTTGCAATCGGAAATCCGTTCGGCCTTTCGGGGTCCGAGACATTCGGAATAATTAGCCAGCTGGGAAGAACCATATCCGAGTCGCTAGCGGGCAATTTCCCTATTGCGGACGTCATACAGTTCAGCGCGCCGATCAACCCGGGCAACTCGGGTGGTCCACTGATAAGCGCGAATGGGACTGTTATAGGGATCACGACGGCCGTAGTCCAGAGTTCACAGGGTGTGGGTTTCGCGATACCTTCTGACACAATACTGCGAGAGCTGCCTTCACTCGTTGCTACTGGCAGCTACAACATGCATCCATACATGGGAATCGAGAGTGTTGATATGAACTACCAGCTTGCCCAGCTTCAAGGCGCTAACGTGACGTATGGTGTTCTCATAGAGAGGGTTGTAACTGGAGGGCCTGCGGCGATCGCGGGTCTAAGGGGAGGGACACGCACAGTGACCGTCGGCACCGGCCAGTACATAATCGGTGGAGACATAATAATCTCGATGAATGGAACAAGGATAGTGAATACAGATGCCCTTTCAACCTACCTTGAGGAGCACGCCCTGCCTGGCGAGAAGGTCGTAGTGGGTATCATAAGGAACGGTCAGTTCATGTCTGTTACCCTCGTTCTTGGGACGAGGCCGCCACCTCCTTCCTGACCAGCTCCGCACGGAGAATCGAAAGGTAGCCCGAATCTCCGTTCCACACCTTCTTTGATTCCAAAATTTTGACTTGTTTCGAAAAGGCAGGGCAATCGAGCACGTATGTCTCTCCCTCGCCGCCCTCCAGGCCAGCATGGAATCCATATTTTCTCGCAAGAGAGAGCAGCCGGTCCACTGTCTCGCTGTCTACTCGCCTGCCGAGCCATACCTCGTCCAGCCCCATGGCGGAGACGCTCGTAATTATGAAATCGAATCCTTCGTCAATAAGCTTCCTTAGGTGGGACTCCGGGTCTGAATTCCAGAGGGGCGAAACGCACTTGAGACCTAGTCGTGAGCAGACTGCCTCGACCCTGCTTTTCTGATATACACTTGCGAGTGCCCCTGTGTAGACGCATTCTATCCCGAACTTTTCCTTGGCAAGAAGGAGAGCATTGTTTAGGTCGTTGAGTTCTTCCTCCTTGACGCCTGTCGTTCCCTGTTTGACCTGGGGAACACCCATCGCCTCTGCCTGCAATCCAGTCCACTCGAGGTTGGGATAGTGGAACATGTAGGACATGTTGCTCGGAGGGAAGATTGTGATCAAGCAAGCAAGCTCTTCTCTCTTTGAGGCAAGGTATGCAGCGTAGGTCGAGTCCTTGCCGCCTGAGAATAAGGCACCTGCTTTCACTTCGGCTTCGCCTCCCCCAATCCATCCCACTGCAGCCAAGGGGTCGTTAAAAGCATCGCCTGATTGAGCGGGGGTTGGAAGTGGAGGATGCAAGGCACGACAGTCAGCCCGCCGTGTTCGTCAGAGCGAGCGAGTTGATGGCAAAGGGCGATTCAGGAATATCAACAGGGTACAGCGAGCTGGACGAGGTGATTGGCAGGCTTCAGGGCGGGCTGGTCTACCTATTTTGTGGGGGCTCTTTTGTGGATCGTTTGGTTCACAGGCTCATGGTGAGGGCCTGCGCTGTTGGTAAAGTGGGTTACATGAATAATACTGATTATTATTCAGAGAAGACTCTTGTCGACCTGGATATGCTTGCCTCGCTCTCGAAGTTGGAGGGTATGGAACCTGACGATGTTCTGGAGAGCATCTACTTCGTCGCTGCGTACAACGCACAGAGGCAGCGTAAAGTTGCTAGTGTTTTCGCTGAGATGGTAAGGAGTGAAATGCAGACAAAACTCATTGTAATTCACAATGCACCTATGTTCTTGGTCGACCCCAAGTCCCGCTTGAAGGCGTCTGAAAGCCTCAACAAATCCCTCGTTATTGTGTATCAGCTTGCGGCAAGAATGGGCATCCCGGTTGTTGTCACGGCCCCTGCAACGCAGATTTCCAAGCTGGCGACACATAGACCGTTCGGGAGCAGCTGGATGAGGCATTCGGCTCGTGTGATTGTACACTTTCGTGAAACAGGGAATGAGATGCGTGTTGTTGCCACACTCATCAAACATCCATCAAGGCCTGCACCAGTTTCATTTCACGTATCTGCTGACGAACGCGTGAACGATAAGAAGTGGAGCCCGTCCAAGTACGTGCAGCTACTTGGTGAAGAGCACAGACGAGCATTTGTTGAGCTTGAGCGTGGAGCTTGGGAGACTGAGAGGAGGGCCTGTGAATGCGTCTCACTGCTCCCGTTTGATACGATGAATCTCACTGCAAGCGTCTTTGTCATGAAGGAGATCTGGCGATTACGGAAGAGGCTTGAAGAACTGGTGAGCGCATGACAAGCTTCGTAGGATGGTTGCTGGATGCCTATATCCAAAGTGAAGAAGCGGCACTCTGGTTCGTGGACCTCGACGGAAGGCGTGTCAGGCTTACAGCGGTCTACTCGCCTTTCTTCCACGTGAAGCCAAGGAGCCAGGAGGACGGGGAGAGGTTAACCCGCGAGCTTGAGGCTTGTGCGGCCGTTGATTCCTTCTGCATCGAGCCGAAGAGAACATCGCTTGGTTCGTGCCACCTGGAGCCGCTGATCAGAATAAATGTGACACGCACGAAGGAATTTCATCAGCTTGTGCGAGGGCTGGAAGAGAACGACCATGTCTCGGATGTGTATAACGCAGACTTCAAGCACGTCCAGCGCTACCTGCTGACACAGCTCCAGATAGAGCCGACGAGCAAGGTTGTGGTCGAGCACGACAGTGGAAGACTGGTATCGATAGAGAGGGTGGATGACTCTATGGAGATAGCACCACCACCATTCAGTATGATTCGCTTCAGAACCGAGGTGGACGTGCCGAGTGGAAGGATTTCGTGGATTGAAATCAACACGGAAAGGGGCCAGGTAAGGCTAGAGGGCTTGGAGAAGGAAGTCATCGCTTCGTTCCTGAATTATGTGGAGTTGGAGGACCCGGACTTCCTATTCTGCCCGAAGTGTGAAGAGGAGTACAATGTGCTCGAAGCCAGAGCGAAGGCGACGGGAGTCGAGTTCGAGCTGCGCAGGTGCAGTGACGCTGCACAGGTTCGGGGCCAGGGGTCACTTGCTGGCAGGGTAGTCCTTGGAGATGTCTTCTACGGTTACAGTGCAGACAAGTGGGGAATAGCAGGGCTGGTCGAGAGGGCCAGGTTCGCCTTCGCCCCGCCAGGTCTGGCTACGCGCTGGAAGAGCAACAGGAGCATAGATTCGAGGAACTGCTTTGAACTGCTCCGTCGAGGGTACGCGATACCGCGTGCCTGCTACTTCGAGTGCGCCAGGAGTTTGAGCGAGCTGATGAAGAAAGATAGGGGAGGGATTGCCATAACTCCTGAAGAGGGACTTTACGAGAACGTCGGAGCCATAGACTTCGACTCCCAATTCCCAAGCATAATAATCAAGGAACGACTAAGCTATGAACTGCAGGGCGACGAGTCGTTCAGGCTGATACCACAAGTCATAGCGCCTTTTACAACGAAGCGGATACTGCTGAAGAGAATCGAAGGAGTTCTTCAAAGAGGCAGCGACGTGCGCCGATACTGCAGACAGCGGATAGAGGCACTCAAGATGATAGCTGTAACACAGTATGGGATATCAGGCTGCTGCTGGAACAGGTTCGGGAATGTCCTTACCTTCGAAGCTATAAACGAACAATCGCGAAAGGCGATGGTCGTAGCCAAGAGAACTGCGGAACACAGCGGTTTCAGTGTCATCTATGGGGATGTGGACAGCGTCTTCGTGAGCAAGAAAGATGCGTCGAGGGAAGAGTATGAGAAGCTTGCGGCAGCCATATCTGCAGAGACTGGTCTTCCAGCCTCGCTCGACAGGCACTTCAAGTTCATTGGATTTCTGCGGACAAGGGACGGCTTAGTGACCGCACTGAAGAGGTATCTGGGTATAACGTATGACGGAGAGATAGAAGCAAGGGGAATAGAAATGCGGAGGGCGGATGCGCCAGAGTTTGTCAAGAGATTCCAAGCCTCCGCCATATGTGCCGTGCTTGACTGTGAGAACTTGGAAGAGGTGCGCACTCTGGGTGTCCGCAGAGGGAGAGAGCTACTTGACGCAGCCATCCGCGCAATAGAGCTGGGGGCCGTGGACACAGAGGAGTTAACGGTCACCAAATGTCTGAGGAAGGAGCCAGGCAAATACATGGTCAATACAGCCCAGAGATCAGCAGCGCTTCAGCTAATTGCTTCTGGCAGGGAGGTCAGGGCTGGCGACTCCGTACAATATGTCTTTGTGGATGTCGACCACGCCAACCACATGTGCAGGGTTGAGGCAAAAATAAGCGATGGAATGAATTATGACAGGGAGGAGTATACGAAGATCATACTGAGAGCAGCCAAGACTGTGTTCTCGGCAGTGGGAGCAGAACTGGAAACAATTTAACTGAATAAATACCCGGTATTATTCGGAGAACTTCGGCTAATGCTAGACACTCTGAAAGAAGGGCTTCAGAATGCAATAAAGAAACTGGCAGGGTCGAACGTTGTGGATGAGAGGGCCGTCAAAGAGTTCGTGAAGGACCTGCAGAGGACACTGATTCAGGCAGATGTCAATGTAAGAATAGTCCTAGAGGTAACTGAAAGAGTTCAGAAGAGGGCACTGGAAGAAAAGCCGCCAGCGGGGCTGACGAGAAGAGAGCATGTGATATCCATACTGTATGAGGAGCTCTCCTCGCTTCTTGGAAAGGAGGGCGGGTTGACGCCCGACAAGACCAAGGTTACAGTCGTGCTGATGCTGGGTGTTCAGGGTTCGGGGAAGACGACAACAACGTCAAAGTTGGCACGCCTCCTGGCCAAGAAGGGATACAGCGTTGGTGTTGTGGCTGCTGATACGTTCAGACCTGGAGCTGTGACCCAGCTGCGTACACTCTGCGAAGCGGCAGGTATAGAGGTTTACAGCGACGAGAAAGAAAGGGATTCCATCGAGATAGCGAAGGAAGGGAAGCGGTTCTTCGAGACTACAAAGAATGTAATCATCATAGACACCGCTGGAAGGCACAAGGAGGAGAGGGGTCTGCTGCAGGAGATGAAGGAAATGGTGTCTGCAGTGAACCCAGACATCAACATATTGGTGATAGACGGAACTATAGGGCAGCAGTGTTACAACCAGGCACTCGCGTTTCACCAGGCGTCGCCCGTCGGCGGGATAGTTGTAACTAAGCTTGACGGCGCGGCGAAGGGTGGTGGGGCACTGGCTGCTGCAGCCGCGACGGGGGCGAGAATACTGTACATAGGGACAGGAGAGAGAATAGACGATATCGAGGAATTCTCGCCGACCAGGTTTGTTGGAAGGCTTCTCGGGATGGGCGATATCAAAGCACTTGTCGAAATGGCCAAGCAAGCCGAGGTTGAGGTTGACGAGAAGAGGGTTCAGAGGATGATGTCTGGAAAACTGACAATGGAAGACCTTCTGTACCAGTTCGAGCAGATGAAGAAATTCGGCTCTCTGAAGAAGATCGTTGAACACCTTCCCGGATTCTCCGGCATGGCCAACGTCCAAGACCTGGATAAGGCTGAGGACAGAGTGAAGGTCTACAAGTCAATCATCCAGTCCATGACAAAGGAGGAGAGGGAGAACCCTGATGTGATAAACTCGTCAAGACTAAAGAGAATAGCCAGGGGTTCGGGTAGGACAGAAAAGGATGTAAGGGAACTGCTTTCAAGGTACAAGCAGACAAAGAACCTGATGAAGGCAAGCAAGGGCCGTGAATTCAGACAGATGCTGAGAAGGGTGGGCGGCCAGTAGTGCCCCAAGCGCTGCAGCGATATGCCCTGTGCAGGCAGTGCGCGGAGCGGCAATGCCTTGGACTCGGCCTGTTTGAGTTAGTGAACGGTGATGATTGCTTCATATGCGAGGGGATCATGTCGAGAGTTCAGAGGCTTGCCAGAAAGGCCGTGATTGCCGTTCGAGGTTACGATTTCGAGACATTCGCCGTTGGGATCGCGGTCCCTGCAGATGTGCAGGAGAGGGAGGACGAATTGCGATCCATGATGAAGCTTAGAGGGCGGGAGACTTTGAAGGTCCATCTCTCCCGGCTAATTACAGAACAGCTAGCTTCTTCGCTGAAGAAGAAGCCAGATAAAGAGAGGCCGGAGCTTGTTGCTGTAATCAATATTGAGAATGAGAGTGTCGATGTGACTTCGAGTCCGCTGTTCTACTACGTGCGTTACACAAAGCCCGAAGGCGTCTCACAGAGGAGGGAGCTTTGCCAGAGCTGCAGGGGAAAGGGCTGCGCTGAGTGCGAATTCTCGGGGTACTCTGGTGGTCCTACGGTGGAAGAGCCTCTAAGAAGGAGATTGGAACGCGTCACTGGGTGCAGGGACGTTAGAATTACCTGGCTTGGTAGCGAAGATGTTGATAGTCGTGTATACCCCCCTGGCAGACCTGTCTTGGTCGAGTTGAAGAACCCCAGGCGCAGGAGCCTGCCCAGAAGCTTCTTGGTGAGGCAACGAGGTGGCTTGATCCGTTTTGCCAAGGGCAGAATCTTACCGGGTAGGCCTGCAAGTCTGCCCGGATTCAAGTTCAGGACCAGAATATATGCCGAAGGAGCTGAACTGGACGTGAAACGGCTAAGGCTCTTGCCTCGCGTCTTCAGGAACACAGATGTGACGTTCCGGAGGCCCAACGGTAGACCTGTAAAGAAACGTGTGTACATGGCAAGAGGTGTTCTAAAGGAAGGTCAGCTTGTAATAGATGCTGAATTGGACGGGGGACTGCCGGTGAAGAGGTTCGTGATGGGAGACCTTGTTTCGCCTTCAATTTCGGAAGTCTTAAAAACTGAGGTGAGATGCCGCAAGTTTGACATACTTCGCGTGATAGAAAAAGGTGAGTTTGTGTTTGCCTAGGTCCCATGGTTACAGGAGGAGGACGAGATCCCTGCTCAGGTCGAGAGGGAAACAGGGTTTGAGCAGCGTGTTGAGAGAGTATTCAGTGGCCGATAGAGTTGTGATAAGGATAGACCCATCGAGTGTGAAGGGAATGCCACACAGAAGGTTCAATGGGTTGGTGGGTGTTGTGAAGGGCGTGGGAAGGAGGGCGGTCACAGTGGAAGTACCTGTGGGCGACAAGACGAAGCTGGTGGTGGCAAGGAAGGAGCATGTGGTGCCCTTGGAGGCGAGCTGATTGTCTGAAAAGCGGCAGAGGAAGGTTCTCTCCATACCCGAAGCACACCAGATCCTTCAGAAAATAGACCTGGATAAAGCAGACCAGATTCAGAAGAGAACACTAGATTATACGTCAAAGTTCTCGAAGTCTACCCCGGAGCAGGCCAGGAAGATGCGAAAGGAGCTCGAGACCGAGTGCGGCCTTACGGAGGAAGAGGCGGTCGAAGTGGTCAACATAATGCCGAAGACAATAGAGGAGCTCAGGACATTCACTTCAGGCTGGAGGAAGCTCCTCCCGACTGAGACCCTTGAGAAGATACTGAAGATACTGCACTCGAAGTAGCCACTAAGAATTATATACATAGGCGACTGAAAAGAAACAGAGGTTCGCAGAGGGTAAACAATGTTCCACATACAACGCCCTGTTGGCGAGCGGGAACCATCTGTCTGAATCTCGGGTGGCTTGGTCAGGTTGATGCTTTCTACAGATAAGAAATACGAGGAATACGCGTATGTGCTTGACTTCCTGCCTAGAGGAAAATCCGCAGTTATCAAGGGCAGGGAGGGACCAATCGTTCAGGCAATAGGTGAAGACAGGCTGACGCTCCTTGAGTTACTGGCCATGGAGAACAAGGGCTTTGAAATTGGTGAGAGAGTAAAGATAGGCAAGGAGGGCAGAGAGAAGATCGTCAGCGTGCTTGGAAAGCTTACCTACGAGGAGCTGACAAATGAGGCCAAGAACTCGTTACCCTCTGTGGTGGAGAAACTTGTGAAATCGAACGAGCAGAAATACGTGGCCTACTTCAATGAGCTGCAGCCACTGACACCGAGACTTCATGCGTTAGAGCTAATACCTGGGATAGGAAAGACGTTCATGAAGCAGATAGTGGAGATGAGGGAAAAACAGCCTTTTCTCAGCTTCGATGACTTGCAGAAGAGAGTTGGGCTCAGGGAGCCAGCAAAGATGGTGGCGAAGAGAATAGTCGAAGAGCTCTCCGGCGGGTCGCGAATTAACCTCTTCATAAGGAAATGAAGCGCAGGGTGCTTGGGCAGCACTACCTGAAAGATAGAAGTGTGATCGATAGGATACTCTCCATAGCGGACGTAAAGAAGGACGAAGTGGTGCTTGAGATAGGAACGGGCAGAGGGGAGCTGACTGCCGAGCTGAGCAATCGCTGTCTCCGTCTTGAGGGATTCGAGATAGACGTGGAGAATTTCGAGGCCACCAAGAACGCTTGCACGAAACCGAATGTCAGGTTGCATGTTGCCGACGGATTCAATTACAGAGGTAGATTTGACGTTCTCGTTTCGAGCCTTCCTTATTCCAGGTCGTCGGACTTCGTAGAGTGGATCTCCCGAGCCAGATACAGGCGTGCATTCGTTGTGCTTCAGGAGGACTTCGCAAAGAAGATCGTCGCACCGCCTGGAACGAGGGACTACAGAGCAATATCTGTGATAGCTCAGATATCAGCCAAGGTCAAGTTATGGGACCGTGTTCCGAGGTCTGCATTCTCCCCGCCCCCGAAGGTATCGTCTATGCTCGTTGAACTCGAACCCATCCAGAGACTGGATAGGGCAACGATATCTATGATAAAGCGGGTATTTTCGTTAAGGCGCAGGACTTTGGGCTCAGTGCTGCGAATGCATGGGTTGGCTTGGAAGGACGACGCAAGACGGGTCTACATGCTGCCTCCGGAAGAAGTATTCGTGCTTGTGAAAGAGTTGAAAAAGAGGGATGCGGACTCGAAGCTGAGATAGTGTTGATTCCACCCGGGTTCTCGGTAACGCTAGTTCAGCCGAATTACCCGGTGAATGTGGGACATGTGGCTCGACTGGTGAAGAATTTTGGCGTCCGGAGGCTTTACCTGATAGACCCGAAGTTCGATATGTCCGTGGCCACGGTCTATGCCGCGCACGCGTCCGACGTTTTATCCGAAGCAAAGGTAGTTTCTTTTGAGCAGCTAAGAAAGCGCAACCAGCTTCTTGTAGCCACCACTGCTGTTAAAGCCACGAGAAGCACGAATGTCATAAGAAGAAGTGTGGCGCCGGAGAGGGTCTCGAGGTATATTAGAAGCACGAAAACATCCTCTCTTGTCCTTGGCAGGGATACCACTGGGTTGACGAATGAGGAGATACGCTTGTGTGATATCACAACGACGATCGAGACTGGATCGAATTACAGAACATTAAATGTGAGTCATGCGGCCGCAATCATGCTCTACTTGATAACGAAGGGGGACCATATGCGGTCAAGAACAATACAATCAAGGAAGATAAGAGATGTCTTCGCGGAGAGCTTCTACCAGCTGGCCTCCGTCTCTGGGCTTCCAAAGCACAAGGTGAAGAACATGCGCGAAATTGGCCGCCAACTTGCAATCAAATCTGAGCTTGCGGACAGGGAGCTTGCCTTGATGGCTGGTGTATTCAGACGTGCCGCCCGCTCAATCTCCGTTCAGTCGGCCTCATACACATAGACTGCCCTCTTCACCCACCTTGTGCTTTCGAAGGGCAGCCGGATAGGGTACTCGAACCTGAAATGGCCTGGCTGGTACGGCCGCAATCCAAGAGGAGCGGCGTCAAGCGCAATAGTTACTTCGGCACCGCTGGTCGTTTGCAACACAGGTACGACTATTATCAGGAGGCCGTGGCGGACGAGAACTCTTGCCATTGCTTCGAGCGCCTGAGAGTATACTATGCTGGCCCGTTTGGCCATGGATTTGGCACTTGGAAGACTCGGGCGGCCTTCCAGAGTGGGGAGAAGAATTGGTTCTGTAACTATTGCGTCAACGGGATGGCCTTGAATCAGTCTTGGAAGCTCTCTAGAATCGCCCACTGTAAGTGTAACAGACAGAGCACGGTGGCCTGAGGCAACTAAAGAGAGGTTCTCCCTCGTTTGGGCTATTCTTTTCCTGCTGACATCAACTCCGACGCAGTTTAGGCCCTGAAGCGCAGCTTCCACCAAGATTGTTCCTGACCCGCAGAACGGGTCCAAGAGGGTCTTGCCTGGGGAAAGTGCGGCGATATTGACCAACGTCCTCGCCAGCCGTGGAGATAGAGACACGGAGGAATCGACTCGCTGCTGAGGTCCTACCCGATTGGCTACTCCCGGCTCTGGAACGAACACAGTGGGAGCCAGCATCAGAGACCCGTTTTGCTCGAAGAGTACGAGGTCAAGCACCCCTCTCGATAGAACCCTCTCGGCGTGGAGTTCGTGACCGTGAGGCCTCAGCAGCCTGATTTTCCTGAGGCCGATGGACCTGAAAGCGTGTAGGATGAGCTGGACGGAGTCTTCGTAATTTTGTGTGTCAACACAGTATGAACTCACAGAGAAGAGCGAGAATTCTGTGTTATTCAGAACGGCCTCTGCGATGTGCCTGATACCATGTTCGTCGAGCTTCACTAACGGGCCTGCGATTTTGTGTATCCCTGCAAGCTTGGTCAACGGTGATATACCGCCATCATGTGTTGATACAGTGGCGACCCTGTCGCATGGCGTGTTAACTGCTACAACATCCTCACGTAGCAGGGAACAGGCCTCGAGTACTGATAGGTGGCCAAATGCAAGGACGAGGGCGCTTTCATTTGAAGTAGGGAAGCCCCTGGGTACAACGTAGGGCAACTTTCAAAGCTTTTGGGCCAGCATGCTTAATTAAGGGTAGCTGTTCGGCGTTCTGAATTCCGGAGAAGAGATCGGTTTGCACGGTAAGAATTACAGAGAGATAAAGGGAATGGCATATACAAGAAAGGAGTTCGCGCCAGGTGCGCCCAACCCGAAGGTTGCCAGGTTTACGACTGGCAAGGCAAGACAAGACTATGATTACGTCGTCAGGCTCGTCTCTGAGGGAAGAGTCCAGATACGGCACAACGCACTCGAGGCAGCAAGGGTGGCCGCTAACAAGAAGCTTGCCTTGATAGGCGAGGACAACTACTACCTTGTTGTCAAGACGTATCCGCACATAATACTCCGAGAGAACAAGATGATAGCAACCGCCGGAGCCGACAGGCTTCAGGAGGGGATGAGAAAGGCATTCGGGAAGCCAATCGGTCTGGCCGCAAGGGTCGATATAGGCGACACAATTCTAGAGCTGAGTGTAAAGTCAGAGAACTTGGAGAAAGCTAAAGAGGCCATGAAAGCGGCATCGGCCAAGTTACCAATGAAGACGAAGACTGTGGTCTCCGAATTACAGAAGACTGTTGTGAAATGACTGTTCGAATTGATGAAGCACGTGTTTTCAGCCTCGTAGAAGAGAAGAGGCCGAGCTCGATAGTCGTCAGCGCGCCTGGAGGCCTGATAAGACAGACAAGGGAGTTGATCGAGAAAATAAAGACAAAATACGGTATTGAATGCTTCCTCATAGGCGATTCGTGCTACGGCATCTGTGACACCTCGGATATGGATGTCCCAGCACTGAAGGCGGATATGGCCCTGCAAATAGGACACAACGCCGCCGTCAGCCGTGTTGGCAACTATACATATCTAATTGACGCCTCGGACGATGTTAAATTCGACGAAGTCGCCAGTGCGGCAGTTACTGTGCTTTCGCGTTACAAGAGGATAGGGCTTGTCACTTTTAGCCAGCACATTCACGAGCTTGGGCGTGTGAAGGAGATTCTTGAGGCTGGCGGGTTAGAAGTCTTCATTGGCAGAAGGAATAACCTCCTGCTTGAAAGCCAGATTTTCGGCTGCGACTTCTCTACGGTGTATCCCCTGCGAGAAAATGTGGACGCTTTCTGCTTCCTTGGAGAAAGTGAATTCCATGCCGTAGGTCTGGCGCTTGCAACAGGCAAGCCTACCTACATGCTGGACCCATACTTGAATGAAGTCGTCGATATGGAAAAGGCAGCTGAGGAGAGGAGGAAGAGGGCAATCCTGGGTGTTTACAAGGCGCTGGACGCGCGTGTCTTCGGCGTTGTAACCGGGCTTAAGGAGGGACAGAAGATGCTTGGAAGGAGCCTATGGATAGCGCGGAGGCTCGAGTCCCATGGTAGGAAGGTAGTTAGGCTTGCCATGCGCGAGATTACACCCGAAAGACTTGCTCCGTACAGGGACATCGAAGCATTTGTACAGACCGCGTGCCCTCGCATATCGATAGATGGTTTCAATTTTGACAGACCCGTGCTCTCCATACCCCAGGCAGATGCGTTGGTGGCCCTTCTTGAGGGGAGGACGATAGGGGAGTTCCTCCAGAGACCGAAATGGATAGAGCTGACAGTTGGACTTACCAGGACAGGGGCAGGAGCATGAACACGCGAAAGACCCACGTTCTGCCCGGGGACCCAGTTGCGGTCTCCGAGGCTTTCCTTCCTGGTCCCCAAGTCTACGACGACTCGGGTCTTCTCCGCTCACTTGCGGTCGGGCAGGTTGAAGAAGACAGGACAAATATGCAAATTTCAGTTAAACCAGTCGTGCAATCGAGAATAATTTCGGTAGGCGATTATATAACAGGACAGGTGGAATCGGTCCAAGCTAGCTCCGCCGGTGTAAGAATCTATTACGTAAACGGAAAGCCGACAGACAGGGGGTTCTCCGGAATGCTTGCCCTTCGCGAGCTGTCGGGTGAGAGGCATTCTAGAGGAGGGCAGAGGCGGAGTACATTGGTTAAACTCGGGGATGTAGTGAGGTGCAGAGTCAGGAGCCTTCTAAACGGAATGATACATCTCACGATGGACGATGAGAGGACTGGTGTCGTATTCGCGTTGTGCAGCAACTGTGGTAGACCCTTAGTCAGGGCAGGAAACAAGGCCAAGTGTGACGAGTGTGGTAATGTTGAAGAAAGGAAGTTCGCCAGTGATTTCGGACAGATGCCTATACAACCGTGAATTTATTAACGTGCCCTGAAGGGCTCGTTAGAGAAAATGCAGGTCCAGACTAGCAGGGACGATGAGAAGGGTCTGACTGTGGAGATTACTGGGGAAGACTACTCCCTTGCTGAGATCATTCATCATGAACTCTTGGAGGAGAAGAGTGTTACGTTTGCAGGAGTGGTTCCGCCTCACCCCTTGATTAAGAAACTGGTGATAAAGGTGAGGTCCCAACGAGTCAAGCCCGACAAGGCTTTTGTCAGCAGCGTCGAAAGGGCGGCAGCCACAACGCATGAGCTGCTTGAGGAAGTGAAGAAGGCGCTGGGTGGTCCGGACTGAAGTTCTGCCCGAAGTGTGGTACGCGTCTGAAACTTAAACAGGTCAAGTCAGACAGGGGAGTTTCAATCACTTACCTGTGTGACAACTGCGGTTACACTAACAAAGCCGGTAAGACTGTAACAAAAACCACGGAAGAAGAGCTTGTGGGTGCGGCTCAGATTAAAGTAGTGGGCGAGAAGGAGAACAAACTGACCACTCTGCCGCTAACGAAGATCGAGTGCCCGAAGTGTGGCAACAATGAAGCCATGTGGTGGTTCCTCCAAACAAGAAGTGGCGACGAACCACCGACTCAGTTCTACAGGTGTGTAAAGTGCAACCACACATGGCGGAGTTATTCTTAGCCGTCGTCCCGTGTGTGTATAATCACTGCCTCACCGTTTGCTACGAGAATGTCTGCGTTTGCTAGCGGTACAGATGCCAAATCGTTAGGTTCAAACGGTCCATAACGTCTCAGGTCGGGGCCAACTACTTCTGTCACAGGCTTGAGAAGCCTCACGGCGACGCTACGGCCGAGCTCGTACCTCTGAGCAAGTTCAAGGAAAGAAGGTTGGCCCGATGAGACAGATTTCACGAATGCCCCAAGTCTCTTCTCGAACAACGCCGAAGGCTCGCAAACATACCTTTCCTCCAAAAGAAGTTGCTGCAGTGAATTTGTGGAGGTTGCGATTCGGGCACGTGCCTGCACCATCGCCCTGATCATACCTTCAATCAATTCAATCTGCTTTGAGATCAACCTGTGTGTGATTTCTGAATTGCTATAATTCGAGGCCCGTTTGAGGTTGGCTGAATATGTAGCTACTCTGGAGTAGAAATCATATGGGAGTGGCACTATCTGCTGAGAATGCAGCTGTAAGTCAAGATGCCTCTTAACGAATTCGAGAACTGGCTCGGCCAACTACGCTACCTCGGCTAAACCCCTGGTTAATATGCTGATGGCCGCGTATACGGGAATGCGCACCTCCTCGTTCTTGAAAGGTCCGAATGTTCTGCCTCGGAGTGAAAATCGTGGATAAAAGGACACATGTAGCCTCACCTCCTCCTCTCCCAGAACGACTGGGTCATTGGTTACGTCAAATCTCTCGAACGAATCCACTCTCTTCTTGAGCATCCCCGTGGTTCCGTGCAACGTTCCAGCGAGGCGGAAGACCCTGTGAATGTCGGTAGTCACGGACGGGTCAACCATTGCAATCTGAGACCGAATCGCTTCGTTTATCATGCGTTGTGTGATGCTGTTTTTTCTAGTCTTCTGGACATACATTGCTATCCTGCCTGTCCACCCTAGCCCATCCCCTTTCTGAGCCAACAGTATCTTGACAGAAGAGAGGAGAGTCTGGCTAGACTGAAGTGAGGTTCCCCTCATGTAGTCGCTTATCTCCGCCCTGGCCTGGGAAGAGAGGCTCAAGAAACGCCTGTCGTATACATGAAGGTGGTAACCTCGGTTACCTGAGAAGTATGTGAAGATCTCGTCCTTGCTCGTTCCGAAGTCGTGTGTCAGAAAATCGATAACCCGTAGCGCATGGTCCTTGGTGGCAGTAAGGCACGTAATGCATGATCCCCTGAACTCGTCCGTTTGTGACTTGCACGATGGGCATTCAGGCGGCCTTGGCAGTCTGCCATAGGTCCCGCATCTCACGCAATACCAAAGGTCGTGTGTCTTCTTGCACTGTGTTGGTATATCGCCGGCATCTATATCGAATATGAGTTCTGCCCCTTTCCAACCTTTTTCCTCCATTGGAAGAGAGGGCGAGCTGTACCTTGCGTTGGAGCAATAGACTGACGCAGGTGCCTGCCTCACTATTTCGGCTACCGCCTGTCCCTTGCTTGCAAATGAAAGGTGCCTTATCATTCCTCCACCGAATGGAACATAGCCGAACTCTCGCTCTTCTACTCCTGCTGGTAGTTCAATTGTTCCTGAATGCTTGAAGTAATACTCTTTGTAAACAGACCGCAGAAAGGCCAATGTGGAGGTGTTCAAGGTCGTCTTTGTGTGTCAGGGGTAGCAGATAAGTGATTGCCGGTTTATTCGCTTACACGTGGCGCTAGGTAGTAATGTATCCTCGAACCTTGATCATTGAGCTTGAACTCGAGCCTTATTGGCTTCTTTGTTGAGAACTCGGCTGTCAGCGTCTCGGCCACAGAGCCAACTGCTTTCGTTATTCCAAGCAGATAGTCAATGCTGTATGTGGCCTTGCTTTCGGTGCTCACCTGTAAATCGAGTATGTCCGCGTCGTCTTTGCCCAGCTGAATCGATGCTTGGCCAACATCGCTTTTGCCTGAGAAGGACAGCTTGTCCTTTATGGCGTGTATTGTTACCTGGTCTGAAACCACGGATATATCGCTGAGGACCTTTTCGAATATCGTCTTCGTCAATGAAATCCTGGTATCAAACTCGAGCTTCGGGAGCGGTGCGGTTCCACTACTTGTCTCTATCAGATGAATTGTGAATTCGCGCTTGTAACCGTTGGCAAATGTCATCTTGATGGTGTCCTCGTCTGTTGACGACAGTTCGGTGCTGTCCTTTGTGTCACTGCGGCCGATCAGCTTTACAAAGTCTTCGACTCGGAGACTGAATTTGAACTGCTTATCACACTCGTATTTTTCAAAGGCAGAATTGGGCCAGTGAAGGTCGACCAAGGCTACATGTGAAGGGTCCATGGCCCTGAACGAGAGGGCTTCAGTTGATGCTTCGAATGTTGCTTCTTCCACAAGTGTCTTTATGGCGCTTGCAACCGCCTTCCATTCGGAGGATGTAGCAGTTCTGGCGAAGAACATGGTTTATGAAGACCGCCTTCTTTCTGGTTCCTATTCGATGGGTAATTAAGTTTGATTGTAACGACGCAGGTTTGGCAAAGAGGGTTGCGTGATACAAATCGGACTTCTGCCCTTGAAGAGCGTTTAAAAACTGGATAAATTACGCCCGTCCAAGCCAGGCGATAGTCGTGAAATTCCCGAAAGAGATGATGACGTTCTGCCCGCACTGCAAGAGGCACACGTTACACAGTGTATCACTGTACAAGAGGGGCAAGGAAAGGGCTTCGTCGTGGGGGGCCCGCCGCCAGGCTGGTAGAAAGAAGGGCTACGGGGGACAGAAATTCCCTGAGCTTATAAGGACGGCGAAGACTACAAAGAAGCAGACACTGAGACTGAAGTGCAAGGAATGTGATAAGGAAGTGATGCGGGAGGGCATTAGGCTCAGGAAGGCGGAGATAGTGGAATGAGGAGGAACAGGGAGCCAATACCGAGGTCAAAGAGCAGCTTCCTGCTCGTAAAGTGTCCTGACTGCGGCGAAGAAAGAATAATTTTTTCGTGTGCCGCCAAGGATATTGGTTGCCGGGGGTGCGGGAGAAAGCTTGCCGAGAGCAGGGGAGGAAAGGCACTCGTGCTTGCTCAGGTAGTGAAACGGCTGGACTGAGGAAAGCCCTATTAGCGTTGTTGATGGTGTCGAAGTGTTGAGTTCTGAAAGGGACCTGCCTGAGCCCGGCGAAGTTGTAATCTGCACAGTAAGAGAAATTACGTCTCATGGGATATACGTTAATCTGGACCAGTATGGTGGTATCAACGGGTTCCTGCATGTCTCTGAAATATCCACTGGCTGGGTGAGAAATATCGAGAGGGTTGCCAAGCCTCAGCAGAAGCTCGTCCTGAAGGTGATAAGGGCGGACAAGGCACGTAAAGAGATTGATCTTTCACTCAGGCAGGTTACAAACGAAGAGAGAAGGGCAAAGATAATCGAGTGGAAGAGAGAAGAGAGAGCAGCTGCGATCATGAGTTTGGTGAAGAAGCGGCTCGGTCTTTCAGACGATAAAGTAAGAGAATACAGTACTAGACTGGAGGAAGCATTTGGGACTGTCTATGGAGGACTGGAGGAGGCTGCGAAGAGGGGGGAGAAGGCCTTGGCGGCACTACAGTTACCCACCGAAGTAGCGAAAGCGATAGTCGAGATTGCAAGCGAGAAGATAGTTCCGCCGAAGTATGAGGTGGGGGCGATAGTCGAGCTGTCCTCCAAGGCGCCGGATGGTATTGAACAGGTGAAGAAGGCACTGCTTGAGGCTTCGTCCTCGTCTGCTGAAATAAGAATAAGCTATGCGGGGGCACCAAGATACCGTGTCCGGATAATAGCAGACGACTACAAGCAGGCAGAGAAGGCGATGGAGAGCGTGTTAGAAAAGATAAAGAACACGATAGGTAAGCGCGGCTCCTTCAGCTTCAAACGCGAGATGTCAAGGAAGCACGGTGGTCCTTGATGAAGAGCTTGATCAAGAAGTGTTCCAACTGCAGAAGGTACACAATGGACGAAAGATGTCAGTTATGCGGGTCGGAGACTGTCAGTGCGCATCCTGCGAAGTATTCGCCGGACGACAGGTACGCGCGTTACAGGAGTCCCCTGGCCTATGAAGATGGCGACACGACCTGATACAGTAGTACCGCGTTGAAGCACTGCAGATTAGAGTTGCCGGGACAGGAAACGGGAGACGACACGCTGGGTGACGCGTACGCAAGCCTGAACGGGCCCTTACTGTTTGGACCGAAGGTATAGCTGTATGGATAGGAGAACCCTTCCACAGGAGGCGCGTTGTTATCTCCGAACCTGTACGTAGGAGAAACGACTATGTTCTGGTTCTGTGTGACAAGGAAGCCAGCAAATTTGAAGGGGAGCAATTGGGCGAACAGGGTATTCTGGAGTGCGTAAGGAGTCAGATTGAAGTCGTCCACTGACGGGCAGCTGGGGGTGATGCTCGGGCATTCTAGGTACTGTGATTCGTTCAATCCACCGATACGTATGAACCACTGCTTCTTGCTCTCGTCGCCGCCGCCCGCTGTAAAGCCGAAACCGGCTGGAACCTGCAGTATGTAGTATTGCTGGCCCTGTGCGTTTATGGGTACTATGCTGCCGACAACGAAAATTAGCACGTATGCCGGTCTTTCGCCCGCTATCTCCCTTGCTATGTGTGCTGCTTGTGTTGCGTTCGACATGAACATCCTGCCGATCTGTGCAATTCTTGTACCATTTATTGTAGAATTGTCAGCGGCGCTTGTCCTGTTGCCCATCACAGTTATCCAGTATCCATAGTCCCACCATGATATTATTACCGAGTTGGTTGGTGTGTTCTGCCTGATCCACTGCAAAGTCTGGATCCAGTCGTTGAACGGGCTGCGTGGGTAGGTGGTCGCGCCGTTGGCCAAACTGACGCCGGAGTCGGCGGCACTCTGGTCGCAGAAGTAAGTGTTGGCCGTGGTGCATGGAAACGGGTTTGGTATCCAGTAAGTTCCGGCTGGGATAACGATGAGAGCTATTAGAACGACAGAATACACTACTCTCATTTCGTTCCTCGAAGTGTATGTTTGCTTCTTCTTTACAAGCGGTGTGGCGCTTGGCTTTACCAACGCAAAAGCCAGCTCTGCGAATCCAACTCCTGCGAGTATTCCGAGTGCTATCGACGAATAGACGAGCAGGCGTGAGAAGGCTGCCGAGACGTACAGTCCGGTCAATCCTATTATCAGCGCGTAGGCAATCGGTACGTTCCTTCTGCGTAAAGCTACGAGCGCCCCAGCGACCCCGAAGAACAACAGTATGAGGTAAGAAGTGAAATAGTCCTCGCCTGTGGGCACGAAGTGCTCTGCCACGGACTCGACGAGCGGATTACCGCTTCTGGCCCATGGTGCTATCGCTGAAAGATATCTGAGGCTTATCCCGCCAACCAAGCCAAAGCTGAGTACTGAAAGTCCTGCAAGAGCAAACCCGAATATGAGCTTGAGAAGAGTGCTTCTGTACTCGGCGGGTTTCACCCAAGTCCTTGCCCACTGCGCAAGCAGGACGAACACCGACCCACCGATGAGGGCGAGACCAGCGGGATTTGTTACTATGCTAACTCCGGGTCTGGGGAAAATGGCGCTGCCAAATATTGCTGCCGCCGTGAAGCCAACGATAGATGGGGAGACGCTGGCGAGGTCGACCTCTAGGAATGGCAAAATTACGAAGAAGAGGCCAAAAGCGGCGTTGAAGTAGAGGGCGCCTCCCCACGCGGTGTTCGCGTAGCCTGCTAGGAGGCCTGCTGTAACGCCCCGCGAAATGCGGCTTCTGGGTCGCCTTTCAGCGTCAAACACAGTCAGTAAAAGATAGCTGGCGGCAACGAAGAGAAACAGGGCGAGAGGCTCTGATTTGAACCACCCCAGATTTCCTCTTTCTATCAATGGAGGAGAGACTGCGACTATCAGTGCTGCAAAGAGGCCGGCCGCCTCACCAGCTATCTTTCGCATCAGGAAGTAGAACAGCACCGCTGTGAACGCACCGAAGAATACCGGCAGAAGGACTAGGAAATCGTACAGCGTTATCTGGACGCCGAAAACGTTGTGAATCAAAAGATAGGACAGGGCGCCAGCGAGCTGCAAGCCGTCCTGAGACGTGGCGGCTACGTTTCTACCATATGGGAACCATGTGGTGATGTCGTGCCAGTAAAAATAGCCCTGCTGAGTGTGGCATGCGGTAAGGACAGTTGGAGCGCAACCGGGTGGATTGTTGAAAAGCGCGTACAAAAGTCCGTGCTGCTGAGCCAGAGCCACAACGTGTGAAGCTGCGTAATAGTCGTAATAGGGGTCAAACTCATTCAGGTAGAACCCATACTTCGCTGCGTATGCTCTGATCAAAATCGCTATGGCGAAGACACTCCCCAACACCATCGTTAGGAGCACGGCCCTGCGCGATAGCCTAGGTCTCTTCACGAAACCCAGCGTTTGGAGATTCAATGGTTTCGAGGCAGTGGGGTGTAGGGGTATTTTAATGGTGTGTTACTTCGAGGTGATTAGATTCCTGTAGCCTTTCGCGTCGAGCAATTTGTGCCTTTCTGCTGCCAGGTCTGTGGGCTTGATTTCTATGAGCCAGCCATCTCCATACGGGGATTTGTTTACTAGCTCGGGCTGAGAACTTAGACTTTCGTTGACCTTTAACACGGTGCCAGAAAGGGGAGAGAAGAGCTCAGAAACAGCCTTGATCGATTCGACTGTACCGAATGCCTTGAACTGGACGACTTTCTGACCGGCTTTGGGCAGAGTCACATACACCACGTCGTTAAGCGTCTTTGCTGCGTAGTCTGTTATTCCGACCCTGACGTTCGCACCGATTACCTTTGCCCATTCGTGCTCTTTCGTGTAAAACAGGTCTTCTGGGACTTCGTATGTGATGGGGCCCACGGAACAGGCTAGTCTTGAAATGCTATTTACTGTTATCTTGCCTCTTCCAGCCGTACACTTTCTCGTCGTAAAAGGGCGGGCGCACCACATGTGCGGGGGCATCGACTCCCCTCACTCTGACTAACACTGATTCGCCAGGCTCGGCGTGAAATACGTCCAAGTATGCAAGCGATATTCCCTTCTTAATTACGGGGGAGAAGGACCCACTTGTGACCTCGCCAACCTTTTTGCCGTTTGGGAGCACGACCTCGAACCCGTGCCTGGGAATCATCTCCTCAAGGATCAGGCCACGCCTCAGTCTCCTCGGCTGCACTTCCCTTGCAGTTGCTATTGCTCTGTACCCTATGTATCCCTGCTTTTCCGGGGATATCACCCATGAGAGCTCTGCCTCGAATGGGTTGGTGTTAGTATCTATGTCTGCTCCATGAAGCGGGTATCCGGCCTCCAGCCTAAGAGTGTCGCGGGCGGCCAGTCCGCATGGCTTCGCAGCTTTGGTGATTTCGTCCCACACGTGCAGCGCCTTGCTGGGGTCGCGCGTGTTGACGCCGTGAATAATTACTTCAAAACCATCTTCGCCAGTATAACCTGTCCTAGATATGATACATGGATGACCGGTAATGGTTGTTTCGGTGCACCTGAACCTTTTCAATTCGGCAAGATTGATCCCTACGAGGGGCTGCAGCACGGTCCTTGACGACGGGCCCTGTACGGCTATCATCGCGGTGTCCGAAGTTATGTCGTTTACATCAACCTCGAGCCCCTCTGAACCATGTAGAATGTGATTTAGGTCTATAGCCGAATTGGCGGCATTGACAACCAGAAGATAATGACTGTCAGAAAGTTTCATGATTATAAGGTCGTCGATTATGCCGCCCTCCTCGTTCAGAAATAGTGTGTAGAACGACTTGCCCACCGGTTGTGTTGCTACGTTGGTTGGCACAAGCCTTTCAAGCAAGTCTGTCGAGTGCCTGCCTGAAACGACTATCCTGCCCATATGAGAAACATCGAATGCGCCTGCGTAGTTTCTTACAGCCATGTGTTCTTCGAGTGTGCTTGAATACCAAAGCGGCATCTCGTAGCCCGCGAATTCGGCGAGTTTTGCTTTTTTCTTGTGATAGTCATGGAGTTGAGTTATTTTCATCCTAATTGCGGCGTTCCAGCAGCGTATTTAAGCCAGATATCGCTTCGAGCATGTGAGTTGGTATCTCTTTACCCTGTCCAGATGGAGCGCGCCAGTTCAAGCTTCGACATTATCTCTGCCCTAAAGTCCAGGCTGGCCGGTAAGCTGAGGAATAATGATTTGCTCGTTATATCGAGCAAATATGTTGCCATGTCTGAAGGAAGAAAGGTTTCACTAAAGACTGTGAAACCGAGCGTACACGCGAGGCGACTTGGGAAGAGGTTCCGCATGAGCGAGCGTCTTTGTGAGCTTGTGATACGCGAATCAGATAGAGTGATCGGTGGCGTCCCCGGCTTCCTTTTGACCGTAAAAGGTGGCCTGCTAACCCCGAATGCAGGAATCGACAAGTCGAACGTTGAACACGGCATGGTTGTCCTCTACCCCAGAAACGCATCTGCTTCGGCCCGGAGAATAAGAGAGGCAATAAAGTTCGAGTTTGGAACAAGTGTCGGTGTTGTTATCTGTGACAGCCGTCTTATGCCAATGAGAAGGGGGACAACGGGGGTTGCGCTGGCTGCTTCAGGACTCAGGGCCATTCTTGATATGCGAGGAAAGAGTGACTTGTTTGGTAACAGGCTCAAGGTGACAACACAGGCAGTGGCCGACGACATAAGCTCTGCGTCTCAGCTCTTGATGGGAGAATCCAACGAATCCGTCCCGGTTGTTCTGGTAAGAGGGTTGAACGAGGGCTTGTTTGAAGACTGTGACTACACGTCGAGCGACTTCGGAATTTCAGCAGATGAGTGTGTTTACGTGAGGAGCTTCGGGTGTTGGTTTCGCAGCCAAGGCTGACTCTGAGATAGCCTTTTAAGAACAGGCACGACCAGTCGAGGAAACAATGACCTACGAGGTCGCGTGTATGAAGTGTGGTAACACACTGTACTCTGGGTTCGACTTGAGGTCGCCGAATGATATTCTGAAGCTTTTCGGTTACAGGTGCAAGAAGTGTGGTTCGAAGCTCAGCACAGAGAAATTTCGTGTTGAGATAAAGAAGATTGATGGTTCGTTCTCATGAATGTAAAAAGCTAGCTGGTGCTCGATGAGCGGAAAAGGAGCGAAATACGTTCTCGTTGTGTGTGAGAAACCAGATGCAGCAAAGCGTGTTTCTGAGGCCCTTTCCGACGGTCCTGTTTTACGCTCGATTGTAGACGGCGTGCCTGTCTTTTCGTTTGAGAGGGCGAACGAACGGTTCGTTGTGTGCGCCGCGCGGGGGCATCTGTATGGAATCTCTGACCTTGTGAACGAGAGGACAGTGTATCCTGTGTTCGATCTCAGCTGGTTCCCAAAGGGTATGATGGAGAAAGACGCGAGGGGCGCAGATAACAGGATAGCTGCTATACGTAGGCTGGCGTCTAACGCGAGCGACTTCGTCAACGCATGTGATTATGACACCGAGGGTGAAACTATCGGGTACAACATACTGCAGTTCGCGTGTGGAGGCAAGGCCGAATCGGCCAGAAGGGCAAAGTTCTCTACGCTAACAAGAGAGGAGCTCGATTCGGCCTTCAAGAACGCTGTTATCCCTGCAAACAATCATCTTGCGATTGCTGGCAGAACTAGGCATGTAATAGATTTCCTTTGGGGCGTCAACTTTTCGCGGTCCATGTCGCAGTCGCTTTCCTCGGTGGGTCACAGGTTTAGAACGATAAGCATAGGGAGGGTGCAGGGACCTACGCTGAATTTCGTTGTTGAACGGGAGAAACAGATTCAATCCTTCGTTCCAGTCCCTTACTGGAAAGTACGGGGTAATTTTGAAGCAAGAGGTGTTCGGTTCGGGGCCGACTGCGCTCACGACAGAATAAGGACGATGGCTGCTCTTGACCGTTTGAGAAGCGAGTGCCAGGGAAAGGATGCTGTTGTCTCTGACGTAACCGTGTACCACCAGAGAATCGCCCCGCCACCTGCGTTCAATCTGGGTGACCTCCAGAGGGAGGCATACCGCGTCTTCGGTTTTTCACCAAGCAAGACGCTGGAGGTCGCAGAGCGGCTGTACCTTGATGCGCTTCTATCCTACCCCAGGACAAGTAGCCAGAAGCTTCCCAAGTCGATAGGCTATGCGAAGATAATGGCAGGCCTATCGCATTTCTCCAGCTATTCAAAGGTGGTGGCCAAGCTTCTCGGCGAGAATCTCGAGCCGGTTCAGGGTAGCATGGATGACTCCGCTCACCCTGCGATTTACCCTACGGGTGAACGACCACGAAGGGCTTTGAGCTCGTGGGAGAGCAAGCTCTACGATCTGGTTGCTCGAAGGTTCTTGGCCGCTTTCGCCCCGTATGCGTTGAGGCAGAATGCCACAGTCAAAATAATGGTTGGTGATAACGAATTCGTAAAGGAGGGCAGGAAGACGCTCGTGTGTGGTTGGTTGGAGATTTATAATTTTACCAAGCTGAATGATGTGGAGGTTCCCATGTTGCAGGTTGGAGACAGGCTCAGGCTGTTGTCGATCGAGTCTGAGGAGAGGTTCGAGCGCCCTCCTCCACGTTACAACCAGAGCACTTTGCTTGAGAAGATGGAAAGGGAAGGGATAGGGACCAAGGGAACAAGAGCCGAAACTATTGCTACACTGATCAGAAGGGGATATATTGCGGGCGAAGATATGTGCCCTACGGAACTCGGCTTCTCGGTAACCGAAATGATGAGCAGGTTCTGTCCTGAACTGATATCAACAGAGATGACCAAGCGAATAGAAGAGAGACTTCGTCTGATTGAATCCGGTACGGCTTCAGCGTCGGACCTTCTGCGTGAGAACGTTCGTGTGGTTGCGAAACAGCTCATTGTGATGAAGTCTAATGAAGAGGGCGTCGGAGGATATCTGGGGCTTGCCGCTCGCGCGTCTGTCTTGGCAAGAATTAAGCTTGGTGCTTGCCCGCTTTGCAGGTCGGGCAGTATAGTGATTGTGAAGTCGAAGAGAACAGGAAAGCGCTTTGCTGGTTGCACTGGATATTCAGATGGCTGCAGGGCGTCAGCTCCACTCCCTCAAAGAGGCGTGATAAGGAGTGCTGGAAGAGCGTGTGGCTATTGCTCGTGGCCTGTGGTCTACGTTCTGGGCGGTAGACACCCATGGAGACTCTGCATCAACATGGCATGTCCTTCGAGGGTGAAGAAGAATGAATTGCGCGTTGTGCAAAAGGGAAGCAGGTAAGGCAAGCGGCCTGTGTGAGTATCATGGGCTCGCCAAGGTAAAGGTTATTGAAGGTTTTGAGGCGTGGAAACTTGCCTATGGAGAAATCAGCTGGTCGGCATACTTGGATAGGATTAAACGTAGCCCTGAAACAGGTCAATGGGCGAAAGAGATAGCAGGAATGCTGGAGAAGCAAGGCGAATGATCAAGAAGTTGCTTGAATCAGGCTATGGTAAGACTGTAGGGAGGTTACTTGGCTTTCTGCGCCGGATGGCAGGCCCGTTATCGAAACCTTCGGCATGGGTTCGTATTCTGTACATATTGGGAATGGTTGCTTTCATGGCTGGGGCCGTAGATGCTGTGTTCTTCCCTGTACCGAACCAAGGATTCATTGTGTACCCGCAGAGGGGAGCGCAGTCTGTTCCAGAGACTGTGATAGATTCGTTCATCATACTCTTGGGTGCTGCTGGCATATATGTCACTTACTTGAGCGGCAGACAGACTACTAGGCCCAGGATGATAAGCTTCTACTTGGGTTTCGCTCTGCTCCTGATAGCGCTTGCCGTCTTCATGGGGATCTTTTTGACGAATATGAAGGGCTAGACCTCATAAGTGCCCCCGGCCCAGACTTCGCCCCTTCTGACATTAAATACAAGCCCTGTTCCCCGCCTCCTAACGGAGACTAGGGCGTCGCCCAGCTCTGAGAGTGGTTGCCTGTTTGTTGTGGGGGAGGCAAATCTGCGTTCGTACATTATTGAAACAGCTGCAAGGTGGCTTGCCCTCGCATGTTTGGACAGGACGGCCATTATCAGGGCGAGTTTCCTACTGGCGACCTGCGGCGTCTCATGAGACAACATGTGGAACAGGCTGTTAACGTTGTCGATAATGAGAATGTTGTTGTGCCCTTTGGCTATCATTGTGTGGACGACCTCTCTGGTATCACAAACTACGTCCGGGACGTAAATCGTTGTGTTGGACCAGCCTGCGCAGTGGTCTAGTTCCTCGGCGTGTGAAGCATAGAAGGCGTCTATGTCCACTATGAGACAGTTCATGTTTGGCGACAGTATCTGACCCAAAAGAACGCGTGCGAATGAGAGATTAGTCTCCCTGTCTGAAATCAAAAAGATTGATGATTTGGAGAACAGCGGGCCGAGGAGGGAAGAGGCCTGCGGCGGGTCAAAGTTCATTAGACACAACCGCCCATCCAATATCAGGAAGGCGTATTTCAATGAGTCGTGTGTGCATTGCGACGTCAAGCCCAAAAGCATACTTCGCAGTCGCATCCAAGCTTAGAAGTGCGGGACTGCCGTTCGTAAGTTTGCTACCGTCTCAGCTGACAGATAGATACGAACTTGTCTTGACGACGAGAGCAGAATCTGTAGGACTTCGGGGAAAGGTATTGTGTGTTGAAGACATGTCGGACGACCCGGATATAGTCAGAGGCCAGGTATATGCTCATTCACTGGGCGGGAACAAGAAAACAATCGTAGGGATAGACCCGGGCCGGAGATTGGGCCTGGTGGCCTTCTATGGCGAGATAGAATTGTTCTCGAGGACGTTCAACTCTGCCAGTGACGTATGTGCGTACCTCAGAGAGGTTGTGCTCAATATACCCAGTTCGGGTCTTATAGTTCGAATAGGGAACGGTGACCGTGTGCTTGCGAGACAGCTCGCCCACGATATAGCGGTTGCGTTGCCTTCTGCAAGAGTCGAAATAGTCGATGAGTCTGGCACGTCTGAAAGAGGCCTCAACACTAGAGGGCTGCCCAGCGACCAGGGCGCTGCTGCTAGAATTGCCGTGAGGAAAGGAACGCCTCTCTAGACTGACCAGAAGCGCGAGCAGATTGCACCGAGTTGGGCTGGGGCGAAGTCGCCTATCATCAAGTTTTTCGAGAGCCAAGAAGGTAAAAGTTCCTTTGCAACGTGTGAATCAAAACGTTTGTCCATGAGGAAGACCATCCCTCGTTTACCCGGAGCACGTAAATGTCGTCCCGCGGCCTGAAATGCTTTGCGGAGAGCAGGCAGAAGGCACAGCATTAGATAAGCGTCCGACTCTCCCATCCACCGGAGATGCGCGTATTCTGCGTAGAGCAGGGGCGATGGTGGAGGAATAGATAGACCAACAACCAAGGAAGCGCCCATCGCGTCTCCTTTGAAATCTTCACCTTCCGAGAAGCGGCCTCCTTGGACACCGAACAAGACCGGTCTTCGGATGGCCTTGAAGGCCTCCATGAGGTCGAGTGCGTCTTGCACAGACATTGATTTCTCTTCACGAAGGCACCGCTCCTTCAGCTCTTTGGACACCATCTCAAAGATTGGCTCGAGCACCGCATAAGAGGGCACGAACACACCAAGGCCCTGTGGTGTCGAGTCAGCTATTGCCTGAATCCTGCGAGCGATCTTGTTGTACATTTCAGGCGACCTCAGCTTGTATTTTGTTGTCACTCCTGTGTCGACCAATGACATCACATCAATCAGGTCTCCTGTCCTTGCTGTATAAGTGGTTGGCGCAGGCATGTTAATGCCGAGCGAGCGGATGAAGAGGGCCGATGGACTCATGGTTGCGGAGACCAATATAGAGCTTCTAAATCGAGACAAGTACTCACCCAAGCCTTCGACTGGGTTAGAATTGACTAGGGCGATCTCGGTTTCAGACTTGGTGACAACCAAGTTTGGGGCGGACAGGAGCTTGTTGACGAAGTCGCCAACCTTTAGTATGAACCTGGGCATGCTTCTGTACGTTGCTGCCGCGTTCCACATGGCTGTGGAAGGTGAATTTAGTTCGAATGCCAGATTCTGAAGCCAGACACCGCCATGCCTCTCGCCTATTTCTTTAACCAACGATTTCCTGTCTAATAGCCACCCAGGTGCATTGTGTAACACATTCACAAGTTCTTCCCTTAGGTGTCCGAGGGAGGCGGACATGTCACTCATGAGCAGCTGGTCTGCTTCATTGATTGCGAGATCCAAGTCTTTCGTGCTTATCTTGGCTGTGTATGTGGACCGGAGGAAGTCCCTGAGATTGTGTGCTTCGTCTATGACGAGTATTGTGTTCTTGGGGTCCGAATCCACTATGTTAGAGAGGGTATTTTTCGCGAAGACGTCGAAGACGTACTGGTATGGCACGACTATGATGTCCGCTTGCATCGCAGCCATCCTGGTTAATTCATACGGACAGACATACAGTCTTTCGGCGTCTTTCATCAATTGGCTGTGTGTTGGAATCGAATTGCATGCGCGCTGTACCACGAAATCCAGGTCCTTGCCAATGAATGGAATGTTGAGGAAGTATCCACAGAGGTTGTTACTAACGTGGTACCCGCAGTACCAGCCAAATGATTCCTGTGGGACGTTCCTGTGCGAGGTTTCCTTCAGTAAGCAGTAATCGAATTTGGAAGAGAGGGCTGCTGCCTTGACTTGTCTTCTCTTTTGCAGCGCAGAGACCTCCTCGACCACCCGATGGATCTGTCGTTTCGTTCTGCAGCAGTAGATGATTTTTGAAGACTCTGTTATGGCAGCAGAAAGAGTGCCTCCCAGTACGGCTGCTGTCTTTCCGAAACCGCTTGGCGCCTCGATGATCGCGATTCCACCGCGAATGCATGATTCGTAGACTTGCTGGCTAAGTTCCCTTTGGCCTGGCCTGAAAGTGTCGTAGGCGAAGTAGTCTTCTAGTGGCACCTTATTGCAATTTGCCTGGCTATTTTAGCGCATCCGTTACACGGATATTCGCGTCATGTAGCTTTCGCTGCCTAAAATTTCCGCTGTCGCCTTTGAGACCCGTTCCCTGTTCTCCGCTGTTGTATACACCCTCAATATGTCCATGAAACCTGCGATAGAACCCACGAGAGGCAGATCGCTGATCTGTGTTGTGCTGTGGTGCCTTCTCTTCCCTTCACCGTAAACAAGGGTAATCGAGTTGAGCGCCTCCCGTGATGATGTGTATGGAACTGATGGTGTGGTTGGCACGTCAAGATACACGCGCATGGGATCGACCGCTGCCCTTTCAGAGATATCAAGAACAAGCTGGTCTCTCATTCTGCTTTTACCGAACAATTGTTCTATTACGCGGTCCTTTCGTTGAACAACCCGTTCAAAGACACATTTGACGAGCTTCCTGTTGCGAAAATCGACGGCAAGTCGCTTTGCTTCAGCAAGCCTTGGGTCGCCAGGTTCTAATGAAGCTAATTTCTGCAGAACAACTTCGTCTGTCATTTCCAAGTATCCAGATAGATCGGATAGGTCAGTTAGGTGAAGCTGGTCATCTGCAAGCGCCATTGAATGAACAAGCATGAGTTCGGCTGCCCTCACAGTTCTGTGGAAGTAGACGGCCTTGAACATCTCGTATCTTGCTATTAGTAATGCCTCGAAGGCATAGAGTGCTGCGTGGTCCAGCGCCAGATGTTTGTCCACGACGTAAAGCGAGTCCAAGATCCTTGCGATGTCGACCTTGCCGTATTCGACCCCGGTGAAGTACGAATCGCGGAGCAGGTAGTCCATTATGTCGGCGCTTAGCCCTCCTGCTATGATCTCGTTCATGTATGGTGGTTTCTCTGGTTGTTTGCCTACGGCGAAGGACGACATCTTCTTCGAAGAGAAGCCGTGCTTTTCGAGCACGTCCTTGACTGATGTTTCGTGAATTATTCTTTGGGAGATGTCTTCGTGCGTCGTCTCGGTCCTGTCCGCAAGGACCTCTTCGAACATGTGGGAGAACGGCCCGTGGCCTATGTCGTGAAGCAGGGCTGCAAGCCTTATTTCCTGAACTTGATCCTTGCTTATTTCAACCTCTCTGGACAATGATTCGGCTATCATCCCGGCTACATTCATTGTCCCTATAACGTGCTCGAACCTCGTGTGAACTGCTCCCGGGTACACAAGATATGCACCAGCCAACTGATGAATCCGCCTAAGCCGCTGGAGGAACGGTGAATCAATGAGGTCCCGTTCGACTTCGGTTATCTTGATGTAGCCGTGGACTGGGTCCCTTATCTCGGCGACGGGCTTCAGTATCAACGATGGGTCTCCGCCGTGGGTTGAATTAAATTGTTCTGCCCTTAGCCCGAAGGAGAGAAGTTAGGGTACCCAAGAGCAAATTGTGTGTCTTGTCTATGCTTTGTGAGGCGTTGATTACTCTCCAGCCGAATTGCTTGGCAAGCGACAGATAGGATTCCCTAGCCTTTTGTTGAAGTGAAACGTCGCTCTCGTATCTGTCTCTGCCTTTCCTCCGCCCGAAAAGCGAAGAGGGTGACGCATCCAAGACAAAGACGATGTCTGTCTTGGGAAGTCCTTCCTCCAGATTAACTAGCCATTTTAAGGGAAGGCCGCTAGCAACGCCGTAAGCAAGGTTAGACTCTGAATATCTGTCAACGATAAGAACGTCGTTTGACGAAAGCTGTCTCTCAATTTCATCGTGCTTCTCCCATCTGTTCGCCGCGAAAAGAATGTGTCTGACTCGCGGTGTGTAATCTCTTCTGCCCGAGAGGAAGGTTTCGATTTCCTTGCCGACCGGGGTGCTGTAGTCCGGAAACGCGAGTATACCTACTCCCAAACCTGAAGCACGAAGGGCCCTGGCTAAAAGAGCAGTCTGAGTCCTCTTTCCCGCTGCGTCTATGCCTTCGATTCCCACGAATATGCCCTTCGAGAGAAGTCTACCACCAAGGTCGATTGGGCATCAGCCTAAAATCTTTATCAGAACAATAGTGCCAGTGTGAAGAGTGCAAGAGTAACAATTGCTGTCGCCTTCGCGTATCGTTTTGCAAAACGTGCGCTCGATTGGGTAATGGATGCAAATTCGTCAAGTGTTTTGGTGCCGAATGTGTACTCCTCCGATACCATCTCGGCAGATGCACATGTACATTCAGACAACCGTGTTTCTGCCAGCCTGGCCAGTCTAACTGTGATATCGATAATCTTGTGGAGGGGTGTTGACTCTCCTAACGCGAGATATCCGCGCGTAACTGTCAGCCCCCGCGCAGCAAGGTCATGACTGTCTGTAGTGCAAAATTCGAGTAACTTGAATCCGTTTGCTGCGAGTGCCGAATCGACCGCTTCTCTCAGCGTCGGGACGGCATTGTTGGCGTCGGCTAGGGCCAGAATCCACTTGATACCGTTCGTCTCAAACTCGACTACAGATATGCCGCCCACGGTCAGGTCGCTGGATCCGCTGAAGCTTAATTCGCCAGAGTTAGAATACCCGAGCCTGAATTTCATGGCATCACTCGACCGGAGTCTCGTGAATAGATTGTGCCACCCTGCATCTTCTGTAGTTGTAAATGCGCGATACGATGCTATACTGTTATGAGCGTCAACCACACCGAGGGAGAATCCCGACGCCTTGGCTACTTCGCCCAGGGTTTTCTCGATGTTGGATTCCAGATCGTCTGAGCCGTGCGGAGCAAAAGAAATAGTCAGTATTGCATCAGTATCGAAACTGAAGACCGTGGTTTTTGCCTTTCCTATCTGGGCGTTTACTGGTCCTCTGAGCGACGCGTTGTGTGGTTCGAGTGATAGCGCGAACTTGTACAGTTTTTGCACGTATGCTTGTGTATCGGAGTGGGTTGCCAGATTCTTTTCATGCCCCCCTGGTCTGTGGAGCGACAGTGCAAGGCCGAGGTTCTTGAACTGGTGGAAGATTCGCCCGGGAAGGTCGTAGCTCCCTACAGGGTAGAACGGGCCCGGGTGTATACCGGGCAGTATCATCAACACAGTCGCCTTACCATCCAAGCGGAAGATCTTGGTGGATACAGTTGTGTGTTCTGAGTGTGTTCTGAGTATGGACTCTAGGTCGTCTGGCTTACTGTTGGCCCACGCCTTCATGAATGCTTGGAAAAGTTCGAGTGTATTATGTCCCCTGCTTGTTCTGCGCCGCTTCAATTGCACTATGAAATAGACGAGGGTTATGAACGAAATGAGGCCAAAGAGAGCAGGAAGTGGGTCGGTGGGTCGCAGTACCCCGCTTTCCACGAAAGTGGCCATTATCAGCGAGGGTTGCATTATCCCGAAAGCGAGCGACGGGGTCGTCCTTTTAATGAAAGCGCCGTTGATGATAACAAACTCTAGACCGGAAGCAACCATCGCTCCGAACACTATTGCGTTCTCAAGCGGTGTGTGTGAGTTCACGCTCAATGAGTATACGAACCCAATCAGTGCAATGAATGTCCAGCACCCTTCGCCCACAAGAAGCGCTGCCGTCGTCCTTCTGAATGAGGCTATTGTGGAACTGTCAATTTCTCTTGTGAGAAACGTAACGATGTAGGACGAAAAAGTGGTCGCAAGTAACGCACCCAGCGGCGGCCATATCGTAGGAGCTCCGCCGTCGGCTACAATAGAAAGGAAAACAGATGTGAAGCACGCTAGAAAGACTACAACCCGGGTTGAAGGAAGAACGAAAAGATGTCTGTACCGACTAGCCAGTGCTTCGGTCGAAGAATTCGGCCCGGCCGTGTCCTTATCTGAAGAATGTGTTGATTGCAATTGAAGCGGCTATAAGTGCGATTGAAGCTATCAGCACCACCTCTGGCTTGAGTTTGATGCCTTCCGTTTCTTCGTTGAAGAAGGTTAGAAGCCCCGCGCTTGAGGCTGGCATGGGCGCGTTGCTCTTCTTGTTACTCAACTTGGCTTCTGACCAGCTTCCAATGGCCTCTTAAGTGTAACGCCGCCTCCTGTGTAAACCATAATATAAGTGGGGCACGGCCGTAGCGCTATGGTTAAACAGGGGATTGACTATATAACCCGCCAAGTCAGCCTGCACGAAAAGTGGTTTTCGGAAAGCCTCCCAATGATCGCAAGCGAAAACGTTACTTCGGCTGCGGTCAGGAGGGCTCTTTCGTCCGACCTGGGCCACAGGTATGCGGAAGGCTGGCCTGGTGAGAGGGTTTATGCTGGCTGCAGATACATAGACAAAATCGAACTCGAAGCGATCCGACTTGGTAAGAAGCTGTTTGCGGCGGAATATGTTGATGTTCGTCCCACTTCGGGGGTTGTTGCAAACCTAGCTGCGTACTCTGCCCTTAGCTCTCCTGGGGATACAATGGTAGCCCTACCCATCCAAAACGGGGGCCACATATCGACAGGCAAAAGAGAGTTCTCAGGCTCGGCTGGTTTGGTGCATGGTCTGCAGATTGAGTACTTCGGCTTCAACAAGGAGGAGATGAATATCGATGTGGATGAGACAATGCGACGGATTCGGTCGCTCAGCAAGCCTCCGAAGATTGCCATGTTTGGGGCCAGTCTGTTTCTTTTTCCCCACCCGGTCAAGGAGCTGAGCGATTTCGTCAAGAGTGCTGGGGGAGTTGTCTGTTATGATGCTGCACATGTGGCCGGGTTAATCGCAGGTGGGCAATTCCAAGACCCATTTCGCGAAGGTGCCGAGGTCATGACCCTAAGTACTCACAAGACTCTGTTTGGCCCGCAGGGCGGTGCCATTGTATCGGTGTCTCGCTTCGCAGAAGACCTCAAGAAGGCTGTTTTTCCAGGTACGACAAGTAATCACCACCTTCATTCTGTGGCTGGGAAGGCGATCGCGTTTGCCGAATTTGTGAGGTTTGGTCGTTCTTATGCTAGAGCGGTCGTTGTGAATGCTCGTGCACTCGCCGAACGACTCGCTGAGCTGGGCGAGGCAGTTTTGGGCGAGAAGAATGGATTCACGCGGTCACATCAGGTAGTGGTTGATGTCACCAAGTATGGCGATGGTGGAATGATCGAGAAAAGGCTCGAAGCGTGCAATGTCATAGTAAACAGGCAACTGATACCAGGCGATCTGCAGGCAGGACGACACTATACGAACCCGGGCGGCATAAGATTGGGCGTGGCCGAGCTTACTAGGCTTGGTATGGGAAGGGGCGAGATGGCCGAAGTTGCAGAAATCTTACACGATGCGATGAAGGGAGAGGATAGGCGTCTAATCGTGAGAAGGGTGAGGGAATTGCGTCGTGACTTCCAGAAGGTGAAGTATTCGTTTCGCGAATCATCAGCCCATCTCTTTGACGGCCTGTGATTTTGTGAATTCTGTCAGTTCAATCTGAGTGGACCGCTGCTTTGTGGGAAAGAGCTGATCGAGTTCACGTTTCACCACGTCAAGTCTACTCCTCAAATAGGGGTCGACGTCGTACACTGTCGCGAGTTTCTGGGCTATCGAGAGATATTTCTCGACTGACGCCCTTGAGAGTGTCTCCTTGATATCTCCGCCGCACCTCGGGCAGCTCCATGAGAGGGGAGGTCTGCGGATGACCATGCCGCATCTCTTACATTTGAAGGATTGGGTGGCGTACTTTTTCGTGTTTCCCATTATGTCTCTTATTAGATGGGTCTTTATTATCGACTCTACCACTTCCTTCGGAGATACCGCCTCTATCTTTTCTGCCACTTCGATTTGTTTCGATATCTTTTCGCCCAGTGTTCTCAGTGTAGAATACGCTGCCCTTGACCGTCGTATCGTTGTTGAGGTTGTTTCATGAGTGTAGCCGTAACCGTGGAATTGTGTGTCTTTGCCAAGGCGTGACCCTATTCTCTCTACCAATCCCTCCACCGCTGAAGCAGGAGGAGATTCGAGTGTCTTTATGTAAAAGTCCACCGGGTACTCGTCTGCGACGTCGAAGTTATGGGCCTGTTCATCAACCTCAGCTGGGAGAACTACAGGTTGAATCAGTAGCGGTGTGTCCATCAACCCACCTATTTGGTCTGGTATGAATTCGATTGAGAAGTTAATCAGGGCATCGATCAGTAAAATAATCGAGTCCCCATCGCCGTCACAGTCCCTTCGTTTCGCTGCGTGCCAACATGGGTTCGCAAAGCATACCTGTGCCGGCGAATAGCCTATGATTCTGCCAATGACGCCCACAGATGTGTGTGGTGCGAGTCCTATGACGATTTTCCCCAACAGGTCCTCCGGGCGTGAAGCTTTGTAGAAAGGAGGTATCCCGTAGAGATTTTGCAGCTCGTCGTCTATGAACTGTGCCATCCTTACGAGGTCTGTGGCAATTTCTTTAGGCAGAATTACATCCTGCGGCTTGAGTTCCAGGACCTGCGATTCGCTTACCAAGGGAGCGCCTGTTCTATCAGTGGTGTATCCGAGTTCCTTCAGTTTGTTGATGTTTGTGCCCAGGTCTGACGGTCTAAAATGAGTAAGTGGTGCGTTTGTGGCGTCGATTCTCATTGTGCCGTCTTTGTAAACAAAGACAGAGTTCTTGCTCCTGAGCACCCCCTTTTCTATGGCTTCAGGTATCTTTGACTGACTAGTGAGCCCCTTGACCCCTTTTACTGGTCTGTTCAGTTCGTGTGGTATTATGCTCATGATCGAATCGAGCCTTGACTTCAGGTCGAATCTCATAATGGAGTATGTCTCTGTCTTCGATCTGCAATTGGGACAGTTTATCTCGGTAGTGGTGGTGCCACATTTGGGGCAGGCTAGGAATCTTTGTGTGTCTTGGCCGCATGCTTCGCACTTGCTCGAAAGTCTGCGCTGGGAGCATTTTGGACAGATGATGTTCGCAACCTCGATTTCGAGGGGCGCACTCTTCGATGCAACTCGCAAGTCCCTCGACTGACCGCCCGCTGTTCCCACTGGAAACAAAGTATGAACGGGCGGTTTAAGCTTCCTCAGCATCGCTTTCTCTGGTCTACCCACTCGTACTCCAATCGTGGTTGTTGTCTGCCTTCCTAGCCTGATACCAGATAGCCTGTAGATTAGTTCGAGCGGGTCGACGACGGGGGTAACCTCCTGGCTCATTGTGCCGTGGCTCAAGAGTTCATAGAGGACTTCGGTCATCTCACCGTGTATTGTAGCAACCTGCCCCTCGATCGAGTACTCGATCAGAGCCTTCTGCAATGCCGTGGTGGTAAGGGGTGAGTTTACGTCAAACTGGATGTCGTCCTCGTTAACATGTATGTTTTTGACTAGGGCAAGGATTTCTTGTGTGTTCAGTCTATCGAATCGTGGTGTAAGACGTGGGTCGAGTGGGATTTTCAATATACGCGACAAGGCAATTGCTTCCTTGGGAGTTGGCCTCTCGACGCCGTCGGCGATTCTGTTCAGCCTATCCAAACTGATTCCGGCTTCTGTAAGACGGGGTTCGACTTGGCCGACTCGGGCGATTGCTCTGCGTAGCTCTTGGATCCACCACTCGGTAACGTAGGGTGATTGTGGGAGATTCTTGTTGTTTTCTAGGAAGTCACCGTAACTTATCAAGATGTCCCCCAAGTCGATTATCTTGACAAGCTTTTCACGGACTGTTTCTGCCTCTTCCAGCGATGAAATTTTCTTGACGGACCCGTTCGAGAGGAGCACGGTTGGACCTTCGATCGAGTCTACGAATGCTATCGTGGCCGCCTTCCCGGGTAGGTCAACCTTCACTTGGGTTCCGACGACGACGGGATAATCGAGCAACGCCGCTACAGCAGGATGGATTCCCACGGTGGACAGTCCTGTGTTCGCAGAGCGACCGTATCTGAGCCTGAACCCACCAATTCGTCTTGGCATTGATAAAACGGCCCTGCCGGATATCACCTCTTCGAAATGCGCTCCCGCTTGCTCAGTCTCGTTTGTTGATTGTTGCGTGCCCCCTTTCAACTGGGAGAGCCATTCCCAGCCGGTCACGTTCAGTGCGGTGAGTTTCTTTGCGAGTTTATGTGCTCTCCCTATTACACCGTCGTTGAGTACCCTTAGCGCGCCGCCTCTCACCCTATCGGTGGCCACTCGTCTCAGATTCCTATGGACCACGACCTCTACGGGATCCGTTTCGACGCCATCTATCTCTACCGGCATGTTGGAGATTGCAATGCGAACATCCTCGTCTGTAACTTTATACTGAAAGTTTCCAACTTCCCTTTCGTACACCCTAAGTTCTTCCGTGAATCGCCCTATTTCCTCGCTTCTGGCTCGATAGCTTGATAGGCCTAGCTTCTTGGCTGTTATGTCTGCTATTACAAGTGAGAAAGCGGCTTCAGTTCCCCCTGCAGACCGCATTGGCCCTGCGTAGGAGATTGAGGCGTATTCGCTGTTGTCGTCGTTTTGCTTTATTGAGACAGAATAAATGCCCTGTATAGGCGCAACTGTTACACCATCGGTCATTACAGCCAGCCCGGTTCTAACACCGTAGTCAAGCGCCTTCTGTTTGTCCATTGTTCCGAATTTACCTAGGGCGATTTCTTGTGATATTGTAAGTGCGGCCTTCTCCTTGGTCGTCGATTTCAGGAGACCCCTGAGACGGTCCGCCAGGCCCTCGAACTGCTCCAAGCCGAGCATCTGATTGACCCGGTCAGCCAAATCGAAGACGGTCTTTGGTTCAATGCCCAGAATAGGATCCTTACCTTGAAGGCGTGCCGTGAGAGCCGTCTTATGAGCCTCTTCGTACTGCTGGAGAATGTCGGCATAGTATTCGGTCAGAGACTCGGGGAAAGGAGCTAGTGTTTTCACATGATTCCACGCAGCGACGGCTGAAAAGGACATCTCGAATGCTGCTCAACCCCCATGTCTTAAGTTCTCTTGTTATTGTAGGCTAATATCGCCCTTCCTGATAGGTGTTCGTTTTGGGCGATCGAAGTATAGCTATCGAGTTTGATGTGTGGTTGGGGTTAGGAATCGGAGTTCATTGTAGTGGTTTACCCATTTAATGTGGCGTTAACTATTTCTTTGAGGTTATATTCGAAGTCTGGTTTCTGCAGCAGATTCCCGACAACTAGAATGCCAGCCCCTGCTTTAGCAGCCTTGGCCGCGGTCTCTCTCGTTGTTATACCACCTCCAACAACTATCACGCCAGTATAGAACTTCTTGACCTCGGCAATTGTTTCTGGAGGGATTGGTTCCTGAGCCCCACTGCCGGCTTCCAAGTACAGCACCCTCATACCCAAGTAGCCAGCCGCGAGGGCGTACATAATGGCTAACTTGGGTTTTGAGAAAGGCAACCCATTCACTTGGCCAACGAAGCTTGTTGTACTCGAATTCCCGAAGACCAAATACGCCATGGGTATTGCCTCAAGTCTGCTGCGATATACTTGGATTGCCCCGATCGCCTGGGCTCCGATAATGAAGTAGGGGTTGGTGGAGTTGAGTAATGAGCTGAAGAAAATGGCATCGGCGTGACGTGATACTCCTGTGATGTTGCCCGGAAATAGAATCACAGGGCATGTCACAGCTCTCTTCACGGCGAGGGTGATTTTTTCGAGCTGTACCTGGTCGCTGATGGTCGAGCCTCCTATGAGCACTAGCTTCACTCCTGCTCTTTCGGCAACTTTCGCAGTCGTCGCAGCTTTCGATACTGAGAAGTGCTCGGGGTCCAGAAGTGCTGCACACATAGGCCCCTTAGCGATTTGTTTGTGAATGTAAGTCTCCACAGGTCCGATGCTTGGCAAAGTCAGACACCGGTTTTAGCGAAATCGTCTACGAATGTGTTATAAACGTCAATCTCGGCTCTCTTGGTAGGATACCTCAACTCACGCCTGAGCCCGCATGATGCGTTACCGCATGCAACAAGGTACACCGTGTCCTGTGATGTCTCATCCTCCTGTGATGTGATTCGTATCGTGACCATCCCGCAACGGGGGCACGCAAAGACTTTCGGCAGAGTTCTGCGAACAACCCTGAGTACTTTTCTTCTTCTTCTCCCCAATGCTATCTCGCCCACCGCTAGTAAACAGCGTCTAATTAAAATGATGTTTCTTTGTTGGGGTTGGTGGTGTGGAAAAATGTTGTTATCTACATCTTTGATGGTAGAATTATAAACAAAACTGTAGAAACATCATTTCTTTTCATTGTCGGCAACTAAGGCTTTAATACACATCAGTATTAAACGCCGGCAATGAGTTTTTCAGAGCTGATTCAAAGTTCTACACTGACCGATACACAGGTAGAATCTCTTGTGCTCTACGCGAATGTGCTTTCAGGAAAGATGAAACTCAAGGATGCCGCGTCCAAGAGATCGAAAGGACCTGTTTCAGTGGGCGCCTTCTGGCGAGTCGTCCAACAGGGAAGAACGAATGTCAAAAAATCGATTGTGACGATGATACTTGCGTCTTGGCTTGGGATCGTTAAAACTGACGAGTTAAGGCGACTGATGGAGCTTACCGCTCTGAGGGGTCAGACTATTGATGTTGCCGCAGCTGAGCAAGCTCAAAGCCTAGTATTGGGGCTCGTTGAGAGGATTGTGATGTGATGGAAGCGTGATGCTTATATCGCGCAACGTGCTGTGCGTGTGATGTGGCCGACCTAATCACGTTGTTTACGCTGGCTTCGATTGGTTTCTTTGCTGCCCTTTCAATCGTCTTGCTGTCAAAATACCTTGCAATATCTCGACAGTTTGCTTCGTCGACTGAGGTGGCTAGGGATTTGTGGTCTGCTCTTGAGACGAGGTTGAAGAAACAAGACGAGCGAATATTGGACATTATGGTGCGGCTCGATGTCTTGCAGTCTAGTGTACTTGGGTCAAGGAAGGTTAGTCAAGCTCCCGAGACTTTAGCCCCTCGTCCCTCCAATGAGCTGGGTCTCCAGCAAGACAATTCCAGAAGCGAACCCGCGCAGGGCAAGGTGGCGTTGGAAAGGGTCGAAATTGAAATTCTGAAAGCGCTTAAAGAACGACCGAGGACGTCCGTTGAGATAAAGAACATCATCGGCAAATCGCGTGAACACACGGCTAGGTTGATGAAGACCCTGTTTGACCGTGGCATCGTATCACGTGACGATTCAACGAAGCCATTCGTTTATCAGCTCACGGAGCAAGGAATGCGTTATCTGGGTCAGGCATAAGTGGAATCGACCAGACTCCACCCAATGTCTTAGTCGCTAGTTGTTCATGAGCGTAGTGAACACTAGGTTCCCGAGATCTCCTTTGCGGCGTTCGTGTTGTAGTGTAATTTGCGTACTTTGGAATGCCCACGTTTGCACCATTATCTATCAGTAACCTGGTTGACTCTCAAGTACGCTCGCCTGTATACCCACGTGTTTCCGAAGCGCTCTCTCCTAAGGTATTCCTTATCTACAAGCCTAGCAAGATATGTTGAAATCGTCCCCAATCTGACCGGCTGATTGTACCGCTCTTCGAACTCGCGTGCGACATCAGAAGACGAAAAATCGCCCGAAGCGAAGGTGGTTTCAAGCAGAGTCATAATCTTTCCGAAGAAGGTGTTTTCGTCTGGGGCTCGAGGACCTGATTCGAGTGGTATGTCCATGATCTCGAGCATGTCAGCAGCCTTCATCAGTTTGTCTCGAGATAGTTTTCCCTCAACCGCAAGAGTGAACTTGGTTCCGTCTTCGTCCTCGAGTTCGATCTTAATTCTTTTACGCATTGAAGCCCTTGGTGTATCTGTCAAGGTGATAAATTGAGTAGCGGTGTGAAGTTGTGAACGTAAGGCTAACTTTCTTTGACAGTGTGCTGAGGCGGTTTCATATACTTCACAACGGTTCACAAGGCCTTGGAAACTAGGAACCGAATTTAGTTCTAAATTCAAAAGGATCGGCGTTTTCTGAACTTGGTTCGGCGAATGCGGCGTACACAGGTTCCAGTGGAAACATAGGGGTCTGGGGACATCCTTTCCGTGGACGGCGTTCACAGCTATTCACAGACAGCGCCGGACCCCTGTCTTTCCACTGATCTCAGAATTCAACTCGTGTGACCTTTGTCCTGTCATTAATACTGACCCTTTGTCTGGCTGTATGGACAAGAAGGTTTATCGTCGATTATCGTTCGACCAAGCACGGGCTTGTGTAATACCTAACACAAAGACAATGAGACAACGGGCAAGACATAGGAAACACCGGAAAGCCTGGGGCGGAGGATTTATCTAACCAGTGTTTCCACTGTTGCCTGATGCCCGACCTGCTCGATGAGATTTTCCGCCGTGCCAAGGCTGGGCGGGCACTGTTCGTAAACCGCGATGCACTTGGTCCAGATTATGTGCCTGCGCGGTTGCCGTTCAGGGAGACACAGATAAATTCAGTCGCAGAGGTCCTAGCGCCCGTCCTCCACGGCTCGAAACCATCGAATCTGCTTTTGTATGGTAAGACCGGTACAGGCAAGACGGCGGTAGCCAGATATGTGCTCTCGAAGCTACAAGGTGAGGCGAACAACAAAAACTTGGTAATAACATACGTCAACACGCGCCTAGCTAACACAGAATACAGAACACTGGCCGAATTCGGCGGAGCCGTAGGTGTACAGATTCCTTTCACGGGTCTTTCCACGGGAGAAGTGGTAGGTCGGATATTCAAAGAAATCCAAGGCGGCGGAAAGAACGTCATACTTGTAATGGATGAAATCGACTATCTGGTGAAGGCATACGGGGACGAAGTGCTTTACGAGTTTACACGTTCGAACGAAAGGCTTCGTCCAGGCTTCTTGTCCATCGTCGGGATATCAAACGACCTAAAGTTCAAGGAAGGATTAGACCCTCGCGTACTCAGTAGCTTGAGCGAAGAGGAGCTGGTATTTCCCCCCTACACCGTCTCCGAACTAAAGGAGATACTGACCGAGAGAGCCAGCATGGCATTCAAACCATCGGCGGTTACAGACGCGGCAATAAATCTCTGTGCAGCCATGGCGGGTTCGGAGCACGGGGACGCCAGACGCGCAGTGGACCTACTGCGGATTGCTGGGGAAGTAGCGGAGCGTGAAGGGTTAGGACAGGTCGACGATTCATGTGTTCGAAGAGCATCCGAGAAAATGGAGCACGATAGAATCGAAGAGGCGCTCAGATCGCTACCTGTGCAAAACAAGGCCATATTGTTGGCAGCGTCAAGGTTCGAAACGGGCACCAACACAGGCGAGCTCTACGTGGCCTATACACTACTTTGCAAGAAAGCAGGGATAGAAGCGCTCACACAGAGGCGTGTGAGCGGAATACTGGCCGAGTTGGACCTTCTGGGCCTTCTGGAGGCCTCCGTTGTGAGTAAAGGGAGAAGGGGCAGAACCAAAAGAATCAGGCTGTTAGTCCCCGTCGACGCCCTGAAGAAAACACTGGGCGAAGACCCAGTGTTCGCCAGCTCACCCTAGCTGTTTACAAACCCTTCGGCTCCAAAATTTCTCCTTACTACTTCCAGCGTGGAAAGATTGACAATCGGCACTATACTAGGCGTTGGCTCAAGCCCCATGTTGGCTTGGAAATTTGTTTGGGCTTGCCACGTACCCGAGTTTATGAGCAGGGTGCCCCTGTAACTCGATACATCAATGGTGTGCACGTGCCCACAATGGAATACTTCGGGAACAGGATCAACCACTAACATATCCCGAAGCTCGGGAGCCAAAGCGGTGCGCTTCCCATACGTCGGGGCAAGATGCCTCGACCTTAGGAGCAGCCTCATTGCATCGGTCGGTCTCCTGTATGAGAGATTCGGCGTCGTTGCTATAACATCGTCCAGGCTTCGACCATGATACACCAGAAACATCACACCATCCAACCTAACATAAGCTGGATTACCGACCCATCTGACGTTTTCAAGACCATACAACGATTCGGCCAGGTCGACCGATACCGCTGGCTGGGGAAGGGCCTGTCTTACTGCATCATGATTGCCAGGTGAAACAATCACCTGAATATGCTTCGGTATCTGCTCAAGCAGCTGAGCCGAGGCATGATATTGGTGCTTGGGTTCCTTGTCGCCGAGTTGCAACTCTTGACCAGGGTATACCCCCACACCATCCACGAGGTCTCCCGCCACAACTATGTACCTGATTTTGTTTACCAGAGTTTCATCTCCTAGCCTGCCATTCAACCAAAGTATGAACCTCTGGAAGTCCTCTACCAAGAACATCTTACTGCCAACATGGAGGTCTGACAACAAAACGACGAACGATTCATGGGAAGCAACGGTTGGCCTTCTATCTGCTATGTCAGGCATTGTAATGGAGTTCGCGTATGCTTGACCGGCCTTACTTCGCAATACATCGACTACCACCAGACAGTCCAGAGGGAGTTCCAAGGCCGCCTTTACAACCACGTCATCTTGGCAGACAACTCTGAGTGTACCAGCGGGGTCATCGAGCACGAGTTCCATGCTCCCGCGTCTGTTTATCCTGCTTGAAAGCAGCCCGGCCACTTTTGCCCTTTGACCCTGCTTCAAATTACGTGCTTCACCTGTTCCCGTTACTCCTCTCATGTCGGGCCTGCTACGCACTATAGCGAGAAGTCTTTGATACCTGTCGCGAAAGAGCCCCTTGTAGCCCTCACTCGCGTCTGTGGGTGAAATAGCTTGGGTAGGGTCGAAGATCACCTCGGGCTCACCTGCAGGCTCGTGCGTCTCAGGAAGAATCGTTCCAATTGGTTCCAAGATTCCTTTGGGTAACAGAGACCTCACATCTTCCTCTGTAATGAGTCTGTCATTGCCAGCGCCACGCTTGCGCTCAAGTATTCTTTTCACCAATTCGGTTTGGTCTAATTCGGGAGGCAATCTGTTAATCAAGTCGAATGCTTTTGAATCAAACATATACCCAGATGTCATCGCTCGCATTACCGCTTTGGACTGTTCCGACATTCCTGTCGGCGAACTACTTGGGGCCCTATAAAGACGACTCTATGCATTGTAATCCTTCTTGGATGAGAAGGTCCATCATAGTCTGACTCTTGGCCTCGCAATAGAGGCGCGTCTTCTGCTCAGTGCCTGACCGCCTGAACATCACCCACGAACCATCATTGAAAACAATTTTGTAGCCATCCAGCATTCTTTCCTCGGCAATCTTGAGCCGCTTGAAGACCTCCCTCGCCTTGGGTATCAACTCACGCATTTTAGCGCCCGCACTCACACTGGTTTGCCTGTAGTGCCACACGGCCCGCCCCTTGATCTCTGACAGTAGCTCTGGGTGCTCGGACAGCACGCTAGAAATCAGAGCGGCAGCATTTATTCCATCCTCCCAGTAGCCCCAGGTTGGATCCACGATCTTGCTGGGTTCAGTCGCGAAGACACCGCCCACCTCTCTCAACAACACAAAGCTCTTACCAATCCTGCTTCTTCTGACATCAAAACCAAGTTTCCTTGCCTCCTCTTCCACAGCCGACGAAGTATTCTCCGACAGGACCACGGTTCCAGACTTCGTGCCTAGTCCGTGCAACGCAATTATGGCAGCGTAATAATCTGGCAGGACATCGCCCCCACCGTCGGTCATTACCAGCCTGTCTGCATCTCCATCGTGTGCGAACCCAAGATCAACACCCAACTGACTCACGACACGGCAGAAGTCTACTAGGTTATCCTGCGTTGGCTCAGGTTGTCTCGCAGGAAAGGCCCACGAGGTTTGGGCGTTCACAGGGACGACCTCGTGACCCAAGGCCGCCAAGACCCTAGGCGTTACCAATCCTCCTGGGCCATTTGCGCAATCAACAGCTATTCTAAGTGGACGTCTGGCCTTCCTGAACCTAGCAATAACACTCGACACATAATCGTCCAGGACCTCTCCATCCTCGTAGATGGTACCGAACCTGCCAGAAGACCTCGCCGCGCCTACCACCAAGGCGCGTTCTATTCTTTGCTCGTCATCTTCCGCCAACTCCATTCCTTCACTGTTGAACACCTTGACACCTGAGAATTCTGGAGGATTATGTGACGCCGTTACCGAGAATCCAGCGACACACTTCCTAGATCGTGCGCCGAAAGCGAGCGTAGGTGTCGGAACCATACCAAACATCGAGACATCGTACCCCACGGCGCAAAGAGCGGCGGCGACGGAACGGGCAAGCAAGGCAGATGTCTTTCTTCCATCCCAACCTACACAATATCGTCCTTTACCAAACACAGATCCGATAGTTTCAGCCACACGGTACACATAATCAGCTGTCTGCGTACTGTTGAATACACCTCTTATTCCTGCCGTGCCAAATACCTTGCCCAAGGCTACTTCGCTACCAGCTCAGACCAGAGTTCTGGCGTGGCCTCTTTGGCCACAGTGAACATTAAACCAACTAGCTCCCTAATCTCCCATTGTGCTTGGAGCGCGGTTCTCTGCCATACTATGTGCATTAAACTCCTCGCGCTCACAGTCATCACAAGCTTCGTTTTGATGCTGCTGGGTAGAACATAACGTGCATCCTCCTTCGGTATACCAAGCGCAGTCAGCTTCTCAAACGCTCCATACGCCGTCTTCAGGGCATCATCGTAGATTGCTAGGGCCTCAGGGTTAGACTGAATGGAATGCGGGGTGACAAAGCCCTCCCTTGCCGCTGAGGAAAACCGCTGTGATTCCTGATCATATGATGCCATCCTGTGGCGCACGAGTTGGTGGCTTGTTACGCGGCTACAATCTTCAATTTCGAACATGTACATTACGTGGTCCAACAACTTGGCTGGGCTAAACTCGACCCCTTTCTCCCTGAGCACTCGCTTCAAGGCATCAACGTCCGTGTGAAAGAGCAACTTAACGCGCATTAATTTCACCGAACGCCAGCGCGCTCAAAACAGGACAGACATCCTTCGACTCGAGCTCCAACACGATTGCTTTAACCAGAGGCTCATATTTACCATCTCTCCACATCTCTATCAGTGTGCGACTGTTTAACGAGAGCAGCCAAGAATCGCCGCCCAGGTTCAGTATCCTGGCGTACGGGTAATCGCGTACCAATTCACAGACATCCGCTTCAGCCATATTTTCCAACAATAACGTGAGGCAGAAATGTTCCATGACATCCAAAGATTTGTCTTGGAGCGCTCTTGTCAGTAGATACTTCCAGTATTCTTGGCCCTTCTGTTCCAGTTCGAACTCTATGTCTTCGATCGGCTTCGTACTATAGCAACGCCTCATCGCTACAGCTATAGTTCTTTCCGGCTTCGGAGTAGCCCAGACAAGAGTGACACGCATTACGCGCTTACTACCACAAACAGCATCCGATTTAAACACCAAGCCATGGTGTCCGTTCTCGGAGCGCCTCGCGGTGCTTGGGTCGCCAGGATGAGCGCCGAAGTCTCGCGTGTAAACGGAAGTTTACAACGCTCCGCCCGGGATCGGTAATGGCTCAGCCGTGGCCACCCCGTGCGCCGGGGGTGGGATTCGAACCCACACGACCCAGGGGGGTCACGGGCTCTCTAGCCTGACGATCTCGAGCTGCGGATCCGCCAAGACGGCGAACTGCCCGCGCGTTGCCAGGCTCCGCCACCCCGGCACACCTCTGACGGGCTGAATGGTACTATCTATCCTTTGTAGGGAACCCGAGTCAAGCCGTTCTAAACGATTCGCCACAACCGCAGGTTGAAACGGCGTTGGGGTTGTTGACCACGAATCCTCCACCTATCAATTTCTCGGCCTTGTAATCAATGGTAGATCCTGCTATGAAGGGAGCGCTCGATCTGTCTATGATCACCTTCGCTCCACCCGCCTCAAACACATAATCATCATCAGTAACCTTGTCATCTACCACCATTCCATAGGATAAGCCAGAACAACCGCCTGCGCTCACGAAGATGCGAAGTCCGGCCCCCGGCCTTCCCTGCCGGTCCAAGTACGCCTTAAGTTCGCTTGCTGCCTTCTCAGTGAGTTGAACTATCGGCCTGATTTCCCCTTCCTGCGCCATTACGTAGCCATCAGATCGGCACTCCTATAAAAGTCCGACGCTTACCACGGAGCTTCCCTAACCGCCACGATCACTTCGTCGAAGCGGGGTTCACTTGAATGATTGCCCATCCATCTGTACCTTAGCAGCCCTCTCTTGTCCACCACGAAGATTGACCGACGTACAACTCCCCTGTAACCGAACGGACCAGAGTCCTGAAGAAGTCCATACTCTCTGCTCACCTTCTTGTTGTAATCACTTAGAAGTGGAAACTGAAAATCATATGTGTGCTTGAAGACCTTAAGAGTAAACACACTGTCCACGCCAATCCCAACGGGCTGTAAACCAACGGCGTTTAGGCTGTCCAGGTTGTCTCTGACATAGCACAGGTCCTTGTCGCTCGCTCCGGAAAAGGCAAATGCAAAGAAGACCAAGAGAACACGCCCCATGGCCACGAACTCGTCCAGAGTCCTCATGTTGCCATCAGAATCAGGAAGGGAGAAACGCGGGGCTTTCTGTCCCAACCTGACAACCATACCCAACTCAATCACACAATCAGCCGATTTAAGCTGTCCTGTCGTCCTTCGTCTGGAGTTCATGCAAGAGATTAACACACTTCGCCATCAGCGAAACCAATTGATCCTGCTTGGCTACATCTGTCTCGCTCCGGAGGGCAACCATGCCATCTTTTAGCTTGGACAGAAGCAACGTGGCCAATTCAGACGCTACCGAGTCATAGGTCAATTCTTCGCCCGCGAGCACAGACGATAGGTCCTCATGTGCGGTGCAGTATGTTTTGCCTTTATACTTGACTTGGATACCGCCGCAGCTCTTGCACGGCTCGGCCAGTATGGTGGCTCCTCTTCTAACCAGCTCCGCCGCCGTTTTCATCCCATCTTTTACCATTGCCGTGCGCCCAGTAGCACCGAAAGCTATTAAACACATGCCGTATTCTGGTGTGTTGCATGATTTGAGTTAATAATCCAAAGATTTTGATTCGAGTGTGCTTGTATCGATAGGACGATCTCCCTCGCATGTCTGACAAGCGGGACTGGCACAGC